>Ga0222428_100039_pt1 | contig 342818 bp, 318 predicted proteins | sample 2B5Ametagenome_FD_182471 | JGI IMG/M metagenome (GOLD analysis project Ga0222428, IMG submission 182471) | Enriched microbial communities from leaf-cutter ant dump, University of Wisconsin, Madison, United States - 2B5A (version 2) | ecosystem: Environmental > Terrestrial > Nest > Insects nest... | reverse complement strand
TCGAAATAATGCTTCCAGACTCAAAAGAAATACGGAGTATACCCCTCAAAATGGATAAGCTTCAAACTGAACTCATCGAAATAATTAACAAAAATTACCCCGGGTGACCCATTGCTGAAAACAGGAGGAGTTGCTCAAAATTCCCAATGATCTGGTTGAAGAATTTACACCTGAATCGGCCGAAGTAACCCGGGCAATGGCATTGGGCCTGAAAAAAATAATGGATGCGGACATTGTGGTAGCTATCACGGGACTAACCGCGCCAGGTGGTAGCGAACATCCCGGAAAACCCGTGGGCACTATGTTTTACGCAATATTGTATGAAGGAAATATGGTGGAAAGAAGGAAGGTGTTTACCGGTGAGCCCCGGGAAATAGTGGCGCTCACACTGGAGCAAATCACCAAGACGTTATTGCAGCTTATTCAGACTGATAGGGGAGAAACAGCCACGTAGTTTTTATGAAACAGGCTGGGGAGAAGAAAAACAACAAGTGTCAGGCTTCTGTTACAGGCCTGACACTTGTTGATATTACCAGTTGCCGCCAAATTGATCGTCCCATTTGCGACTTGCAACAGCTGAGTATAAGGCTGATACCTGGCCAGCGATGATCGCAGCATCCTGTATACTGGCTCCGTTGCGCAACGCTCTTTCAAATCCGATCATGCTACCTACTGCATCCATGGAAGTAATATAACGCGCACGATATATTTGTACAGTAATGTCAACGGCATTTGACTGAATTTCCATTTCCTGTTCGCCTCCTTTGTTGTAGTCGTAAGAATGTTCGAGTATATCAAGGTATACGGCTACTTTTTGTATCTCGGTGGGGTTCAGCGGGAGGTTGGCAAATTGTTGTTTGGCGAAATTAATAAAGCCTGTGGGCTCTTTATAGGTCATGATATTTTTCACTGCGTTTTTTATATCCTCGTTGGCTTCTTCTGTCAGAATACTGGCCGCCACATCGTACATCGAACCCAGATTGCCATCGCTGTCAAAAGCCCCGGCATTGTCCCAAAGGAACATGAGTGTGTCGGAGTAATCGCCGGCAAAGGACGCACCCATAAAGTTTTCGATGCGCTGTGCCATGGTGGCCGCATCCGTACGGTTGAAAATAGTATCATTATGCTGGTATTCGGCATCGTACCAGGCAATAATACTATTGTGCAGAGCTCCGGGTGATGAAGCCGCCTGACTTACGGGATAAAGCCCGCCGGAATGGTCCGCTGCAGCAGGCTCTGAAGAAGTTTGCGTTTTATTGCAGGAGCAAAATGCTGCTGTAAGCAAGAGAAAAAGAGTAGATTTTCTGGTCATAGTTGATGTTTTTGTACGTCTGGACATGGGTCCTGCCGTAGGTATATAATGGTTGTTAAGTATAAGCCTAAAAGTACGTAATTACACTCAACATAGCCGCAGGCAAAACATCTGTCGCCGGTTTTTCCATATTTTATGAGTGGGTTTTATCTACGATGTATACCAATTGAACAGAGCTATTATAACATGTATTATTCTTTATTCTTCAGTGGATAAAGATCGGATACTGCATGAACGTGTAGAGAAATTAAACTGCCGGTTACTTAATTCGCTACTTTCTAAATAGTAACTTCGCATGGCAAAATCCAATAAGGCCATGAATCCAGAGGGAGCTTATTTACTGAACTATCAAACCAGGCTCAGAGAGCGAACCCGGGTAGCGCTTTCCAATTTTGAAGCCCTGACAGAGGTGCAAAAATCAGAACAATTAGCATTGTCTACCGCAGAGCTGCAACTAAGCGAGTCTTTACAGTCGGTAGAGGCGCCGGGAATTCATGAACGCCAGAAGAAGGAATTTATCCACTGGGAGTTACGTTATTTCCGAAAAGCAATTATGCCGGTAACGCCATAAACCGTTTTCTTTAGGCCCTCAGTCATAATTTTTGCTTTACCTCTGCATTTTTTAATAAATGAAAGGCTGTATAATTACAGCCTTTCGATCTTTTCGGTAGTGCGCACGCACAGCTGTAAAAATAATAAATGAATTGACTATTAAGTATATAATTCGATCGTATGCGATACGGCGACAAGGTGCGCATACTACATGGATATGTAGCCACTATAACATGTAGTTTTTTGAATGCATAATATAGTTAGTTTTGCTTTTTTCATAAATGTGGTAAGGTTAAAATGCCTTGAGCTGCTCTTTCCAGAGCAGCTTTTTTTATGCATCGGTGTTTGAAAAGCCGTAGCACCTGTCAGTTATTAATATTTTTCCCTTTTTTATGCACCCATGAGTACGCGGTTCGAGTCGCTGTAATTTTGCTGTATTGTTAATATATGTGCCATTTTGCATAAAGTTCTTCCCGAATTTCTAGTTTAATCCGGTAGGCAATACACTTATCCTTTTCTGAACGGTTCCGTTTTTATCCGATAACCTGGCAATGTAACAGCCTGAAGCCATACCGTCGGTAGCTATCCGAAGCTGATGACGGCCGGAAGCAAGGGTGTAGTCGGCGGCTTTTACGCAACGGCCATTTAAGTCTACGATTTCCAGTTTATAGTTACCGGCTTCCTTAGTTCGAAAGGAAAAACCAATATAATCTTTTGCGGGGTTTGGGAAACATTCCAATGTTACCATCGGGTCCTGTGTCGTGATGCCAAGTGGCTCTCCTTGTCTTATCAACTGCGATTGCATGACCATTCGTGTTGCGCTATCCTGCACAAACACGATAACATCCGTTAAAAGGGGATCTCCCCAGAAATCAAAACTGCCTGGTGCCGGTGGATTTGTAACCGTATAACTCTGTTGATACGAATATGTTTTAGCAGTATTGGCTGTCCAGTTTGGTTCAGTAGTTCCGTTACCATCGGGAAACATGCGGCGCATCACGTTGTAATATTCATACATAGCCACTGTACTTGCCGGGTTATTATAATGGCGCTCAATTATTGCAGTATGTACTTTGTAAGTACCCGTCATGTTACTGAGCGGATGTATTTTTATATCAATATTCAAAGTATTGTTGGCAGCGTTTACTATGTACGTTCCTGTAATGATAAAGGAGGAAGGACTGTTTCTGCTGGTATCGAGCGCGGTATAAAGCTGGGCTGCGGTTGAGGCTGTACTAATGCCCTGACCGTTGACCCGGAGGTCTGGAATGCCCAGCAATGTATAATAGTCGTGGCGCTGGCTTGCATGCAGATTATAGCTAAAATCAGGTGCCGGGTAATCCATCTGATAAGTGATGGCGTTTAAATGCGCCGCGGTATCATTGGCATTCAGGCTGACCAGTGTCGGATGATAGCGGTCGAAGAATGGTTTACAGGGTGAGCAGTACATGTTTGCGAATTCTTCCGCAAGGCCATTTCTTTGGGTGGTCTGACCCACTACAGCTATCGAAGGAATCAGCATACATAAGGTGAACAACTGTTTCATAAGCGCGGTTTTTCCTGATTTCTATGCAATGTATCTTAAACATCATATATAAAAACAGGCAATTAGGGAATGGTAGTAATGATAGCGCTAATGGTGTATAAACAGACCTCCGGCTTAGGGTAGCTCTCTACTGATTTTTTCCATTTCCGCGGGGCTTGTGCGCGCAGGAAGTTGTATTTGTACTTCGGTTCCCATGCTTTGCCCCGACATATTAACGAGTTGCCGTATGCGCACCCTATAGTGTTTATGCAGTAAGTGCTCCAACAGCCGGAGTCGCTCTTCCGTGAGTGCCATACCCATAGATCGGTGCTTTCCATGGATATTGAGGCTGGTATGCCCTTGCGTATAACCTATACCATCGTCGGCGATAGTAACGGTTATTTCATTCCCGTCCATGGAAAGATGGATACTGATACGGATGGTACCTGCGCCTCCTTTTGGCATAATACCGTGCCAGATAGCGTTTTCGATATAGGGTTGCAAAATCATGTTGGGAATAAATTGCAGTTGGTTTTGAAGTTGCGGATCAATATCAAACTCGTACCGCAGATCTTCACCAAAGCGTAACTGTTCCAGTGACAGGTATAATTTAATGCGCGTGATTTCCCGCTCCAGTGTAATAAAGGCATCCTGCGCATTCTCCATTGTGAGCCTTATAAGTTTTGCAAAATCTGCGAGGTATTTATTGGCAGCATCCAGATCTTTACGATTGAGGTAATGCTGGATAGAGTTCATGCAATTGAATATGAAATGCGGATTGATAAGTGCACTGAGTGCCTGTTGGCGCAGGAACGCGATTTTATTGAGCGCATTGAGCTCTGCCGTCTGTTTCCGTTCACGCCGCAAGGTCAGATAGCGTACCGCCGCAATTACCAGACCGGCCATTAATAGAATCATTATCCACATGAACCAGGCAGTTCTGAAGAAAGGCGTTTGAACGGTAATAGGTAATGAAGCCTGCTGCAGCCAGGCTCCTTTCCCTAACCGGGCTTCCAGTAAAAACTCGTAATTGCCGGGCGGCAGGGCCTGCAGCTCCACTTCCGTATTTTCAGTCAACGACCATTCCTTATTCAGTCCTTCGACTTTGTACCTGTATTCGATGCCGGTTCTGTTGCCGTAGTGAAGTGCTACAAATTCAATCCGTAGTTTCTCTTTGTAGCCAATGGACATTTGCACCGGCATCAGTTTTCTGTGGCTGGTATTACTGGCTGCCGTGATGTATAATGGAAGCTCGGGAATCAGATTTTGTTCTTTCTGAAGCTCAACCAGGTAAAAGCCGTTGATGGTGCCCAGAAACAGTTGGTCACCAATACGGCAGATAGATCTTATTTCATCAGGGTAGTCTGCGTTATACATTTTGCGCGCAGTCATCGTTTTCAGATCAATGCAGCTCAAACCTTTTATTCCGGAAACCCAAAGCAAATACTTATCGTCCGCGTACACGTCGTTGCAAGCTTCGTAAGGCGTTGCGTCCGGCAAGGCTATACGAATTATCTGGTTATTTATTTTACAAAACAGGCCATCGTACGTTGCTATCCATATTCGTCCTACCCGGTCTTCAACTACTTTGCGCACAGTTGTTCCCTGTGTTATTCCGGGTAATGGAAGATAGTTTAATTGTCCGTTTCTGTATACAATCAGGGCCGAATCTGTGCCTACATAAATATTCCCTGCTTTGTCTTCACCGATAGTATTGATTCGTTTACCAGCAAACTGATTATCGGCGAAGCTTTGGGGAATTGATGCATTGGCCCGTATTTGATAAATGTTGTTATAACCGCCAATGAGTATACCTTCCCCTGAATAAAGCTTATGAAGCGATATAACTCCGAGAATTTCATCTTTATATATCCGATGTTGCTGCGGGTTTATTTCCGGATAAGTAGTGCTGTACAGATTGAAGGTAGTGCCTATCCAAATCTTATTGTCAAAAAGCGCTACATCGTAAACGTTTTGCATGGGTATGAATGAATGACTGATCAAGGGACGTATAGTTCCGTTTTTCCACACGCTGACCGTGCCTACGGAGCCAATAACCACTGAACTGTCATCGAGTTTTTTGATGGAATTGCAGTACAGGTTGATTTTACTTTCTTCGATAGGGTAGTAGCGTGTATTCAAAGATTTGATTTTATATACACCCTGACCATGAGTGGCTATCCAGATATGTCCTTCGCTATCCTGAAACAGGTCGTTGACAATGATTCTATCGAGTTTCAGTACCGCCGTCATATCTTCCATAACGCGGTTGCGGATACGGTAGATACCAAAGTTGGCAACTGCCACCCACAAATCATTGTTGAGGTCTACCAGCATGTCACTTACCTGTCCCGTTGAGGGTAGAGGATACCGGAAGAGTATCTGGTCATCTTTTATATAGACGATTTCGCGTGTCAGTGCTGCCCAGTAGCCGCCCAGCTTATCGGTGGCAATATCGGTCAGTGCCGCATTCCCTATAGAATTCGGGAGCAGCGGTAGTAGAGTATCTCCTTCAATTTTAAATAAACCGTTAGATGTGGGCAATAATAGATTATGTCCTTCTGACCGTATCTTGTAGGTTTTGCAGGCTGTATTTCCGCCTGGATATCTAGGAAGCAACTGTCTGTTTTTATATTGGAAAAGTGTGAGCGTAGGTCGGAGCGAGATCATCCAGTGGCTGCCGTTGTTCAGCACCGTGTAGGCCCACCAACGCATGGACGATTTTTCATTTAAAGGTTTTCGTTCCAGTAAGGTGTCTTTCAGAAAACTGATACCTCCGCCGTAAGTGGCAAAGTAGTACCTGCCGTCAGGTCCTTCCGTCATAGACATGATGCTGTTGGCAGTACGTGACTGATATGAAAAGTAGTTTTCGAATTTTTGTCCGTTGAATCTGCTTACGCCGTTATCTGTACAAAACCAAAGAAAACCTTTGCTATCCTGAAAAATGCGAAAGACGTTTGAATGTGCGAGGCCGGTTTCCTTGCTGTAATGCTGAAGGGGCAGATATTGTGCCTGAACAGGAAAGCAAATAATCAGCACTAGAAGGCTTACGAGCATCCTCATGGCAAAGCTTTAAATTTTTAACCTGCCGGAAAGGTCCTGAACTCTTTTCAGGAATTCGGACAGCCGGTATCGCGATATTGTAAGCTTGTCTTTATTTGACATCAGCGCCAGATCGCCGTCACGGGAGATGTATTCTTCGAAATGGAAAATATTGATCAGGTAAGATTTATGTATGCGGAAAAACCAGTCAGGATGCAGCGTTTGTTCGAAACGGCTGATTGGTTTTGATGAAACCACGCGTTCCCCGTTGGCCAGGATAATGGTGGTATACGTATTAGCACCTTCGAAATACACAATATCCTTTAGCGTCATGAACTTAATGCCTTTGCTGTGACTAAGTGCCAGGCGATCCGACAGCACCGTGTTTGCGTTGATCTGTTGCTGTTTCTTTTCGTATACACGCCTGCTTACTTTTTGAAAGGTTTCGCGAAATTCTTCTTTTTGAATTGGTTTGAGCAGGTAATCCACTGCACCCTGCTTTATGGCCTGCATGGCGTACTGTGCATACGCGGTTACAAACACCAGTTCGAAGTTTTTCCTTGCTATACTATTGAGCAGGTCAAAACCATCCTGCTGCGGCATCCTGATATCTGTGAATAAAATGTCGATTGGCTGCTGATCAAATTGAATCATTGCCTCTGCTACCGATTTGGCCTCAAAAATGGCTGCATGTGGCTCTACTTCCCTTATCAGATCGTGCAGGTACAATCGGCTCAGGCGTTCATCATCGACGAGTAATATGTGTAAGGGCTGGGTCATACTGCAGCAATAATAATACAGACATATTGTACCGGAAACCTGAAAGAGATTTTTTTTTGAAATGTTTACCATTGGCTGGATGAGCGATACCGTACGCGAAATGAGCAAGTAATCTCATCGGCCTCAGGCTAAATTTAGCATTCCATACCCTTATTAAAGATAAAAATATGAAATGTTGGACAGTCTGCCTCGGGGCATCGTTTTTTTTTCTGTTCGCTGAGCAAACTTATGCTCAGTCTGTTGCTATCAATACTACCGGGGTACCTGCCGATACTTCGGCCATCCTTGATCTAACCAGTCAACAAAAAGGGTTGCTAATCCCGCGGATGAGTTTTGCAGAGCGAAATGCCATAGCACAGCCTGCATCAGGATTATTAGTGTACCAGCATAATGGTACCAGTGGATTTTATTATAATGCCGGAACAGCAGCTACCCCGCAATGGGTTTATTTGCTCAATGATGGTTCTGGAAATTTTACGACTCAGGGCAACGCCTTCAATGCTGCCAACCAACTGGTACAGTTGGATGCCATTAGTCGCTTACCTGCGGTTGACGGTTCGCAACTGACCAATATTACAGCTTCTCCATCCGGTGCGGCCTCCGGCGATCTAACTGATAACTACCCATCGCCTACAATACGTACCAGCGCTGCTACGGGGGCTAATGTAATTGCTGCTTTGAACGCTGCTACTTCAGCTACGGTTGACGCCGCGCGATTACCGTCGTCAGTTACTCAACAGGGCAATACCTTCAATGTCGCCAACCAACTGGTACAGTTGGATGCTACCGGACGTTTGCCTGCGGTTGACGGTTCGCAACTGACCAATATTACAGCTCCTCCATCCGGTGCGGCCTCCGGCGATCTAACTGATAACTACCCATCGCCTACAATACGTACCAGCGCTGCTACGGGGGCTAATGTAATTGCTGCTTTGAACGCTGCTACCAGCGCTACGATTGACGCGGCGCGCTTGTCTGCTACGGTTACTAAGCAGGGCAATACTTTCAATGCCGCCAACCAATTGGTACAGTTGGATGCTACCGGACGTTTGCCTGCGGTTGACGGATCCCAACTGACCAATATTACCGCTCCTCCATCCGGTGCTGCATCCGGCGATCTAACTGATAACTACCCATCGCCTACAATACGTACCAGCGCTCCTACTGGGGCTAATGTAATAGCTGCTTTGAACGCAGCTACCAGCGCTACGATTGACGCGGCGCGCTTGTCTGCTACGGTTACAAAGCAGGGCAATACTTTCAATGCCGCCAACCAACTGGTACAGTTGGATGCTACCGGACGTTTGCCTGCGGTTGACGGATCCCAACTGACCAATATTACAGCTCCTCCATCCGGTGCTGCATCCGGCGATCTAACTGATAACTATCCATCGCCCACAATACGTACCAACGCTGCTACGGGCGCTAATGTAATAGCTGCTTTGAACGCTGCTACCAGCGCTACGATTGACGCCGCGCGAATGTCCGCTACAGTTACTAAACAGGGCAATACCTTCAATGCTGCCAACCAATTGGTACAGTTGGATGCTACCGGACGTTTGCCTGCGGTTGACGGTTCGCAACTGACCAATATTACAGCTCCTCCATCCGGTGCGGCCTCCGGCGATCTAACTGATAACTACCCATCGCCTACAATACGTACCAGTGCTGCTACGGGGGCTAATGTAATATCTGCTTTGAACGCTGCTACTTCAGCTACGATTGACGCCGCGCGATTGTCTGGTACAGTTACTAAACAGGGCAATACCTTCAATGCTGCCAACCAACTGGTACAGTTGGATGCTACCGGACGTTTGCCTGCACTTAATGGATCTCAACTGACCAATATTACCGCTCCTCCGTCCGGAGCTGCTTCCGGCGATCTAACTGATAACTATCCATCGCCAACAATACGTAACAGCGCTGCTACGGGGGCTAATGTAATAGCTGCTTTGAACGCTGCTACCAGCGCTACGATTAACGCAGCTCGCCTGCCATCAACGGTTACCACGCAGGGAAATAGTTTTAATGCTGCCAACCAATTGGTGAAACTTGATGGCAGTAATCGTTTGCCCGCCGTCGACGGTTCTCAGCTGACAGGTGTAAACGGTACCATGTATTTCCTGGCTAACTCTGTGAATCCGGACATTGGTGAATTTTTCCTCCCAGTGCACGGTTATAATAGTGTAGGGACGGCGTTCATATCTGCAGACCGGGTGGCGGTGCAGGCTCCCTTTAATTGTACCCTGGATATGCTTCGGGTAACTTTGGTGCCGAATACCCCCGGTAGTGCAAGCGGTGTAATAACGGTTATGAAAAATGGAGCAGCGACCACACTTTCAACAAGTTATTCTGTAGCCACTGCTGCGCAGGTGCTGGTAGAGAATCTGTCGCAATCGGTGACCTTCGCTGCCGGCGATCTTATCTCTATTAAAATGACCTGTAATAATACTGCGGCCGTGTTCCGGGTTATTTCATCTATCAGGTGCAGACCGCAATAAGCCGGCGAATTTTGTAACTGAGGCAATAGGCTTTCTTCTGCAATACCTATCGCTGTTGCACCTTCAATTTCTGATAATGTTTAGCGCAGCTTTTCTGCCTGAACAATATGACGTTCGTTGTGTGCTACCAGAAAGCGAAATGCATCTCCGACACGCAGCCTGAGCCATTTTGCGATTGAGATTGGAACCTTGATTTTGTTCATATCTTTTCTCGCACAGGAACGAAGCAGGCGCAGCAGTGTTTCCTGTTGCTCTATAAACTCCGCCACCACGCGGGAAGGATCCAAATCAGGGGAGGGCTGGTGGTCTTTCGGCGCCTTCATTGTTTTCATTTTAGCGCCGGGTTCCATCAGGTTGGTGAAATAATTTCCCAGCCAGGTGCTCTTGAATTCCTTAACATGCGGCTGATCCGGAGCTTTCTTCATGGCATTCTTTATGGCGGGCAAATAGTAACGACCGTAGCTGTTTAAATGTTCCAGGCATTGCGCCATGCTCCAGCCATTGTTGGGGGCAGGCTTCAGTAGTTTATCTGCGCTAAGATTCTGGTAAGTGGCAATGGCCATTTGCAAATGCTGTTCGATGCGGGCTTCCAGATTGGTGATCAAGGCCTGTTTTGATACTGCTTTCATAATATTTGTTTTTATTTAGAATGCAAATGTCAGAAGAGCAGCAAAACTGAAACTTGGTAAAAACCAAGATTTTTAAATCCTGATCCGGTTGATCATTTTACTGAAATTACTGGCGTCGATACCCAGGTAGCTGGCTATATACTTGTGCGGAATCAGTTGTAGGATATGCGGACTACGTTGCAACAGCCGGGTGAATTTTTCGGATGATGAAAAACACTGAATTTCTGCGAGTCGTTCCAGCAGGCCCGACATGGCCGTTACCAATCCTGTGCGAACCATAAGATTGATGGCATTCCGCTCATTCATCAGTTGTTCGACTGCAACATAATCGGCACGGAGAAATTCTGACGCCGTTAATGTCTCATAATAATAACGGGAAGGTTGTTTGAGCATCATGGCATCCAGCACACCCCCAAAGGACGGAGCGTAGGTAAATACCAGAGTAGCTTCCCGATCCTGATCATCGAGATAATAAACGCGTTGCAATCCCTTGTACACAAAATACAGGTACGGCTCTTTATCACCTGCCGCCGTCAGCAGTTCTTTTCGCCGCGCACGCACAGGCTTCCATATAGCAGCAAAAGCTTCCCAATCCTCTGTCGACAAGGGGGCTGTTTGCTGTACCAGGCTCTGGAGCTGTGTTAGTGCGTCCATCTGTACTAAGATTCTTCGTCGAAATAAATTTTATAAAACTTACGGCCGTCTTCATCCACACCGCGTTCAATCAAATCACGGTCGCCGTGAATGTACACATGAAAATTCTTATCTAATTTTAATACACTCTTGAAAATCCGTTCCTGTTTTTTTACCGCAATATGTGAGATGTCAAAATGATCGGCCACCTGTAAATCGTTTTCAGTACGGTAAGTTTCATCAAAGGTTTTAAAAGAAGCTATTATACCCTGATCCTGAAATACCTCTTCTACAAATTCATCTTTGTCAAAAGTATCATTGTGCTTGAAATATTGTACAGATCGATTTAAGAAGTCAATCTGATCGGCCTTACTCACTTCGAAGTCTTCGGCCAGTTGTTTGGTCACATAGTTTTTTGCAATACTCAGAAAATCTTTTGTATTATGGTATTCATTGCTTACCGGGCTAATGCCTAAAAATTGTTCTTTCCAATAGCGGGCATCGCCTGATCGTTGGGCGTCAATAACGCACAGCCGATATCCGTCCTCGCGTTCGTTATCGAAAATCAGGCATCCTTTTTCTACCTTGTTCACATTTACGCCATCTTCATGACGGATGGAGAAATCGCCGGAGTCCTGGTCAATTTTCAGAAAGGTGTCTTTATTTTCTGTTTTAAAAATGCCGATAGCTCTGATCGTCCGCTCTTCATAAATCAAACCGGTAAAATAGGCAACACATAATTCGCCGGCAGCTACTTTTGGATGTACCGACTGCTCGTACAAATGTTTGGCCATGTGTACCGATTGCTCATGGGTCTTTTCGGGTCGATCAAATATAGCGTTGGTGTATGTATAAAGCTCGTTGAGCGATAAGTCGGCAGGATGACTGAAACGGTATTGTTCATCCATTTGAAACGAAGTAATAAAATAGCGCAGCAGCACTGTTGCTGTATATGCATCATCTATTTTTGTTTCAGTGGTTGAGAGTTGAATGCCGTCCTCTGTTAGTTTATTACCTACTTTGTGTACCGCCAGGTGTTTTATCTCGGCTTTTTCGAAATCAATCATTATTCAGACAATAATCTTAAAGGGCGATGCCCAAAACGAAGAACCGCATTCTGAAATGCGGTTCCTCTTACTCTGTTATCAGTAGTTTTAGTGGCTCCGTATAAAAATGATACCTGCCTGAGTCGTCGTATGAGGAGATCACATTGTTGTAATATACGGTGTCTCCGGCTTTACTGCGCTGGCGTATGTTTGTTACCCAATCCTGCGGCAGTGTTCCATCGTCACACTGGAAAATATAATGGTCCGTCATAATACGGAGTTTACCCATGCTGTCTTCAAAAAGGCCACGCTCGGCATACATAAACAAATGAAAGAGCACCGGGTGCTTGTTGCCCGCACTATCAACTGCCACCAGCCTCTGATCCAGCATAGAGTCGAACAATTGTTTTGAGATTTTGCCCGTTCCCGTTACTCCGTCGGCCCACAGTGTTTTGCCTTTGTAAACGTTTTTCTTATTCTTATCATTCTGCGCGTGACCCAGAATAGCAATAAAAGCAATGCTCAAAGCCAACATGCCGGCAAAGTACTTCTTCATATTGTAGCAGGATTTTAAAGCCCGGACTAAAATAATACGAATTTACAACAATGTGAGGCTTTCTTCTAAGGCCTTGATTTTAGCCAGGGCATCTGCTCGTTTTTTGCGCTCATTTGCAATTATCTCTGGCTTCGCATTCTGTACAAATTTCTCATTGCCCAGTTTCTTATCAATACTCTGTAAGAATCCCTGCAAGTATTTAAGTTCCTCTTCCATTTTCGTACGTTGGCTGGCTAAGTCAACCGTGGCATGGCTTTGGATATATACTTTTTCGGTATTTACAACCAATGCAAATGTACCTGCTACTGCTTCCTGAACTATTTCCAGTTGGTCGGCATTTACCTGTCGCTGCAGTATTTTTCCTGCCTGCGTATACAATTCAGGGTTGGCGGTGTCGACATAGAGACTGACAGGGTCTTTGGGCTTCAGCTGGTTTTTATTACGTGTATCTCTAATGGCCGTAATAAGCTGTTGCAATAATGTACCCTGGGCTAAAACTCCGGTGTCGGCAGTAGCAGTAGCTGGCAAGGTTCTGGTCATCAGGTCATCGCTGCGGTCGCTGAGCAAATGGAATACTTCTTCAGTGATAAAAGGCATAAAAGGATGTAACAGCTGCAGCAAATCATCAAAAATGCCACAGGTAGCTTCGTAAGTAGCGGCCGAAATACCTTCGTTCTGCGCTGGTTTAGCCCATTCAAGATACCAGGAACAGAAATCGTCCCAGATGAGCGAGTATACTGTTTTCAGAGCTTCACTTAGTTTGAAGTCTGCATACAACTGGTCAAGCTGGGCACGCACCTCCTGAATTCGGGCCTGCATCCATTGTACTGCAAAAGTATTTTCCGGAGCAGCGGCATCTACCCGCGCTTCCCACATTTTCACCAGCTTTAATGCATTCCATATCTTGTTGGAAAAATTACGACCCTGTTCCAGAAAGGCTTCGTCGTACAAAATATCATTGCCCGCCGGCGAGGATATCATTACGCTAAACCGCACCACATCGGCCCCGTGGTCCGCAATGAGCTGAAGCAGATCAGGCGAATTGCCTAATTGTTTACTCATTTTGCGACCCTGCTTATCGCGGATAATACCTGTAAAATAAACCTGTTCAAAAGGGATTTTACCTTTGAATTCCAGTCCCGCCATAATCATCCGGGCCACCCAGAAAAAGATAATGTCAGGACCCGTTACCAATGTATTGGTAGGGTAGTAGTAGTCAAGTTCCTTATTGCTACCATCCTCGTTCCAGCCAAATACCTGCAGCGGCCATAGCCAGCTCGAAAACCAGGTGTCCAGTACATCGTCGTCCTGACGAAGGTCGGCCAAACAACCGTCCGGATTCCGGGCCTGGTATTGTTCGAGGGCAGCAGCAGCATTTTCTGCTACGTACACATTGTTTTCTTTGTCGTACCAGGCTGGTATACGTTGTCCCCACCACAATTGCCGGCTGATACACCAGTCGCGGATATTGCTCATCCAGTGGCGGTACAGGTTTTTGAATTTGGAAGGGAAGAAGCGTACCTGATCTCCCATTACTGCTTCCAGTGCGGGAGCGGCCATTTTCTCCATATCGCACCACCATTGCATCGACAACCGGGGCTCAATCACGGCTCCTGTACGTTCGGAAATACCTACCTGGTTGGTATAGTCTTCCTGTTTTACCAGATTGCCGGCAGCATCAAGATCAGCGATTATTTTTTTTCTTACTGCAAAGCGGTCTTCGCCGATATACATGCCTGCCGCAGCACTCAGCGTACCGTCGGCATTCAGTGTATCTATTACTTCAAGCTGATGTTTCTGCCCGAGGTTATAATCATTGATATCGTGTGCCGGCGTTACTTTCAACGCACCGGTACCAAATTCACGATCGATATAGTCGTCGAATATAATGGGAATGCGCCGGTTGATTAACGGTACAAAGCAGTATTTGCCTTTCAGGTGTGCATAACGTTCATCTTCCGGATGTACACATACCGCTGTATCACCTAAAATTGTCTCAGGTCTTACCGTTGCTATAGTGATGTATTCCTCCTGTTCGCTGTCAATTTTGTAACGAACATACGTAAGTTTACTACTGGTTTCCTTGTGCAACACTTCTTCGTCGCTCAATGCTGTGAGGGCCTGCGGATCCCAGTTAATCATCTTTACACCCCTGTAGATATATCCTTTTTGGTATAGTTCTACAAATACGCGCATTACAGCCTTATAATAAGGCTCGTTCATGGTGAAGTTAGTCCGGTTCCAGTCGAGGGAACAACCCAGTTTTTTAAGCTGTTCCAGAATGATACCGCCATACTTTTCTTTCCAGGCCCAGGCGTTTTCGAGGAAGGCTTCTCTTCCAATCTGATTTTTGTCTATGCCCTGTTCCCGCAACATCTGTACTACTTTGGCCTCCGTTGCAATGGAGGCATGGTCTGTACCAGGTACCCAGCAGGTATTATACCCTTGCATTTTTGCCCTGCGTAACAATATATCCTGCACCGTGTTATTCAGGGCGTGACCCATGTGTAACACACCGGTAACATTAGGAGGTGGCATTACTATAGTATAAGCAGGCCGTTCGTCGGGGGTGCTGTTGAAATATCCCTGGTCATTCCAGTGCGCATACCATTTTTGTTCAACGGATTGCGGTTCGTAGTTTTTGCTGAGTTCCATTTTTTACAATAAGGCTGCAAAAATAGTAAATTGAATTTTGAAGATTTATAGAATATAAGCTGCTTCATCGCCCGGATAAAAAAAATTAGTCGTTACATGCGTATTCAATTTCGCTATCTTTGAGGGTAATAAATAAAAAAAAATGAAAAAAATAACCATGATACTCAGCCTGGGGCTGATGATAGGAACAACTTCCTTTGCGGGCGACGGACATAAAGGCGATTGTTGCAAAGGCAAAAAAGAAAACTGCACCAAAGAAAAGAAAGAAGCCTGCGAAAAAGGAAGCGGCTGCTGCAAGAAAACTGCAGCAAAGGCCGATTCTAAAGGCAACAACAGCCAGGCACAGGTTCAGAAATCGGATAAGCATGCTGCAACGGCTACTGCTACTACAACTACTGCGACCGCTACAGTCGGCGGAAAGTAATTTTTATAGGAAAGTAAAGGAAGACGGGAGGTAACAACACTCCTGTCTTTTTTATTTTCGAACACTAAACCGGTGCCTGATTAAAGCAATACCAGGGCTGGTTTCCCCTAGTCTTTTCCCTTAGTAACATAAAGTACTGCCTGCGTGTGGCAAGGTATAGCAGCCGGCAACTGGTATTTGCGAAGTTCTTTTTTCTCGCTGTACGCTTTCCCTATTACTCGTACTGTACGCAACGGTTCCTTCTCCTTGTTTTCCGGTAATAAATAAAAGGCTGTTTTTCCGATCTGCAAACAATGGTTATCGGGCCAGGATTGAGGTTCCCGGAAAGTGATATCCAGAAAACGCACCGAAAATCCCGCGTCGGTTACAGCTTTGGCCAGATACTTAAAGTCGGGCTCGCTCTCGTTTCCAAACCGGATGGTGGCTATGGTGTTCTCCAGGTCCATGGTCACATCGCTCACGAAGGCGAGTTTACGTAAACTTAGTTCTACGCTCCGGCTGCATTGCGAACAGGTCAAACCATTAATGCCGAGCCTGGCTGTACCGAACTGTGCCAGGCTGCTAAAAGTAAACATAGCTATAAAAAATGCCGTAAGCCCGAGGATTCTACAACCTTTCTGCGTCATAATTCGTAAAGTTAGCTAATTTAGTTCTACTGGCTGGGGGCAGCATTTTAAATCCAATCGTCTATTCCCGCTATTGCCTGTCAGCGTTCTTGCATGTACCTATGAAGAGAATTTACCTGCGATTAGCTTTGTTGCTTGTCCTGCTGGGACTTGCCATCGGTATTCAATATCTGCTCGCATTCAGCGATGCAGCATTGCGGGGCTATGTCCGTTATGTGTTTCTGCCATTACAACGTCTACGCAGCTGGTTGTTCAACGAATTGCCTTTTAGCATGGGCGACCTGCTATATGTGGGTTTATGCCTGGCTTTACTACTGTTGTTTTTCCGCAGCCTTTATTATCTCGTACGAGTGCGGCAATATCCGGGCGATTTCTGGCGCGCATTTCTGCGCTTAATCAGGTTTCCGGTCATTTTATATCTGTGGTTTTTGTTGTTATGGGGCGGAAATTATGCCCGCAAGCCGCTTTCGGTATCCTGGACGGGCGTAACGGAATGGAATGATTCGGCTTTGTACCAGCTCACGCATGGTTTGGTTTTGAAATTAAATAATGAACGCAGGCAGGTTGTAAATTTCCCTAATTTGAAGAAGGTCAATCAGCAGGCGGCAGAACTTTATCGCCGGCGTTTCGGAAGTCAGTTGCCCGCATTTAAGGTAAAGCCTACCAGTTTGGGTTATATGCTGAACTATCTGGGTATTCAGGGCTATTATAACCCATTGACCGGCGAAGCACAGTTTAATCGCTTTATTCCGGACTTTATGCATCCTTTTGTAGTTTGTCATGAAATGGCCCATCAGGCGGGTATTGCCGCAGAAGATGATGCGAACCTGCTGGCTTATATTATTGGAGCAGAAAGCGAGCTACCCGCTTTTCGCTATTCAGCTTTTTTTAATTTGTTTGTTTACGCTTATTCCGGTTTAAAGGCCCGAGACAGCGCCGCAGCGTCGGAGATTTTTGCTTTACTTAATCCGCAAAGCAGAAATGATCTGGAAACTTTGCGGCGCATGAATCAAAAATACCGTTCCGGTTTTCGACGTATAAGCAGTTCGCTGTACGACGACTATCTGCGTTTTCACGGGCAGCGCGAGGGAATTGGCACCTATAGTGATGTCACCCGATGGGTATATTATTGGGAATATACCAACGACAAGAAAGCACAAATATCGTTGGAGCCCTGAAAGAAATAATCCTGGCAGCTGTGCGGGTTTCCAAGGCTACCCCGTTGGTTAACATATGGTGGATACCCTTGATTACGATGTTCTGTTTTCCCATTCGAAATGGTTGGAAATTTTTTAAACCTTTGTCCACCACATCCCAGGGTATCATCAGTGGCTGTATTCGGAGGCAGTTCCAATGTCCGGGCTTATTCAACATAGCATCCCGGGTGTGTAAATCACTTGTTTTGTAAATGAAAAAAGCAGACCGCCGGGGTCTGCTTTTTAGGAGAAAAGATGTTCTTTCTTATTGCATTGCTTCTAACTTGGTACGTACAGCCTTTGCTTTTTCATTGTCATCCTGAATAACGTATATTTCTTTCAAGGCGCTCAGGCAGTTGAAGAAATATTTGCGTTCTTCGCCGGAAAGTTTATTGGGTCTTGCCGAAAACGCTTCATTACTTTTTTCCAGCGCAGGTAATGCCAAAGCAAAAAGGGCGTTTCTTTTTTGAAGCAGTTCTTCATATTTCAGTTGCTCTGCTTTGCTTACACCCAGGTTGTTCATTTCGCCGTTGATTTCAGCAGCCTGGTTGTAGTAGTAAGCGCCCAGCTGATAGTTATACACGCCATTATTGGGTGCCAGGGCTACCGCCTTTTTATAGGCCGCTTCGGCTTTGCTGTTGAATTCTTTTGCCTGCGCCTCGGTTACTTTGTCTCCTACCGCCATACCTGAATAAACAATACCCATATTCAGTTGTAATTCCGGATTCTGAGGATCATTTGCGGCGGCTTCTTCCAGTTTGGAGGTAATTTCTTCCTGTTTGCCTGATTCTATAAAATAGTTTAGTTCGGCGGCTGCCACATTTTTATCATCCGGAAACTTCTTTTTTGCTTCTTTGATCACGGCCAGTTGCTGCTCTTTGTTTCCTTTCGCTTTGTATGCTTCGGCGAGTATCAGGTATACATTGGATTCGTTGGCCACATAGGGGCTGGTTTGCATTTCCTTCAGCAGGGGAATTGCGGCGTCGTAGTTTTGGGCGTAGAAAGCCGTAAAGCCCATGAACATTTTGGTTTGGGCTCTGATGGTATCTATAATGGGGATAGTGATAAAGCGGCGATCTTTATCGGGCCCCAATATATCTGCACCGGATTTAAGGTATTCGTAGGCTTCGTTGAATTTAGAGTTGTTGTAATGCTGGATACCGTCGTTATAGGCGAAGAATGCGGCATTAGCCAGCATCATGGGAGCCTGATCGTTGTTTTCCAGTTTTTTGTTTAGTTCAAAAGCCCGTTTGATAGCTACGATTCCTTCCCGATAGGGTTGGTCGGCGTTGAGTTCGCTTTGATCCTGCATACCTATATATACTGCAGCCTTTGTAAACCAGGCATCGGCATTGTCTTTTGTATCGGCATGGGTAGTAGCTGCGTCAATTGCTTCTTTAGCTTTTTGATAAGCTTCGCGGGTAGCGGCTTCATCGGGAGGAGTTTTAGTTTTGGCCTCCTGAGCTTTTTTGAGTTCTTTACTGGCTTCTTTCAATTTATCTTTTTGGGCGAAAGAACCCGTCGCTAGAAGTACGCCGGCAGCAAGGAACAGAACTTTTTTATTCATAGATTTATATACTTTTAAGCGGTAAAAATAGCCTTTTTATTGGATTGTGGCCTGTTAAGAATTTTGGCTGCGTGTGGCTGAACCGGGTATATTTGCAGGCTGGTACCAGGTGATTTGGAGAAAAGCGCCTTTGTTTACAGCAAAAATTTTACAAAAGAAAACTTTTTTTGATATTCCGGATAATCTACCTACTTTTGCAGTCCTTTTGTAAAATATGGCAAAACAGTCCCTGATTAAACAAGACGGTAATATAGTAGAAGCCTTGTCGAATGCGATGTTTCGTGTGCGTCTGGAAAACGGTCATGAGATTCTCGCGACTATTTCCGGAAAAATGCGCATGCACTACATTCGTATACTTCCGGGAGATAAAGTGGGTGTTGAGATGAGCCCTTATGATTTATCGAGGGGCAGGATTATATACCGTTATAAGTAGGTGAAATTTAATTAAATCACAAATATACAACACAATGAAAGTTCGTGCAGCCATCAAAAAGCGTAGCGCCGATTGCAAAATCGTTCGCCGCAAAGGTGTATTATTCGTAATCAACAAAAAGAATCCCCGCTTCAAGCAACGCCAGGGGTAGTGCCCAATGCTGAATGTTGAAAGATGAATGTTGAATTTTAAGAATTCTGCAGTTTACGCCAACATCACATCCAATTCAAAATTCATAATTTAAAATTCATAATTTTTACATGGCTCGTATAGCTGGTATTGATCTTCCCAAAAACAAGCGTGGTGAAATAGGCCTCACGTACATCTTTGGTATCGGACGTAGCACCGCTCGCTACATTCTGGAAAAGTCTGGAATAGACTACAATAAGAAAGTAAGCGAATGGAACGACGATGAGCAGACCGCCATCCGTAATATCATCAACGGCGAATTTAAAGTTGAAGGTCAATTGCGCTCTGAAGTGCAAATGAACATCAAACGCCTGATGGATATTGCATGCTACCGTGGACTCCGCCACCGTAAAGGACTGCCTTTGCGCGGACAACGCACCCGTACCAACAGTCGTACCCGTAAAGGAAAACGCAAAACTGTTGCTGGTAAGAAAAAAGCTGCTAAGAAGTAATAAGACATTTCAATTGCATATTCGCCGGAGCCCATTTTTTTACTTCTTGGCAGGTTAGGGAATATGCAGCCAGGCAATTGAAAATATTGTATTTTCAGCCCGGTAACATTATTTAACAGATTACCTTTTATTCAATTAAAATGGCAAAAGCAAAACCAGGCGCAGCGAAAGCAGCCGCCAAAAAGCGCGTAGCAAAGGTGGATGCGCACGGAGACGTGCATATCAGCGCAACTTTCAATAATATCATTATCAGCTTTACCAACAAGCAAGGACAAGTAATCAGCTGGTCTTCTGCCGGTAAAATGGGCTTCCGTGGTTCTAAAAAGAACACTCCATACGCAGCACAACAGGCAGCAGCCGACGCAGCTAAAGTAGCACTGGACGCGGGAATGAAAAAAGTAGACGTTTACGTGAAAGGACCCGGATCCGGTCGTGAAGGTGCTATCCGTTCTGTATCCAACAGTGGTATCGAAGTAGTAATCATTAAAGATATTACGCCATTACCACACAACGGTTGTCGTCCTCCTAAAAAGAGAAGAGTTTAATCTATACATATCTGGAAGCTGCAATACTACCTATTGCAGCCTTCCGTTTCTTGTTTAATTATTGTTTCAACCCGACGTTTCCGATTTCCGGTTTTTATATGAAACGTATGGGCATTATTTAAAAACCGAAAAAATTTAATAATGGCACGTTATACAGGTCCCAAAAACAAAATCTGCCGTATCTTCGGCGAACCTATCTTAGGTTCTGGTAAAAATCTTGGTAAAAACAGCAACCCTCCGGGCATGCACGGTGCAAACCGCAAACGTAAAGCACCCAGTGAATACGCTGTTCAGCTGAAAGAAAAACAAAAAGCTAAATATACTTACCTGGTTCTTGAGCGCCAGTTTAGCAATACCTATCAGGAAGCTTCCCGTAGAAAAGGTTCTACCGGTGAAAACCTGATGAAATTGCTGGAAGCCCGTTTGGACAACACAGTATATCGCCTTGGCATTGCTCCTACCCGTAGCGCTGCCCGCCAGTTGGTTTCTCACAAACACATCCTGGTTAACGGCGGTACTGTAAATATTCCTTCTTATTCATTGAAACCCGGCGACGTAATCGAACTGAAGCCTAAGTCTAAAGCTAATACAGCGGTTACTTCCAATGTTCGCGGTAAAAACCCGTCGATCAGCTGGCTCGATTTTAATGAGAAAGAATTGAAAGGTGTATTTATGGCGTATCCGGAGCGCGAAAGTGTTCCTGAGAACATCAAGGAACAACTGATCGTTGAGTTGTACTCCAAATAATAGCCCAAGCCCCATCAGGGGGCTTTTGGGTTTTAAAATTATTTCAATTAAAATATCAATTTCAAAATTCAAATTTCCAAATGGCAATATTGAACTTTCAAAAACCGGATAAAATTGTGTTGCAAAAAGCAACTGACTTTGAAGCGCAATTTGAGTTTCGCCCCTTGGAACCCGGCTATGGTGTAACCATTGGTAATGCTTTACGCAGGGTTTTGCTCAATTCTCTGGAAGGCTATGCCATTACCGGTATTAAAATTACCGGTGCCGATCACGAATTTGCTACTATTAAAGGTGTTATTGAAGACGTTACAGAAATCATTCTGAATCTGAAACAAGTACGCCTGAAGAAAAATGGCGACGGAGATCTGGGCCACGATAGGGTAGAACTGGTTATCAAGGGTAAAGAGCAATTCACTGCCGGAATGATTGGAGACGCTACACCCAATTTTGAAGTAATGAACCCAGACCTGGTTATTTGTAACCTGGATACCTCGGCTACACTCGAAATTGAAATGCACATCGGTAAAGGTCGCGGTTACGTACCTTCTGAAGAAAATCAGCCGAAAGACGCTCCAGTCAACTTTATTGCCATCGACTCTATCTTCACGCCCATCAAGAATGTAAAATACACTATTGAGAATACGCGCGTGGAGCAACGCACCGACTATGAAAAACTGATCATGGAAGTGGTTACCGATGGTACCATTCATCCTGAAGAGGCTGTAAAAGAAGCTTCCCGCATTCTGATACAACACCTCATGATCATTACCGACGAAAACATTTCCCTCGACGTTAAGCGCGAAGAGAAAGAAGAAACCGTGGACGAAGGTATGCTGCAGTTGCGTAAAGTATTGAATACACCACTGGAAGATCTCGAACTTTCGGTACGTGCATTCAACTGCCTGAAAGCTGCAAAAATCAATTCACTCAGCGAACTGGTTCAGTACACTCAGGACGAATTGATGAAATTCAGAAACTTCGGTCAGAAATCTCTGACAGAAATCGATCAGGTACTGGGCGAACGCGGTCTTCATTTCGGTATGGATATCAGCCGTGTGAAAATGAGCGAAGATAACGGCTAATTAAAATAAGAACTACCTCCGGCTGTCTCGCACAGAAACAGCCGGATTTTATTAACAAACAGGTCAGCACAACTGGCCACCCACTGTAACCCTTGACACGGTACAGGGATTTTAAAAACAAACATTGTCATGCGTCACGGAGACAAAATCAACAATCTAGGCCGTACTACGGCACACAGGAAAGCTTTATTATCAAACCTTGCCTGCCAGCTGATCGAGCACAAACGTATTACCACCACTTTAGCAAAAGCTAAAACACTGCGTACCTACGTTGAGCCTATGATTACCAAGTCAAAGAAAGACACCGTTAACAATCGTCGTCTTGTGTTTGCTAAATTGCAGGATAAAGAAGCCATCAAAGAACTGTTTGGCGTTATCAGCGATAAAGTAGCAGACCGTCCGGGTGGTTATACCCGCATTATCAAGCTGCAACCACGTGTGGGTGACGCTGCTGATATGGCTATGATTGAACTGGTTGATTTCAACACTATCTACACTAAAGAAGCTAAAGCTACCGGCGCTAAGAAAACCCGTCGTAGCCGTGGTGGTTCTAAAGCTACCAAAGCCGCCACTGCTTCAAACGAACAGGCGCCAGTTACAGAAGAAACTCCGGCAACCCCTGAGACTCCTGAAACTCCTGCTACTGAAGAACAGGCATAAGCTGCTTAACGCTCTTCCAATAAAAAGGCTGTCCCTTACCGGGCAGCCTTTTTGCATGTCTACCGTTTTCTTATTCCAAAATCGTTATTATATTGTGACGGTTGAATGTGTTTAATAATATGAAGTGGTTACGCCAAGCCTGCCGATACAGTATTGCTTCGGGTATAATCCATCGCAATTTGTACGGTATTCATGAAAATTGGAAATGACTTAATTGGTATGAAGGTGGTTTAAACCAGGCTGTTCATTTCTCCCTGCCTACTAGAGGATTTTAACAGTGGATGCATTCTCTAACATTGGCTGAGTTCCTTTTCAAACGCTTTGCCACGCTTTAATTTGTTCAACTCCATTCCGCTATATTTTGCTTTCCATTTGTATAACGTAACTTCCGAAACGCCCAAGTCGCGGCAAATATCTTTAACGGTCTGGCCTGATTCCTGTTGTTTGATGGCAGATACAACCTGGCGCTCTGTAAATTTGGATTGTTGCATCTTTCCGTTATTCGCTTTTTAAAGGTAGCAATATTCTTCAACGCTGATTCGGTGAATTTTGGGGAGCTTACACTGTTACCAACAGTTTGATAATTTTTCCCCGAATTGGGTTCCTGTTATGGACGTTATGAAAAAGGCGAAAAATTTTTCAAAATAGCTTCTATGATTCTTGAAGGTACATGTTGCTCTTTTGCTGTTTTAATCCAAAAATCCACTGCTTCCTGGATTTCTATGAGCGTTCGTTTAAAGTGCTTGATCGTATATCTTTCTGCGATTGCTGCAAGATCGGTCATGACAATGCCCGTACGTTTACCATTGAGGGACAAAGCCCGGGACGCAGTCTTCATGTTTAGGTCCGGGTTGAGGGAATAGGTCAGGTCATAGGCGGGTGCAAGTCCCCAGTTATCCTGCGTCTCATCATAAATAAAGCTGTGGTTTTTCAGATGATCGTCATGATTGGCGAATACCAGGTTGAATACCATACGGCGGAATAGCTGTTCCACATCTTTATGCGGACATTTGAGGAACAGTGCCAAGTCGAACAATTGCTCATAACTGGATACTTTTGGATCCTTGAAATCCCAACCGGTAAGACCACTGGCCGTCAGGACATGTTTTTTTCGGCCGTTCTGACGGTCGAACCTTAAAGTAGCAAAATGCCGCTCATCTATCATCTTAGAGGGCATCATCTGAATACCTGCATGCGTTGCCGTCAGATAATATACATATTCAACCAACTCCCTGCTGTAGCGGTGCTCTTCGTCTAATCCCAGCTTGATAAGGTAATGGTAATAATCTTCGCTATGTACCATATCGCCGGGGATAATTCGACCGGTAACTTTGTGTTCTGCTATAAGGATTTTAGGACGCACACCGCCGGCAGATGTTCCTATTTTAAAGATGTTGAGCAATGATGCATGATCCAGATGGGTTGCGTCAACATGTTGTTTTTGGTCCATCACCTGGCTTAGGACGGCAACGATCTCATTGATATTGATTGTGTCGCCGACGGCAATTGATGTAGCAGGATGATATTCCAAAGCACCTATCCCCCTTTTGCCCACATAAGCTAACTGTTCCAGTACAGAGATCTCTTTCATGTCCCGGTTGTTGCTTTCTATCCAGGTTTTGAAAATGATATTACCAAAAAGGTCAGGCAGGGAATCCGCAATCATTGGTGGTAGTCCTCTGAACGTTTCATTGTTGTATTTATCAAATACCTGGGTTTGTCTGATCCTCCGGAACACTAAAGGGAAAAGGCGCTCATATTTTTCCTGCGCCAGAAAATCTGGATTGTATTGGAAGAAAGAAATGCTCCTGTCCGGATCAAATCCCAGCCGGCCAATTTCCTGTCCGAAGCAAACAATGGTAATCAGGTTATTTTTCGACATACTTAATAAAGGGATTGTTGGTTGTTGTGATCCAGTTCCGAACTAATGTATGCCTCAAAACCCGGTAGCAAGTCGAAATACTGCAGTATCTTCAACAAGGTATCAATCGTTGGATTTTTTCCTGCTTCGAGCTTTTGTATTGTTAATCGGGACATTCCCAGCTTATTACCCAGCTGCTCTTGGGTCAGGTTTTCACGATCTCTCAGTACTTTAACCAATTTGCCCAAGGAATTCTTAACATCCTTGATGGTTATATTCTGTAGCATTTCTTGTATATTATAACATGCAATTTAGCCTATTTTTAGATAAAAGTCTATTTTAGTAGACATTTTCATAGAACTTTCATTGTTAATTTTATACCAAGGGAATTTTCTTTTCTGAGATGAGTACAGCGTATCAACACCAATCAATACAAAAACCACGCAAACCTATACCCGCAAAAATTAATAGGCTAGTGCGATGGTAACAATAAGGGTTTGGTTGGGTGGATACCAAATTCCCGTCACACCAAAAGTTCAATTTTTCGAAGTATTGTGCCATTCCATCTGTCGAAACAATATTGCTAAATGTCGATTTTATTTCACTAAAACTTCCTAATTGACACAAGAACTTCATTGGTTTTCCGCTTTTCGGGCATGTTGGAATTTCAGCTTCTTGTAACCAATCTGGCTGTCCACAAATCCCAATACTTTCAAATTCATCAATATCTTCGTTCGGCTCCAGACTCACTTTAACACCTTCCCAGATTATCTTTGAGTTTCTGTCGATTTCGTCAAATGCACTTGTCGATGAGGCGGTATCTTTCGGTTCAATAATGGTTGGTTTCTTAGGATCTGTATAGTCTAGAAAAACAGAATAATCGTCCGCGTAAATTGGGTGTATTAAATTTACTTTGAATGGTATCCAGGAAAATATTGGATCCGAATTGTCAATAAACCCTAAATATTGAAAACCTGCCGGAAATTCATTTTCTGGAATATTAAAGTCTTGTGGTACTTCACCACCAATCTGATGTTTTCCGTTTTCGTCTCTTACGATTTCGCATTGCCTATTTTTTTTGTCTCAATGGGTTTGTTCGGTATTTCAATAACTCTCAGTGTGCCGGTTTTTAATTTAATGCCAATGTTAAGGTTCTCTGACCTTGGTTGGACGACAAATGCGCAAAGTTTTAATTTAAGTATTTCCTTCAACCGGGAATTCATTTCCTTTCCGCAAAACGAATGATTGGTTGTTGCACGAAGTTCACTTAATAAATTCTGAGAGAGCGTTCTTACTTTGCAACGTGTATTTATAAGGTTTGGAAGATTTATCCTCTACAATTAATCCTAACCTAATAAGCTCGTTAATATCTTTACTTGCTGTTTGTCTCACAATTTCATATTTTTCTGCATATGCGTTTAGCGTTATGTTGTTTTTTTCTTTTAAATATAAAAATCCCATTAAATCTGCTTGCCTTTTATTAAGACCTTTTGACAATAATTCATAGGAAACCAGGTTTGCTTGTTTCCTTTCTTCTGATTTTCTATCTCTGTATTGAATCAATTTCTCAAAGGCAATTCTTATATTTTTAATGGAATAGGTAATGAAATAGTTTAAATCGTTGTCGTCGTATTCGGTTTTTAAAAACGCTTTGTCGTATTGTGTTCTGGATTCTAAAATAACTCTTGAGATGGAAATGTTTTTTACAAGAGTGTAACCTTTTTTTAATAAATACCAATAAAATAAAGCTCTGGCAGTTCTGCCATTTCCATCTTTAAAAGGATGAATATAGCCAATCATAAAGTGAATAATGGAAGCTTTTACAATTGGATGTATAAATTTCTCATCATCGTTAATAAACGCACATAAATCTCCCATCAATGGTTTAATTTCTTCCCAACGTGGTGGAATATGTGCAATTTCGCCGTCTATATGATCGGTTACATAAACTTCAGCATCTCTGAAATCTCCTGAATACTTTTCAGCATCGGTATTGGCCATCATCACTTTATGCAAATCAATTATTGTTTTAAAGTCAATATCACTATCAACAAATTCGCTTATGAACTCAATAGCTCTTAAGTTATTGAATATCATTTGCTCTGATTCATTTCTGGGACTTCTTCCGGACTTAAGCATAGCTCTTGCTACTTCCGTAGTTGTGGCAGCGCCTTCCACCTGCGATGAAGCTACAGATTCTTCTAACAAAGAGTTCCTAAAAAATGCTACTCTATCGGAAGGTAAAACAGGATTTTGTTGTAAACCACCCCTTAACTTCAGATCAAAATCATGAAGGTTTTTCGATATGTATTCCGAAAGAAAATATTTAAATGTATAATTTCCAAAATTTATCTTTTCGTATTTGGATGTACGGTACGTTTTTAACAATGCCCAGTTGTCGATTGCTGATTCGAATGGTACTTCTTTTTTATATTTAATGTCGTCCCAATAAAAATACTTTTCATCAGATGCCTTAATAAAATCCTGAAGTTCACCGCTCCAGATTTTTTTAAGATAGTCAATCTTTAATTCGCTTTTGGGTGGTCTTTCAAGTTTCATTGTATGTTATTGTTAAATTGTCGTTCAAAGTTAACAATGTTGTGCTTAATATGCAAATTTATGGCGGGAGATAGTGGGGACTCCATACAGCTCACACAGATATGCAATTGTGATTCAATGGGAAGAATCCTAATTAGTTTGTTTGTAAATTAAATTAATGGTGAAGGCGGTGCGTAGGCCCCGTATCTGACAAAGGGCTGTCACACTCCGGCTATACTTTCGCGGAAACTGCTTTTATGAAGCCCTTTTATAACGCACTACGTAATTTGATACTTGTAATTCAATTGGCAATCATCCTGTTTCTATGCTACCAGTTAAATATGCAACGTAAAAATGAAAAGCCGCTGTTGGAGGCATCCGGCAGAACATCATGTTCCGGCTGGTTATCGATCCCAGGCTTGTAAACTTCCTCCTTTTTTAAACAGGCGTTGTATGTTGTTCGCTACTACGGGATCGGGTACCAGCGCAGGCGCATGATGCGGCTTACTGCGTGCATCTATAATCAATGGACCTTCGCAGCCCCAGTGTTTATACCGCGTGAAGCTGCCTACACCATAAATATCGTGTGAAGGGTTACTGCGGGTAAAAGTAGTCCACAGGAAATTGTTGATATTTTTTGCCAGGAAGCAGGCGTCGTCGCAAAGCACAATAAGGGGTATTTGCTGCAGTACATCCGGCGTGGCGGCGGCCTCGATGGCCGATGAAAGGGAGGCAATTTCTTCCTGGCTTTGTTGGTAGCCGGTAAAGGGCTGAGCTTGTACAGCCAGTACTCCCGGCATTACCAATTGCATATCCCGAACTGTGGCGACTGCGGTCAATACAGCGGGTACTTCCGCAGCCAATGATCTGCGCGCCGGACCGTAGGCTGCAAACACTACTTTACTGCCCGAATTGAGGCCTGTACCGGAATAGTCGAGCGTGTCAATAGTAGTATTGGTTTGAAAATGTACATCCCGTCTGAGGTCTATTCTTTCAAGGATATAGCTTAAGTACGCCGTTGTATCATAGGTGTTTAGGAATTTATTCTCTCCCGGAAGATGCGCAGTGATGAACAGGAATTTGGCAAGACTCAATTGTCCGGTGCCTAGTATCCGGTTGGCCTGTGTCAACAGTTCGGCGGGTTGCAATTGTTCCAGATAGGGGGTATAGCGTTCGCTGCCAATGGCAAACAATAAAGGGTGCACACCGGCGGCATCCACTGCGTGTACCTCCTGTACCCCGGGTATTTCCTGGCGTATGGCATCTCCGGTCAGTTCGTGTATCAGGGCACCGAAAGCGGTATCCTCCTGAGGTGGCCGTCCTACGACCGTAAAATTCCATATGGCACGTTTTCTGGCGTACACTTTATGAATTTTCATGAGTGGGAAGGGATGGGTGAGGCTATAATATCCCAGGTGATCGCCAAAAGGACCTTCCGGCTTGTTTTCGCCGGGGAACACTTCGCCGGTAATAATGAAATCGGCGTCATTGCTGATGGCAAATCCGTTTTGATAACTATAGCGAAACCTGCGTCCGGCCAGCATTCCGGCAAAGGTAAGTTCGCTCAATCCTTCGGGCAGCGGCATCACGGCTGCCAGGGTGTGGGCAGGATGTCCGCCTACAAAACAACTCACCTTTAGCGGTATTCCGCGCTGGTTGGCTTTGGTCTGATGAATGCCTATGCCGCGATGAATCTGGTAATGCAAGCCTACTTCTTTGTAGGTAACATATTCGTTGCCGGTAAGCTGGATACGGTACATACCCAGGTTGGCCTGCATGATGCCCGGCTGTTCGGGGTCTTCCGTATATACCTGTGGCAGGGTCACAAAGGCGCCACCATCCATGGGCCAATGTTGGATAAGGGGCAACTCGCTAATGGAAATTTCTTCAAAGTTGCCAGCCGGAAAGGATTGTTTCAGGGGCAGTGCTTTAAGGGCGGCAAATGCTGTACCTATATGCCTGAAAGGCTTTTTTAGCGCCTTCATGGGATCGTTGCGCAGGGCAATCAGCGTTTGTACCTGATCCCAGGTGTCGCGGAATATAAAGCGACTGCGTTCAATGGTACCAAATAAATTAGAGGCAGCTCTGAATCTGCTGCCTTTAACCCGCTCAAACAACAAAGCCGGACCCTTAAGCTCGTGCATGCGAAGATGAATAGCGGCCATTTCCAGATGAGGATCTACTTCCTCTTTGATCCGTATCAGATGGCCGTTTTTTTCAAGGTCAGTGATGCACTCTTCCAGGTTCCGGTACATAATGTCAGTATAAGTTGGTGGTAAATTGTCGCTTGCTGATGTGCCTTATTGTTCGGTGGTAAGCCTGGTTATCAGCGCACCGCTTCCACGGTATATCCTTTTTTGCGCAAAAGATCTATTACGCCCCGCTCGCCCCACAGATGTCCTGCTCCTACTGCTATGAAGGCAGGTTCTTTGCTGATGAGTTGTGTAATGGATGGAATCCAGCGTTCATTGCGCTGATACAACAACGATTCCAGCTCACTTTTGTAATCAGGCGATTCAATGATGTATTCGTACAGGCTGGGGAGGTCCTGGGCTTTGTAGGCCTGCAGCATATTGTTGAACATAGACCGGAAGGAGTCCAGGTCACCGGCGATGCCTAATACCTGCTTCGCTACCGAATCTGCATTCATTTTCTGGATTACATTCAACTGGTCGGCGAGCGATTCAAGGCCAATAATTTGTTTGCCATCCTTCTGAGCCAGTTTCATAATATTACCTTCGTACGAGTCGGGCACAGGGCAGTCTACCGCTTTTGTATACAAAAATGAAATAAGCGCAAAGGGACTGAAACTTTCCATTATTTGCAGGGGAATTCCATTGGCAGCGGCAAGCTCCGACAAGCGACGGTATTCCTCCTCCGTATAAAAATCCTGCAGTTTACGTCCATCCTTTAATAGTAGGCCTGCCATCATCTGACTTTGTATGGATGGATCGTCCATATCCATTTCGAAAGCCACCGTCGAACTGTTTTTGAGGGCTTGCTGCATGGGTTCCTGCCATACATAATCGTCGGGACAAATGAGGTGTAAGGTGCCAAATAAGTAAGAAGGCCGGCTTAGCTTTTTACCGCTTATTTTCCAAAGCAGTGACTTGTTGGCCTCGGCATTAACCTGTTTTGATTGGGCAGGACAAAGTGCAATGCCCAGGAAAAAAGAGCAGCAAAAGGTTATTAGTCTTTTCATAGTTCACTATATAAACGGTGTCAAATATACCAATAAAAGAGGCGTAGGGTATAGTCCGGTTAATGTACATGGTTATCGCCCAGCAGGGTGAGCAAGGCTGCCGCAATTCCCCCCAGTGTTGCCAGCCATTTATTCCTGTTCATATCGTGACTTTTTGTGCCACTTTCAAAAAATATAGTGGTTGCGATATGTAAAAAAGCTCCTGCCACTACAGGCACACTGAGGTGAATGAGGGATTCCCAGGCGGCACTTTTTGAACCCAGGTAAGTGGTCAGCAGGGCGGAGAGCGGGGTAGTGAGTGAAAATAAAATGAGCAGCCTCCAGGATTTTGCCTTGTTTCCGGTGGCGATAAATACCAGTGAGGTAATAAGCATAGCCTCCGGCAATTTATGCAGCGCTACTGCCAGGTACAACGATGGCAGGGTAGCCGTATCGTTGTACGAAATTCCCAGCGGCAAACCCTCGCTGATGGCATGCACGGTCAGGCCGGCAAATACGGGTATATAGGCTACAGGTTCGTGCGCATGTATATGAGCATGGCCATGTTCCACACCGTGGGTAATGCGCTGTATGATCTGCTGCAGAAAAAAACCCGCAAGTATTAAACCCCCGGTGAGGTGTCCCGGACCCATTTCCGACATGGTTTCCGGAACCAGGTGCAATAGGGTAATACTGAGCAGGAAGGAACCCGAAAAGGCCAGCAGGTACTTCATGCGCTGTTCGCGCCAACCCGTACTCCACAAAGGCACACTGCCCCCCAGCAGGGTAATCAGAAACAGGAAAAGGCTGAACAGTAATAACATAGTGACGAAATGACGGCAAAACTAAAGCAAATAATCTAATGATGCAACACAGTTGCATCTTATTTGCCTATATTTGCAGCATGACGGTTGTAGAAAATATATTGCAACAGCATCAATTAAAAAGTACCCGGCTGCGGAAGGCCGTATTGTCCCTGTTGATGATGTCGGAAAAAGGATTATCGCACCAGGATATTTCGGCCAGGTTGGATGTCGGCTTTGACCGGGTTACCTTGTTTCGCACCCTGCATGTATTCGAAGAAAATGGAATCTTACACAAGATAATAGATCCGACGGGTACGGCTAAATACGCGTATACAGCTCCCGGCGCGGGCGAAATCGCGCATAGCCACGCGCATTTCGTTTGTTTGAAATGCACTGAGATATTTTGCCTTGATGATGTATTGCCTGTAACGCAAATGAACCTGCCCGCGGGCTTCAGTAAAAAAGCCATAGAGGTACAGGTAAAAGGCTTTTGTGAACGCTGCAATTAAAATTTTTTCTTTATTATATTTAATCAAACAAATTACCGGCAAATATGGCTTCACTTAGTATTGGCGATGCTTTGAGTGGTTTTCTGAAAAGTGCGCATTGGCAAACCCGCATCAATGAAATCAGGATTCGTACCGAGTGGGAAAAAATTATGGGTGCTACAATAGCGAAATATACCCGTGAAGTAAAGCTGAAAGATGGCGTGCTGGTAATTTCTACCGATATCGGTCCTCTGAAACAGGAACTTCAGTACGGACGCCAACAGATCGTTCAGAATGTCAATGAGTATTTTAAAGATAAAGTTGTAACGGAAGTTGTCATCCGTTAAAAAGATTTGTTACTCCCTAACCCAGAAACACCCCCTCGCTGTTTTGAACCGATTATTCTTAAGTATTATACTTACCTGCATCGCATTCAACCTTAGTGCCCGACAAACGGCACAGAAATTCCAGTTCCTGCCCGGAGATTTTATATTTCAGGATTTGGATTGCGGCCCTATGTGCGATGCCATTGAGGAAGTTACCCAGGGTTATGAAGGTCGAAGATTTTCGCATGTGGGCATGGTAGTCGATACAGCCTTGGGCCGGGTCAGCGTTATTGAAGCTATGGGACCCGGCGTACGCATCATCTCTCTGGATTCATTTGCAGCTGCCAACCGCCATCCGATGTTAGTGGGCAGAGTGAAACCCGAATATAATTATTTACTGGATAGTGCGGTTCGCTTTGCTGTGGCTCAGGTGGGCATACCCTATGATGATGAATTCCTTTATGATAATGGAATGTATTATTGCTCCGAGCTCTTGTATGATGCTTTTTTGCATGCCGGTGGCGGTACACCTTTATTTACGCTGGAACCCATGACTTTCCGCCGCCCTGGATCAGCGCATTTTTATCCGGTATGGGAGGCCTATTACAAAGCTTTGGGTATCGCAATTCCGGAGGGAGCTCCGGGTTGTAATCCGGGGGGATTGTCGCGGAGTCCAAAAATTGATATTATACATAGTTTTTCTTCATCCAAATTATAATAATTGCTTCTGCATTACAAAGCATTCGGTTGCTGCCTAAACATTATCTTTGCCGCATGGCAAAAATTTTCCTGAGAAAAAAGATAAGTTCTAGAATTGCGGACGGGCATCCCTGGATATTTGGTAACGAAATTGGTGACGAAGAAGGTAGTTATGAGGCAGGCGATACCGTCGATGTTTTTTCTTCCAATGGTTCCTTTGTAGGTCGCGGTTATATAAACCCTGCTTCACAAATCAAGGTTCGACTCCTAACCAGGAATCCTCAGGAGCAAATCAATGATGCTTTTTTTCTGAATCGTATCCAGAAAGCCTGGAATTACCGTAAGCGGCTGGGCTATGTGGAAAATTGCCGGCTCATTTTCGGAGAAGCCGATGAACTTCCTGCGCTGATCATTGATAAATTCAACGATTATTTCGTTATTCAAACCCTGGCTTTGGGTATGGAAAAGTGGAAACACGCCATAGTAGCCGCTTTACAACAAATCTTCAAGCCCAAAGGTATATATGAACGCAACGACGTGCCGGTGCGCGAACTGGAAGGTTTGCAACAAATAAAAGGTTTTCTGTCCGAACCCTTTGATACCGACATTATTATCAATGAAAATGGATTGAAATTCCATGTCGATATTGTCAACGGCCAAAAAACCGGATATTTTCTGGACCAGCAGGATAACCGCAGAGCTATTGCGCAAGTGGTAAAAGATGCGGACGTATTGGAAGCATTTTGTTATACCGGAACCTTTTCGATGCATGCTGCGCACTATGGAGCAAAAAGTGTATTGGGTCTTGATATTTCCGAATTTGCCGTGAACACTGCCCGGCGCAATGCAGCCCTGAACGGATTCGAGGATATATGCAGCTTTCAAAATGTAAATGCATTTGATGTGTTGAAGCAGTGGGTGAAAGAAGGTAAACGCTACGATACCGTAATTCTTGATCCGCCGGCATTTACCAAGAGCCGCGAGAATATCCAAAAGGCCATTACAGGTTATAAAGAAATTAACCTGCGGGGAATGAAACTGCTGAAGCCGGGTGGATTCCTGGTAACTGCCTCCTGTACCAATCTGGTACCACCGGATCTTTTTCTGAAGACTATTGAAATGGCAGCCAAGGACGCGCGCAAAACCCTGCGTCAGGTAAGTTGGCAAACGCAGGCGGCCGATCACCCCATACTCTGGAATGTTCCCAATACCCAGTACTTAAAATTCCTGATCGTAGAAGTAAGCTAGCAATTTTTCACACTTCTGATGCATTCATTCCTACACGCCGCTGATATCTATGAAGAAGATTTTACTGATTGAAGATGAAGCCAATGTTGTAAATCTTCTAAAGCGAGGCCTCGAAGAAGAGGGTTATGAAATTTCGGTAGCCATGGATGGCCTTTCGGGTTTCGAAATGGCCAGCCGCAATACTTTTGATTTGTTGATTGCAGATATTATGCTGCCCGGAATGAATGGTGTAGAGATATGCAGAAAGCTACGTGATCAAAAACATACGGTTCCCATCCTGATGCTTACTGCCTTGGGCTCAACAGAAAACATTGTAGCAGGACTGGACAGCGGTGCCGATGATTATTTGGTGAAGCCGTTTAAGTTTGCGGAGTTATTGGCCAGGATGCGCCGGCTGTTTCGGCGAAACCACGAAACCGGCGCCGATGTTCAGCAGGACAGGGTATTACGTCTGGCTGATCTGGAACTGAATCAGGATACCAAAATAGCCGCAAGGGGCGGTATTTCGCTCAGCCTGACGGCAACGGAATTTAGGCTTCTCGAATATTTACTCCTTAATAAAGGCAGGGTATTATCCAGAATGGATATACTGGAGTATGTTTGGGGCGTGGAATTTAATATGAACACCAATGTAGTTGATGTTTATATCAATTATCTGCGCAAGAAAATTGATAAGGGGCGCGAGCCCCGCCTGATACATACTGTTGTGGGCATGGGGTATGTATTAAAAGTACAATAGCTTTTCTCTTATGCAGCAGAAAATCAAAACCCACCTGAAAATAACCCTTCTTTATACCGGGCTCACTGCCACGGCGTTTTTGTTGTTGAGTCTGCTGGTTTATTATTTTGCCGAAAGATTATCAGCAGAAGATTTTTACAAGCGGCTGGACATTAGAGCTGTACTTGTTGGGCAGCAACATTTTCCACTTAATGAACAGGAAAGCAGTATCATTAAGGATTTGCGCAACGATTATCTTGAACGACTGCCACATGAACGGGAATATATACAGGAAATAGCTGATAGCCAGTCTTCTTTTTCCATACCAGGTTTGCAGCTTCCTCAAAATTTTTACCGGCAGGTGTTCGCCGAGCAGCAGGCCTTTTACAAGAAGGGAGATAACTATTACGCAGGTATTTTGCACAGGCAAAATGGAAAATCCTTTATAGTAGTGGTTACTGCGCAAAACGAGTATATCAAAAATCAGTTGCTCAACCTGCGATATATTCTTGTGTTCGGATTCATAGGTGCTACCTTACTCATAGCCGCTTTAGGCTGGTTTTTCTCCAAGCAGATTTTCCTGCCCATACGCAAAATGACCCAAAAGGTGCGCAATATCAATACTGAAAATTTACATCTTAGGTTAAACGTATTGAAAGGAAATGACGAAGTAAGTGATCTGGCCCGGACCTTTAACAATATGCTCGATCGATTGGAGACATCGTTCGAATCGCAAAACAATTTTGTGAGCAATGCTTCGCACGAACTGAGTACACCGCTGACCTCTATAATCGGAGAGGCCGAACTGGCGCTTCAAAAGGAACGTAGTCCTGAACGTTATCGTGAAGCGATGACAATCATTTTGAAGGAAGCAGAACGGCTGAAAGCTATAGTTCAAAGTTTGCTACACCTTGCGCAAACAGGCTTCGATGGCAAAAAGCAGGTACAAAAGGTTTTGCGGGCCGACGAATTGCTATTGAGCGCGCGCGATGCTGCTGCACGTATTTATCCCGAAAGCCGCATTACCGTCGACTATACTTTAATGCCTGAAAATGAGGAAAAACTAAGGGTAAAAGGCGCTGAACACCTTTTGGTACTGGCCTTCACCAATATTATTCTGAATGCCTGCAAGTATTCGGAAAATGAAGAGGTCGTTCTTGCCATTGCTTCCAGTAACGCTCAATTGGTGATTTTGGTAAAAGATCACGGGATAGGTATACCAGAAGACGAGCTACGGTATATTTTTGATCCATTTTTCCGCGCTTCCAATACGGGCAGTATAAAAGGTTACGGCATAGGTTTGCCCCTTGCCCGCAATATTATTCGCCTGCACCAGGGCGAATTACGTGTGGTATCAGTACAGCATAAGGGTACTGAAGTGCGTATTTCATTTCCCTTATACGACGGTGGAAAATTCTAATCCCTTTTTAATTTTCTAATAGGATTCTAATTTCAATTTCAGGACATTTTTAGATGGTTTTTAAGTGCTCTTAATAACCTCCACAGAGTTTTGCACAATCGAAATCAAAGTGCATCACTCAAAAAATGTCGTTATGAAGAATGTATTAATCCCTACTGATTTTAGTATCCGGTCGCTGAGACTAATTCCTGCTGTATGTGCACATTTAGATGAAGAGGAACTTAATATCACCCTGGTCCATCCTTTAGCATCAGATACTACAATTTCGGCGCTGTTGCGTTCTGAAAAAAGACATCGTGAAGCCAGGTTGTACAACGCCGGATTCAGAGAAGCCTGTGAAGTAATCCGAAATCGTTTCGGAAACCGGATCGTTCGGTTAAGCGTCGAATTCTATTACGGAGGAACAAAAGCGTATCTCAAGCATTATCTCGAAGCCCGCCAAACGGATTTGGTGGTATTAACAAAGGACTTTCCTTATGATCGGCCGACCAAGGAAAGCAGGGATATAGTGACCACATTTTCAGCCGCCGGCGCATTGGTTACCTATTTGCCAGCAGCCAAGCGGCATAGTCTACTGCTTACACCCGAATCGTCGCTGGCCGATTTGTTGTACGCTTAAGCAATGTTATTACGGACGAACAAAACCCCAACATTATGTTACTGAAAGAAAATATTCCGTTTAAATATGTATTCGGGAAGATAAAGAAAGAAGTCGCGTTTATTTTTGTGTACATCACATTAATATACCTGGTCCAGCATCTGCTTAGTTTGCAATTGTCGATTCCGGTATCTGTACCTATGATTTTGGGTACAATTATCTCGCTGCTGCTGGCATTTCGGGCCAATCAGGCTTACGACCGCTGGTGGGAAGCGCGTATTGTATGGGGTGGTATAGTCAACGACTCCCGTTCCTGGTCGCGGAAGGTAGTATCGTTTATTGACAATGGCTATGACGATGATGAAAAAGCGCTATTGGAACAAAGGTTGATTGACCGGCAAATTGCCTGGGCTCATAGTTTAGGGCGGTCGTTGCGCGGCCAGAATGATGCTGCTGACCTGGGCAAATGGATATCGAACAGTGATTTAGACTTTATCGGCCGTTATACCAATGTGCCCATGGCGCTATTGGAACTGCAGGCCCGTGATATTAAATATGCGCTCGATAATAACTGGATCAATCCCTATCAACATGTGGAACTCGACCGGACATTGACTGCATTCTCTGATCATATGGGTAAATGTGAGCGGATAAAGAACACCGTTTTCCCTTCTACCTACGGATTGTACCTGCACTTCGCTATGAATTTGTTCATCTTATTGCTTCCATTCTCACTGGTCGACTTTTTTGGATGGCTCATGATTCCTCTGGTAACTACCATAGCATCAGTATTCTGGCTTATTGAGAAAATGTCAATCCATCTGCAGGATCCGTTTGAAAATAAGCCTACCGATACACCGGTAACGACGATTGCCCGAACCATTGAACGGGATCTGAAGCAGGTCATGCGGCAACACAGCCTGAGTCATACTGTGGTCACGGATAAAGAACAGTTTTACGTTTTATAACATACCAGCTTTGGAAAATGGCGAAGTTACCCGGCCGGTCCCTGACGGGGCCGGCCATTTTTTGTATGAGGTTATAAAATATTGTATCTCTTCCCTATATTGAGCCAAATTTCTACTAAACTATGTCACAAATCGAAACGCAGTCACCTTCTGGTGAAGGCAGCTTCAAACGTTCATTAAGTCTTACCGACGGCGTACTACTGGTAGTTGGTTCCATGATTGGATCCGGAATATTCATTGTAAGCGCCGATATGGCCCGGAACCTGGGTAGTGCAGGCTGGCTCATTGCAGCCTGGGTAATTACCGGTCTCATGACTATGGCTGCAGCCATTAGTTATGGCGAACTGAGCGGCATGTTTCCGCGGGCCGGCGGGCAATATGTGTACCTGAAAGAATCGTACAATAAAATGGTAGCTTTCCTTTATGGCTGGAGCCTGTTTGCCGTAATACAAACCGGTACCATAGCCGCCGTGGGAGTCGCTTTTTCAAAATTTCTGGCTTATCTGGTGCCGGAGCTGGGCAACAACTATTTCCTGTTTGATGCAGGCATAGTGAAAGTGTACTCGGGACAATTGGTCGCTATATTTATAATCGTCTTACTCACTTATATCAATTCAAGAGGAGTAAAGGAAGGAAAGACCATTCAGACCATTTTTACCTCAGCCAAATTGCTGGCATTATTTGGCCTGATTATTTTTGGTTTTCTGCTGGTAAAAGAAAATTTCTGGGCACAGAACTGGGCTACGGGCTTTCAGGCTGCACAAAATTTTGGAAGTACCGATGCCGTAGGAAATCTGACCGCCAATACTGACTGGGCGCCTATTTCGGGCAAGGTATTAATGGGTGCCATTGCAGCAGCCATGGTAGGTTCTATTTTTAGTAGCGATGCCTGGAATAATGTAACCTTCATTGCCGGGGAAATGAAGAACCCAAGCCGTAACATTGGTTTAAGTCTCTTCCTGGGTACGCTGATTGTTACTATTATTTATGTTTCGGCAAACCTGATGTACCTGTACGTATTGCCCCTGAACGAACTCGCATTTCCTACCGACGACCGGGTTGCTGTAGATGTAGCCAACAAGATTTTTCCTGCGGTGGGTACCACGCTTATCGCCCTTCTGATTATGGTTTCAACATTTGGCTGTAATAATGGTCTGGTACTCGCAGGTTCCCGGGTGTACTACACTATGGCTCAGGATGGTTTATTTTTTAAAAAGGCTGCGTCCCTAAATAAACATGGCGTTCCCTCATGGGCATTGTGGGCACAATGCGTAGTAGCCGCTATCTTATGTTTGAGTGGTAAATACGGCGATTTACTGGATATGATTTCCTTTGTAGTAGTTATTTTCTACGTACTGACTATTGCCGGTATTTTCATTTTGAGAAAAAAGATGCCACAGGCTGAGCGCCCTTACAAAGCATTTGGATATCCCTTCCTGCCGGCGCTGTATATCGTAGCCGGTATCAGTTTTTGCATACTGCTCATCTGGTTCAAGCCACAGTTTACCTGGCCGGGCCTTATTATCGTACTGCTGGGAATACCCGTTTACTATTTTATGAAGCGCAATACTTCCGAATTGTCATAACAGTCCTACCAAAGTCTTCAAAACGACCCGGCATCTATTGCCGGGTCGTTTGCATTATTGCTTCGCCATAAAATGCACAGCAGATGTTATTGACTTTTTACGGGAGATTTGAAACAATACCTTTGCCGCTATGAGTGTATTTCGTTGTATTAAATTTATCCAACGTACCGGTTTAGTATTGTTTGTATTGCTGCCCGGACTTGCAGCAGCACAGGAGCAGGGACTGCAAATTAGTGGTCAGTTGAAAGATGGTGACCATATCGAAGTGCCCTTCGCGACCGTGCAGTTGCTTGCTGCCTCCGATTCGGCTTATGTGACGGGAACAGTTGCCGACGATAAAGGGAAATTTGAGTTGAAAATAAAACCTGGCGTCTATCTGCTGAAGTGCAGTATGCTGGGCTATGCCGATACCTGGCAAACACTGACGCAGACTAAGGGAATTGTACAATTGCCGCTTATCAAATTAATAGAACAAAGTACCCTGGTGGATGAGGTACAGGTACAGGCCGAACGGATCGGAATGGAGTTGAAAGCTGATAAGCGGGTGTACAATGTAGCGTCGGATGCCGCTAATGCAGGTGCTAATGCTGCCGAAGCATTAGAACGAATACCTTCGGTGACGGTAGATGCCGAGGGAAATATAAGCCTGAGGGGTAAGCAGAACGTACGGGTATTGATAGATGGCAAATTTTCGGCGCTGGCCAATACCGGCGAAGCATTGCAGCAGTTGCAGGCCAATATGATTGAAAAAGTGGAGGTAGTTACCAATGCCTCGGCACGGTATGATGCCCAGGGTGAAGCCGGTATTATCAATATTGTGCTGAAAAAAAACCGCAAAGCCGGATGGAGTGGGGGATTCAATGGAAATCTGGGTTACAACCCGCAATACGGTGGCGGATTTAATGCCGGTTACCGCAACGGCCCCCTGAATGTATACGGCTCTTACAATATCATGCAACGCCAGCATCCGGGTACGAATCATACCTTACAACGATACCAGCATGCCGATACCGGTTTTGTATATGAACAATTATATAGTCACGATCGCAATAAGCGGTCGGGAAATGCATTGCTCGGATTGGATATTGATTTGAATCGATATACGCAGATTTCTGCATCAGGAATTGCACGCAATAGTTTAGGTGATAACAGCTACGACCGGCAATACAATGATTTTAACCTGCAGGACCAATTATTGGGTTCAACGTACAGATATGAGCAGCAGGAAGAATTCGAAGATTTTTATGAAGCAAATCTGTCCTTTCGCAGAACGTTTGCCAGAAAAGATAAAGTATGGACTGCCGATGCAAAATGGTCGTCCGATCAGGAAATAGAAAATTCTGTATTCACAGAAACCAATACCTATGCCAGCGGCACCGGCCGGCAACATGCCTCCCTCAGAACAAGCGGGGAAAATTGGTTGTTTCAAACTGATTTTGTGCAGCCATTTGCCGCAGAAGGAAAATTAGAAATAGGTTACCGGAGCACCATCAGGAGTATTGCCAATGATATATCGTTGGCCGAAATTAAGGGTGAAGAATATACTTTTCCTCCCAGGTTTAACAATCTCTATCGCTACCATGAAGGCGTTCATGCCGGCTATATTATGGCGTCGAATACTTTCAACCGGTTTGTTGTGCAGGCGGGCCTCCGTGCTGAATACAGCGATATCACTACCCGGCTTATAAATGCCGGTAGCAGACATGACAAACAATACCTTAATTTTTTCCCGAGTACATCGGTTAGTTTCAAATATTCGGAAAAACAACAAGTTCAATTCAGCTACAGTCGACGCGTAAACCGGCCGGGACAATGGGAGTTAATGCCTTATTCCCGCTTCGGCGATAACCGGGAGATGATGCTGGGTAATCCAGACCTGAACCCCGAGTTTACACATTCAATCGAGTTGGGCTGGCTGCATAATCTGCAAAAAGGCAGCTTGCTTTCTACCGTTTATTATAGAAATACAAATGATGTTATTCAACGGCTTAGTTCCGTAGATGCCTCGGGCATAGTATTGATAATGCCCCGAAACCTGGCCCGGCAAATTTCGTACGGATTGGAGCTGAATCTTGATTACCGCCTGCAATCCTGGCTTAAATTCAATTCCGGCTTTAACTTCTTCCGTTCAACTGTAGAAGGAACGTTTGAAGGCCGGAGCCTGTCGAGCGAAAATTATTCCTGGACCAACCGTAGCAGCTTAAACGCGACCATTGCCAAAAAATGGAGCATGCAAACGGCTTTCAATTATACAGCACCGAGGGTCAATACACAGGGACGGCAGCGAAGTGTCTATTATCTGGATTGGACTGTTGCCAGGGAGCTGATGAAGGGTAGTATGAATATTGCCTTTAATATTCGCGATGTGTTCAACACACGTCGCTGGCGCAATATTACGGATACACCGGAGCTACAATCGGAATCGGTTACGCGCTGGCGGCCACGCTCCATTCTGCTTACGGTTAGTTATCGTTTCAACCACAACCATACAACGCAGGATCGCAGAAAAGCTTTTGTTGACGACAATTAAGCGCATTATTATTCAGGTTAAAACGCATGGTAATATCGCGCGGCCTGCAGCTGGGATTAGATACCCGGGCCCGGGAACCTCTTGAACCGACTTCCGCCGGTACTAAATCCCGGCTGCCGGTAGCCAATGCGGCTGTCCCTTATATTTTTGCTCAACCAGTATCACATGTAACCGTTCGTAATCCTGCAAATCGCGGCGCAGTTGAATTCCGAAGCAGGATGTACGGCCTATATTCAATTGTTCTTCTTTTTCATTCATGAATATACAATAGGCATCTGCGTTGAAAAAAGCGCCCTTTTTGATCGGATACACGACAGAAAGTGTAGTATAACCGGCGTGTTCTACTTCTGTGTACAAGCGTATTAATGCAGGAGCCTGCTCCACATATTCTTCATTGATGTGGCCGGCATTCAGCTCTGCACCATTTAAAGAATAATACATGGTTACCTTGAATTCATGGGTCATTTTCCTGCAATTTTTAGGAGGCGTTATTACTTGGTTGTTGGTGATTTAAGACAAAATGGACTCGTATCAGCTTTCAGCTGATAATGGCTACAATAAAAAAACCGTCCCGGGGATCCGGGACGGTTAACTTACTAACCCCTTAAATAAGTTTGATTACAAAAATAGAGATTCATATTCTATTTTTAAAATCAAATTTATCAGGTCACTCTATATCTATCATTTAAACCTGAGCATAATTGCCTAATACTGCGGTAGTACAGGTCTGGTTTGCATAATATCCTCGATACGCTGCATAATTGTTTCATCCATCAGGGGATACACATCCAATGCTTTCAGGTTTTCGGTGAGTTGTGATTCCCTGGTGGCGCCTAAAATAGCTGTGGTAACGTTGGGATTGCGGATGCACCAGGCAATAGCCATGGTGGCCAAACTTGTACCTAAATCGTCGGCAACCTGTTGCAGGCGTTTAATTCTTTCGATTCGATCCTCTGTCAGGGTCCGGTCTTTTAGCCAGTCGAAGCCTTCCAGTGCCAGTCGCGAGTCCTCGGGAATGCCGTCATTATACTTTCCGGTCAATAAGCCCGATGCTAAAGGGCTCCAGATGGTTGTGCCCATACCAATGTTGCGGAAAATGGTGTAATAATCTACCTCCATTTTGCTGCGTTCCAATAGGTTATATTGTGGCTGTTCCACGGCCGGGCCTTCCAATCCCAATTGCCGGGCAATAGCATGAGCTTCCATAATTTCTGCCGCGCTCCACTCGCTGGTACCCCAGTAAAATATTTTTCCCTGTTGTATCAATGTGTTCATACTGCGCACCACTTCTTCGATAGGGACATTTTTATCGGGACGGTGGCAGAAGTAAAGATCGAGATACTCTACCTGGAGTCGCTGAAGTGCTTCGTGGCAGGCCTCCATAATATGCTTGCGGCTCAGTCCGGTCTGGTTGGGTTTATTATCGGCTCCGCGCCAGCCAAAAAACACTTTACTTGATACGGTATACGACGAACGCTCCCAGGATTTAGCGCGCAGTATCCGACCCATCATCAATTCCGACTCGCCCCGGGCATATACTTCGGCATTATCGAAAAAGTTGACTCCATGCTCATAGGCAATCGACATCAGCCGGTCGGAATGATAATCGTCGATTTGCTTGGCAAATGTTACCCATGAGCCGAAGGACAAAACGCTTAATTGCAAGCCGGTATTACCCATTTTACGGTATTCCATAATGAATTCTTTTTATTGAAAAAAGGCAGGAGTATCTGATGTTCCTGCCTTCTAAAAGTTATAAAAAAATTATTGTTCAGCCTTCTTTAGAATAACCGGCGAAATATGTAAACCCATATTGCGGATAATTTCGCTGGCAAATTCGCTGGTTTTGAGCAGGGTAGCATCGGTCATCAGGTTATAAAAGTCGATGGTGACTGTTTTACGCATAATGGTAGCGCTCAATCCGCCGGTAATCAGGTCGGCGGCTTCCTGCCATCCCATGTATTCCAGCATCATAACGCCGCTCAGGATGAGTGAAGATGGGTTCATGGTATCGGTATCAGCAAAACGGGGAGCTGTACCGTGCGTAGCTTCAAAAATGGCATGGCCACTTGAGTAATTGATATTGGCACCCGGTGCAATACCGATGCCACCTACAGCAGCTGCCAGCGCATCGGAAATATAATCGCCGTTCAGGTTCAGGGTTGCGACTACCGAATAATCTTTAGGAGCCAGCAGTATTTGTTGGAGGAAGTTGTCGGCAATTACATCATTAATGATGATTTTGCCCTGTGTTTTGGCAGTTTTCAGCGCTTCGTTGGCTTCCTGCTCGCCTTTGTCTTTTTTAATCTTTTCCCATTGATCCCAGGTGAAAACTTTATCGCCAAACTCGCGTTGTGCCATCTCATAGCCCCAGTTTTTAAAGCCACCTTCGGTAAATTTCATGATATTGCCCTTATGTACGATACTTACAGTAGGTTTGCCATGAGCAATAGCATATTCAATAGCTGCGCGGATAAGGCGTTCAGAACCTTCCTGTGAAACGGGTTTTACACCGAAGGAGGATGTTTCGGGGAATCGCACTTGGGTCACACCCATTTCTTCGATTAAAAACTTACGGAATTTTTCTGCCTCGGGGCTACCCGCTTTGTATTCGATGCCTGCATAAATATCTTCTGTATTTTCACGGAAGATCACCATATCCACCCATTCCGGATGTTTGACCGGAGAGGGCACACCCTGGAACCAGCGCACCGGACGGAGGCATACATATAAGTCAAGGGTTTGACGCAAGGCCACGTTCAAGGAGCGTATACCGCCACCGATGGGCGTAGTAAGAGGTCCTTTAATGGAGACCAGGTACTCGCTGGCGATGTCCAGACTTTCGGCGGGCAGCCAGGAGCCTGTTTGATTAAATGCTTTTTCACCGGCCAATATTTCTTTCCAGTGAATTTTACGCGTTCCGCCGTAAGCTTTTTCAACTGCTGCGTCCAGTACACGAACGGATGCTTTCCATATATCGGGTCCTATGCCGTCGCCTTCTATAAATGGTATAATAGGGTGGTTAGGTACATTCAGTCTGTTATTGGCCCCCATAGTTATTTTCTGAGCCTGATTGGTTGCTACCGAGTCATTATGGGCTGCATTTGCCTCCGTCATATTACTTGCTTTTTGTTGAAAAAAATGATGCGCAAATCTAAGCAATAAAGGGGGTATTTATTTCAAACAGAATGTAAAAGAAATAGCTTTGGCATGCAAATTGACAAAAAACAAAGGTGTTCTCAAGTTCGGCCCGAATATGCGGTCAGCTCAAATTCTGTCGCTTCCAGACACAATAAAGAATGCGGAGATGTGTTTATGCAGCAAAGCGTAAATCGACTGCGGCAAACTAAATTGAACGATAAGTGTTTATTAATTATTTTTGACGAAACAAATAAGCGACTCCATGGCTGTAAAAGCAAGAAATGAATTAAAGATCGGGATTCTGGTAGCAGTTACAATTGCAGTATTTATACTTGGTTTTAATTTTTTACGGGGCCGCGGTTTCTTTTCTTCGGATAAAGAATACTATTCTTATTACGACAATATCCAGGGTCTGCAGGAAGCAGCTTCGGTGCAGTTAAAAGGTTATACCGTAGGTAAGGTTTCAGATATTTTGCTTCAAAGTGACGGCCGCATTAAAGTAACCATCTTGCTTAAAAAGGAAATAAATGTTCCCCAGGGATCTATAGCCCAGCTTGTTTCCAACGATTTGATTTCCGGAACCAAAATTATAAGTCTGTCTTTTTCTGATAGCAGGCAGTATATTCCCGAAGAGGGTGTAATCGAAGGTAAAGCTTCGGCTGGTATACTCGATAATCTGGGCGATCAGGTAAGTCCACTTGTTGGCGTTTTGCAGCATGCTGTAGTTTCACTCGATACCTTATTGAATACGGTCAATAACATTATCAACGACGATGCACGCCGCCATCTGAATGCCAGCTTTGCAGCGCTGGAAGTAGGATTGAATGAACTGTCGCAACTGTCGGCAGCGCTTAATGCGCAGAGCAGTAATATTGCAGGTGTGCTGAACAATGCCAATAGTATTACCGGAAATCTGGCTGCCAGCAATGCGCAAATCACTAATACCTTGGGTAATCTGGAGGAGTTTTCCTCATCGCTGAAAGCCGCACCTATTCAACAAACCCTCAATGATCTCGAAAGCGCAGCCGCCGGATTGCAGGGTATTGTGTCCAAAATTAACGACAATCAGGGCAGTGTAGGCATGTTGCTCAGCGATAAAAAGCTGTATGAAAACCTGACAGAAACATTGGGTACACTTGATAAACTGTTGGGCGATCTGAAAGAAAATCCGGCCCGCTATATCAATGTTTCTGTATTTGGAAGAAAGAGTACCAATTAAAAACCAGATAAATTAATAGCCTGTATCCCGTGGCCTGTCCACGGGATTTTTTTACATCTGTGCTGTATATATGTATAAATGAAAAAAGCATACCCGGGGGTATGCTTCTGATTTGTACCTTATGACTCAAATTAAACTACTGTTACATTAACAGCGTTTAAACCTTTCTTGCCATTCTGAACATCGAAAGTCACTTTGTCATTTTCGCGGATTTGAGCACCTTTCAGATCTGAAACGTGTACGAAAACATCGGGACCTCCGTCATTAGGTTTAATGAAACCAAATCCCTTGGTCTCATTGAAAAATTTTACTGTACCTTCTTGCATTGTGTTTAAATGAATAATGAATAATGTCCCGAAAGTAAATGAAAAACAGCAAAAGAAATCATAAAGTCCGTTAATATTTTTCCGGGGTTTTTGAATAAGGGCAAAAAGAGATTGAAAATGATGAAGCTGGACTTTTGATACTTCGGGCCGTAACCGGAGCTGATAAAGGGGCAGAATGTATTTTTATGTTACGGGGTCTGTGTAATTGAATTAGTATATATTATCTTGCGGCAGATTTAACAAAACCAAAAACACAACGCTCTTTATGAAAATGAATTTTAAGCTGGTATTTGCGGCATCTGTTGCAGCGACACTGGCATTTGCGGGTTGCAGAAAAAGTGATTCAGACAAAACAGTACGGGAAGTCCAGATAGCAGGTATGTTTTCTTTATCGGGTAACTGGTCTACATTGGGTTTGAACTCGGAAGCAGCTATTGAGTTAGCGGCCGACGATGTAAATGCCTACTTCGATCGTATGGGTACTCCATATCGTATCCGCACCCGTGTATATGATACCAAACTGGACACGGCTCTGGCCCTTAATTTTATGAAAGAGGCTTACCGCCAGAATATAAAGTATGTGGTGGGACCGCAGTCGAGTGCCGAAGTAGGCGCTATAAAAAGCTACGCCGACGAAAACAATATGATAGTGGTGAGCCAGGGAAGTACTGCCGGAACCCTGGCTATGGCAGGAGATAATATATTCCGTTTTTGTCCCAGCGATGCCCTCGAAGGTGTAGCACTTGCCAAAAGTATTTATGCCTCCGGAAAACGCGCTCTGGTGACCCTCTCGCGCGATGATGCGGGCAATAAAGGATTACAGCAGTCAGTTTCGCGTGCCTTTCAGGAATTGGGCGGAACGGTGGTAAGCCTCATACCTTACAGTACCGAACTTACAGATTTTAGCTCGGTAACTGCCGAAGTAAAAAACCGCATCATAACATTGAATGCAGTACACGCAGCATCCGAAGTGGCCGTTTACCTCGCATCGTTTGACGAATGTGTAGCGCTTTTCAAGGCAGCAGCGGCACATGAAGAACTCATGGATGTAAACTGGTATGGAGCCGATGGGGTTGCCTTAAGTAGTGCGCTCACTGCTGATACCGAAGCAGCGGCTTTCGCTGCAGCAACCGGATTCTTCGCCCCTGCGTTTGGCTTACCTGCCGATGCTGAAAGTAAATGGAAACCCTTGGCTGCACGTATCGAAGCCCGCACAGGACTGGCGCCCGATGCATTTGCTCTGGCGGCTTACGATGCTGTATGGGTATGGGCTTTGAATGTGGCCAGCTTGCCGAGCTATAGTACCCGTAGCTTCAGCGATATAAAATCCAATTTTATACAGCAGGCCAATTCCTATTACGGAGCTACCGGCGCTACCTTACTGAATGCAGCCGGCGACAGGAGTATCGGCTCATTTGATTACTGGGGCATTGTAGAACAAAACGGCAGCTATACCTGGAAACTGGTCGGTCGTTCAGAATAATACAATTATTTCGTTTTGCTGATATGAATAGCCGCTTCCATCTGAAGCGGCTATTCTGATCTATGGTCAATTGCCCGGGCGGCAAAGGCAGGAGGCCAGGCGAACGCTTCAAATAGGATAACAGGAAAGGTAGCTGTATGTGGTTCTAGCGTTCCACCTTAATGCTGTACCCTGTGTTTCCTGTAGCTGAAAGCGGGTATATGTTAAAAGTCCCGGCGAAATTTTGATGGACTGCATCGAACGAACTGTAGATGCGCCAATGCAATGTAAACCGGAACGATACACTATTAATAAAATAAAAAAAGCGCTGTCGTTTGAACAGCGCTTTTTTCTTTACTCCAATATATTATTTGAACTGAGGAACCAGGCTTTGTGCCAGGCTGGTCATTTTGCTCAATCCGTCTTCAGGCAGGTTACCTTTGCGGAATTCAGCCAGCAGTTCGGGCATTTTATTTTCCATTTCCATCAGGAATGCTTCTTCAAATGCTTTCACATTCTTAACAGGAACATCACGCAGCAGGTTATTGGTACCGAGGTAGATGATGGCAACTTGCTTATCTACAGAGTAGGGGCTAAACTGTGCTTGTTTCAGTACTTCCACGTTGCGCGCACCTTTGTCAATTACAGTTTTGGTAGCTGCATCCAGGTCACCACCGAACTTGGAGAAGGCTTCCATTTCGCGGTACAGAGCCTGGTCAAGTTTCAATGTACCAGATACTTTCTTCATCGACTTGATCTGAGCGTTACCACCCACACGGCTAACCGAGATACCTACGTTGATTGCAGGACGGATACCGGCGTTGAACAGGTTACCCTCAAGGAATATCTGACCGTCGGTAATCGAAATTACGTTGGTTGGGATATATGCTGATACGTCGCCCGCTTGTGTTTCGATGATAGGTAATGCAGTCAGTGAACCACCGCCTTTTACCATATGACGAATGCTCTCTGGCAAATCGTTCATATTTTTAACGATAGCATCGTTGTTGATTACTTTGGAAGCACGTTCGAGCAAACGGCTATGCAGGTAGAATACGTCACCTGGATAAGCTTCACGGCCTGGTGGACGGCGCAGCAGCAACGAAACCTCACGATAAGCTACCGCTTGCTTGGAAAGGTCATCGTAAACAACCAATGCAGGACGTCCGGTATCGCGGAAGAACTCACCGATAGCCGCTCCGGCGAAAGGTGCATAGAACTGCAGAGGAGCAGGATCAGCTGCCGAAGCGCACACTATGATTGTGTAAGCCATAGCACCGTTCTCTTCCAATACTTTCATTACGTTAGCCACGGTAGAAGCTTTCTGACCGATTGCAACATAGATACAGAATACAGGTTTTCCGGCCTGATAAAATTCTTTTTGGTTGATGATAGCATCGAGACAGATGGCAGTTTTACCGGTACCACGGTCACCGATTACCAGCTCACGCTGTCCACGACCGATCGGAATCATAGCGTCAATTGCTTTGATACCTGTTTGCAGTGGCTCTTTTACAGGCTCACGGAAAAGTACACCAGGAGCCTTACGCTCGATGGGCATTTCGTACAGTTCGCCGGAAATTGGTCCTTTACCGTCGATAGGTTCACCCAGGGTGTTTACCACACGGCCAATCATACCTTCTCCCACTTTAATGGAAGCGATCTTACCTGTGCGGGTTACTTTTGAACCTTCCTTGATACCTGTACCTTCACCCATCAATACCACACCTACATTGTCTTCTTCCAGGTTCAGCGCTATGGCTTTAGTACCATCTTCAAAAGCTACGAGTTCCCCCTGACGTACACCGCCGAGGCCGTAAACGCGGGCGATACCGTCACCCACCTGCAATACAGTTCCTACTTCCTCTAAATCGGCCGAGCCGTTAAAGTTGCTTAACTGTTGGCGCAAAATCGCCGATATTTCATCCGGTTTGATCTCAACCATTGTTTATGAGAATTAAAAAGTAAAATGAATGTTTTTATTGTTAGATACTGGCTACGTATAAGTTCTTCGTGAATTGGTTTTTGATATCCACCAGATCGCGACGTATGCTTGCATCAAATAGTTTATCGCCAATTTCCAGGGTGAAACCACCGATCAGGTCTGCATCAACCGAAGTTTTCAATTCGATCTGACCATCCTTAACAGATTCGGTTACTTTACCCATGATATAAGCCTTCAGCGTTTCATCTACAGCTACCGCCGTAGTCAGCTGTACCGTCTTAATGTTTTTCAGATTACGGTACTGGTCAGCGAAGGCAGTGGCCATTTCGGGCAGATAAAACTCACGACCCTTATTAATCAGCAGGCGGATGAAAGCCTGGGTTTCCTGTTGCACTTTACCGTCGAGCACCGCTTTGATGACAGCTGCTTTCTTGTCTGCCTTCACTACAGGACTTTTCAGCATCAGGACGAAATCCCGGTTGCTTTCACAAATATGGGCTATAAGCTCCATATCGGCTTTAACGGCCTCCAGTGTTTTTTGTTCCTGCGCAATATCGATAAGCGATTTGGCATATCTGGCTGCGAGACGAGGATTTTGCATTGTAATATTCTTTGTTGAGGTAGAATGGAATGTAAAGCTGAACGGTTTGGCTGGCTCGGGTTAAGGTTCCAATTACACTTGACCTTTTGCCGTAGATTTAGTTCAGTTTGATTTCGTCGGCAAGCATCTTTACAAAATGCTCCTGAGCACCCTGCTCGGCCAGTTGTTTTCTCAGAATTTTTTCTGCTACTTCTACCGCCAGTTTACCAATCTCATTTTTCACTTCGGTCATTGCCGCATTTTTCTGACGCTCAATTTGCAGGCGGGTATCGTCCATGATACGGCCGGCTTCTACTTTAGCCTGCTCTTTCGCTTCATTAATGATGCGGTCTTTAGTTTCTTTTGCTTCTTTCAGCATTTGCGTACGCTCTTCACGAGCCTGCATCAACAGGGTTTCGTTCTGTGCCTGCATTTGCTGCATTTCAGCTTTTACTTTTTCGGCAGCTGCAATGCTGTCGGCAATACCGGTTTCACGCTCATGTAATGCTTTCACGATCGGACCCCAGGCGAACTTTTTCAGGATGAAAAGTACGACCAGAAAGGCCACTAAGGTCCAAAAGAATAATCCGAAATCAGGAATAAGTAAGCCCATGGCTGTGTAAATTTATATTGTTTTTTAAGTTAAATTCTTTGCGTCGTTGTCAATCGAAATGTTCATCGTTAAATAAATGCGCCCTCTGCCCTGTGCGTTGGGCGCATTTATTTTGGATTTTGTATCGAAAAATTATTTCAATACTACTGCCAGCAGACCAGCGATTACCCCGAACAGAGCAACCCCTTCCACGAATGCAGCTGTCAGGATCATGTTAGAACGGATGTCACCGGCAGCTTCAGGTTGACGAGCGATAGACTCAACAGCACCTTTACCGATTTGACCGATACCAACACCAGCAGCCAAAGCTGCGATACCTGCACCAATTGCGCCCAGACCAGTTCCCAGTCCGTCAGCGGCTAACATTACAGTGTTCAATAGAGACATTGTACTTTGTGTTTAGAAAATGAAAAAAAACGTTAGTAATATTGAATTTCTTATTATTATGCTACAATCGTGTCGTCCGATACATTGTACTCCTGACCGGTATTGGGATTGTGTGCATGGTATTCTTCGTGTTCGTGATCATGATGATGAGCCTCTTCAATCGCCTGACCAATAAATACTGCAGTAAGGTTGGTAAAGATAAAGGCCTGAATAGCACCTACCAACAACTCCAGGCAGAACATGAATATGGTAAAGGCCATAGATACCGGTACAAATCCCCAACCTGCAACTTCATTCAGCGCACCGAAAATGAAGATCATGGATACCACGCTCAGGATGATGATGTGACCTGCAAGGATATTCGCAAAAAGACGAATCATCAATGCTACCGGCTTAATAAACAGTGAAATAATTTCGATAGGTACCAGCAGGAATTTAATACCCAATGGAACACCGGGAGGATTGAACAAGTGGCCCCAGAAGTGCTTGTTACCGCTAAATAAAATTACAATAAAGGAAATGAGCGATAAGGCTGCTGTTACGGCGATATTACCTGTAAAGTTGGCTCCACCGGGTAAAAGACCTAACAGGTTGTTGATCCAGATAAAGAAGAACAGAGTCAGCAATAGCGGCATGTAGCGCATATATTTGTTGCCGAGATTGGGTTTTGCCACCTCGTCACGAACAAACATTATAACAGGTTCCAATGCATTTTGGAAACCGGTAGGCGCCTTCATGGTGCCGTTCTTCTTGTATTTCTTAGCGACATTAATCATGATCACCAGCATCAGAATGATGGAAATAATCATGGATGCCACATTTTTGGTAATCGATAAGTCCTTAATGGCAGCGCCATCGGCCGATTCAATCTTATTGTCGTGATTAAGGCTGTATCCTTCGTAAGAGGCGTGGCCGTGTTCAAAACGGGAAGAAGAGAAAACAGACAGGCCTTTTTCAGGATGGTAAACGATCACAGGTAGTGGAAATGATACTGCATGCCCGTCCCAATCGAAAAGGTGCCAGTCATGCGCGTCGCCAATGTGACCAAATATTACTGCAGAAGCGTCAAATTCCTTTTTTTCTTCCGCGGCTCCGTGCCCGTGATCTTCCGAGGCGAAAACGCTGAAAGTGGCTACAGTAAAGAATAAGACGGCGAATAATCGTTTACAAATAGTTAACACAGGACTGAAATTTTGCGCAAAGGTAAGCGTTTTAACTATAAAAAAAAGTTTCGGCAGCAATTTGAAAAAAAATATGCCTGGTGCCTGGCCGGCAGGAAAAATAGCCGGGCGAATAATTGTTAAATAATTATAATTACCTTTGCGTGCTTTTTGATAAGGGGTGTCCCTGATACACACTTTACTTAAATGCAAAAAATATAGATTCTGATTCGTATACACATGAATTACCAGGAAATTGTCAATCGTATAAACGATTTTTTAGCGGAAGATTTTGAGGTGGAGCCATCTTCTATCACACCGCAGGCTACGCTTAAGGAAACCCTAGACCTGGACAGCCTTGATTATATTGATCTTATTGTAGCCATTGAAAGTAATTTTGGTTTTAAAGTCAAACCTGAAGATTTTCAAACTATGGTAACCATCAAGGATTTTTACGATTATGTGGCACAGCGGCTTCAGATCGAAATAACAGCCTGATACCATGTCGAAATGGAGCGGTCAGTCAAAAGGTAACCGTCTGGGTTATTCCATTTTTATCTTTCTACTTCGTTATGGCGGTGTGGGCCCGGCCTATTTTCTGTTGCGCTTCGTATCGTTGTATTATGTCTGGTTTGTCCCCAGGGCAACCAATCCGCTGCGTTACCTGTACCGCGAACGGCTTCAGTTCGATAAGGATACTACCCGTAAATTAGTAAGAAAAAACATATACGTTTTTGGGCAGACCATCATCGACCGTATTGTAGTGATGAGTGGGCTGAAGCATAAGTTTAAGGTAGAACGTACCGGTGGCCATTACCTGAATCAACTGGCCGACGGCGGTCAGGGCGGAATTATCGTAAGCGCTCATCTTGGAAACTATGAACTTGCCGGTCATTTGCTGCAACGGCTGAATACCGTTATCAATATTGTAATGTACGATGGTGAGGCCGAGCAAATAAAACAGTACCTGGAAAAAGTAACGGGTCCTAAAAGCTTTCACATCATCTTTATCCGCGAGGATATGTCGCATATCTACGAGATGTCGGCGGCACTTCGGCGCAACGAACTCATATGTATTCATGCCGACCGTTATGTAAGCGGTAACCGCACCATCACTTATCCCTTTTTGGGTAAGGAGGCTCATTTCCCCCTCGGTCCGTTTATACTGGCCAGCAAACTTAAGGCCCCGGTATGCATGGTCTTCGCACTGAAACAATCGAAATATACCTACCATTTTTACGGACATGAGCCCCGCAGCTACGAAGGGCGCGGCAGTAGTGGCGCTGAAGCCATGTTGCGCGATTATGTAGCCTTACTGGAAGAGAAAGTGAGGCAATATCCTGAGCAATGGTTCAATTATTATGATTTTTGGGCCAGCCCCGAACATATAGCACCTGCAAAATAATGCCTGCACGGCGCTATTATTGCTAATTTTACCTTTTGCACAAACCACACAAGTATGCAATACATACCTCAGGGTCCTCCCTTCGAAATGATTGATACCCTGGTATCGGCAACCGACACGGAAACGGTGGCATCCCTTACCATTACAGAAGATCAGTTATTCGTAAATCAGGGGCGCTTTACCGAACCCGGTTTGATCGAGCACATGGCTCAAACAGCTGCAGCCGGTACCGGTTGGCTAGCTGCGCAAAACGGTATGCCCGCACCTGTGGGTTTTATAGGTGCTGTCAAAAACCTCGTCATTCAAAGTTTACCGGCTGTCGGTGCTACTATCACCTGCAGGGTACGCATGCAACATCAGGTAATGAATGCACATATTGTACAGGCTCAGGTTCAGGTGGGTGATACAACCATTGCTGAGGCCGAATTCAAAATCTTCCTGCAGGAAAACCAGCCGGCCTGAGATACCCGGCTCTTTTGGGAAATTGTGTACTTTCACCAGACAAAATAAAAGGGAATACATTGCTACCTATATACGCTGTAAGTCATTCGGTATTGAGTCCGCTGGGTAATACCCCTCAGGCCCATGTAGAAGCCCTCATGCAGGTACGGATTTCAATCAGAGAACATACGGACCTGTCTGTTTCAGCTGAGCCTTTTTTTGCCGCCCGCCGTACACCCGACCAGATGCAGGCTATGGCGGCGCGCTTTCGCAACGAAGCTCAGGTACTGAGTCCTTTTGAACAAATGAGTATTTATGCGGTAGAGGAAGCATTGTCTGCTGCCGATATAGATGCCGCGGCCGACGATGTATTACTGGTGCTGTCTACTACCAAGGGAAATATCGAATGGCTGGGACAACAGCCGGATGAGCGGGTGAGCATTTATCATTCGGCCGGTATTATCGCAACACATTTTAAATTAAAATACCGGCCCGTTATTATTTCCAATGCCTGTGTTTCCGGGTCGCAGGCTATTATTACAGCAGCACGCATGCTGCAGCATAGCCGGTATCGTCATGCTATTGTGCTGGGTTGCGACCGGTTCAGCGGTTTTGTGTTCAGCGGCTTTCAGTCTTTTCATGCCCTGGCTCCGGGCCCTTGCCAACCATTTGATGCCAACCGGGCGGGCATCAATCTGGGCGAAGCGGCCGCATGTATTATTTTATCGACCAGTGCGGAAGTAGCCGATGCCGAGCCCCTGGCTCTTTATGCAGGCGGCGGACTCAGTAACGATGCCAATCATTTATCGGGTCCTTCGCGCACAGGTGAGGAGCTGGCTATAGCTATACGTAGCGCAATGAGGGAGGCCGGTATTTATGCTTCGCAAATAGGTGCCGTTTCGGCACATGGAACGGCCACGGTATTTAACGATGAAATGGAGGCCAAGGCGCTTGCTCTTGCACATATCAATGCACCGATACACAGTTTCAAGGCTTATATAGGACATACGCTGGGAGCTGCGGGCATTATAGAATCTGTGGTGGCCTGCCTGGCCATGCAGCAACAAATACTGCCGGCCACACCTGGTTTTACTACACCTGGTGTACCTGTCCCCGTACACCTGTTGACACAGCCGCAGCAACAAGTGTACGATTATGTACTCAAAACGGCGTCCGGCTTCGGAGGCTGCAATGCAGCGCTTGTCTGGGAAAAATATAAACCTTAGATTTTTATGAGTAAGAAAAAGCTGGTAGTGCTTACCGGTGCAGGTATCAGTGCCGAAAGCGGTTTGCGCACTTTTCGCGATAGTGACGGATTGTGGGAGCAATACCCGGTGCACGAAGTGGCAACGCCCCGCGCCTGGAAGCGCGATATGGATCTGGTACTGCGTTTTTACAACCAGCGCCGCCGCGATATTTTGCAGGCCCGGCCCAATGCCGCACACCTGGGCCTCGTACAACTCGAAGACCATTACGATGTTCATATCATCACCCAGAATATCGACGATTTGCACGAACGTGCGGGTAGTACCAAAGTAATGCACCTGCATGGCGAAATTCTGAAGATGCGCAGCGAATATAATCCCGCAGTTACTTACGAAATAAGAGGCGATATGAAACGCGGCGATCTGGCGCCCGACGGCGGTCAGTTGCGGCCGGCCATCGTATGGTTCGAGGAAGAGGTTCCTATGATGGAACAGGCTATACCGCTGATGCAGGAAGCCGAAGTATTTGTGCTGATAGGCACATCGCTGGTGGTGTATCCCGCTGCCGGATTATTACATTACCTGCGTCCGGGTGTGCCGGGTTATGTGTTGGATAAAGTTATTCCTCCCGTAGCAAAATCCCATTTTACCACCATTGAAAAACCCGCTGCCGAAGGTATAGCCGATTTACTCGGTTTCCTCTGCTAGGCTCATACTGCCGGCCTCAGCTTCTGCCGTCGCAGCTTTGCCCGGCTTTATTTTAAAGCTGAGCCGGTGATAGGGACTGTGGCCATGCAGCCTTACCTGTTGCTTGTGAAAGGGAGTAGGGTAGCCCTTATTTTCTTTCCAATTGTATAAGGTATGTTCTTCGTGCAGCGTTTGCATATAGGCATCGCGGTGCGTCTTGGCCAAAATGCTGGCCGCCGCTATGGCTGCGTATTTACCATCGCCCCCTATCACGCATTCGTGCGGTATGCCGAAATAGGGGCTGAAACGGTTACCGTCGATTAGCAATAACTGCGGACGCAGCTTAAGCTGATCTACAGCCAGATGCATGGCTTTAAACGACGCTTTCAGAATATTGATACGGTCTATTTCAACATTGTCTACAAAAGCCACCGCCCAGGCCAGGGCCTCCTGTTCTATTAGGGGCCGCAACTGCTCGCGCTGTGCTTCGTTCAATTGTTTACTATCGTTCAGAAGCGGATGGTAAAAGTCGCGGGGCAGTACCACGGCAGCGGCTGTTACCGGTCCGGCCAGGCAACCTCTTCCGGCCTCATCGCAGCCGGCTTCGAGCAGCAGATTATTGAAACAGGGACGAAGCATCTGGCTGCAAAAATAGGGAAACAAACGACGTGGGACGGACGCTCCGGCCTTTCCCGGAAAATATGTTACACATCCGGAAATATTTATTTGGAAGCCGCTGATACAAAATACATTTCCAGTTCGCCTTTGCCCTTGGTTGCTATTTTGCCCCTGTGTTCGAAAGCGAAATCATGCTGTACCAGCTGGTAGGTAGTTGCCGAAATATTCACCTTCCCTGATTGTCCGTTTTGCTCCATGCGCGCGGCGGTATTGACCGTATCACCCCATATATCGTAGGCAAACTTGCGCACGCCTACTATACCTGCGATCACGGGTCCCGAGTGTATGCCTACACGTATTTCCAGTGTATCGGGATGCAGGGCTTTCCGGCTGCGTACAAACTCGATTATTTCCAGCGAAGCAGCTACAGCTTTATGTGCATGCCGCTTGTCGGCTACCGGAAGTCCGCTTACTGCCAGATACGCATCGCCGATAGTTTTAATTTTTTCCAGTCCGTGCCGGGCCATTATATGATCAAAGGCAGTGAAATAGATATTCAGCTCATTGATCAGTTCCTGAACACCCTTATTTTCGGCATTTGCAGTGAAATTGATAAAATCGGTGAATAGTACAGATACTTCGTCGAACTGCCGGGCGGACGTCGATCCTTTTTCCTTTAGCTCTTCGGCAATTTCATACGGAAGAATATTGAGCAGGAGGTCGTCAGACTTCTGTTTTTCCTGGGCTATGCGTTTGTTATCTTTTCTCTTTTGCAGGTACGACCAGGTGGCAATACCCAGCAGTATGGTGGCCAGCACCACGCCCAATGCCGACCAGTTGCGTACATTCCGGCTGCGCTGCAGTTCGGCCGCGGCAATGGCTTCTTTCTTTTCGCGTTCTATACGTGCAATTTCTTTTTCTTTTTCAAAATTCAGTGCCAGAGCCTTTTGTTCTTCTTCGTAGCGTATTTCAATCTCTTTGCGCTTAAGTGCTTCGGCCTGTAGCAGCAGTCGGCGTTCTTCTTCGGTATGCGCTTCGGCCTGCCTGCGTTCAAATTCAAACTTCAGGGCACGCAATTCCATTTCTTTCTGCAATTCCAGCCGTTTGGTTTCTTCCTCAAGCCGTACCCGCGACATTTCCTGTTCCTGCTGTATCGCTGCTTCTTTCAAAGCAAATTCTTTCAGGTTTTCGCTGCGGTACAGCGAGTCGCGCAGTGTCGTACTTTGTTCGAGATAATAATAGGCCGGCTGATAGTCGCCCAGTAAACGGTAGCCCCCAGCAAACAGGCTAAAGATGAGCTCTTGCTGCCGGGGCAGCAGGTTTTGCGCCAGTACGCTGTCGTATATCCTGACGGCACTTTTTAAACGGTTCGAAAGTTCGGTACGGCCGGTAGCCGGCAGCGCTGCAGGTTCTTTGTAGCTGTCCGTAAAGCTTGCAATCGATTTGGCCATTTGCAGAAACAAAATAGACTGGTGTTGTGGCGAGCCCGGCGCCACCAGCGACAAGGCTTCGTCGGCCAGCTCTTTGGCCCGCTGGGTATTGCCCTGCGCATCGTACATATAGGCCAGTTGGTTCAAAGCATTGGCCGCATCAGAATGCTGTTGCGCCAGTTTATAATTGCGAATGGATGCTTCCAGATATACACGGGCCGAGTCGTTTTGGTCCTGCCGCGCGTATATCGAAGCCAGTTTGCCCTGAAGTTGGGCCAGGGCAAAAGGCTGTTCGGGAAATAGCTGCAAAGCCCTGTGCAGTATGTCTACGGCTTTTTCTGTATTACCCACTGCCTCGTACAAGGCCAGCTGTGTAAAATAGGCATTGCCTAAATACTGTGGTGCTTTTGTTTCTGCAAATTCGATGTTGAGGTTACAAAGCTCCAGGGCCGTGGTGTACGCGCCTTTAATGGTATGTATGCTGGCTGCCTGCTGTAATGCAAACTGTGTAGCCCACAAGTCGGTTGGTTTTCCCTGCCGGTATAAGGCAATTACCTGATTGTAATAATCCAGCGCCGTTTCAGGTTTACGATGGCTAAGGTGTTCCACATCGCCCAGCATGGCATATATTTTAGACAGGGTCGAGTAGTCTCCTTTTTTTTGAAAATGTTGATCGGTACCCCGCAGCAGACCGGCGCCCTGGTCGCGCGCGCCCAGCGCATATAAGGCCGATGCCATGTTGAATGAAGAAGAAAGCGCCGTGCCACTGTCGCCGCGGTCACGGTACAATTGCAGCAGCCGGTTACCGTATACAAGCAAACTGTCAGGCATTTTTGCGGTATAGTAGTGGTTTATCACGGCTGCCAACGCGTTGCGCCTGGCGGCCGTGTCGCTGCTGTTCAACATCGAATGCTGCACTGCCAGCGCACTGTCCTTATCCTGGCTCTGAGCCCACAGGCCCGGTAGGTAGCAAAAAGCAGTTAGTAAGGTAAATAAAGCGAAGCGATTAAGTATACGGGCAGGCATCAGAACAAAAATAGTTTTTATTTTGAAACCTGTATACTGGTTGGCTGCCGTTGAGCAATTAATGTTGCAGTCTGTTTCTTTTTGGGCGTGTCCCCTGCAGGCAGTAACACCTGTATGTTTCTGGCCTTAGCAACCGGTGGGCCTGCAGGGGCCGGGTTATCCGCTGCTACTCCTCGCTCGTGCCTCGCTGCGGGGTATCCGCTACTACCCCTCACGCTTCCTAGGTTGCAGCGTAAACAGTGTGATCGAAGCGCTAGTATAGAAGTATAACATCACCTTTTAATTGCTGCAAAGCAGTACCGCCGCTACTATTTCTGAAACTGTACTCGATATAATACATATAAGTGCCTACATCGGCCGGCTTGCCCCGGTAGCGACCGTCCCAACCCTGGTCGGGCCGACTGCTGCTAAATACCCGTTGGCCAAAGCGGTTGTACACGCTCATACTGTAATGTGTCAGATCGCAACCTGCCGTGCGTACCGGTAGCAGCCGGTCGTTGTGTCCGTCGCCATTGGGGCTAAAAGCAGTGGGCATTTGCAGCCTGCAATCGCATTCTTCCACTTGTACCAGTTTGCTGTCTTCAAGGCTGCAATCGCCAACCTGCACTTTAACCCTGTATGCTCCGGCCGCGTCGATGTGCCGCCTGGGAAATATGCTGCCATCTTCCCATTCGTAGCTGCCATCGGGCACACTTACATCTATATCGAAGCCGGTGCCGGTGCATATCAGCGTATCGGCACCGAGGTTCAGCGCAAAACGGGTGAGTGTTACATCGAAGGAGTCGATGCGCAGGGCACTGCAGTCGCCGTTATCGGAGCGCAGTATGTACATGCCTGACTCAGAAACATTGGCAACGGGCCCCTGGGTGCCGTGCTGCCAGTTGTAACGGGCATAACTGTTGTCGGGTGCCAAGAGGCTAATCGTTGGTTCGAAGCATTCTTTAATGGCGGTATAGCTGCTTTGCGCAATATCGCTGCTAACCCGTGGTATAGCAGGCGCTGGCAAGTAAGAACCGCTATAGGTATTGTTCAGCAAATTGACGGCCTGCGGCACAAAACCACACATGGTTCCGCTTCCGTTAGGGTTGTCGATGCGCCCCAGAAAGCTTTTACCCATGGTATAGACTATGTAAATTTTGTTGTCGTAGCCCAATTGCATATCCGTTTCCCAGTAATAAAAGCTCCAGGGCTGTTCGATCATGGTAAGCGGACTAAAGGGAGCTGTACTGTATATAAGTGTGTAGGTGGCGAGGCTTACATCGTCGCCGCTCACCACCAGGGGGTACTGGCGCAGCTGCCATGTACTACCGCCGGTATAGCCGGATACGTAGAGCGATAGTTCATGGGGCGACAGACATATGGCAGGTGTGCTGGACGATGCCGGGAACCCCGGAGAATAGGCCTGGCCCAAATGTTGTGCATTGCTAACCTGGCCCGTGGCGTTGTCGAAACTGTAAGCATACAAATCGCCACCGGCGTACGACATAAACAGCTTGTGTAAGCTATGTGCATATATCATATTGCCGTAGCGGTTGTCGACACCGAAAGGGAAGTTGGGAAGGGCTGAGGGCATACTGCTAAACGGGCTGGATACCGGCACTGTACTGATACCCGCAGTTGTTATATGGTAAGTTCTGAAAGCGAATACATGTATAAAGCCATTGGTACTGATCAGCCAGTGGCCACAGGCATTGTCGGGTACCACGGTTATTTGATCCGATGCCTGGTTATCGAGTATCTGGTAGGCCGTGCCAGGCACAACTCCGCCCAGGCCACCGTTCAGGCTCATGTCTACCACGGTATAGGTAAGGGTGGATGTGCCGGGAGGGCCGTAAGGAGCCGTACCATCGGAAGGAAAAGTGTTGATTACGTAATACTGTTGTTCATTACCCGGATGTGGTACTATAATACTATTCAGTTTGATGTGGTTGAAGGTAGCCCATAACGGATTTTGACTGCCCGGCATCAGATTGCCGTTCTGATCCCAGATGCCGAGGCCATTGCTACTGAATAGCACTTCGCCCGCGGAATTGCATTGAATTGCCGAACGGGCGCCATGGGTCTGCATGGCTGAGTTGATGGCCACTGGCCCCGTAGCTTCGAAGCGGATGCCTGCATTGTGTCCGAAATGCCATACGGGTGGGCTGGTGTACTGAGCCTGTAAAGTTCCAATAATAATAAGCTGGAATAAAAGCGATAAGATCATACCGCCGCTCAGGTTGCGCAACCTGGAATGTACATACATAATCTGCTGAGTTTTTCTTTGTTCTAAAATGCCAATGAATTCGTCTGTTATTCTTATTTCAGCAGGTGGTAACTGCCTGATTATGCTAGCTTAGACTATAAACCATATACCCGGCGTTGGGATGAGTTATGAAAAAACGCATAGATATTATAGGTGTAACCTTAATCAATTGCTGAGTGGCAGACCTGATGCTGCAGCGCAAGGGTACCCGTTAATATCTAAGGGCGGTAACCAAAAGCGGGAGGGCTGAACGCGGGCAGAACGGTGCCAATGCCCGCTGCGGAGCGCGCGTGCGTAAGGGACAGAACGTAAAGCCCACAGCCGGGCGCAGCCCGCGCGAGGACTTGCAGTGATGGCCCGGCCCGCAGGGTACGCCCTAAAAAAAATTGCGTAAACCTTCTGTACGAAATACAGAAAATGAAAAAGGATCAGGTATGCATCCTGATCCTTGTAGGTAATGTTCAGATTTCTGTAGTATTGATTTTACCATCGCGAGTTGTCCCATCCGAACGAGAAGGGCATTACGGATATTCCTATATTGATACCCGGCTTGACATTGAGCCGATAATTATGGTATTTGAGTACATTGTCGCTATTGTCATTTGTATTGAGTACATCGCCCGACTGCATCATATACATGGCCCGCACTTTCCATTGTACGCCGGCGAAGAAACCAATCTCTGCCTTTACCAGCGGGGCAATAGAACCTGATATCTGACCTACTTCATTTATAGCGCCCACAGCCAACATGGGCATAATACCGGCTCCCAGGGTAAAGCTAAAATTATCGGCTTTATCATAGGTTGCTTCGCCGCCATATTTATAGTCAATGAGCAGGGGTACGCCGTAGTGCCAATAAGCAACAAGGGATTCAATGGAGTAATTGTATGCGGGTGTGTTATACGACATCTTCCCGGTTTCGTCAACAATGGCCAGGGCATCGAAACCCCAGTCGAAGGCCAGGCAGCTTTTATCGTTGAGCATGGCTAAGCGATGGTATATGCTCACAAATGCACCCAGGTAACTGCCTTTAAGTTTGTGTGTGAAAGTACCTTCGCCTGTGTAGGTTCCATCGGATGCTATGAGCGGATAATTCATATACAGCGTTCTGTTGGCGAAGGAGGTATATACGCCCATTTCGTATCCCAGGTAGGATTTCATTTTTTTACCTTCGGCTCTTCCATTGACATAGCCTTGTATCATGCGTTTTTGAGCGCGCAGGGTTCCGAAACCGATTTGTGCGTTGGCCGATATGCTGGAGCAGAAAATGGTAATGGCTGTGCATGCCTTCAGGAAAGCCGGAAGCTTCATGATGAAAATGGTTTTAAAGTGGTTATAGAATATGCAGGCATAGCCTGAACGGCAGCAAATATCTAAAAATAATTTAAAAAATGAAATACCCTGCCGGGAAATGAACGCAGAATTTGCCAGGGCTAAGCGCATATTGTTGACATGCAGGTTTATGGCTGGCGACGAACAATGATACCATATCTAGGCAATAGGACTGGAAATATACCCATGTGCCGGCTGGCCGGTAGTTTAATGTAACGGAGGCCTCATAACTTGTGCAGCGCTGCATGCATATTCGCCGGTAATTATGGCATCTGGATAATGGCGGTCGTAACTTATTAAGTATGGTGGCAGTTGGTGTAAGGGTACCGGCGATTGTTGCTGTAGATACAAGGGGGGCTGGTGCGAATGCTGTATATTTGCCTGCATTTTTTGCTTTAGGAGCTTGAGGGATCTGCGGGGCAGAAAATTTTTATAAGGATTTTTTTGCGTAATGGAAAATTGCTTACCTTTGCGCCCTTAATTAAAGAAGCTCTTATCTGATTTTGAGGATTTGGGAGAGATTTAATAACACTCGTTAATACCAAAAGTTTAAGCAATGGCTAAAGAAATTTCGGGCTTTGTAAAGCTCCAATGTAAAGGCGGCCAGGCCAATCCGGCACCGCCAATCGGTCCAGCGTTGGGTTCCAAAGGTGTGAACATCATGGAATTCTGCAAACAGTTCAACGCACGTACTCAGGACAAACCAGGTAAAATTTTGCCTGTACTTATCACAGTTTATTCAGACAAATCGTTTGATTTTGTAATTAAGACGCCTCCTGCAGCGGTTCAGCTGATGGAGCATGCCAAAATCAAAACCGGTTCAAAAGAGCCTAATCGTAACAAGGTTGGTAAAGTGACCTGGGGTCAGATTGAAGAGATCGCTAAGGATAAAATGGCGGATCTTAACTGCTTTACCGTTGAAAGCGCTATGAAAATGGTGGCTGGTACTGCACGCAGTATGGGACTTACTGTTGAAGGTAATGCACCCTGGCAAAATTAATCCCCAATTGGTTCACCCTTATTAAACAATTGTTGCAATGGCATCTTTAAGTAAAAAAAGGAAAGCTGTAGAAGCTAAACTTGATAAAAATAAAGTGTACACCCTGGCAGAAGCTGCCCAGCTGGTGAAAGAAATAAACTGTACCAAATTTGATAGCTCAGTAGACGTACACGTTCGTCTGGGTATCGATCCTAAAAAAGCCGACCAGGCATTGCGTGGTACCGTAACGCTTCCTCACGGAACCGGTAAAACAAAAAAAGTACTGGTACTTTGCCCTGCTGATAAAGAAGCAGAAGCAAAAGCTGCTGGTGCTGACTTTGTAGGTCTGGACGAATTTATCCAAAAAATTGAAGGTGGATGGACGGATGTAGACGTAATCGTTGCTACTCCTTCTGTAATGCCTAAAATTGGTAAACTGGGTAAAGTACTGGGTCCCCGTAACCTGATGCCTAACCCTAAAACCGGTACTGTTACCAACGACGTAGCGGCTGCGGTTAATGATGTGAAAGGTGGTAAAATTGCGTTTAAAGTTGATAAGGCCGGTATTATTCACGCTTCCATCGGTCGTATTTCTTTCGAACCAAATAAGATCGCTGAAAACGCTCAGGAATTGATTAATACCCTGATCCGTATGAAACCGAGCACAGCTAAAGGTATCTACGTGAAAGGTGTTAGCCTGGCTACTTCCATGAGTCCTGGTCTGACCATTGATGCGAAGTCAGTAGCGAACTAATTGCCCGGTTCCGTACTAATTAAGTGCGGACGGTATTGGTGAAATCGAAATTGTATAACCGTCCCGACAGGGTCAAAATTTTCAAACAATGAACACTGCTCAAAAATCTGAAGCGATTGAGCTTTTAAAAAATAAATTTTCTCAGTACAGCAACTTCTATGTTACCAACACAGAGTCGCTGACTGTTGCGCAGATAAGCAAACTGCGTCGTACCTGCTTTGAAAAAAATGTTGAAATGCAGGTTGCAAAAAATACGCTGATCAAGAAAGCACTGGAAAGCCTGAACGATGAAAAGTATGCTGGTGTATACGAATCATTGCACGGCGTTACTGCTCTGATGTTCTCTGACTCTCCTAAAGAGCCTGCAGTTATCATCAGTTCATTCCGCAGCGAATCAAAAGGCGAAAAACCTTACCTGAAAGCTGCTTTCATCGGCGAAGAACTGTTTGTTGGAGATAACCAACTGGCCAGCCTTAAAAATATCAAAACCAAAAATGAACTTATTGGTGAAGTTATTGGCTTGCTGCAATCTCCGATCAGACGCGTTATTGCTGCGCTGCAAAACCAAAACAAAGAAGGTGCTGCTGCTGACGAAGCTGGTGAAAGCCCTGCTGCCGATGCTGCGGAAGCTCCTGCAGCTGAGTAATACCAGTACCGACTTTAAACATGGGCATTTGTCGGTAGCCCCAATTATTTTGGCTTCCAAGTCCACATATATTCAGTAAATCAAATTAAAAACTTTCTAAAAAATTTATAAAATGGCAGACGTAAAATCATTAGCCGAATCATTAGTAAACTTAACCGTTAAAGAAGTACAAGAACTGGCTGACGTTCTGAAAGCTGAATACGGTATCGAACCTGCTGCTGCTGCTGTAGTAGTTGCGGCTGGCGACGGTGGTGGCGCTGCAGCTGAAGAAAAATCTTCGTTCGATGTAATCCTGAAAAACGCAGGTGCATCTAAACTGAACGTAGTTAAAACTGTAAAAGATCTGACTGGTTTGGGTCTGAAAGAAGCAAAAGAACTGGTTGACGGTGCTCCTAAAGCAGTAAAAGAAGGTATCAGCAAAGCTGAAGCAGAAGACCTGGCTGCTAAATTGAAAGAAGCAGGTGCTGAAGTTGAGATCGCTTAATTTGAATCAAATAGTTTGAGTAAGTTTTATAAGATAACCCCTGCTTCGGTAGGGGTTATCTTTTTTAGGGGTAGCATTCCTATTGTGAAATACGTTATCTTTGAAAGCTTTCATTTTTAGTGATGATGGATAGTGATGCTTATATCACTGTGTTTATAATAATTAATTTTTTTTAGTCCAATGCCCAAAGTAACGTATAACAACAAAAATGCTGTATTCTACCCAGCTCTAAAGAAAGCAGTAGAGCAATATTTCATCCAAAACAATCTTAAAAAAACCGGCAACTGGAAGCTGTATTCCAAGACCATCGTGCTGTTCAGTATTGCCTTAGCTACCTATCTTACACTTCTGTTGGTACCTATGTCGCTGGCCCCAGCCATCGTCCTAAGTGCTTTCTTCGGATTTATTCTGGCCGGTATCGGTTTTGATGTAATGCACGATGCCTGCCACGGCAGTTATTCCGAAAAAAAATGGGTTAATGAACTGCTGGGGCTTACCCTGAATGCACTCGGCGGTAATGCCTTTTTCTGGAAACAAAAGCATAATATCATTCACCATACCTATACCAATGTTGATGGTGTAGACGACGATATTGCCAAAAGCCCGATGATCAGGATGTGCAGTACCCAGAAGTGGGTTCCTGCTCACAAGTATCAGCATATTTACCTTCCCTTTCTGTACATGCTGGGTTCTATATTCTGGATATTTATTCAGGATCCGGTCAAGTACTTTACCCGCAAAGTATACACTACGCCATTGCCCAAAATGAGTACTAAAGAGCATATCATTTTTTGGGTAAGCAAGATTTTGTATGTAGGATTCTATATGGCTCTGCCTGTTTACTTATTTGGATGGCTGCCCTGGCTGGTTTGCTTTTTGACTATGCATTTTGCCATGGGCTTTACACTTTCCATCGTATTTCAGTTGGCGCATGTGGTAGAAGAGACTGAATTCACCTATGTGGATGCTTCGGACTACAAGCATATCGAAAACGAGTGGGCCATACACCAGGTAAAGACAACTGCCAATTTTTCGCCCCGCAATAAATTTATTACCTGGTTTGTAGGTGGACTCAATTTTCAGGTAGAGCACCATCTGTTCCCCCGCATCAGCCATATTCATTATCCGGCTATCAGTAAAATAGTGGCCGAAACCTGTGCTGAATTCAATGTTACCTACAACTCTATTCCGCATATGATGACGGCAGTTCAATCACATTTCCGCTTCATTAAAGAATTGGGAAAGCGTCCGGCCAATCCGGTTCCCATTCAAAAGCGTCCGTTGGTAGAGGTAGCTTAGTTACAACTGGTTGGATTTAGTTCACTTTATGTACTTGGTTTAGGACGTATTGCAGGAGAATTTATTATCTTGCCCGAAATCCGCTGTTCACGTATGAACGAGACCCTGGGGGGCAATACACCGAAGTCTGAAGCTATATCCGTAAGCAGGGTAAAAGCCATATTTGGCGGCTCGGTAGGCAACCTGGTAGAATGGTACGACTGGTATGCGTACTCGGCATTTGCCTTTTATTTCTCGGCTTCTTTTTTTCCACAGCAGGATACTACCGCCCAGTTGCTGAACAGTGCAGGTATATTCGCTCTGGGATTTTTGATCCGACCATTGGGTGGCTGGATGTTTGGCCGTATTGCCGACCGTATGGGCCGCAAACAGGCCCTGACCCTGTCTATTCTCTTAATGTCTTTCGGCTCGCTTATTATAGCTCTTTCCCCGGGCTATGCAACCATTGGCGTGTGGGCCCCGGTATTGCTATTGGTAGCCCGGCTGGTGCAGGGCCTGAGTGTGGGCGGCGAGTATGGCGTTTCGGCCACTTATCTGACCGAAATGGCATCGCGCAACCACCGCGGTTTTTATGCGAGCTTCCAGTATGTTACGCTTATTGGCGGGCAATTGATAGCACTGGCACTTCAAATTCTTTTACAAAAGGTTTTGCTGACCCCGGAACAGATTCAGGAATGGGGCTGGCGTATTCCTTTTGTGTTTGGAGCTTTTCTGTCGGTTGTTGCGCTGTATCTGCGTAAAAATCTGGAAGAAACTGCCGTATTTGAACATCAGAAACGCCACTCGCCTTCGGCCAAAGGTACCATGCGTGCCTTACTCGCACATCCGCGTGCGATTGCTACTGTAGCCGGCCTTACCATGGGAGGTACCCTGGCATTCTATACCTACACCACCTATATGCAGAAGTTTCTGGTCAATACGGGACATCTGAATAAAGAACAGTCAACACTTATTTCTTTTTGCTCCCTGTTCCTGTTTGCTTGTTTGCAGCCCGTATTTGGAGCCTTGTCGGACCGGGTGGGCCGGCGGCCTATCCTGATAGGGTTTGGAGTGCTGGGCACCTTGTTTACATACCCCCTGTTACATTCCTTAGGCGAAGTACAAAGTCCGCTGGAGGCCTTTTTGCTGATGATGGCCGCCCTTATTATTGTAAGCGGATACACCAGTATCAACGCTGTAGTAAAGGCTGAATTGTTCCCGGCAGGTATCAGAGCCCTGGGAGTTGGATTGCCGTATGCCTTAACGGTAGCGCTTTTTGGCGGTACTGCCGAGTATATTGCCTTATGGGCAAAAAGTATAGGACACGAAAGTTATTTTTACTGGTATGTCAATATATGCGTTTTTGCTTCGCTATTGGTGTACCTGTTTATGAAAGATACCAAGGTGTTTTCGAGCCTGGATGATGATTTTAAGGAGCATCATGAAACGCCGAAGCCCTGATGGAAAGCCCTACACCACGGCAGCCTTAACTGGCTGGAAATTTTCGTTTTTATTCGAGTATACAATGTGCTGAGGCGGTGGTTTTTCTGCAATAGGCCCTTTATTGTAATCGTCTAATTTGGCACATAAAAAACAGGAACTATGGCGGACACTTTTTCGCAAAAACTAAAACACGAACAAATACAATACATTGAATTTCTATCAACGGATCTTGTTAGGGCTAAAAATTTTTATAACGCATGTTTTGGTTGGACGTTTACCGACTATGGAGCAGCGTACACGGCATTTGCAGGTGACTATGTAGACGGTGGCATTGCTGTTGGAGCACCGGTTAATGGTACCATGTTGGTTATTCTTTATTCGCAGGATATTGAAGCCACGAAACGTAAAGTAATAAGTGCGGGCGGCACCATTGTGAAGGATATTTTTAGTTTTCCCGGGGGGAGACGGTTTCAATTTACCGATTTAGATGGCTACGAGCTGGCTGTTTGGACAGAGTAAATAACAAAAAGATGGATATTCCGGATCAAAAGACCCAATATTCCGGATCAAAAGAGCCACAAAAAGATTGGGTTTTGGGTAAGCACTCCGGCAAAAGAGCTACCTTTCGTTCCTGGCATTCCGGCAAACTGAGCCAGGTCCAGGTTTATAATTCGCGGATTCCCGGTAATTGAGCCACCTGAAAATTTAAAATTCCGGATCAAAAGAGCCACAAAAAGATTGGGTTTAGGGTAAGCGTTCCGGCAAACAGAGCCACCTTTTGTTGATTTCAATCCGGCATAGAGGACCAGAACTGAACTTGCAATTTCTCGGATTCCGATCCGCATTTTGCCATACTTATTTTTTATTTTTAAACACAATCTGAAAGGTGTAAAAATTGAGGGTATGATTTCTGAAGCGCCGGGGCCTGCAGGCGTTCGTATCCTTTAACTGGTTCCATGTATGTTTACTTCATTTGGCGGCTGCGCCTATTTTGTAAATAAATTTTCGAACAACGAAGTATCGGAAGTACGGTCCTTATTGATGGTCAAAAAATATTTGGTCTGCCAAAGCTGTGTATTCGCTGCTTGCTTATTGGTAACTATGTCCCAGGGCGGATATACCCTAATACCTCGTTTTCCTTCTTTACCCTTACTTGTTATTATTCCATGCTGTGCCAACACCGATTTAGGAAAAATAAACTGTCCGAAATTATGGCCACTTGTTGCGGTGATCACGAGGAAATCTATATCATCTGCGAGGCTAAAAGGTTCCGTAATACCGGCTTCGTTTCTTTTCCAGATGGTAACAAATTGTCCGGATTTTGTGGGCGTAATTTTTGATACCCGGTATTGAATAGTATATCCGTTAAGTTCAAAGGAACAGGCTCCGTAGGCTATGCCCTCAGGATGGTGCTTCAGATTTGACAGATGCCAGCCACATTTGTTGTAGACTGTTTCTATCACTATGTTTAGATAGTTCTGAATGGTGTTTATTGCTGTTCCTGTGTTTTGTGTCTGCATTTTAAATCAGGTTGACCGTGCTATTATAGCTTCAGATGTAGTTGCTACAAAATTAACCTGCCTGCTGCGGTTGCTTTCAGCTATAAAGTCGTTTAAGCTTTTACTGTTATACTTCGTAAAATCTCCAACGATAATAAGCGGCATTTGATATTGGCTGAACTTTTGAAGTATCTCTCCTGCAAGTTTAGTTTTTAGGTCAAAAAAATCGGGTAGGATGTTTTTTTCGTGAATGATGATCTTGTCAAAACCCTGATACCTTAGGTTACCAATCAGATCTAAACCGTCCTCTGTACTTCTCAAAAGTATTTCGTCGGAAATTATCTCTGCTATTTTTTGGTCGCGGACCGCATGTGTAATAATGGTCATTTAATACATGGTTTATTGTTTTTAGAGGCTGTATTTCAGCGCAGCAACAGAGGGGTAGGTTGGGGGACGAGGTCTTGAACCAATAGAGAATTTCTGCTGGACGATGAAGTTTACGATCAGTTTATTTACCTCTTCCCTGCAGTATTACTTTAATGGTGTATACCAGAATTTTGATGTCCAGGGCTATAGAACAGTTCTCGATATAGAGCAGGTCGTACTTCATGCGTTCTATCATTTGCTGTACGTTTTCTGCATAGCCGTATTGTACCATACCCCACGAAGTGATACCGGGTTTTACCCTGTGCAGGTATTTATAGTGTGGGTGTGTGAGGGTAATCTGATCGATGAAATATTTGCGTTCGGGGCGTGGGCCCACCAGCGACATATCGCCTTTGATGATATTGATAAACTGTGGCAACTCGTCGATTCGCCATTTACGCATTACCTTGCCCCATTTCGTAATTCTGTCGTCGCTGTCGCTGCTCAGTGCAGGGCCGTTGGCCTCTGCGTTGACATACATGGAGCGAAATTTATAAATGAAGAAGGGTCTTCCGAACACGCCAATGCGTTCCTGTTTGTATATAATGGGGCCCTTCGACGAGCGTTTTACCTTGATGGCAGCCAGCAGGTAAACCGGTGATAATAATATGATGGCAAACGCAGACAGACTTATGTCGATTACTCTTTTACATACTTTTTGCCAGTCGGGCAGCAGTTCGGGATGTATACTTATAAGTACGGGTGCATACACGTTATTGATGCGCACCGAACCTGAAATAATATCGTACAGGTCCGGCAATACTTTAATGATGGTTGGGCTATAACTCAGCCGGGTGAGTATATGTTCCAGTTTTTTGTGCTCATGCGATTCAACGGCAATTACCACCTCCTCGATCTTATACTGTTCTATGATTTCTTCAAGTTTATCCAGATGCCCGAGTTCGGGAACGTGATCAATATTCAGGGTGGCAGCATTGGTATCGGCACTTACAAAGCCGATGACTTTATTGCCCAGTACATGCGGGTTGTTCTGGATTTCGTGGTATACTTTGGTGGCTTTTCCGTTATTACCTACTATCAGCGTATTATAGCCCACCTTGCCTTTAATGAGATCGCGTTTTATTTTGAACAGCCATATCATGCGCGCTGTGACCAATATGGAGAAGTGTGCAAGGAAATACCAGAGTGTTATTTCGAAAAAGTACTTGAAACTTCCGGTATCGTTCGAAAAGGCCAGCATCCCGATCACCAGTGCACCGATTACGGATGTGATGAGTGTACGGTACAATTCGATCAGGCGCGATTTGCGGTATAAGTCAAAATAAGCTCCGGAAAGGGAATGTAGTAAAAACCAGAAAGTAGGGATTATTACAAATGAGATGAGATAATCGCGGCTGGTCCAGTTGCGTTCGTTAGGGTAAATATGCGGCAAGGCCCTGTGTAACAGATGTTGCCGGTACACCCAGAACACCAGCCACGCGAGTATGGCCATGAGGTAGTCGACAGCAACTAATATTAAAATGGCATTTCTTTTTGCCTGGGATAACTTCATTCCTAGTAATTCTATCAGCTTTGCAGGGAAGGGGAGCGGAAGCAATTCCGTTCCGGCTTCTTAGCATGCATCGCCATGCTTCGTCAATTTTACACCTTATCGTTACTTTCCGGGTTCATCTGCATCATCATTTTTTTCAAAATCTGATGAGCTACGTCCATGGCGTGCAGTCCATCGTACACCGATACGCTTACAGGTTTGTCCTGCAATACCGATAATGCAAAATCGGCCAGTTCTTCTTTAATCGAATTTACGGCGGTGATCTGAGGTGTATCGATCGATATTGTTTTCTGTTTTCCGTTTCCAAGTTCGATAGGGAAGTCGAAGAAACCGGCAGCTTCTTCCGGCGCTTTCATCCGGATAACTTCTGTTTTTTTCTCCAGAAAATCGATACCAATGTAAGCGTCGCGTTGGAAAAGTCTCATTTTCCGCATTTTCTTCAACGAAATCCTGCTGGCCGTCAGATTGGCTACACAACCGTTGTCGAATTCAATGCGCGCATTGGCTATATCGGCTGTATCGCTGATTACAGCAACGCCGCTGGCTGAAATGCGCCGTACGGGTGATTTTACCAGGTGGAGAATAATATCGATATCATGAATCATGAGATCCAGAATTACTGCCACATCGGTACCTCGGGGGTTGAACTGCGCCAGCCGGTGTGTTTCTATAAACATGGGCTCCAGTTTCCGGTTCCTTAGTGCCAGCATTGCGGGATTATACCGCTCCACATGTCCTATCTGACATTTTACATTCGCTTCAGATACCAGCTTCACCAGTTCTCTGGCTTCGTCCATGGTATGCGTCATCGGCTTCTCTATAAAGAGATGACGAGATTGAAGCAGGCATGCTTTGGCAATATCGAAGTGGGATGTGGTATTGGTGACTATATCGAGTGCGTCGGCAGCTTCAATAAGCGATTCGGCATTTGTATAGCGCTTCACCTGGTATTGCATGATAGCTCCGGCAGCATTATCATCGTTAGGATCGTAAAAGCCAACCAATTGAACACCGGGAATTTCCAGCCATTGTTGAATGTGAATTTTACCTAAATGACCTGCACCAAATACACCTACTTTAAGCATGCAAATTGAACGATGATTCTAAATTATATAAAACTTGTTGTGATGAACGGCTTCATTTGCAAGCCTGTAAATCAGCTGTCTTTTAGCATTTACCCTGTGGCGCGTGCATAAAAACGGCTACGCAAAATAACACAAATAGTCCAAAGGCGTATTGGTTTAAGACTTATTTTCGTGATATAAAAGTATAGCATGCATCAGGATCACGACATATTTATGCAGGAAGCGGTAATGCTGAGTCAAAAATGTATGGAATCGGGGATAGGCGGCCCCTTTGGTTGCGTGGTGGTAAAGAATGGTGAGATAATCGGCCGGGGCTCAAATGGTGTAGTGGCAAACAATGATCCAACGGCTCATGCCGAAATTACAGCCATACGCGCGGCATGTAAATACCTGGGAACCTACCAGCTACAGGGTTGTGTTATCTATACGTCCACCGAACCCTGTCCTATGTGTATGGGTGCTATTTACTGGGCTCGGCCCGATAAAGTATATTATGCAAATACCCGTCAGGATGCCGCCGGCTGTGGTTTTGACGACTCGCTGATATATGAACAGCTGGCCTTGCCGCTGCAGGACCGGAAAATACCGATGATTGCATTGGACAACAAGGAAGCCATTAAGGTATTTGAAAAATGGATGCAGAACCCTGAAAGGGAGGAATATTAAAAAAAACCTGTTGCGCAAAGGTAAACGCAACAGGTTTTTATGGTTGTGATACCAGGCCCGATGGCACCTGGTAGCCTTATTAAATCGATTCCCTGAGTTTGGCGATTACCTGGTCAATTTCTTCTTTGGTATTGTGGCGGCAGAAAGAAAAACGGACCGGCACCTGATTGCCGCCGGGCGACAGCGTATTAATCACGTGGCTGCCGGCATTGGCCCCGCTACTGCAGGCACTACCTGCCGATACGCAAATGCCAGCTATGTCAAGATTAAAAAGAATCATTTCAGATTTTTCCGTTTTAGGAAGCGCAACGTTCAATACAGTGTAAAGACTGCGGCCTTCCGGGTCACCGTTGAAGCATACGCCGGGAACATGGGCGCGTAACTGCTCCATCATATAGCGGCGCAGGTCGGCAATGTAGGCACTGTCTTTTTCATAGCGCTCCATAGCCAGTTCCAGGGCTTTGGCAAAACCCACGATGCCATAAAGGTTTTCGGTACCGGCCCGCATATTGCGTTCCTGACCGCCACCGTTGATCATGGGTTTTATTTTGATGTCTTCGTTGATATATAGAATGCCTACGCCTTTGGGGCCATGAAATTTATGACCAGCACCAGTGATGAAATGTACGTGGATGGCTTTCAGGTCGAGAGGATAGTGACCAACGGTTTGTACGGTGTCGCAGTGGAAAATAGCATTGTGCTGTTTACAACATTCGCCTACCGCAGCAATATCCAACATTGTTCCGATCTCGTTGTTGGCATGCATGAGGGTTACCAGACAACGTTCGTCAGAGTCCTCCAGTAAAGCCTCCAGGCTTTCCATTTTTACATGACCTTTTTCGTCCAGCGCTACAAAGCTAAGCTTCATGCCTTCCTGCCGTCCCCAGTATTCGACTGTATGCAGGGTGGCATGGTGTTCAATAGGTGAACTGATAATGTGTCGGCAACCAAGGTCGCGTACAGCTGCGGTAATAGCTGTATTGCTACTTTCCGTACCACCTGAAGTGAAGAAAATTTCACCCGGAGATGCATTGAGTAATCGGGCAACAGTTTTACGTGCAGTTTCAATAGCCAGTTTAGATTCGCGGCCATAGGAATAAACAGAAGACGGATTGCCGAATTTTTCGGTCAGATAAGGCATCATCGCTTCCAGTACCTGCGGTTCCAAAGCAGTGGTAGCGGCGTTGTCGAAGTAAATACGTTGCATATGTGTGGATAGTGTGGTTGCCGGGCAGCAAATAGCCTGCTGGGTGAAACCCGTTTGAACCGGTATAAAAACCCCGCAAAGTTAGTCAAAGGAATGAATAAAAGAAGTACCAAACTATGTAGGAAGCTATTCTCATACTGGTACGGCAACCATGTCAGGCTAATACATTCATAATTTGCTACTCAACGAACTATAGCTACAGATTGTATACTTTAATCAGTTGCCTGCCAAAAATAATGATGATTACGGTTTTCCAGGATAACCCAATACTTCGCGTGCTGCCCAGCCAGCTTCCGACATTGCTTTAATGCAGTTGATAAAGGATGCATTGCCGCTACTTAAATCCCACAGCGGCAGCATAACAACTATCGAAACATCGGTGAGCGGGTCGTAGCATACCAGGTTCAGGTAGCCATTGGTGGCGCCGTTATGGCCATAGCCCAGATTGGGAAACAAGGTGCAGCCCAGGCTGTACGGATTGCCGGCTTCGGGGCCAGGTGTATGTTGCATCATCTGAACCGTCTCTTTACTGAGTATATTTTCGCCTTTCATGAGTGTACGGATGTATTTGTTCAGATGCTCCATGGTACCAATACCATTGCCTTCGGCCACATGCTGACTCATGTTAACCTTATCGGTTATCTCGATGCCCGTTTCTGTGATAATGCGGCCTTTTACATAGGGCTGCGGTAATTGCTGATCGAGGGCATCATGAACAAAGCTCAGACTCAACGGCACTTTACTCTCTTTGCCGTGTACCTTGTCGCGGAGAAAATCGCCATAGGTTTTCATCGTTCCCGAACGTTGCGAGTACACCCGGGCAATAATCTCACCCAGTATGGTATAGCCTGTATTGGAATAATGATAACCCTGGTCGGGCGCCCAGTAGCTTATATTTTTTTCTGTCAAAACGCCTACCAGTTCGGATGACGTAAACTGATGGTTAGGATCCTGCTGTACCATGTATTCGGTATAGGGCAGGCCATTGTATCCGGGAACGGTGTCATTGTCCAGATCATACACACCGGCGCTATGTTTCAGTAGCTGTTCGATGGTGATCTCTTGTTTATAGGGAAAATTCCATGCTGTTCCGGTAGGTACATAAGGTTGGTTACTGCCGGGAATCGCAGCCGTAACCTGGTCTTTGATATTGAGCCATTTCAGCTGATGCATATATAATATGGCTGTGGCTGTGAAATTCTTGGTTACGCTGGCAAAACGGTAATTCGTGTTCCTGCGTACAGGTTCCGTTCCCTGCGAGGTTGTGCTCACGAAATAAATGTCGTCAGGGGTCTGAATATATACATTGAGCGAAGGAACTTCTATATTGTTCGATCGCTCGAGTGCAACACGCACCGAGTCTACTGATGTGTAAATCTGTTTTTCAACTAGGTTATGTTTTCCGTCTCCTTTGCTGCAGGCTGCCAGCATACAGGTAACAAATGCTGCAAGTATGGTCATGTTGTGTAGTTTCATGGTGCAGGAATTAGGAAGAGGTTAGCGATATTTTATAGTACGGAACGAAGATAAAATATTAGTCTGCATATCCAAAACAGGCGACGGAGATTGTTCATTTGTGTACCCCCAAATCAATAATGCAATTCAGGTTTTGTACAGGAATTCCCGGATCAGCATTTGGATGCAAAGGCAGGCTCAGTGCAAATTTGAATTACACGAAGTTTCCTTATAGTTTCGGTGATGACATGGTCTTGTGCAGGCGACATTTTCGGGTATAGCCTGCAAAAAAATAGCCGTACTTAAAGTACGGCTGCAGATGAAATGTTTGTTTAAAGGCAAAAATAGTATTAAGCCAGGTCGGCCGAAATAAGGCGCAGAAACTCGGAACGTGTTTCGTTTACTTCAAACTGCCCGCTGAATGCAGAGGTAGTGGTAACACTGTTTTGTTTGCCCACACCGCGCATCATCATACACATATGTCTTGCTTCGATTACTACAGCCACACCCTGTGGTTGCAATGCCTCCTGAATGGCTGTCAGGATCTGGTCGGTAAGCCTTTCCTGCACCTGTAGACGGCGTGCGAAACAGTCGACCACACGGGCAAGTTTACTAAGTCCCGTAATATAGCCATTTGGAATATAAGCGATATGTGCTTTACCGATGAACGGTAACATGTGGTGTTCGCACAGCGAGTACAGTTCAATATCTTTTACAATAACCATTTCGCTGTAAGGCTCTTTGAACTTGGCAGAATTGATTATTTCCTGCGCATCCATCTGATAACCCTGTGTGAGGTATTGCATGGCTTTTGCCACGCGTTCCGGAGTTTTTTCCAAACCTTCGCGGGATGGATCTTCGCCGAGCAAATCAATTACGGAACGGTAATTTTCTGCAAGCGATTCTGTAATTGCAATATCGTATTCTTCTGTTTTTTTATAAGCCATATAATTGCCTCGGCCTTCAGGAGGATGGTGTTATAAATTATAGAGGATTAAAAAGGGGAATACTAACCAAAGTACTCCACATAAATTTTAGGTGTTTCGTATAAGCGGATGCCATGCAGCATGGCGCCTTCTTTTGTAACATGAGGCTCCAGCTCGTTCCAGATACCAATAGCTAAGTTTTCGGCGCTGGTAAACTTCCCTTTCATGAAATCCACGTCCAGGTTCAGGTTGCGGTGATCAATCTTCTCGATAATGATATCCTTTACCAGGGTGCCCAGTGTTTTTGCATTGAATATAAATCCGGTTTCCGGATGCGGTTCTCCTTTTACCGTAACATGAAGTTCATAATTATGGCCATGCCAGTTTGCATTGGAACATTTGCCAAAAACTTCGCGGTTCTCTTCCTCTGTCCAATCAGGGTTATACAACTTATGTGCCGCATTGAAATGCTCGACCCTAGTGAGGTATACCATAAAAAAGCATCGTAAATTTCGGCAAAGGTACTACCTTGCTGAGGTTTCTCAAAAAACATTCAGTATAACAAGATAAACAAAGTAAATTTGTCCGTTTTAACGCTTCCGTTATGAGGTTATTGGTAGCTGCTGCTACAGACTTTGAACTCGCGCTATTGCAACAACACCTGGAATCGAACTTTATGCCGGCAGGCGACCGCCAGTATTGTAAGGGCAATCTGGAAATCAGGATCTGCATTACCGGCATCGGGCTCATGCATACCGCTTTTGCACTGGCTGAAGATATACATTCATTTAACCCACATTTCTGTTTACAGGCCGGTATTGCCGGGGCATACAACCGCCGTCTGGCGCTGACAGATCTGGTGATAGTTCAAAGCGAAATTCTGGGCGATCTGGGGGTTGACGATAATGGACGCTTTCAGGATATATTCGATATCGGGCTTATGAACAGTTCGGTTTCGCCCTATCATAGAAAGATTTTAATGAACCGCTTTCAGGATTTCCCTTTGAAATTGAACCTGCCCTTCGTAACCTCCCTTTCCGTTAATATGACCAGCGGCTCTGCAGAGGTCATACGCAAACGCGAAGAACATTACGACTGTGATATCGAAAATATGGAAGGGGCTGCATTTCATTTTGTATGTCTGAAAAAGCAAATACCCTTTTTACAGATCCGGAGTATCTCCAACTATGTAACGCCACGTGATAAAAGCAGCTGGAAAATACCCGAGGCGATTGAGCAGTTAAATAAGTGGTTAATTGCAAATTTACCCCAATAAGCTATGGAAAGCCTGGTAACCATACGATCCTTCGACAATTATGTGACTGCGCATATAGTAAAAACGGCTCTTGAAGCTGAAGGCATATTGTGCAGCTTGCGCGACGAGCATACCGTGCTGATGCAATGGGCCTGGTCGCGTGCCGTGGGAGGCATTAAACTGCAGGTTCCGGAAAGCCAGTTGCAACAGGCCGAAGCGCTGCTAGGTCAAATGGAGGCCAATGCTGCCGCCGAACAGGAAACACCCGGCTTCATCGACGAAGATACCAGTCAGCTAAATCCCGACAACAGAATTTGTATACATTGTGGCAGCAAAAATACGCGGCAGGAAAATTTTGACAAGGTGCCGGCATTTTTGAGCTGGATTCTGGTGGGCTTTCCCATATTCTTCAAATCCCGCAAATGGCATTGCTTTCATTGCGGCGAAAAATTCTGATTAAGAAATACATTCTAAATACTTTACCTCCGTATATATGCGCATTGATATCATTACTGTTGTTCCCGACCTGCTGCAAAGTCCTTTTGCCCATTCTATAATGAAAAGGGCACAGCAAAAAGAACTTTTGGAGGTGCAGGTACATAATTTGCGCGACTATACTCCCTATAAGCATGCCCAGGTCGATGATTACCAGTTTGGAGGCGGAGCCGGTATGGTACTTATGCCCGAACCTTTGGCCATTGCCATCGAAAAATTGCAGTCCGAGCGCAGGTACGACGAAATCATTTTTATGACGCCTGACGGACAGCGTTTTGAACAACATATGGCCAACCGACTTTCAATGAAAGAGAACCTGATGATCATTTGTGGTCATTATAAGGGTATCGACGAGCGTATACGTGAACAATATATTACACTCGAAATTTCAATTGGCGACTATGTACTGAGTGGGGGAGAGCTGGCCGCAGCAGTAGTGACCGATGCTATTGGACGACTGATTCCCGGCGTATTGAACGATGAAACTTCAGCCTTGTTTGATTCCTTTCAGGATGATTTGCTGGCACCACCTGTATATACCCGGCCTGCCGATTTTCGCGGTAGCAAAGTACCCGAGGAATTGTTGAGCGGAGATCCTAAAATAATTGATGCCTGGCGATATGAAAAGGCGCTGGAGCGAACACGTCAGCGGCGTCCCGATCTGCTGGATGAGGGCGCATAAATCTGACAATAAGCATAAGATCGGTGCGTACTACTGAGCAATTAATACAGGTATGCGCACCAGATGCCGCACCTTGTTTACCGTTTCGCCGAAAATAAAATCTTTAAGGCCTGTATGTCCGTGGCTTCCGAGGATGAGTAAATCGGCTTGCTGCTCCCGAGTAATGCGTGCAATTTCCTTTGTACGCCGTTTAATACCTATTTCATAATGCACGGTATATCCCCTGTCCTGCAGGAATTTGATATAGGTACGCATACGGTTCAGATCGCCCCTTGTTTCCATGTCGTCGGCATCGGACTCCATCATGGCGCTCGACGCACTTTCCGTAATATGAATGAGGAAAAAGCTGGTCTGAGGTTCCGCCATTTTAAGTGCATAACTTAAAATGGAATGGTCGGTTTCCGAAAAATCCAATGCTAGTGCAATACGCTTAAATGATGGTGCGGGCACTATGCCGGCCGGAAGCGCGGCCTGGTGAATATCTCTGGACTGGCGTTTTCTTTTCAAAATCAATGGATAAATGAGGGTTAGCAACAGCAGTGAAAGCAGCCCGATTCCACCCGACACCAGGAGTATTTTCAGCCAGGGTGCAGTATCGTTGGCTATCCACATCGATATTTCGTCATAAACCAGTTTGAAATTCAGTACGGCGATCACACCCGCAATGATCCATGATATCAGGCGTACAAGGGGTCTGATTACGAATTTCCCCATTTGCTGTTTGTCACTGACAAAATGTATGAGCGGAATTACGGCAAAAGCTAACTGCATACTGAGCAGTACCTGGCTGAATATAAGCATAGCGCCCACTTTTTGTTCACCACTGATCAATATTACCAGTATGGCGGGTACTATGGCCAGCAATCTGGTGAGTATTCTTCGCATTATGGGGTTAATGCGCAAGCGCAAATGACCTTCCATCACAATTTGACCCGCGAGGGTACCGGTAATAGTACTGCTCTGTCCGGCAGCAATCAGGGCCACGGCAAAAAGCCTGGGAGCCCATTCGGAGCCCAGCATGGGCGCTAACAGGGCATGCGCATCTTTGAGTTCGGCTATATCGGTGCGCCCGCCTTTGTGGAATACCGATGCTGCCAGAATCAAAATGGCTGCATTTACAAATAAAGCCAGGTTAAGGGCTATGGCGCTGTCCCAGAAATTGTATTTCAGTGCTTTCTTAATCGAGTGGTCGTCGCGCTTTATCTTACGCGTTTGCACCAGAGCAGAGTGCAGGTACAAATTATGCGGCATCACCGTAGCGCCAATAATACCAATGGCGATATACAATGCAGCCGCATTTGGAATGGAAGGTATAAGTCCTCCTGCTATTGCACTTAGTTCAGGTTTTGCAAACAGCATTTCCACAAGAAAGCAAAGACCAATAATGGCAATCATGCTGATAATGAACAACTCTGTTTTGCGCATGCCCAGCCTTTGTAGCCACAACAGCAGCAACGTATCCAGCAGACTAATCATTACGCCCCAGATAAGATCCATGCCAAAGAGCAGTTGCAAGCCTATAGCCATTCCAAGAATTTCGGCCAGGTCGCAGGCGGCTATGGCTATTTCGGCCAGCACCCACAGTACAAAATTCATGGCTTTCGGATAGGTCTCCCGGTTGCACTGGGCCAGGTCTTTTCCTCTTACTATGCCCAGGCGGGCACATAGCGACTGCAGCAGCAATGCCATGATATTGCTCATTACCAATACCCACAGCAAAGTGTATCCAAACTGACTACCACCTGCGAGGTCGGTGGCCCAGTTGCCGGGGTCCATATAGCCGACGCTAACCAGATATGCAGGTCCGAAAAATGAAATTATTTTTCGCCATTTGCTTGTGCTTCGTTTTTTTTGCTCCGTTTCCGCTGCAACCATATCCTAAATCTGCAATACCCTCTATTTATTTTTAGGCAAATCTAAAAATTATTTTCAAATTCATGTCGTTTTAAATTGTGGTTTGTTTAAAATTGTACGGGTTAAGGTTTATGTTGGTTATTGGTATAAAAAAACGCCCGGCTGTTGAGCAGAGCGTTTTCGCGTATTGGTATAAGGAGCGGCGTTTACACAACGCGTTCCTGTTCTCGGAACCAACGCTCAGGGATTTCATCAGCCGCAGCTGTCAGGTAATCGTTGTATGAGCAGGGCACAAAATTGCCTTCGGGTAATTGCATCCACCAGCGGTTGGTTTTCCGGCTTTTCAGGAAAAGCGTAGCGTGGCCCGACATGGATACGTGGAAATCGGTAAAATGCTCGCGTTCGCTGAGGTCGGCCTCCTGTTTTCTGATACGATGCCCATCAATAAAGTACCATATCATTTGTGCTACCAGTTTAGCACTTTGAAACGCAGCATCATGTTCGGGCTGATAGCCGTAAATCCCGAAGGAAGACATGCGGTCGCTCATACCGGCATAGCGGGCGAGCTGGCAAATTTCATCGCCGAAGAAACCATTCGGCGAACCGTCCTGCAGGAATGGTGCATCACAAAGGCGAACCGCTTTCATATCTATACTGGCCATATCGCAGTTGCGCAGTACGGGTTCCATTTCCTCCAGGTTTTCGCGCACGCGACCCAGTCTGAAACAATCGAAACGTAATTTATCCAGGGTTTCCAGCATATTGGGGTTTACGTAATAGCTTTGGAAGCCCATATGACTGAAGTGGCGCACAAAATTGGGTTGCCCGGTTAGCATGTCCATCAGAAAACCGCTGTCGGTAATTCCTTCATTATCTTCCAGATCAATCAGCATATCGATGACTGCTGCGTTAATTGTCTTTTCTGATTTGCGGAAGCAGTCGTATTGCTGCAGGGTCAGGTCGTGGGAGCCACCTATGATAACAGCGGTTTTTCCGGCTGCATCAATTTCACTCAGAACGGTACGCAGGGCAGCCCTGGTATCACCGGCTGTAGCTCCTTCCAGGAGGTTGCCCATATCGGCAATTTTAACGGAGGGGTGCCAGTCGAACATTCGGTATAATTCTGCTCTTACTGCGTCGGGAGCATGGCTCCAGCCTGCATCCATTGCAATACCTCTTTGTTCGCCACAACCAATCAATATAATATCGGCTTCCGACCAGTCGGGTCTGTCTTCGGTTACCGGCATAATTCTTTTACCAATTTGAAGAGCGTGTTCAGCATTATTGGAGGGCAGTTCGGCAAAATGCTTGGACGCAAAAAACATACTTAAGTCATTCATGTATCTAATCGAAATTTGAGGGGGTAAAGTTATCGTAGCGGGCGAAATAATGCTACTGTTCCGTTGTGTTATAGAAAAAAAAGCGTCTCCGGATAAAGAGACGCTTTCTGGTTGGTATAATTTTAAAAATTATGCCAGTGTGATTTCTTTGTCGAGGTACACGTCCTGAATGGTTTGCAACAGTTCCACACCTTCGTTCATAGGTTTCTGGAAGGCTTTACGTCCACTGATGAGACCCATACCGCCGGCACGTTTGTTGATAACTGCGGTTGTTACTGCCTCTGCCAGATCGGATGCTCCTTTCGATTCTCCACCGGAGTTAATCAGGCCGGCTCTGCCCATATAGCAGTTGGCCACCTGGTAGCGGCAAAGATCGATAGGATGGTCAGTAGTCAGTTTGCCGTAAACGTCTTTATGGGTTTTACCGAAGTTAAGGGCAGTATAACCACCGTTATTGGTAGGTAATTTTTGTTTGATGATATCTGCCTGAATGGTTACACCCAGGTGATTGGCCTGAGCTGTAAGGTCCGCAGCAGTATGGTAATCTACACCATCTTTTTTGAAGCTTCCGTTGCGCAGGTAGCACCAAAGTACAGTAGCCATACCTAGTTCGTGCGCATATTCAAATGCTTTAGCGGTTTCGATAATCTGATGATGGCTTTCTTCGGAACCAAAATAAATGGTAGCACCCACGGCAGTAGCACCCATGTTCCAGGCATCTTTAATAGAGCCAAACATGATTTGATCGAAACGGTTGGGGTAGGAGATAAATTCGTTGTGGTTGATTTTTACAATGAATGGAATCTTGTGGGCATATTTACGCGCCACAGAACCAAGTACACCATAAGTAGAAGCTACAGCATTGCAACCACCTTCGATTGCCAGTTTCACAATGTTTTCGGGATCGAAATACATAGGATTGGGAGCAAAGGAAGCACCGGCACTGTGTTCAATACCCTGGTCAACCGGAAGGATAGAAACGTATCCGGTGTTAGCCAGACGACCGTTTCCCAACAGCGCCTGAATACTGCGCATTGTTTGAATATTACGGTTGGAGCCAGCCCATACCTGATCAACGTGGTCGGGCGAGGGGGTATGTAAGGAAGAAGCTGGTATGGTGGAACACTGGTGGTTAAGCAGTGACTCAGCATCAGAACCCAGAAGCGCTACGATTTTGCTGTTAGCCATAATGTAAATGAATGTTTTATTTTGTAAGTATTGGGAAATTGTGTGCAAAGGTAGGAGAATTACCAGATTTAACGCCGGAAAAAATTAATCGTTATCAATTCTTTTTTGTGATTTTCAGAAAATATCATTTACCTTTGCACTCCTTTTTAAGGATTCACTGCCAAAGTGAACGCTCCTATAGCTCAGTTGGTTAGAGCACCTGACTCATAATCAGGGGGTCCTTGGTTCAAGCCCGAGTGGGAGCACAGACAATCTGAGCACTTATGATTTTCATAGGTGCTTTTTTGTTGATTAAGCACTGTACGCTCCATATTTGTCGGGGGCTTGTAACCGGACCGTATTTTGAAACCACCGGTCTGTATCGGACAAAATCTCCGGTTTCATTTCAGACAGAGCAAGTAGATTGTTGGGACATTTCTAATCCCGGATCACTGCTGGGGCAGCCGGGAGGGACGTTGCGTGTTGTCTGCATAAAAAATATGTTTCAATTCAGGCTAATAAACCGATGTATTTCAATATAGTGTCCTAATAATATGCCTGTATTTGGAAAGGTATAAAGATTTTGGTACCGGTTGGTTACATATTATAATATCTCTTAAATATGATAATATCTTATTAACTACCATTCACAGCGGCTTATTTGAGTAAGGAAATTCGCACGCAGTTGATTGTTTCCAACTACCCGTGTACATGGGATTTTGTATTGTACATATTTGAGATACATAAAGTTATAGCAAAAAGCTTGGAGTTTTTAATGGTAGATTATATTTTTACAAGCCTTTGCCGGGCATTGTTATATGCAGATTGCCCTCCTGCGACAATGCGCATCAAATTTTGGTTTTAAATATTAATTTTAAGCATTTTGAACGAATTTGCTTACACACTAACTCGACATCACCTCAGATAAGTAGCCATGGACGTATTAAATAGAGAAAGACCTGAGGTAAGACTTAGAACATTCAGAGCAATCGATGACCCGGTGGCCAGTGAATTGTTTTTGCGCGGACACGAGCAGGTACTGACTAGTATAGGTGTTAAAAAAGTAACCTCCTCGAAAAACGAATGGATGAGTAATCCTGCCTCCTTCGTTCTTATAGTAGAGTCGCTGGACAAAACCAAAGTGTTCGGTGGTGCAAGGGTGCACGTTGCCGGAGGTACCGAACCCCTTCCCATAGAACAGGCTACCAGCCAGCTCGATCCTAATATTTGTGATTTGGTGAGAACATATGCACAGTTCGGTACCGGCGAGGTCTGCGGCCTTTGGAATTCCCGGGAAATTGCCGGGTACGGCATCGGTAGTATATTTCTGTTCAGGGCAGCCGTCGCTATTTCTACTCAGATCGGGTTAACCTCACTTTTTGGACTTTGTGCCCCATATACCTTGAAGATGGCACAAAATGTGGGTTTTGAAATTACGTACGACATAGGAAATCAGGGAACATTTTATTACCCCAAACTGGATTTAGTAGCAACCGCAGTATTGCTGAAGGATTTGAAAAATATGAGCAACACCCTGGAAGAAGACCGTGAAGCGATATTCCGGCTCAGAAACAATCTGAATGTGGTAGCTACCGAGGTACTACGTAAAAAGCAGATGATTATCCACTATGAGCTCGAGATACCCAATATTGAACAGTGGGATCTGGCCGGTACTATAGCCAATGCCATGGCTTCCGGTGGACGTCAGACGCTGAACGAAGATATCAGTTTCCTGTAATTGGCAGTATTCGAGCATATACACTTAATATCTTGTCGCGTTCTCTATTCTTTCTTGTTGTAATTATTAAGTTGCGTTTATAGTACGGCACCTTATTGAAATATGGTATATTGCCGTCAAATTTATATAGAACCATTTCTTAATGCCAAACACTAAATGAGTAACAAACATTACAATATTGATTACCTGGAAGAAACTGCCCGAAAAGCCCGGGGAATCAAGCAACGCTCTTATGAATATTTCAGCCATATAAAGGCGGGAACCATGGCTGATATCGGCTGTGGTACCGGTATTGATGTAGTGGAACTAGCCAGGTTACTAGGGCCCGGCGTATCTGTAGTTGGTGTTGACCACGACCGGCAAATGTTGGATAAGGCCCATGTAGCATCTTCCGGTCTGAGCAACGTACGATTTATTCTGTCAGAAGTTACTGAATTACCTTTCGAAGAACATTCGCTGGCCGGCCTGCGCGCCGAACGCTTGTTTCAACACTTAAAAACCCCGGAGGCGGTAGTGGCCGATATATACCGTATGCTGCAACCCGGCGCCCCGGCCGTAATTGTAGAAACCGACTGGTCCAGTCTATGTTTTTACTGCGACCAAATTGGTACAGAAAGAAAAATGGTAGATTTTCTGACCAAAGAGAAGATTAATAACGGCTTCGCGGCGAAAAACCTGACAGCGTACCTCGCTAATGCCGGCTTCCGCGAGATAAAAATTGAAGTTATGCCCATGGTGTCGACCGCTCTGGCCGATGCCATAGGTAATTTATGGATCGATAAAATAGCATTGGAAATGGTAGAAAAAGGCTTGCTTAACGAAGCAGAACATGCAGCTTTTTTTGACACCATAAGTACAGCCGACGAAAAGGGCTTTTTCGCTTTTTCCATAAACTTAGTAATTGCTTCCGGAATAAAATAAAGAACTCTTATGGGCAAGCTGCCTTTTCGTTTGCTAATAATAATCCTTTGCTTCTTCAGTATGCCCGCTTTTGGCAAACTCATTTTAAAGGATTCCACCAGAAATGCCAGGCTCGGGAAACATATGTCTGTGCTGCGCAGCGATAAGGAAGTCACCTTCCGGGAGGCGCTCATGTCAAATTTGTTCGAGCCCAATACTACAGACATACCGAATCTGGGCACCCAGGTCAACAGTGTATGGCTGAAATTTTCCATAGAGAATCAGAGCAGCCGTGAGTTTTTTCTGCTCGAAGTAGCATATCCTATTTTGGATCAGGTCGATTTGTACAAGCCCGACGGAAACGGCGGTTATATACTAGTATCCCAGGGTGAAAGCAAAAAGTTTAGTGCCCGGGGCTATAAGCATCCGGCCTATATTTTTGATTTGGCAATACCCACCGGAAGTTCCGAAACTTATTATTTGAGGATTAAGAGCACCGAACATTTGATTTTGCCGGTGAGTATCAGTGAGCCCATGGGACTGTGGGAAGTATTAAGCCAGCAGGATTTACTATCCGGCATTTATATGGGTATTATAATTATAATGGGTGTATATAACCTCTTCCTGTTCTTCTCAGTTCGCGACCGAAGTTATATTTACTATTCTATCTACGTGTTTTTAGCTGGACTGACACAGGTAGGTATCAAAGGTTATAACTATCAGTACCTCTGGCCCGATAATCCTTATTTTGAATCGAAGAGTGTAGTGATGTTTGCCAGCATTTGCGGCATCGCTGCACTGCTGTTTACGCGCAACTTCCTTCAGATCAAGAACAATTATCCCAAAATAGATATGCTTATCAAGGCATTGGTATTTGTGTTTGGTGTAAGCGTGTTATTGGTATTCATGGGCTATGATTTGCTGGGATTTGTGGTTATGCAGTCTACCACCACTGTGTTCCTCGTTAGTGTATTCTTTATTTCCATGTATATAATGACCCGTGGCTACAGGCCGGCCATATTCTTCTTTATTGCGTGGACGGCTTTGCTGACGGGCTCTATTGTCTTTTTGTTGAAAGATTATGGAGTGCTGCCCTACAATATTATTACAAGCTCTGCAGCTCAGGCTGCCTCCGCACTGGAAATGGCACTGTTGTCTTTTGCGCTGGCTGACAAAATCAATACACTGAAAAAAGAAAAAGATCAGTCTCGACTTGCAGCACTGCGTATTGCCAAAGAAAATGGCCGGATTATTAAAGAGCAAAACGTAATGCTCGAAATCAAAGTCAACGAGCGCACCGAAGAGCTGGTTCAAAAGAATATGGAAATTGCGCGGACTCTCGCCGATCTGCAACAAGCTCAGATGCAGCTGGTTGAATCAGAAAAAATGGCTTCTCTCGGTCAGTTAACGGCCGGTATTGCGCATGAGATCAACAATCCTATCAATTTTGTTACCGGTAATATAGGCCCGCTCAAACGCGATGTGGAAGTACTGTTCCAGACCATTGATACGTTTGAACAACTGGCTGTACAGGACGGGGCTGCTGCGGAAAAATCGGAGCACATAGCTTCGTATAAGGAAGAACAGGATTTCGATTATCTGAAAATGGAAATCAACCACCTGCTTAAAGGTATTACAGAAGGTGCCAACCGCACTGCTGAAATTGTTAAGAGTCTGCGTATTTTCTCCAGACTCGATGAAGATGATCTTAAATTTGCGGATATTAACGAAGGGCTGGAATCCACGATTATTATTGTCAATAACCTGCTCGAAAACAAAAAAATCATCAAGAAATATGGTGATTTACCTTTGGTAAGCTGCTATCCGGGTAAATTGAATCAGGTGTTTTTGAACATCATTTCGAATGCTTTGTTTGCCATTACGGAGAAGTTCGGAGATGCACCGGGTGGTGAACTTACAGTAGAAAGCTATCGTGTGGACGATTTGCATATTGCAGTGGTAATCACCGACAACGGTACGGGTATGAGTGAAGAAACCAAGCGTAAAATTTTTGAACCGTTTTTCACTACCAAGGATGTAGGGCAGGGCACCGGGCTGGGAATGTCTATAGCCTTTAACACGATTCAAAAACATAACGGGCAAATAGTGGTTGATTCAGAAGTGGGCAGAGGCACAAGTTTCAAACTGATAATTCCTATAAATGAACCAGTTTAAATACTTGCTTGTTCATCACTTAGCATAAAAAAATAAAGGTGAGGGTATATAGGTTATTACGAATAAATTTATTTATTTTACCTGCCCGACAAAAGGTATAGTGATTGGATTAACACTTACCTTTACATGCCATAAAAATGATACGCGATACAATTAAAAGATAATTTAAATATTCCAGTGATGAATAAAGATAAAGTTTCGGTCTTGTATGTAGATGATGAGGAAAATAACCTGTCTTCTTTTAAGGCAACTTTTAGGCTGAAATACAAGGTATTCACAGCTATCAGCGGCGCCGATGCAATCAGTATATTGGAGAAGAACGAAATTCATGTTATTGTCACTGACCAGCGTATGCCCAATATGACCGGGGTAGAATTCCTGGAAAAAGTACTCGAACGTTTTACGGATCCGATCCGCATTCTGTTGACGGGTTATACAGATATGAACGCTGTGGTAGACGCTATTAACAAAGGAAAAATTTTCCATTATCTTACAAAACCCTGGAATGAGGAAGAGTTGGATAAAACGATAGAGCGTGCCTTCGATATTTATCAGGAAAGGGAAAAAATTAAAACGATGAATGAGAAACTGGAAATTTCCAATAGTCAACTGGAATTTTTGCTCAGACAAAAATTACTGTCCTGATTGTTCCGGTTCCACATACCAGTAAAAAAAGAAAAGAAGCAAAGTCACAGGTCTTTGCTTCTTTTCTTTTTTACTGCATTGCTCTGTCGGAGCGAGGGCATTCTGCTTCACACGCAATTCTTTTCCTTAGCGAATAGCGATCTGACGACCCGAACACGACTTTATGCAACCTTAATGATATAATTCCAATTGTAGTTGTCATAAGCTACCCCTGTTCTAATATCATTTAGCATTGTTTTTAATCTTGCAGCATAGCTGTGCGCCGATGTTTGGGGATAATAAGAATGTCCGTTAATATCAACCATTTCGATGGCGGAAATAACGGCAGCTGTTCCCATGCCAAAGGCTTCGGTATAGCGTTGCTCCTTAAAGGCGATTTCCAGTTCCTTATAACTAACTGGTCGCTCCGCTACTTTCAAGCCCAGGTCGGAAGCCAGTTGCAGCAGCGAGTCGCGCGTAACACCAGCAAGTATGCTGGTTGACAGCGGCGGTGTTATAAAGGTATCATCAATTATAAAGGCAATGTTCATCGTTCCCGACTCTTCAATATACTCATGTAGTATAGCATCGGTCCAAAGAACCTGGTCAAAGCCCTCCTGTATTGCTTTTTGCGTAGGATAGAAAGCTGCACCATAATTGCCACCGCATTTTGCCGCTCCGGTACCACCTGCTGCTGCGCGTACAAAACTGGTCTCGACTTTTACTTTCAGATTTTTACTATAATAACTGGCCAAGGGAAGACAAACGATGCCAAACAGGTATTCGTCCGAAACTTTCACACCAATCCGCGGCTCGGTTGCAATTACAAAAGGTCTGAGGTATAAAGATGCATCCGGCCGGTTGGGAATCCATCCGTTTTCCGTTACTAATAATTGGTGAAGGGCTGAGAAAAACAATTCCCCGGGAACTGCAGGCATGCACATGCGTTCGAGCGATTTGTTGAGCCGCTCAAAATGACGCTGTGGACGAAATACGTTGATATTACCATCCGCGTACCGATAGGCTTTAAACCCTTCGAATACCGTTTGCCCGTAATGCAGGCATAAGGCCAGTGGGCTCAATTGCAAATCTTGTAAGGGTGTCACTGCAGCATCGTGCCAATGACCGTTGCTGTACCGTGCGGTAAACATATGGTCGGTTGGGTTGGCGCCAAATTGAATATTGTCGAAGTCATAGGTTTGTAGCCGGCTTTCTGAGGTTTTACGAACCGGAACAGATAAGATGTCCATCATATAGTGAATTTTTTTGATCGGGTTAAACTTGTAACCGTATACAAAGTTGATCGGAATGCAAATATCAATACAGGTACAATATTTTCAAATCGGACCAGTACAGTTACGGCATAGCTGCGGGTGCTCATGCGCACCGGGCAATTTGGAAAACGTAAATCAGTTACCCGGAATTATGCGATGCAGGTTGGCGGTTGAAGCGATATGTGAAAAACAGAAGCCGCAATTTTTGACGAATTGCGGCTTAAGCGGGAAATGTTTTTGACATTTATCTTATTCAGGATATCTTCTTACGGGAAAATTGAAATAGCTATCTGGAAATGGTTCGGCAATCAGGGTGAAGTGCCACCACTCTTCGGGTATGGTTGTAAATCCCGCTGCAAACATAGCGTTGCGCAATATGCTCCGGTTATATTCCTGTGCTTCATTGATTTCTTTACTGCCATGATTCGAAAGTGTGTCAAACAGATCGAATGGGCTACCCATATCAATTTCTTCTCCGGTGCTGCGGTCTACGAGTGTGAGGTCAATGGTACTACCCCTGCTATGGCCTGAGCGCTCAGCAATATAACCCAGTTTGAAAAGGTCTTTCTTATTGATGCGCGGATAATACATTTGCTTCTGTAGTGTATCGTCTGTGTCTTTTGCCCAGCGGGCGAAGTGCGCTACTGCGCGGGTAGGTCGATAAGTATCGAATACTTTTACGGAATATCCCTGTTTTTCCAGAGATGCTACGGCACGGCTAAAAGCCTCAGCAGCTGCACAACTTATTATGGCAATTTCTTCTTCATATCCATCTACACGCGTACCTGTAAAATTATTGTTACCTGCGTACCTGATGTCGTAAATGAGGTGGGGTAACTGATCAGACAGATAACAAAATTGATCGGGTAGCTTGTTGTCGCTAACCTGTGCGGAACTGACGGTAGAGGGTAGCATAAGTAGCAATAGATATTTTAACACGATGAAGGCATTTTGGCCATAAAGGATTTATACATGTACTAGTTGAAATAAGACGTCATTTGTTCTCTGTAATTGGATGCGGCAGCGGCAGCCTGATCAGCAAAGTCGGTACCGGAACCTGCGAAAATGATTGCTCTGCTAACGTTTACAAGGATACCTATATCTTTATTAATAGCGGCTTTTGCCACGGTTTCCAGGTCGCCTCCCTGTGCGCCTACGCCCGGGATAAGCAGAAAGTGGTCTGGTATAATTTTTCTAACCTGCTCAAGTTGATCTTTGCGCGTAGCGCCAATTACAAACATAGTATTGTCCGTATTGCCCCAGCCGGAAACGGTTTTCAATACTTTTTCATAAAGCAGTTCGCTGTCGCTGTTTTGCAATTGAAAATCGTGGCTCCCTTCGTTGCTGGTGAGGCCTAATACAATGGCCCATTTACCAGGGAACTGTAAAAAGGGAGCAACGCTGTCTTTTCCCATATAAGGCGCTACAGTAACGCTGTCGAAGGGGTATGTATCGAAAAACGTTTTGGCATATTGTTCGGAAGTATTGCCAATATCTCCACGTTTTGCGTCCGCTATGGTAAAAATATCTTTCGGAATATATTCCAGTGTTTTTCCAAGGCTTATCCATCCTTTGATGCCTTGCGCTTCATAGAATGCGGTATTGATTTTATAAGCGACCGTATGATCTTTTGTTGCGTCGATGATTGCCTTGTTGAATTCAAATACAGGATCATCTTCTGAAAATAAATGGCGAGGTATTTTTTGGAGATCGCTGTCAAGTCCAACGCAGAGGAAGGATTTTTTTTGGCGCATGCCAGCAATAAGTGCTTGTTTATTCATACGGGCAAATGTACAAAACGGAAGTAGAATATCGGAATGCTTTGAGATAAGAGCGGAAGCTGTAAAAAAAAACAATACATATTTAATGTATTGCGTAATATTTTATTATTTTTGGGAGCGTTATTTGCTTCAGTTAAATACCCTTTCAAAATCACCCACCATGAAAAGTACCTTCTTCCGGCTGCCGGTAGGATCGGGGCTACGCAGCTGTCTTTGCATCTTCTTTTTTGTTCTTTGCTCCGCCGCTTCACTTCCTGCTGCGGCTGTTATCCGATACGTATCGGCGGGGGGCACGGGCACCGGCGACTCCTGGCAGGCTTCATCGGGCGACTTGCAGCACATCATTAATGAAAGTCAGGCCGGCGACACCATTTGGGTTTCATGGGGCCATTACCATCCTAATCGTCCGGCCTACGATCTGCAGACGATCGATTTGCTGAACCGTAATAATGCTTTTGTATTAAAATCCGGCTTACGTATCTACGGTGGTTTTCAGGGCTGGGAGCAGAGCCTGGAGGAAAGGAATTGGCTGCAGTATCCCACGGTTTTATGCGGCGATCTTTCGGGCAATGACGGTATTGGTTTCGGCGGCAATGCCGAAAATTGCTATCATGTTGTGATATCCGCCGGTGTAGACAGTAGTACCCTGCTGGATGGTTTCGTTATTCGTGGAGGTAAAGGAATGACGTCACTGGACAGCATTTCTGTAAATGGATTTACCCTTCATACCAACCGCGGGGCGGGATGGGTAAATATTGATGGATCGCCGTGTTTACAGCATCTATTTATAGAGGAGAATTATAATAGTAATGGGAATGGTGGTGCCTGCTATACGTATTCAGGTAATCCGGTACTGGAGGCCTGTGTGATCCGGAGTAATCAGGCGCTGAATGGTTCCGGAATATATTTTATGCAAGGTCAGGCCACTGTTGCAAATTCAGTGGTATATGGCAATTATGCTTCATTTTCCGGCGGGGGTATGTTTAATAATGCGGCTGCTGGTCATTTGTATAACGTGACTATAGCAGGCAACCGACAGGGGACACTGAGCAACGGTACAGGTTGGCATAGTGCGGCGCCTGCAGGTAATTTCCTTTGGCGCAATGTTGTATTATGGGGTAATGCATCGGGCGTAAGTCAGACCGGCGGACAGATTGATATGGCGCATTGTATAGTACAGGGTATGGCGCCCGGCGTTAATGTATGGGACATAAATCCGCGTTTCGTTAATCAGATTGCCTATAGTGCGGCGCCTACCTCGGAGGGCGATTATCGCCTTATGTCTTGTAGTCCCGGCATCAATTTAGGGGATGTTACCGGCATTCCTGCGGAGTTCTTGCAGTTAGATTTGGCAGGTGTCGGCAGGATATTTGATGCTGTTATTGATCTGGGAAGTTATGAATATGCGGCGACTCCCTGGGTGACAAATTTCGATACACTTTCAGTAGTAATATGTGAGGGACAGTCTTATCAATTTAATAGTATTGATTATGACGCAACTGGTATGTACAAAGATACTTTTATGGCAGCTTCGGGCTGCGACAGTGCCGTTACTTTGAACCTTTCCGTAGTTCCTTTTAAAAGCCATCATATTTACGATACTATCTGTTATGGTCAAATTTATCTTTTTGGCGGCAATGAGTATATCAGTTCACAATCGGGTCTTTCAGATACTGTTAGTGGTAGTTATTGTGACAGTATTGTAACCTTGTTTCTAACAGTATTGCCGGTATGGGACAGTTTAACAGAGTACAGTATCTGCTTCGGAGATTCATTTTTTTACGGAGGGCAGTGGTTGTACCAATCCGGAACCTATGTCGATAGCCTGTTGTCTGTTGATGGTTGCGATAGTGTGCTGACACTGGTTTTGCGTGTAGTACCTGCTGCTGATACATCATTGGAAGCGAGTATTTGTACCGGAGATTCGTTTTACTTTGCTGGAAACTATTTAACTCAATCAGGAACCTATTTTGATACGCTGGTTTCGGGCGAAGGTTGTGATAGTGTAGTTACGATTTCGCTCACCGTACTTCCTATCAGGGATACGTTGTTGGGAGCGAGTATTTGTGCCGGAGATTCGTTTTACTTTGCTGGAAACTATCTAACGCAATCCGGAGCCTATAGTGACACGCTGGCTTCGGGCGAGGGTTGTGATAGTGTTGTAATGATTGCGCTCACCGTACTACCTATTAAGGATACGTTGTTGGAAGCGAGTATTTGTGCCGGAGATTCGTTTTACTTTGCTGGAAACTATCTAACGCAATCCGGAGCCTATAGTGACACACTGGCTTCGGGCGAGGGTTGTGATAGTGTTGTAATGATTGCGCTCACCATACTCCCTATTAAGGATACGTTGTTGGAAGCGAGTATTTGTGCCGGAGACTCTTTTTACTTTGCTGGAAATTATCAAACACAAACTGGAGCCTATTATGACTCGTTGGTTTCCAGTGAAGGTTGTGATAGTATTGTTACGCTTTCGCTTACTGTACTACCTATCAAGGATACAATATTGGAAGCGGGTATTTGTGCCGGAGATTCGTTTTACTTTGCTGGAAACTACCTAACGCAATCCGGAGCCTATTATGACTCGTTGGTTTCCAGTGAAGGTTGTGATAGTATTGTTATGCTTTCGCTTACTGTACTACCTATCAAGGATACAATATTGGAAGCGGGTATTTGTGCCGGAAATTCGTTTTACTTTGCTGGAAACTACCTAACGCAATCCGGAGCCTATTATGACTCGTTGGTTACCAGTGAAGGTTGTGATAGTATTGTTGCGCTTTCGCTTACTGTACTGCCTATCAAGGATACATTGTTGGAAGCGAGTATTTGTGCCGGAGACTCTTTTTACTTTGCTGGAAATTATCAAACACAAACTGGAGCCTATTATGACTCGTTGGTATCCAGTGAAGGTTGTGATAGTATTGTTATGCTTTCGCTTACTGTACTACCTATCAAGGATACAATATTGGAAGCGGGTATTTGTGCCGGAGATTCGTTTTACTTTGCTGGAAACTACCTAACGCAATCCGGAGCCTATTATGACTCGTTGGTTTCCAGTGAAGGTTGTGATAGTATTGTTGCGCTTTCGCTTACTGTACTACCTATCAAGGATACATTGTTGGAAGCGAGTATTTGTGCTGGAGATTCTTTTTACTTCGACGGAAACTATTTAACACAGTCGGGAACCTATTATGATACGCTGGTTTCGGGCGAAGGTTGTGATAGTATTGTACGGCTTTCGCTAACTGTACGGCCTATCAAGGATACCATGTTGGTAGCCAGTATTTGTACGGGTGATTCTTTTTATTTTGCTGGAAACTACTTAACGCAATCCGGAGCCTATTATGACTCGTTGGTTTCCAGTGAAGACTGTGATAGTACTGTTGCACTTACGCTCACTGTATATCCATCCAACGATACTTTCTTAGAGGTTAATATTTGTGCAGGAAATACTTATTTGTTTAATGGCACAATTTTAAATCAGGTTGGACTCTATGTCGACACCCTGGTATCCAGCGTTGGCTGTGATAGCATCGTGGCGTTGGAATTGCATATAGGCGACTACATAACGCATACGGAATATGTTTCACTGTGTGATGGACAATCGTATTGGTTCGGGGGCGTGGAATACAATAGTTCGCAAACTGGCTTAACGGATACATTTTCTACTGCCGGTTGCGATAGTGTGGTGATTGTTCATCTTAATGTTTTGCCCAATTTCGATACCGTTTTGAACGAGCGTATTTGTGCAGGAGCTGCTTATTTTTTCAATGGGACTAACCTTAGCCAATCGGGAACCTATGCTGACACATTATTGTCGGTTAATGGTTGCGATAGTGTGGTGACATTGATTTTGCAAATTGTACCGGTTACCGATACTTTATTGGAAGCGAGTATTTGTGCCGGAGATTCTTTTTACTTTGATGGAAACTATTTAACACAGTCGGGAACCTATTATGATTCGCTGGTTTCGGGCGAGGGTTGTGATAGTATTCTAGCCCTTGCGCTTACTGTTTATTCATCCAACGACACCATCTTAGAGGTTAATATTTGCGCGGGAAATACTTATTTGTTTAATTGCACAATTTTAAATCAGTCTGGACTCTATGTCGATACCCTGGTATCCAGCGTTGGCTGTGATAGCATCGTGGCGTTGGATCTGCAAATTGGCGACTACATAACGCATACAGAATATGTTTCGCTGTGTGGTGGACAATCGTATTGGTTCGGGGGCGTGGAATACAATAGTTCGCAGACTGGCTTAACAGATACATTTTCTACTGCCGGTTGCGATAGTGTGGTGATTGTTCATCTTAATGTTTTGCCCAATTTCGATACCGTTTTGAACGAGCGTATTTGTGCAGGAGCTGCTTATTTTTTCAATGGGACTAACATTAGCCAATCGGGAACCTATGTTGACACATTATTGTCGGTTAATGGTTGCGACAGTGTGGTGACATTGATTTTGCAAATTGTACCGGTTACCGATACTTTATTGGAAGCGGGTATTTGTGCCGGAGATTCGTTTTACTTTGCTGGAAACTACCTAACGCAATCCGGAGCCTATTATGACTCGTTGGTTACCAGTGAAGGTTGTGATAGTATTGTTGCGCTTTCGCTAACTGTACGGCCTATCAAGGATACCATGTTGGTAGCCAGTATTTGTACGGGTGATTCTTTTTATTTTGCTGGAAACTACTTAACGCAATCCGGAGCCTATTATGACTCGTTGGTTTCCAGTGAAGACTGTGATAGTACTGTTGCACTTACGCTCACTGTATATCCATCCAACGATACTTTCTTAGAGGTTAATATTTGTGCAGGAAATACTTATTTGTTTAATGGCACAATTTTAAATCAGGTTGGACTCTATGTCGATACGCTGGTATCCAGCGTTGGCTGTGATAGCATCGTGGCGTTGGATCTGCAAATTGGCGACTACATAACGCATACAGAATATGTTTCATTGTGTGATGGACAATCGTATTGGTTCGGGGGCGTGGAATACAATAGTTCGCAGACTGGCCTAACAGATACATTTTCTACTGCCGGTTGCGATAGTGTGGTGATTGTTCATCTTAATGTTTTGCCCAATTTCGATACCGTTTTGAACGAGCGTATTTGTGCAGGAGCTGCTTATTTTTTCAACGGAACTAACCTTAGCCAATCGGGAACCTATGTTGACACATTATTGTCGGTTAATGGTTGCGACAGTGTGGTGACATTGATTTTGCAAATCGTACCGGTTACCGATACTTTATTGGAAGCGAGTATTTGTGCCGGAGATTCTTTTTACTTCGACGGAAACTATTTAACACAGTCGGGAACCTATTATGATACGCTGGTTTCGGGCGAGGGTTGTGATAGTATTCTAGCCCTTGCGCTTACTGTTTATTCATCCAACGACACCATCTTAGAGGTTAATATTTGCGCGGGAAATACTTATTTGTTTAATGGCACAATTTTAAATCAGGCTGGACTCTATGTCGATACGCTGGTATCCAGCGTTGGCTGTGATAGCATCGTGGCGTTGGATCTGCATATAGGCGACTACATAACGCATACGGAATATGTTTCACTGTGTGATGGACAATCGTATTGGTTCGGGGGCGTGGAATACAATAGTTCGCAGACTGGCCTAACGGATACATTTTCTACTGCCGGTTGCGATAGTGTGGTGATTGTTCATCTTAATGTTTTGCCCAATTCCGATACCGTTTTGAACGTGCATATTTGTGCAGGAGCTGCTTATTTTTTCAATGGAACTAACCTTAGTCAATCGGGAACCTATGTTGACACATTATTGTCGGTTAATGGTTGCGATAGTGTGGTGACATTGATTTTGCAAATCGTACCAGTTACTGATACTTTATTGGAAGCGAGTATTTGTGCCGGAGATTCGTTTTACTTTGCTGGAAACTACCTAGCGCAATCCGGAACGTATAGTGATACTCTGAATCCGGGCGAAGGTTGTGATAGTATTGTACGGCTTTCGCTTACTATACTGCCTATCAAGGATACATTGTTGGAAGCGAGCATTTGTGCCGGAGATTCTTTTTACTTCGATGGAAACTTTTTAACACTGGTGGGAACCTATTACGATACGCTGGCTTCGAGCGAAGGTTGTGATAGTATAGTTACGCTTTCGCTAACTGTAACTCCTATCAAGGATACCGCGTTGGTAGCCAGTATTTGTACGGGTGATTCTTTTTACTTCGATGGAAATTATCTATCACAAACTGGAACTTATTATGACTCGCTGGTTTCGGTCGAAGGTTGTGATAGCATAGTTATGCTTTCGCTCGCCGTACTTCCTATCAAGGATACATTTTTAGAAGCCAGCATTTGCGCCGGTGATTCTTTTTACTTTGCTGGAAACTACCTAGCGCAATCCGGAACTTATAGTGATACGCTGGTTTCGGGCGAAGGTTGTGATAGTATTGTACGGCTTTCGCTAACTGTACGGCCTATCAAGGATACCATGTTGGTAGCCAGTATTTGTACGGGTGATTCTTTTTATTTTGCTGGAAACTACTTAACGCAATCCGGAGCCTATTATGACTCGTTGGTTTCCAGTGAAGGTTGTGATAGTATTGTTACGCTTTCGCTTACGGTACTACCTATCAAGGATACGTTGTTGGAAGCGAGTATCTGTGCGGGAGATTCGTTCTACTTTGCTGGAAACTTCCTAACGCAATCCGGAGCCTATTATGACTTGTTGGTTTCCAGTGAAGGTTGTGATAGTATTGTTACGCTTTCGCTTACCCTATATCCCCCGATGGACACCGTATTGGAAGCGATCATTTGTGCAGGCGATTCTTATTGGTTCAAAGGTTTTATGCTTAATCAATCCGGTTCTTATTTTGATACATCGACATCTGTTTTGGGCTGCGACAGTGTGATTCAGCTTGATCTGTCGGTCTTGAGTTTTGTCTATTTTACTTTGGTCGATACGATTTGTTTCGGGCAGGAGTACTTTTTTAATGGTGTTGGTTACAGCACGTCCCAGTACGGGCTTACGGACACCTTTGCTACCAACGGCTGCGATAGCATAGTGATATTGAGTCTTCATGTTTTGGCAGCACCTGAACTGTCTGTCGCAGATACAACAGTGTGCGGCGCCTTCTGGTACCAGGATACGCAAATATTGTCGGACACTACACTGGTTGATACAATGAGGAATGAGCGGGGCTGTGACAGTTTAATGTTGCACTTAAATGTGCGTGTTTTGCCCGAATCACATCAGTTCATACGCGCCGAACTTCTAGGGTGCAGAAGTGTGCTTTTTGAGCAAAGGCTTTTTACAGTAGATACGCTGCTGCGGGATACGTTGTTTAACCATTACGGATGTGATAGTGCTTATCGCGAAATAAGCATTCATATTGAACAATTTGATCTGAATGTAGTGGCTAATCCGCCACAGCCATATTACGGTGAAGTAGTTGAATTACGAGCAATATCGGATATGGATTTTTCGATTTCAGCCTGGATGCCATCAGATTTATTTCCCCGGCAGACATTCAGCGAGCAGCAATTAAGATTGACGCGGGAAGTATTGGTAACGGTCGCAGGAGAGTCGGCCCTGGGCTGTAGAGATACGGCGAGTACTTTGTTGCGACCTTTGCAATTTAGTACAGATATATTCATCCCCAATGCGTTTTCACCCAATGCCGATGGTCTTAACGATGTTTTCCGACCGGTTTTTCACCAGTCCCGGGCTAATTTCATCGCTGAGTTAAGTATCTATGACCGGTTCGGAGATCCGGTATATTTTTACAGGGGTTCGTCGCCCTCTTGGGATGGGACCTACAGGCAGGGTGAATCAGCGGTAGAAGGAGTTTATTTTTACTTACTCTATGTGGTCTTTCCCGATGGCTCGAAATGGAGTAAGACAGGGGATATTACCCTGGTACGTTGATACTTTCTTCGGCAAATTCTTTTCCTTAATTTTGCAGGCGAATTTCAAATTTCATCTTATGAAGAAACATTTGTGTGCATTATTGTTGATAGCCGGTATTGGAATGAACAGTATTTATGCGCAAGAAGAAAGAAAGCCTTCGGTACCCGGACAAACCTATGGCGCATCCATCAGTAAAGACGGAGCTATAGACATTGCTGAGCTACCCGAACTTCTGGCTAAGTCGGGAGGCAAAGTGACTACGAAAATCAGCGCTAAAGTAATTGATGTTTGTCCCAAGAAAGGTTGCTGGATGAATTTGTATATCAATGATACCTTGTCTGCTTTTGTTAAAATGAAAGACTATGGATTTTTTGTTCCGGATGATATGGCGGGTAAGACGGTGATTCTGGAAGGGGAAGCTACGGAAAAAATCACTTCGGTGAACGAATTGAAACACTACGCGGAAGATGCGAAAAAACCGCAATCGGAGATTGACGCTATTACGGAACCGAAAAAAAGAATCCGATTTATGGCCTCAGGCATTGTAGTGCCTGAATAAATTCGTGCATAGGCTGCTGTATTTGTAGTGTTACAAGTGCAGCAGTTTTTTTATGTGTTGCCCCAGGCCAGCGCCGATGACCCCAAGATTGCCGCGTCCCGTTCCGATAATCCGGATGGGATGATGTTGATTTTATTTTGGAATATTGCAAGAAGGTTTTCTTCCATGTACCGTTTTGTGGGTTCGAGTATATAATTGCCTGCCTTGGCGAGTCCGCCGAATAATATGATGGCCTCAGGGCTGGTAATCGCTACCATGTCGGCCAATGCCTGTCCCAAAAGCATGCCTGTGTAGTCGAATATTTCAATGGCCAGTGGGTCGCCGGCAAGGGCCGCTTTATGAATGCCGCTAGAGCTAATTTCGCCTCCTGATTCGTAAATATTCTTCAACCAATCGTTATGGTCGGCATTCGATTTTCCCTTATTTTGCTGGAGCCATTCCTTTGCGGTTCGTACTATACCTGTTGCGGATGAATAGGTTTCCAGGCATCCTTTTCGGCCACAACCGCAGTCGCGGCCGTTTCTCACAGCTATAATATGACCCATTTCTCCGGCAAAACCATCGTGTCCGTATATTAGCTGACCATTTGCTACAAATCCACTTCCGACCCCGGTGCCCAGTGTTACTATTATAAAATCTTTCATGCCTTTAGCCGCACCATAAGTCATTTCTCCTAGCGCCGTTGCGTTGGCATCATTGGTGATGGTTACAGGAAGTCCGAAGGCTTCTTCGGTGAGCTTGCGAAGCGCTATTGTCCCTTTCCAGGGCAAATTCGGAGCCAACATTATTTCGCCGGAATAGAAGTTGGCATTTGGTGCTCCTATTCCTATTCCACTAAATGCGTCCTTCCCGAAGTTGTCTATTTCGGGTTGGAGTCTGTTTTTTAGCTCAGTAATGAATTTTTCAGGTGTGGTGTAGTCCCGTGTATGAAATCGATCCTGGATGAGAATTTCTCCACGGCGGTTAACAATTCCATATGCAGTATTGGTACCTCCGATGTCTATTCCAATTGAAAATCTTTTGGGTTGCATGTTTCTAATTTAAAAAAATGGCTTTAAGTTTAGTGCCTCATAATATACAGGACAATGTCTGACAATAATACAAAGAATCGCAGTTATGGTTTTGCACTTTTCTTCATAGGCTGTTTGTTTTTTAGCTATGGTTTTATTACCTGGGCCAACAGTGCGCTGATACCCTATCTGAAATTAGCATGTGAATTAACGGACACGCAGTCTTATTTAGTTGCTACTGCTTTTTTTGCTGCTTATTTTTTTATGGCGCTTCCTTCGTCCATCGTTTTGAAATGGGTTGGCTTTAAACGCGGAATGTCAGTGGGATTGCTGGTGATGGCGGCAGGCGCTCTGCTGTTTTTACCTGCTGCGAGTACGAGGAGTTATCCCTTGTTTTTAACCGGGTTGTTCGTTATAGGGTCGGGTATGGCATTATTGCAAACAGCTTCTAACCCTTATGCTGCTGCTTTGGGACCTATGGAAAGTGCAGCACGGCGTATTAGTATCATGGGTATTTGTAACAAAATCGCAGGTGTGATTTCGGTATATGTTTTGAGCGGGATTATGCTGAAGGACGCTGATGTTTTGAAGGCCCACCTGGCAACTTTAAATCCTGAGGAAAAATCGGTGGTACTCGATAATCTGGCGGAAAAGGTGGTGATGCCCTATTCAATTCTGGCATTTGCTTTGGCCTTGTTAGCTGTTGTTTTCTTTTTGATTAAGCTCCCGGAAATAAGCGATGATGAAATTGCTTATCAGGAGAAAGCAGCCACTAAACGAAGCATTTTTCAATTTCCCCATTTGATTTTAGGCGTAGTGGCCATTTTTTTCTATGTAGGTGTTGAAGTAATCAGTTATGATACGTTCACCGGGTTTGGTGAAGAGTTGGGTTATAAGACGGAGTATGCAGCCACCTTTGCCACATATACCGGTTATGGTTTGCTTGTTGGTTATATATTGAGTATCGTTGCCATTCCGAAATACATTTCTCAACGCAAGGCCCTGACTGTTGCAGTTTTGTTGAGCATGATACTGGTGATCGTAGCCAGCTTTACATCTGGCACTACAGCGGTTGTGTCATTCGCCCTACTGGGATTTTCAAATTCAGTAATGTGGCCTGCAATCTGGCCTTTGTCGTTGGACCGGTTAGGTAAGTTTACTAAGACTGGTTCAGCACTTTTGGTTATGGGAATAGTAGGGGGGGCGGTGCTTACTCCTTTTTATGGGAAGGTTTCAGAGTGGATGGGTTCGAAGCAATTGGCCTACCTGATTATGATTCCCTGTTATTTGTATATATTGTATTTCTCTCTGGCTGGCTATCGCATCAGGAAGTAATATTTTGCTTTGTATGTATTAATAATAGGCAGGGAGTAGTCGACATAAGTTTCCAGAAATGCCGCAAGCGAAATTTCGTTTGCGGCATTTTTTGTTTGTTGTTCGATTTGGACGCTGTCAATTCGGTTTCTTTTAATACGAATTTGCGGGAGGGTAATTTTTTTCTGAAAAGGGGTTTTTTTCTAAGTGGAAGAAAATGAATGAAATAAATGTCATTAGCGTAAGCTAAACGTTTAAAACCATTTAAGTTGGGTTTGGATTTTGAAAACCCGTTTGAAGTGTTGTAATTTTGGTGATGCGCTCACCGAACAGAAAAAGGGTATTGCCGAACAAATTGAGTTGCCGTCCGGATTTTCAAAGTCTGGGAGTAATTGCTTTGAGGGCTAATTATGTTGGAAGCGTAGAGCATAAGGATTGTTATAATAGGCTTACAGATGGATGTATGCCGAGGCCCCGGGCCGATGCATCTATTTGCCCGCGATGGATACGAGATATCAAGGTTGTAAACCGGTGGTTGAAGAGTGCAATTGAGAGGGGTGCTGTTTGTGATTACTATGAAGGAGATTTTCCTCGTTATGTGTGGTTCAAATATGAGGATACGGTTTTTATGGGGAGGTTGGTAAATAAAGAGAGCGGTGCCTATAAGGGCTTTCCTCTTAATCCTAATGAATGGCCTAAGGGCATAGAAAAAATATTCAAATAAAATGATTGACTTTCAATTTACATGGGAGGATGCTGTGCATCCCGAAGTACGCGGCCCGGAGCTGGTCGTTACCTGGGCTTCGATGAGCATTTTTTGTAACAGTCAACTTGTTACAGCGCTGGAACAGGGTTCTGGTTCTGAGTCCAGATCACATATCACGTTGCCTTTGTATCCGGTAGCCGAGTGGATAGTTTTAAACTGGTGGCATTTACTGCACGAGCCGTTCGTGCCCTTTAAACAAGACCATACGGAATATGAAATGCGCCATAATCTAACTTTTGCCGGCGAAGGGTATGCTTTACCTTCCCTTCGTTTCGAGCCCAATGGAAACACTATTAAGGTGACCTGGGAAAAAATTCACTTGTTGCATTCCAAGGTTCGGTTCTGTAACACTGGCAAGTCGGTGGTTTCATTTAACAGCTTTCGCAAATCACTTCATGTATTTGTTGAAAGGGTTGTTCAGCGGCTATACGCAAAAGGTATATCTGATACGCTTCTCCAGGAAGAATGGAAAGTGATTCAGGGAATGAAACGTGGTGAAATGCAATTTTGTGCATTGACGGCTGCGGCAGGTCTTGATCCTTATAATATAACTGCTGAACAAACAAGGCAGATTTTAGACGCTTATAGCAAGGTGCCCTCGGATCTGCTAACTGAGTTTTTTATTAGTTGTAATCCGCATCGAATTCGAGATGAGGCAGATAAGTTATTGCGGGTAGGCAGGTTGTCGCGGCCGTATTCAATAATGCCATTAAATAGGTTGCAAAAAAAACTTCAGCGACGGATGAAAAAATCGACAGAACCCTGGAGAGAGGGTTACGAGCTTGCAAAAATCTTGAGGGATGTGCTGGAAATCCAGGATAGTCCATGGAGCGATGTTTTTGATATCAAGAATATGTTTGGTTTGTCGGGTGCTGAATTTTCAGAAATAGTTGCCTATGCAAACCTGTCCTCCCAGGTTTCGGAGTCAATGGTTCAGGAAAAACAAACACCCTATGGAAACTCGGAGACTGCCGCATCGCAATCGGAATCTGAGGTAAGGTTTGCTTTGTTCAGGGCGTTGTACGATTATTTAATCCCTCCTTTAAGTTCGTCGGGGCCTGCTACCCGTTTGTATTTTGATAATCAGAAACGCAATCGAGCATTTGCGGCCGAACTTTTGGCTCCGGCAGCGCTGTTAAGAAAGCGGATAAAATCGATAACTGTCTCTGAAGCTGAAATTGGTCAGCTGGCCGATAAATTCTTAGTCGATCCTAAAGTTATCAGGCAGCAAGTGGAGCAACATCAAATTGCGCGCGTTGTTGCCTATTGAGATTCTAGGGTTTCAAATTCAGAACTCTTGCATGCCAGCCCGTAATTAATAACTGAGGTGCCTGGGCTTCCGTGGGCACTAAAGATTTAAATAACCTGAAATTACGAAGCAAGGCTCTCATGGCAGTAACACCATATATAGCGTATGGTGATCGAATAATGATCATTGCAATCGCACCAATGCGCAGGTTTTTCTTCCTGGTGTCGACACGAGGAGTTGCCAACAGGCTAAATATTATTCGTGGTACCGGCAAGGTTTGTGAATATCGGGTTGGATGACGATTCTCTGTTCTCCGATCTAAGAATCGATAGTTACTCATACGTAACCGATGGCCTGAAGAGACGAAGCTCAATTAGTCTGTTTTTTAGCAATCGGAAAATAGAAGTTGTACACACCGTTGCTTGCAGTGGAGAAAATAAGATCGGCAGATTATTGCTTCAGTGCTTATTTGCACTACCTCGAAGTGTTCCACCAACTGTATTGGCTTTGGATGATACGGCACACCCGCCAGCGCGATATGCCAACCGGCGGGCGTGATTTCAATTGGTTTTTCTGTCAAAAGCTAAAGGCGCCTCCCGAGGAAACGCCTTTTTCAGCTACCACAGTCCCAAAATCAAAAATCCTCTGGTAGCACTAAAATCGAAAATGAAAAAGTCAAGGGCTGATCTTCGTTTTTGCTTTTGTTCTGCGACTGTATTGGGTTTGGACGGTACGACACCCGCCCATGCAATATGCCAACTGGCGGGTGTGATTCCAATTGGTTTTTCTGTCATAAGCTAGAGGCGCCTCCCGGGGGAAACGCCTTTTCCATCTTACCACACTCCAAAAATCAAAAATCGTCTGGTAGCACTATAATCGGAATCAAAAATCTAGGGCTGATCTTCATTTCTATTTGTGTTCTACCAGCTCAATTAGGTTGGCCGGTACTGCACCAGCTAATGCAATGCGCCAACTGTCGGGCATGATTCCAATTGGATTTTCTGTCAAAAGCTAAAGGCGCCTCCCAGGGGAAACGCCTTTTCCATCTTACCACACTCCAAAAATCAAAAATCGTCTGGTAGCACTATAATTGGAATCAAAAATCAAGGGCTGATCTTCGTTCTGCTATTTTTCGGTTGGAGCGGTTAAATTGAACATTGTTTGAGCAGCAGTATATGCTTTCAAACGTTGGAGCCTTTGTGAACTCCCCGTTTGCAGTTAAGTTTGTCTTGGACTGAATAATAGTACTATAGCAAACTAGATGTTCTATCCGCAGCGGGAAAAGTTCTACATCCTGCCACGGGTCAATTTTTTACTGAAACTTCGTCCGTTGGCGTCAGTAACACGAAGCATGTAGATACCATTGGCCCAGCCGCTGCTGTTTAATTGCACTTGTTTATATGAAGGAGATGCGACATTGGTTGCGCTTACCAGGCGCCCCTCCATATTAAAAATGCTCAGGTTGGCAGAAGCCGTATTTAATTCCCCAAAATAAACTATCAGGTTGTTGTTGTCTGTTCCCACTTTAACCTGCCCTTCGTCTATCTGCAAAGACCTCAGTGAGACCTGACCATTTGCGTTCATAACGGAATCAATCCAGAACCGGTAAGCTGCCACCTTCGTAAATAGCCCTGGCTCATTAAAACGAGTTGTCGAACCGGTACTGCCTGCGCTTACTACTCCTACTATGATATTGTTTGATCCGTCGGCCTTCCAAACTGGCCCACCACTGTCGCCGGAGGCTGCGCCCGATGGATCTTCGTTTGCTCCGTAACCTGCACAGAATACATTCCGTGAAAGGTTTCCGTTCATTGTACTCAAAACAACGCTATCGCAGAGCGTGAAGTCAAATACTTTTGTATTACACCATTTCATTGTATCGGGAATAGAGCTACCGACGGTGTCTCTCAAACCCCATCCTGCTACTTTAACGGGAGCTCCGGTTTCGTATGCAGTTGCAGTATCCGCCTGCGATGGTAATTGAATGGGAGTAATGCTGTTGACTGGAGCATTTAATTTGATCAGGGCAATATCGTTACCTGCTGCCGGAGTTCCTGATATGGAAAAGGAAGGGTGGACGAAAATTTGCATCGGCTTTCTTACTTCACCTCCGTTGGGATTTATTGGGCCATTGGTCCGCACAGTATTCAGTCGTAAACTGAGATTAGTCGAATCAACACCGTTGGCTACACAGTGAGCAGCAGTTACCACCCAGTCCTTATCGATCAATGCAGCACCGCATACGTGCATTTCCATAGACCCCACTACCCGTCGCATATCTACTACCCAAGGTAGTTCTCCTTCTACGGCTGATTGGCCACCAATAATCCAAAACTGCGCTTGGGAGGTGACTGACGCAGACAAGAGCATTGCTGCGAGACAAATTTTTTTCATAGTTGATTTTTTAGCTGAATTCAATGAGGATAAAAGATTTTATGACTTGAAGAAACATTCTTCAGGTGTTTATTATGACCTGGAATTAAGATTGCATCTTGGGTCAGATGTAGGGAATTTTTCCAAAACTACTCAAACATGTAGCTAACCAAACGGTTAGCGAACATGGAAGACTTCAACCACGATTAAACATTGATTGGGGGACTACATGATCCGCCCGGTAACAGTAAGTACCGTTACCGGTAAGCGGTATGCTTTAATGATTGAATGGTAGGGGGATTTTGTAAAGTGTATACTATAATTGAAAGGGGGCTGAATAGTTAGGGGTTTACCCCTTACTTCCATATAGTTTCCTGCAATACTATGAGCATACCCATGATTAACACAAACCAACCGAATCCTTTTTTTAACCGCTCGCCAGGTATGAAATTAGCCAGCCTTCCTCCGACTAAAATGCCCACGATGGCCAATGAACTGACTTTGCCCAGCAAGGTCCAGTCGGTAGGGTGGTGCTGCAGTCCGGCCACAAATCCAATTAATGAATTGAGGGCAATGATAAATAATGAAGTGCCAACTGCCTTCTTCATGGGGAGTTTTAAAACCAGAACCAATGCGGGTACCAGTAAAAATCCACCTCCGGCGCCGAGGAACCCTGTTACCAAACCTATCCCTATTCCATATAAGGGTAAGCGTAAGGTCGGTAATGTGGCGCCAGTTGAAGGTTTCGGGTCTATTTTCTTTTCTTTAATCATGCTCGAGGAGGCCAACAGCATAAGTAGTGCGAAAACAATCATAGTTGCAGTCGCCTTGCTAACGCTTATGTTCCCAATTTGGAACAAATGCTCTGGCACCATCGGCATTACGATTTTACGTGCAACAACAACTGTAGCCACAGATGATATACCGAATAAGAATGCCACACGTACATCTACCTGGTTTTTCCGGTAATTGTTAAAGGCTCCGATAAGGCTGGTAGTTCCTACTACGAATAACGAATAAGCCACGGCCAGCGAAGGATGTATACCAAACAAATAAACCAATACGGGTACTGTTAATATAGATCCTCCGCCGCCAATGAGCCCGAGTGACAGACCAATAAGTGCCGATGCGATATATCCGAGAAGTTCCATCACATGTAAAGGAAGCAGGGGAGCAAGTTAGTTTATTTTTTCTGCCTCATACCCAAATCCTTTGATATTTAGGTGGATATAACCAATCGGGAGTTCGCAATTTCTAATCATCGCCCACGCGGATAGTAATATTTCCAGAGACTTCATTGTCATTTATGTCCGTACTGGCCGATTCGGGTTTTTCGCCAAATTTGCAGTAATTGTTTTTAGGTTTGCGATCGATCAATTTTCTATACGGATCAATACCGGCAGCATAAGGCTCTTCTGTTACCAAAAATTCAAAAGTCTTTTCCGGTTGATCCATTTTGAATTTTTTAAATATCAGTTCTTTGTCCTGTTTCGTGTTTTTTCGTTTAGCAAATACGCCAATGTCTATATAATCTGCTACCGGTATCTTATGTTGTTTACCCAAACTATCGGCCCGGAACTTTACGCTGCCCACTGTAAGTTTTACTTTGTATTTGCCGTCCTCCGTTTTGGTATAGCTCAGGCTTTTTACGTAATTCTCGAAAATTGTGATAGTCTCAAACATATCGGTGATAAGGTATTTAAGGCTGTCGGGCGTTGCGGACCTGAGAATATCTACAAACTCAATCGCATTGGTATACGGAGGCTCCTGGTATTTGTATTTCTCCAGATAAGCTCTGATGGCTCCATTTAGAACACCCTCACCTAGGTAGTCCCGCAAAGAGTACATAATAACGCTACCTTTAGCATAATGTATATAACCCTGGTTTTCGCAGAGCATTAAGGGTACTTCTTTTTTAGATTCACTTCTGCGACCGCTTAGATAATTATCCATCTCATACTGAAGGAATTTCTTCATGGCTTGTTGTCCATATTCTTTTTCCATTACCATCAGGGCTGAGTATTGGCTCATCGTTTCCGACATGAGAACACTTCCCTGTACATTTCCGCCAATTACCTGGTGGGCCCACCATTGGTGTGCTATTTCGTGTGCTGTTACATAAAAAGGAACGTCAATTTTATCTTCATTTGCCGTATCTACCTTGGTGATAAATCCAACAGATTCGGAATAGGGTATAGTATTAGGAAATGCCTGGGCGAAGCTATTGTACCGAGGGAATTCCAATATACGTACTTGCCGATGTTGATAAGGTCCGAAATGAGTCGTATAATAATCGAGGGATTTTTTGACGCTCTTAATCATACGATCCAAGTTGTATTCATGTCCTTTGTGGTAATACACTTCTATGGCTACATCATTCCATTGCTCGCGTTTCACTTCGTAGCGTGCGCTTAGGTATGCATAGAAATTCAGAATCGGACTATCCATTTCGTAACTGAAGTAGCGTCGGCCCTTCTCGTTCCATTCTTTCTTTAAATATCCCGGAGCAATTGCTATCTGATCTGGCTCGGTACTTACGGTAGTTCGGAACCTTACCCAGTCGGCATCGTGGCTGATATAGTTATTGCGCCGCGCGATGGAATCGTTAATAGCTGCCATACGGGGTTTGTGAGGAAGACCATACTTAGTTCTGGCTGCATTTTCACTAAGCTCAACATCGGCGTTGTAGCCTATTGACGGGAATATCAAATTGTTGAAGAAGGTTCCGTTGTAGATAACCGAGGTTTCGGTGTTTCCATTTTCAAATCCGCGGGGTTCGTACCGGATGGTAAAATCAAAACGGATAGAATCGCCGGGTTGCATTGGTTGTGCGAGCTTGAAAATGCGGACGCCATATTTGGTATCGTCTTTCAACAGCTGATACTTTGTTTGTGGTTCGAGTTTAGCAAATTGGTAGTTGATGTTCTCGACTCCCAAATAGTTGATGAATAAGGTATCGACAGGTAAAGCATGTTTGTTCTTGATAAAATAATGGCCATTGATATTCAGTTGACGCTGCTTGGGAAAAATATCGACATTGATATCCGCGTCCACAATCCGTGGCTGAGGGATGGTTTCGTAGCGCTTATATTGTTTTTCATAGGCTACTGTTTCCTCCTCAATTTGCTTGGGCTTTTTATTGGTATGGAGTATATTGGTATTATAATAGATGTAGGCACCTGCGCTCACTGAAAACATACAAAAAAATGTAAGCGCAATTTTATAAAAGGCCGGATAGCTATGTCTGGACAGGCGCGCACGAGCCTTCAGGCTTTTCTCCTTGCCGCGGGCAAAATACCGTAGCGCAATCAGACACAATACCATTATTATACTTAACCAATACCCTTTGTATAAAAACCATGTGTACAAAGTATGGCCGAACCCATTCATGTCCGAATACACCATTGTAGGTCCCGACGAATTAAACCGATAAAGCTGATTGTTCCATTCAAGATAATCGAAGACGAGTTCTATAAACAGAATGGGTACCAGTGTAAGAAAGAATCCGAGGTATTTATTGGGCGTAATTACCTGAATGGCCAGGCATAGTCCGGTTATGATACTAAAAGATACAAGTGAACGAAGCGAGTGCTTAATGTACAACAAGGGCTCTACCGCACTGAAGCCCATAGAAAGCTGGATTAAGATTCCTGTAATGCAGATGATGGCCAGCAGGGTTGCGACCATGTACATTAATGCCAGGTACTTCGAAAAGAACAGAGCACTGTTGCTTACCGGAGTAGTACCAATTAATTCGTCCGTTTTTTGCTCTCTTTCGCGCCAAATCAGATTGCCCGACATAAATACCAGTAGAATCATGATGAACAGGTAAAAGAAGGAAGCTGGTATTTCCAATATCTGATAGGTCACAGGGTAGGTTTCGGTATTGTACATAGAGCCCATAAACTGTGACATAATGTACATTGTTATAATACCCAGCAGCGTCATGATAATGAAAAAACTGCTGCGTGTTATTTTGCGAAATTCAAAACCTGCCAGGTATAACATTTGCCGCATAGTTTCTCTTGTAGAGAACCGTTGTTGTACTACGGGTAATGTCGCCAGCGACTGTAATTGTGCGTTGTCGGCGTGGGTAGTTTTGGAAGACTGCCGTCCGAATAATTTTATGGGATTAAGGAACTGGCTGAAGCTAAAGCGATAAAAACTTATGAATGTAATAAGCAAGGCTACTCCAAGCCAAAGCATCCTGTTATACAGTACCCAGCCGTCCATTGGTATCAGCCGGTGATTTTGTTCGTCGGGTGTCCAGTATTCCGTTGCTAAGTTCAGGGCCTGCATGCCAAAGGGTTCCAGAAGTGCCGCCAATTCTTTGTTTTCGAGATCACTGGTCATGCTTCCCGTGATGAAGCCAAGCGCCAGCAATACAATACAGAACAGGTAGGCGGGTAGTGTGCTTCGTGTGAATGTTGTGATACTGAAAAATATAACACCCAGCAATAAAACGTTCGGAACGGTAAACAATACAAATGGCTGAAGATAATTGCCAATTTCATAAGGACCCATGATAGGTTTGCCTGCCCCGGCCAGTGAACCCAGGTAGTAGCCTATTACCTGGGCAGAAAATACAAACAGGGCGGTTACAAATCCACTCAGAAAGCGGCCAAAGAAATAGCCGCCTTTGGTAATGGGTTTAGTAAAGTAGAGCGGGTGTGTGTTGTATTCATAATCTTTTTGAATTGCGGTGGCCAGGATTGCGACCAGAATCACGCTATTGACCAAACCAAGAATACCATTGTTCAAACTTACAATAATGCCTGCTACCGCGCTGGCCGAATTCATCACAATATTGGTGTCAGAGGTAGCCACATCAAATACGCCCGACAGTGCCAGACCCAACATCAGGGTAAGCAGAAAGAAAATGCCGAAGAAAATATATGTGGCGGGTTTCCGGAAATTACTCCGTAAATCAAATAAAAATATCTCTTTAAACATGGCGGCCTAGTTTTTAGTGATGGTTGAAAAATATACATCCTCCAGTCCTGCTTCTATCAACTCAAAACCATACTCCGGCATAGCATCTGCATACACATGAATCAATAGCTGGCTGTCGCTCATATAGGATGATATTACCTGGAAGCGCGACTTGTATTCGTTTAATGCGGCTTTATCAATAGCCTTTCTCCAAATTTTTCCGCGTACTGTATCGAGTGCTTCTGCCGGTGTGCCCTCGAGCATGATGGTACCTTTATTCATTACCACCATTCGTCTGCACAGGTTCTTTACATCATCCACAATATGGGTGGAAAGTATTACTATAATCTGTTCTCCTATTTCGCTGAGCAAATTGTGAAATCTGTTGCGCTCCATGGGATCAAGACCTGCGGTAGGTTCATCTACGATTACGAGTTTGGGATTGCCCAATAATGCCTGCGCAATGCCAAAGCGCTGACGCATGCCTCCGGAGTAATCGCTGACATTCCTTTTACGGGCTTCATACAGATTGGTTTGCTGGAGTAATGCGTCCACTATTTCTTTTCTTTCGCCCTTATGCGTAATGCCTTTTAAAATGGCAAAATGTGATAAAAGTCTTTGTGCTGAAACTTTGGGATAGAATCCAAAGTCCTGTGGCAAGTATCCGAGCGTCTTGCGCAGTTCTGTTTTTTGCTGTAAAACATCAATGTCACCCAACTTAATACTTCCACTATCAGGATCCTGTAATGCAGCAATAGTGCGCATGAGCGTTGATTTGCCGGCACCATTTGGTCCCAGTAAACCAAACATACCTTTGTCAATGGTGAGATTTATATCGTTCAACGCCTTAAGGCCGTTAGGGTAAGTCTTACTTACATTGGAGATAATAAGTTGCATAAATGTAGTTTTAGAAAATTATCGTAATCGTAGATGTAAACGAATTTGCAATGGTTTTATGTATACAAAAATATTAATGCTTTTTGCTGATACTGCATCTTTTAGACAAGTATATAAAAAAAGTCGACCAATGTATTTTTGAATTTGGTCGAATAAAAGAGGTGATTTGTCGAAGAGGATAATGCTGTGAAGGACTTGCATCGACAGGCCCGGCAGAGTGGCAGACTGCGATAAACCAGTTTTATATTGGCCGCAATGGAAGGGAGCATCATAAAAAAAGCAACCGGCTTACCTAATACAGGAGCCGGCTGCTTTCATCTGACAAACAAAATTAATTTACACGAGGAGCGCTCGGAGCCGAAGGTTGGGCAGGAGCTTCGGGTGAGCCGGGTGCAGCGGGTGCCGGCGGAGGCGTGGGTGCTCCTGCTGGTTGGTAATACCGTGTTATCTCCATCAGGTACTGTTGCAGTTTTCCCTGATCTTCGGCGCTCAAAGCCGTAAGCCATCCGCTGGATTCCTGTTGCCAGCTGGCCATCTTTGGCTGCGCGGCAGTCACCTTTTCCATATCATTAGCTTTAATATAGGGACCTACTTCTTTTATTAGTTTTTCAAACTCAAGCATTCCCTTATTGGCTTCCTCTGATTCAAATTTTGGTAGCCCCGGCATTTTCTCAGCCTGTGCTGTAGTAGTAGCATTGGTGGTTTGGGCTTGTACTAAATGGGTGCTGCACACTATCAACGCTGCTACGCCTAAACCCATCAATAATTTCTTCATAATACTCAAATTTTATTTTGTGAACTGCGAATATATCAGAAAAGCATCGAACGAAAGAATAAGGTTGGGTTAAAATCCTGATTTGCGGGCGCTCGATTTAGTGGCTATTTGTCTTACAATTAAATGATTTCGCTACTTTTGAGCTTCAAAAATTCAATTCATGCAAGTCTGGAAAGATTACCTGGAATCAAACAAACAACGATTTCTCGACGAATTGATGGAACTGCTTCGCATTCCATCTGTAAGCGCCGACAGTAAATATAAGGATGATGTTGCACGTTGTGCCGAGGCAGTAAAAGCGCATTTGCTGGCTGCCGGTTGCGATACAGCCGAAGTATGTCCTACCAAAGGTCATCCTATAGTTTACGGTGAAAAAATCATCGATCCCAAACTGCCCACGGTACTGGTATACGGCCACTACGATGTACAGCCTCCTGATCCAATGGACTTGTGGGATAGCGGTCCTTTTGACCCGGTAATTAAAGACGGAAAAATATTTGCCCGCGGAGCCTGTGATGACAAAGGGCAAATGTTTATGCACGTAAAGGCGCTGGAAGTAATGGTGCGCACCAATACACTTGCCTGCAATGTTAAAATGATGATTGAAGGAGAGGAAGAGGTTGGCTCAAGTCATTTGGGTCATTTCCTTGAAACCAATGTTGATAAACTGAAAGCTGATGTAGTACTGGTTTCGGATACTTCTATGATCAGTATGGAAAATCCATCCATCGAAACCGGCTTACGTGGACTCGCCTATATGGAAGTTGAGGTAACGGGGCCAGATCGCGATTTGCATAGTGGTGTTTACGGTGGTGCAGTTGCAAATCCGATTAACCAATTGTGTAAGATGATTGCTTCGCTGCACGATGAAAATAACCATATTACCATTCCTGGATTTTACGATAAAGTACTTGATCTTAAACCGGAGGAGCGTAATGCCTTAAATGAAGCCCCCTTTGAGCTTGAAACATACAAGAAGGAACTGAACATTAATGAAGTATGGGGCGAACTGGGTTATACCACACTTGAGCGCACCGGAACCCGTCCGACCTTAGACGTAAATGGTATATGGGGTGGTTATACAGGCGAAGGAGCCAAAACGGTTTTGCCCTCTAAAGCTTACGCGAAAATATCGATGCGCCTGGTCCCTAACCAGATTTCTCAGGAAATTTCCAATCTGTTTGCTGACCATTTCCGGAAAATTGCACCTTCAGGTGTGACCGTAAAAGTAACTGCGCATCACGGAGGTGAACCTGTAGTAACGCCCACGGACTCGGTGGCTTATCAGGCTGCTGCCAAAGCTATTCAGGCTACGTTCGGAAAGGATCCCATTCCTACCCGTGGTGGCGGAAGCATTCCTATTGTAGCATTATTTGAGCGCATACTGGGATTGAAAACTGTACTATTGGGCTTCGGTCTGGACAATGACAATATTCATTCTCCGAATGAGAAATTTGACGTGTTCAACTATTTCAAAGGCATCGAAACATTGCCTTATTTCCATAAATATTTTGCGGAAGCCTAAGGTCATTAGGTATTCCTGGTATTAAAAAAAGCTATCCGATCCGGGTAGCCTTTTTTAATGATTACCTTTATGGGGCTTAACACTCGCTCAATCCCAAAGGAATATTGATAGCCAAACCACCATCGGCGGTTTCCTTGTATTTGGTATTCATGTCGAGCGCTGTTTCCCACATGGTTTTAACTACGGCATCCAGCGACACCCGTGCATGGTAGGGATTACTTTGTAGGGCTAATTGTGCTGCTGTAATGGCCTTTATCGCACCCATTGTATTGCGTTCGATGCAGGGCACCTGCACCAGTCCGGCTACAGGGTCGCAGGTGAGTCCGAGGTGGTGCTCCATGGCAATTTCAGAAGCCATCAGGCATTGACGTACGCTGCCGCCCAGGCATTCGGTAAGTGCCGCAGCGGCCATGGCGGAGGAAACACCAATTTCGGCCTGGCAACCTCCCATCGCGGCCGATATAGTTGCGCCTTTTTTGAAGATGCTGCCAATCTCCGAAGCTGTAAGCAGAAACTGGTTAATCTTTTGGATATCGTTACCATCGCAAAAAGCGACGTAGTACATGAGTACCGCAGGTATTACACCAGCAGCGCCATTGGTAGGGGCAGTAACCACGCGGCTAAATGAAGCATTTTCTTCATTCACCGCCAGTGCAAAGCAGCTTACCCAATCCAGGATATATTGAAAGTTCTGGCCTCCAGACCGGATGGCATTGAGCCATTCGTCGAAGTTGCTGTATGTAGCCGATTTGAGCAGTCGCCGGTTAAGTGGTGCTGCTCTGCGCGCCACGTCCAGTCCGCCCGGAAGTTTACCGTCCACGTGGCAGCCACGGTATATACAGGCTTTCATCGTTTCCCAAATCTTCTGCAGACCCTGCTTTGTTTCAGCTTCAGTACGCCAGGCTATTTCATTCTCCATCACTATCTCCGAAATGCTGAGGCCGGTTTTAATACACCAGTGTAGCAGATCCTGCGCATTATCAATGGGGAAATACAGGTCGGCAGTATCAGTCCCGTCCGATTTTGCGCCTTCTTTCTCTACAAAGCCTCCGCCAATGGAATAATACGTTTCGGCAATGGCATTACCATCGGAAAAATTGCACAGAAAGGTCAGAGCATTAGGATGGTAGGGCAGGGACTCATTCATCAGGAATTCGATGTCTTCCTTTGGATCGAAGCGGACTTCGTGTACGCCGCCCAGGTTCAGCATACGCCGCTCACTGATTTCGCGGATGCTGCGATCAATTATATTGACGTCGAAGGTTACCGGATCTTCTCCGCATAAGCCAAGTATGACGGCAACATCAGTACCATGCCCGTGGCCAGTCTTGGCCAGTGAACCGTAAAGTAGTACTTTGACGGATACTACGTCCTTTAAGTTATAAGAAGCTTTCAGAGCCTCCAGGAATGTGAGCGCAGCCCTCCAGGGTCCCAATGTATGGGAGCTGCTGGGGCCGACGCCAATTTTGAAAATGTCGAAAACAGAAATTCGTTCGTTCGTTTGCACGGAAATTGTTTAAACAGGAAAAGAGCGGTAGTAAAGCCGCCCTCCAAAATTAATGGAACAAATCCAATTATACTGCCTAGGGCAATAACAGTTTATCAATCACGTAAATAATTCCGTTTTGACGCACTACCGGTTGGTTCAATACCGTTTTTAAACCATGCCCGTCGGCTACACTTACCCTGCCCGCATCCAGCGTAAAAGTCAATTGAGCACCGCCTACGGAAGGCAGGTTTAGACTCCCGCCACCTTCCTTGATTTTTTGCTCCAGTGCCGGCAGGGTCCAATTGCCCGTTACAATATGTGCTGTAAGAATTTTTTTGAGCGAATCGGCATGCTCAGGTTTCAGCCAGTTGTCGGCGGTGCCTGCAGGCAAAGCTGCAAAGGCCTGGTTGGTGGGCAAAAATACCGTATACGGACCGTCGTTTTCAAAGCTCGCCTCCAGACGGGCAGCGTTAACTGCTTTCAGCATAGTGCTGTGCTCCGGCGCTGCATCTACCATGTATTTGTATAAGCTGGGATTAGTTAGCTCTTTGTCTAACGTTTGCGCATATACCGAGGGTGCAATTAAAAGGGCAGTTATGGCAAATAAGTATCTTATTAAAGAACCCATAGTAATTAATTTGTTGTGTAGCTATACAACAAGGAATTAGCCTAAGGGTTATGGATTCAGCTTTATTTTAACAGCTTGTTTTAAGCCCGATGGTTTTTTTTGCGAAAAAGGCTCAATAGTAAAAGGGAAATGATATAGGCTAGCGCGCCTGCCACTGTAGCCAGCACTGCTCCTCCCAGGAAGAAGGAAAAGCCTGCTTCTTTAAACTGCTGCAGGCTCAGGTTTTGCCAGCGAAAACTCCAGTCGTCATACCCCAGAATGATTTTGCCCGTTATAACACTCATTGCCCAGAATATGGGCGTGACCGGGAAAATGCTGATGTTGGCTGCAAGAAGAAAAAGAGCTTTGTTGAGCCGGAAAAAAATAGACAAAGGGATGCCAATGGCCAGTTGAAAACCCCATACCGGAAATATACCCATGAAAATACCGAAGGCGATGCTGGCTGCTTTGCGCTGGTTACTTTCCCGAGGTTGTACTACTAATTGCTGCCATAAATCTTTCCACCCGCTTTTGTACCGGAGTTTATTGATCAGGTTGCGCGGGTGTATCCAGAGTAATGCCCAGAACGTGAGTACGGTGTTCAGTACACTGATTCTGGCAAAATCTTTAAAGGGACGAAAATGCGAGATGCGTTCGTCGGCGGGTGGATAGTAAACTGATACGGGAATATAGCTTACCGGCACACGTTTCCAGGCCAGGCGTACGGGTGTTTCTATCTCGAATTCATACTTGCGTGTAAAGAAGCGCATGTGGCGCATAGGGTTCAGGGGATACAGCCTGTAACCCGACTGGGTATCAGGCAGGCGAATGCCAGTCTCGACCCAAAACCAGAAATTGGAAAATTTATTGCCAAAGCTGCTTTTTCCGGGTATATGTGCCTGATCCATATTGCGGGCGCCGATAATCAGGTGTCCGCTACGATCATGCAGGGCAGTTAAAAACGAAGGCAGATCGGAGGCGTAGTGCTGACCGTCACTGTCGATGGTGATAGCATACTGGTAACCCAGTTCAAGTGCATAACGGAAGCCTTGCATCAAGGCATGGCCTTTGCCCCGGTTTGGTATATAGCTTTTTACTCTAATGTAGGGAAATAGTTGCAGTATGCTTGCTGTGTCGTCGGTAGAGCCATCGTTGACGACTACTATTTGTCGGGTATAGGCTGATACCGAATTTATAACCGCTGCCAGCGTGCCGGCGTTGTTATAAGTAGGTATCAATACACATACTTTGTATTGAAGAAATTCGGTTTCGTGTGATGCTAAGGTATCGCGCGACATGCTGTAAAAAGATGTGCAAAGATTATTTCTTTTTTTCTGAAGTAAAATCAAAAAAATAATTTACTTTCGCACCCCGATCGCAAATCAGCAAGATGGTGGTCGGTGATGTTCTTATAAGATTATCAGCCGGTAAGATTTTCCGATGTGAAAGCGGGCGAAAATTTTCGGGACGTAGCGCAGCCCGGTAGCGCACTTGCATGGGGTGCAAGGGGTCGCTGGTTCGAATCCAGTCGTCCCGACAAAACAAAAAGCCTCTGGTGAATAGCCAGAGGCTTTGTTGTGTACAGCAGGCAAAAATAAATTTTTGCCTGCTGTACACAACAAAGCCTAAAGGAGCGTAGCGACGCAGGCTTTTTGTTGTAGCTCCCCCCAATATGGCTCATGCAATCATCCGTCGTCCCTCCGCAGTAGCCAATAGTACGCGTAGCGACGCAGGTTTTTTGTTTTAGCTCCCCCCAATATGGCTCATGCAATCATCCGTCGTCCCTCCGCAGTAGCCAATAGTACGCGTAGCGACGCAGGCTTTTTGTTGTAGCTCCCCCCAATATGGATCATGCAATAATCCGTGGTTCTTACTTAGCTGGACAAGAAATTGAAACAATGACGACGTATTTTTCTGATAACCTCGAGATGATTTACTTTACAATAAGCTCGTCGGAGAGTAAATTACCATCTGGTACTTACCCGTTGAAACTTGAAAATAAAAATGGATCACTTTATAAAAAAATAGAATTTATTAAGTAGGTTTGTGTTCCCTGTCGAATATTTGTTCGATAGGGAACATACTTTAAAACCACTTGGCTCGATTTTAGTGTTTTTGTATGACCTGTTAATGGTAGTATCTCAAATATTTAAATCCTAGCAGCATGAAAAGAAACGCATTCTTAATATTGGCAGCGATGACTATTGGTCTAGTTGGTTGTAGTAAAACGTGGAAAAAGGCGGGAACTTTTACCGTCAAGGGAATTGTATTTGACAGAAGTCTTCAGTCAGTCTCTGCTGGGCAGAAAATCATTATTACCTATGATTCGCCTACACCCCTTTTTTCCGGTAAAGATCCAGTCAAAAAAGACGTAGGTACTGGGATAACGGACGCAGACGGTAGATTTGAAATCCTCTGTGATTATTATGATCCCGGGTTTACCTACACCTTGGCCGTTGAACACCGTTTAGGCGGTTTGCAATTTGAGCCTAAAATTTCAGAAACGTGCGATGTAGACACAGTGTATGTTAAAAACTGATCTTTATTTGTTCGTTATAATTCTGTAAACCTATTTTTTAAACGTGAAAAAACTTTTCTTACCTGGTTACTAGTAGGAACAGCAACTTTTGCACATAGCCAGTGGGGATGGAGGATGAAAGTACCACGAATTCAGAGTTGGAATAGGCATGAGGACTGGACGAACGTTTAACGTATTTTTCGGACTTGGATATGGTAATAAGGGCGGGTCTCTGAACGCGCAATGCAGAAGTAAGCAGTATATAATACTGCCCCGCGTTTGCCCGAAATCCGGCATTAAGCAACAGCGCCCACCTGTTTAGCCCCGGCAGTAATATTTCGGTAAAACATAATGTTTGCCGCAATTGTTTTTCTTATTCGCTTGCCGGTAACCAGCTTTCATCCTCGGCTTTTTGTTCAAATAGCTTATTAATACGCGGTTGTAAAATCCAAATGCCGATAATGGGAAAGAACCAAATGAGAAAGAACTCAGCGGCATAATCGCTAAAAGTTACGGGTCTTTGCTGTTCTACTGATTTTAAGGCTTTGGCGTTGAAGTATAAACAGTACATCATGCAAACCATGCTCAACAAATGAAGTGGCATAATCACTAAAACCATAAGCATTCCGGTCATACCGCTGCTTATGCCACTTGACGGTAATGCAAACATAAAAATCATAACCAGTACAAAGTAGGCAGATGGGATAAAAAGCAGGGTTTTGTACCGGCGCAAATTCATGCGCGCAGTGGGTGGCAGTAGTTTGTAAAGATTGGTACCCAGCGTGTAAAACCACGCAAATAAACAGCCAGTGCTCCAAAGGCCTATTACTGCGAAACTTGTCAATAATAAACCAAAGTAGTCGCTCGTAAATAGGGTCAGTAAAGTGACCAGCCATATAACAATAACGGGTGCGAACAACAGGATAAATAATTGCCAGTGCTTAAGTGTGAGGAACTTTTTCATGGTGTTTTATGATTCGTTTTATTAAGTGAATATACATTGGTTAGTGCGAGGTAAAGTTCCGTGACATTTGTTGTTCGAATATACACTTTTGCTATCACTATAAGATGCTGGTAGTTTAAAAAAGCACCTATGGCTTCTACTACGGCGCTACTTTCCCTGATTTGAAAAAGGGGGATACTTTTTCCGTACAACTTAATGTATATGCAACAGGCGATGTAGAACCTAGTATTTCGCTCTGTGCATCGATTACAACTGCGTTTTTTGTAAGCTTAAGTTCAGCCTGAAAGGCATTTTAAGCGCGTCAGGCGGTCATGCCATATCGTAAAAGGATTGATATATTTGCGGCAGAAACGCGACAATGCGTATGAAGTTTGACAAACATTTTCCGACCGATAGACTGAAGCCCTACATTAAATATTTTGTAGTGTCGGAATGTGCTGTGGAAAAAGAGTATAAAGTTTTCCCTTCTTCGGCTCTCGTGATCGGCTTCCAGTATAAAGGAGGTCTGGTAAAGATACAGGATAGCGGTGACATTAAACTTAAGACTGAAGGTGTAACTGGAATTACGGATCGCTACCAGGTCTTTAAAAATTCAGCTGATATCGGAACAGTATTGGTTTATTTTACGGAAACCGGCTTTGCGCATTTTACTGCGCAACCTGCCCATGAACTATTCAATTTAAGCCCGTCGCTCGCAGAAATCTTCGACAAATATGAAGTAGCCGCGGTGGAAGAAAGGTTGGCCATTGCCAGACACGATCAACACCGCGTCCAGATAGTGGAAGAATTTTTATTGTCGCAGCTCAAATGCATCGAAATCGATCAGCTCATTGTAGAAGCAGTTGGGCTTATCCAACGGTCCCGCGGAAACATCAGGATAAAGGAACTCAACGAAAGATTGTACATTAGTCAAAGCCCATTTGAAAAACGGTTCAGAAAAACAGTAGGAACTACAGCCAAAAAATTTGCTTCCATTGTCCGCTTCAATTCTATTCTGAAACAGCTTGGTTCGACAAAAACGCTGACTGAAATTTGTTATGAAAATAATTACTTCGACCAGGCCCATTTTATTAAGGACTTTAAACAGTTTACGGGAACCACACCCGAAAAGTTTAATCGCTTTTTATAGTACGAAAAACTCTTATCGAAGTATTATAACAGCGGATGATTTTCACCGGCATCATTGCTTGCCCGGAGCATTAAAACGATTTTTTACAATCACCGCCAGTTTCTCCATCGCAACTTTGCCGTGTTATAATTTAGTTGAGACAATCATTTCTTTTGTCAACTAGCCTTTAGACGGGTTAGATGGCTGTTGAAGTATATTGGTAAAAAAATATTTAAAAACAAAAAATCGAAAAATGTTTAGTATTGAACAGATTCAGGCCGCGCACAGCAAAGTGAAATCAGGGGCCGACTTTCCATCTTACATCAAGGAAATTAAGGAAATAGGTGTTACTCTTTATGAGACTTATGTAATTGATGGACATACTGACTTTCACGGAGCAGACGATTTTAAGGCAACTATACCTGCGAAGTATGAGGCTTTGGAAATTTGCGATACCCTAAAATTGGAAACTTTTAAGAAAGAGTTAGCTGCACACCAGCAAGGGAAAACAGATTATCTGACGTTTATTTGAATGTGTGCAGCCTCCGGTGTTGAAAAATGGCAAATTTGTATGGACAAAATGACTTGTACGTATTATGATAAAGGAGGCAACGAAATTCTGGTGGAGGAAATACCGCAATAGTCTTTAAACGATGAAAGGTGAAATCCCGCCAGTGGAAACAATTTTTGGTTGTGGAAATGAGATTTCGGAATCTGTAACCGAAGCAGATTTTAAAACAGATAGACCTTGCATCGCCGGTTTAAATATCGGCGAGTTTTTTATATCTAAGAGCAATTTAATGCTCACCCTAGAAAAAAATCGAAAGCCTATCGCGCGCCCCGGCCCGCCTCCATTTATCATATGACTGACTGAGTTGCGGTACTGCAAAACCTCAACGCTCAGAACAAAGTCTTTTACACCGGCCGGAACAGTAAGGGCTGCAAAGGCTCAAGGTACACTCGTCGCACCTCCTGATAAAATTAGCAGTATTTATATGCAAGCATGATTTTGGCTATCAGGCTATAAGTAATCAATCGTTCCGGAAATAGAATAGCCCGTATTTTTGCGCAAAACGAAAAAGCATTGAAGCAGGTAAGGCATATAATCCTGGATTTAGGAGGTGTAATACTTAATATCGATCATAAAAAAACGGAAGAAGCTTTTAAGGGATTGGGTATTTCCGACTTCGGACAACGGTATTCGCAGTTGCAAACCACCGAGTTATTTGACCGTCTGGAAACGGGTCATTGTACTGCCGATGCATTTGTAAACGAATTACGAGCATTGTGTGGACCTGAAGTTAGTACCGATCAGATTATAGCGGCCTGGAATGCCATGCTGTTAGATATCCCGTTGCGGCGATTGCAGATACTGCAACAGTTACAATTGCATAACGATTTGTTTTTGCTGAGTAATACCAATGAAATACACGAGCAGGCTTTTAATAAATTACTGCAGTCGGTATGCGGCTTTAACTCGCTGGGTGTATTTTTCGATAAAGTATATTATTCACACCGTGTTGGATTACGCAAGCCCGATGCCGCAATCTTTAAGCTTATTTTAGATCAAAACGGACTGGACGCAGCAAAGACCCTGTTTGTAGATGATAGTCCGCAACATATAGCTACGGCCAACAGCCTCGGCATTCAAACCATATTGCTGGAACCCGGCATGACGATTGAAGACAATATTTTCCTGCCTAAAGAAAGGTAAAATCCATATTTATGATAGCAAAAATTACCGCCTGGCATCAGGAAGTCGACGACATTAGCGCAGACTTTAAACGACAATTTTCGGATCTTACCATACAGGAGCTCAACCGCAAGCCAAATGCGGGAACCTGGTCAGTAGCTGAAAATCTGGAACACATCATTTCCGTAAATCAAACTTATTTCCCGGTAATGGAGCAGTTGCATGCAGGTAAGTACAAAACGCATCCACTGGCTAAAATCCCGCTATACGTGAATTTTATGGGTAATACGCTGCTGAAAAGTGTAGGTCCGGACCGTAGAAAGAAAATGAAAACGCTTCCTGTATGGGAACCCAGGACCGCCACGGCCGACCCCCAAATTTTGGAAAAGTTTGTCGACCACCAAGAGCAGCTGAAGCAATTGATTCATCGTGCCACACCTTTTGTCACTAAAAGAACGGTGATATCTTCCCCCGCAAACCGAAATATACTTTATACGGTAGACAAGGCATTTGATATCATTCTGGCCCACGAGCGCCGCCATTTTCATCAAGCTTCTGAGGCCATGGAGGCAGTATTTGAAAACCAGTACAACTACGAAGCCTGAAGGGGTGGAAGCCTTATTGCATCTCGCTTGTTGCTGGATGTAGTTGTACAACGGTTACCCACATTATGTAAAAACAGAAACTTACCTGTAATTAAATGTCGGTTAAAACTTTGATATACCGGTTGCTTCGGATTTTTTGGATTATCTTGCAGCCCCGATAGATATTATTACAGATTTATGGACGCAATTATTGAATTTATTAAGCATCTTATTGATCCTGATTGGATCATGGCCCATGGAGGCTTGTTCCTGGTAGCCTTTATTATTTTCGCTGAGACCGGTTTGTTTATTGGCTTCTTCCTGCCTGGTGATTCATTGCTTTTTATTACCGGAATGATTATTGCTTCTGCAACTGCGGAAAATGCGATTCCATTTGCGAGCCATCCTATGAATCTGGTATTCTGGATGATTGTTTTCAGTATTTGTGCTGTGTTAGGTAATATGGTTGGCTATTGGTTCGGGAAAAAATCGGGTCCCCTGCTTTTTGAACGTAGAGAAACGTGGCTTTTCAAAAAGAAACACCTGCTGTCCGCCAAGGAATTCTACGAGAAGAAGGGCGGTGGTGCGATCATTATCGCAAGGTTTCTGCCCATTGTGCGTACGTTTGCTCCAATTGTTGCGGGCATTGTTGGAATGGACTACAAAAAGTTCTTCCTCTTCAACGTCATCGGTGCTTTGGCCTGGATTATCAGTATCACTACTTTGGGTTTTATTTTAGGCGAAAATGTTTGGGTAAGAGAACATCTGGAATATATCATTATTGGATTGGTAGTGGTTACTACCGCGCCGGTGTTGTTTAAAATGTTTTTTGGTAAGAAGAAGGAAGAAATAGTGGAGGTAAAGGAGCCAGACGAAATTACGACAGTTTAACGTCGATTTGTTAAGCATTCCAGGGCCCGGCAAGCGCCGGGCTTTTTTCATGACCTCCGTCCATGTTTTTTCGCTTATAATACATAATTCTTATATTGTAGTTACTTACTGAAAATGATAATGAAGGGGAAAATTGCCTGGGGAATTTGGTTGATTTTAAGTGCTTGATTGCCTGCAGGGGTTTCGGCCAACGCCGGGATTTGACAATAAATATGCAGCAGAAGGATGGTACGCTTTTTGAAGTGGGCTTCCATTTCAGTTGAATCCGCGTAGATCAGGATTCAGCCGATCGACACGACTACTTTCGAAATGCATTACAGAAGAAGTTTAAACTTTCAGGGGAGGAATTGGGTGGCGAAATTAATTTTAATCCCTGGTCGATGATCAGCAACACCAGGATCAACTGGTTTCCCGTTGTTACCGGCAGGGTGGCAACCGACGGTTCAGAAATGGGGAAGGGCTCATACGGCCTTTCGTATTAGCGCACCAACACTGCATTTCGGGCATTGAAATTTAATAACTTATAAAAAGTATCCATGAATAGATCTGCTACGCTGGCTTCCAGATTCAGGGAAGTAATACTGGATGGAAAATTCATCGCTAATACTAACTATAAAGACCAGTTAAGCCAGGTCAACTGGCAACAGGCAGTACATAAGCCTGGCGATGTAAACAGTATTGCTCTTTTGGTCCAACATATCCATTATTATGTGCGGGGTGTATTGCAGGTGTTGGGCGGTGGTAGCCTGGATATTCATGATAAATACAGTTTTAGTTTTCCCGACATTACCGGCGAAGCTCAATGGCTGGATGTGCAGCAGCGCTTTTTGTCCGATGCCGAAGCTTTTGCCCTTGCACTGGCAGCATTATCGGACGAACACTTGGATGTCAATTTTGTCGATGAAAAATACGGCACGTACCAGCGCAACATGGATGCCATGATAGAGCACTGTTATTATCATCTGGGGCAAATTGTATTGTTACGGAAGTTAATCCCCAAGCAATAAATAGGCGGTTAAGACAATATCAGGATAATAAAAAAGCCACCGCATATCAGTCGGTGGCTTCCTTTTCAACACGGTTCTTTATCGAACCACTAATCTTTTGTAAGCGGTACGACGGTCTTTGGCAGTTACAGCTACAAATAAAGTTGATCCTTTAAATTCCTTTACAGATAAGGTTAAATTGCCTTCAGCAACCTGACTCACATATCGTAGTAATTTTCCATCGACGCTGTACAGGCTTATCGACGCTATTTCCTTGCCAGGCAGTGAAACGGTTACCTGGTCTGTTGCAGGATTGGGGAACAGCTGAAACCCTGTAATATCATTCGCGGTTCCGGATATGGAGGAAGGGGCCTGCATATTGATTCTTGCCTGGAATATATTTAACTGATCGCCGGGCGGTACTGCCGTAATTCCGGTGATATAAAAATTGCCGTCCGCGCCTTCGGTGATCGCGCGGGGTGTTGTAAATTCATTTAATTCATCGACGAACAAATCATCTTCGATATTCCCATCCGCGTCCAGCTTGGCGAAGTAGAGGTTACTGGCATATTGTCCCGCTCCCCAGGTACGCAGACCGAAACCGCAAATCGCAAATCCGCCATCGCTGGTGGGTATAATGTCCGTACCCTCTTTTCGCAGTTGAATTCCCGGAATAGCCAAAGATTTATCCCAAATTACATTGCCTGCGGTGTCGGTTTTTACGAGGTGGATGTCGCCATAGATTCCCTGCACAGTACCTTGCTCGCCCGAGTTTTTTACACCTGTAAATACATAACCCTCAATGGTGCCGGCGCTATTCCGTGCAGGAGCCAGGGCCCATGCCCAGTCGACCCGGTCAGCACTACCATATGTCTTATACCATGCGAGGCTGCCATCGTTATTCAGTTTTACCAACCAGGCATCATCCAAGGTTCCCTGGGCAAAACTATAGGTTCCGCCTGTAGTAATATATCCTCCATCGTGTGCAGTCTCAATATCCCAGGCATCGTCATAAGCTGGTCCTCCGATCTGGGTTCCCCAAAGTGAGTCGCCCGTGGCAGTGGTTTTCATGATGAATGCGTCACCGTTACCCTCGCGTTCTATCGTGCCTGCGAGCAGAATACTGTCGTTAATTACTTTAAGGGAAGAAAAAGCAACTATTTCATTTTCGCTGCCGTAGTATTTTTCCCAAAGCAGATTGCCGATAGAGTCGGTGCGCATAAGAAAGCCCTGCGTGCGGGTGCCCATATCGTAAGAACTGAATCCGGTAAGGAGCAGATCATCATTTTCAACTATTTCGAAATCTCTTGCCATTTCCGAACGTTCGTCACGCCCGAGAAATCTTGTCCAGACAGTGTCTCCGTTTGTATTGGTTTTGGTAAGTTGAATGTCTCTGATAAACTGACCGAGGCTATTGGTGCGGCGTACCGTAGATAACATGAGTAGGTTGCCATCTGCGGTTTGTCGAATTTGATCTGAAACTTCGACATTGGTTCCATACTTTTTGAAGTAGGCTAATTCTTGTGCGTGCATTGCTCCGCTTCCCATTACTACTAAAGGGATAGCAAGTAGCTTAATCATTTTTGCCATGCTATATCGTCATTTAAATTTTCCCCATTGACGAAGTAATGAACGTGATACTTTGGACAACACTGTAATTTTCGCCTCGGGCCGGTTGTGATGCTTGCAGCAACTGCGAGGAAAAGTGTCGTTGAGTAAGTGGTTGTAAAATTGTTGCATGCCGCATTCCTGCCGAGCTGTGTACGTTTTGAATGCTTAGACAGATAGCTTCAATTATGTTTTGAAACATTTCGGTTCCTGTTTACTTGTTTTTTGTCTCCCGCAATTGCCATTCATAGAAAAGTTTTTACCTCAGATTACAGCACATTTAGATTTGCTTGAAATTCTTTTTTATGATGAGGAAAATCCAAACACTGGCAGCATTCATGTTTGCCATTTCAATGTCGGGGTACGCAAATACGGAATCTCTGCCCGACAACCGCCGCGCCAATAACGCAGTCCGTCCATCGCAATCGCAGTCCTTCAATGTATTCGACGAAGAAGGCAATTTAGTAGCTACCTTCTGCGGGCAGCCGTATGCAGTGGTACTTCAGTACGTGCAAAGTTTGCCTGAGGGCACTTACACCATTAGCGACAGTTCGTCCGACAATGCAACTGCTGAGCGTCGAATCATTGTTTACCAAATAACCAGCTAAAAAATCAAAGGATGTTATGAACGAAATAATTGCGACTTTGGAAGATCGGAAAGCCCTGCTGAAGCAGTCGGCATTGTGCGGTTATCTGCGTGCGGACAATGAAGCAGCTTCAAAATTGTCCTTTGCCCCGGCTATGCTTTTTTTTGCCATGGGCTTCAAGGATATTTTGGATTGTCTGCGTGTGGATGGTAGCGAAGATTCATTGCAAATGGCTGTCAATGTACATTGCGAAGAAGATAGTACGCACTGGATGTGGTATCTCAATGATATGATGCGCATTCCATCCGGAAAGGCTTTCATGGAACGCCGGCAGAAAGAGTTGTTCGGAGATATATGGTCGGTACGCTATGAACCGGTCCGACATCTGGTGTACGATTGCATTGCAATGGCAAAACAAGCGAAGCATCCATTTCAGAAGCTGATTTTGATTGAAGCTCTGGAATCGACCTTTGAATGTTTTAACGAGCCGGTTTTTGACCATGTGCACAAAATCGGTCTGAGTGAGGTGCTGGAGTATTTCGGTCAGGCGCACGCACATTCTGAAGCCAGTCATTCGATGGATAAATCGGGCAACGGGCAGGCGAGCGAAACCTACCAGGCCTATGAGCCGGATGTTAAGGAGCAGGAGCAGGCGCTGAACACCATACACACTGTATTCGACGGGTTTGAGCGCGTGTTTGAATGCTGGTACCGGGAAGCTACAAGCTCGGGCAGCTGTAATAAGTGCGTGATGGCTTAGGATCACAAGTGATCAGACGTACTTTTTTCTGATGCGACTGAGGCTATCGGTGTGGATGCCCAACAGGGAGGCCACATATTTAAGGGGGATATGGAGCAGCAGCTCCGGCTGTTGCTCCATTATTAACCTATAGCGTTCTTCGGCGGTAAGACATATCATGTCCATCTGGTTTTGCTGCACCCATGAAAATACCCTTTCCATAATGGTCAGCTCTATCTTGTGCATGCCGGGTAATCGTTCTTTAAAGTATAGTACGTCCTCCTTGGTCCATTCCAGTACTTCAATATCCGTTAGGGATTCCAGAGCACAGGGCGATTTTTCATCGCTTTGAATGTATAAAGGGGTACCCAGAAAATCGTTACTGCTAACGATGCCCAGGGTATAATCTTCGCCGTTATATGTACGACACAGGCGCACTATACCCTTGTTCAGGAAATAGAGTCTGGTAGAGTAGTTATCCTGCTCCATCAGGTTCTCAAAACTCTTGTAAGTGGTATGCCTGGTGCGCGATCGCAATACAGCAATTTCTTTTGCTGTCAACCGGATATTGCGTGTCGACAACCACTGAAGTACTGCAGTATAAATTTCCATAACAGCTTCAAATTTATGGAAATATTACAAGTACCTCAGAAGATCAATTGTTTGATTTGTTTGAGATAGTAACGACTAACCGGAATGTCCATATCATTTATATGAAAAAAGTACCTCGAAAATTCGCTTGTAATGAGTTTTGCATGCCGAAGGTTAATGATATAGGAACGGTGAATCCGGATAAAATACTTAGGGTCGAAAGATTGTTCCAGCTTGCTGATGCCCTTGCTGCTTAACAGTCGCTCATTGTCGGCAGTTACAATCAGGGTGTAATCCTTATTGGCCTTGCAATAGGCTATATCTGCAACATCAATACCCGTAAGTTTCTTACCGCAGTCGATAAAGATGCGAACCGGGTAAAAATTTCGTCCGTGATTCCGGCCGATAATAAATTCTTCGGGCTGATCGTCGGGCAGGAAGGATGTGTCGCCGGGATAAACTGTTAATTGATTTTTCATTTTCCTGGTTTATATTGATTTTGACCACAAAGTTAGCAGCCTGTTTTCCGACAAAGGTCAGATTCAGCAGGCGTACACTAACCCCTGGCATTTCTGGTAAGCATTAAAAGATAAACTGCTTGATGCGGTGCAGATAGTGCCGGCCTATTGAAATTTCGAATCCGTTGCTGAGCCTGATAAATGTCTTGTACACATCTTTGTAAATCTCCTCAGCATTTTGAATGTTTACGATGAAAGACCGGTGTATGCGGATAAATGTGCGCGGATCGAGTACTGCTTCCATTTCACCAATGCCACAAGAGCTGAGCAGGGCCACTTCGCGGGTGTACACTCTGCAATAGTCGCGCTCGGCTTTAAGGTACAGTATGTCCTTAACCTTAAGTTTGATGAGCCGGTTGCCTGATTCGATGAAAAAGCAGTTCAGGTAGTCCTGAAAAACGCTGCCGGCAGGCTGGGGGACGGCCTTTGGAAATGCAATCTGTATTTTTTGTATGCAGCGTTCGAACTGTCGCCGGTCGAGTGGTTGGGGGAGATGGTCAATAATATGGTGCTCCAGAAGCTGCATGGTGTAAGTATTGCAGGAATGTAGCAGCACTATTTTGGGCAATACTTCTATTTCTTTCAGCACCTGGAAACCGCTTTTCCCGGGTAGTTGTAAGCCCAGAAATACAATGTCCGGATTCCATTCATTCAGTCTTCTGATGGCCTCAATGCCGTTGTCGCATTCATATACAAGGTTAAATTCTGCCTGGTAGTCGTTCAGAAAGCTACGCAGCTGCTGCCTGACGATGACGCGCTCATCGATTATAATTACTTTTTTTCTATTCATCTTCCTGTCCCTGTCCGTCTAAATCCATCCCTCTCCGAGGGCAATAAAAAATACCAATCGTCTGTCTACATGCTATTGGGAAACTCCCTCAGGCATGTTTTTCTGTATCCCGAAACTAGTTAGAGTACAGCGAGATCAGGAAATCATTCTACAAAGCGTTCGAGATCACGACCAGTCGCAATGCGTCCGGACAAAAAGCAATTCTAAGATTCGGGAATGGCTATTAAAGTCTTTCTTTTATGTAATTCGTATGCGCTACAGGTCATTGGTCGAAGCGCAACATTATACAGTACCGCTTCTATCTAGTTTTGCGAAGCAAAAAAGAAAATTGAATGAATTTCAGAAGTATTTTAACCCTCTGTTGCGGTTTGGGACTTATGGTACAAAGCAATGCGCAGTCGCTGCGTCCTCGTATCAACAGCCGCGTACGCGAAGCTGAGAACGCCGTAAAGTATGGCATGGATAAGAATAAGGAACGGAAATCCCAGGAAGGCAGATCGGCTCAGGGTGCCGATAACCCGGGAAGTGCGGAAACCAATTCGGCAGGCTCTTCAGCGGAGTCGTCCGAAGGAAAAATATTTACCAGTTATACATTTCTGCCCGGCGATAAAATTTTGTATACCGAAGACTTCAGCGAAACCGTGGTAGGCGATTTGCCTGAAGGATGGAACAGCAATGCAGGCGGACATGTGGTACGTCTGGAAGACAAGAGTTCCTGGCTGAACCTGATAGACGGCTTGTACCTGGCCGCTGCCCAAAAAGTACAACCGGGCGCGGACTATACTATTGAGTTTGATTTGCTGCTGAATGTAACGCCCAAAACCGGTTACTATCTTCCGTATTTTTATTTTGGTGCTTATGCCGGTGGCAGTGATGGTTCCGCTAAAAATAAATTTTTACAAAATACCTTCCTGCACAATGGTTTTGAAATCAAATTTGAGCCCAGTACTACACTAGGTTCTAAAACAATTTTGCGAAGCTTTCAGAATAAGTCCGAAACCTTTAACAGCGGCAGAAAAGAAAATGCAGTACTGGGAACCAAGCTCCGTCGTACCATACACATAGCACTTGCCGTGCAAAAGAAACGGCTTCAACTATGGATAGATGAGCACAAATTGCTGGATATTCCTTCGGCTGTAAATGCGGATGCTACTCCAATAGATCAACTGTTTTTCAAAGTTGAAAATTCGGGTGGCTTCAATGAATCCAACTTTAGCTATCTGGTTTCAAATATACGATGGGCCGCGGCTCCACCGCGCAAAAAATCATTGCTGGATGAAGGTAACTTTAGTACTACGGCTATAGTCTTCGATGTAAATTCGGATCGACTGAAACCCGAATCGGGTGGTGTACTTGCGATGATTGCAGATGCCCTGCGTCAACAACCGGAAATGCGCCTGCGTATCGTCGGACATACGGATAGTGATGGAAATCCAGGCTCCAATCTCGAGTTATCAAAAAAACGATCAAAGGCCGTACAGGCTGCACTGGTAAGTATGTTTGGTGTGGATGCAGGCAGGTTGGAAACCGATGGAAAGGGTGCTTCGCAGCCCGTAGCCGACAATCGTTCACGCGAAGGCAAAGCAGCCAATCGCCGCGTTGAGTTTCAGAAATTATAGCCAAAGCTATTTATGTGTTTGTTGCGTAGTGCCTTCGGCCTGAAGCAATGTACTAACCTGCCCTTAACCATTAAATAAAAAAATCCCCGGGATGCAAATCTCCGGGGATTCTTTTTATATCATCTTAAGCCTGAGTGATTTTCTGCAAATACGAATCCACCGTACCAAATAGGAAATCGGGATATTCGGCGGCGAATTTCAGTTTTACAAAACCTCCTAATAGCGGCCTGGCCGCAGGTTGCGCCATTGATTCGGTGCTGATTGCCTGCAAATCGTATTCGGCATCGGGAAAATAGCTGATCACACGCAAGGCCAGCTCCACCCGGTTCATGTAATCGCTGCCGCCAATATGATATATGCCTGCTTTATTGTCCTTAAGCAGCAAATACATAGCACGGGCAATGTCCCAGGCATTGGTAGGGCTGGCAAATTGATCATAGGGCAGTTTTAATGTCAGTTTGTTGCCGGCTTTACATTGTTCAATAATACGCGCAACAAAATTTTTGCCCCTTAATTCATCGCCATATACATTGGTAATTCTCAAAACCAATGTATCCGGCAGTTCACGCAACGCCATCTGTTCGGCGGCCAATTTATGTCTTCCATATACGCTTAAAGGATTTACTGCCGCGTCTTCCCTGTAAGGCCCGTCATAACCATCAAAAACGTAATCGGTAGAAATAAATACGAACCGTGCATTGCAGGCTTTTGCAGTGGCAATAAGATTAGCCGTGCTTTGAACGGTTTTTTCGTAACTCTCCTGTTCATTGGCTTCACAGTAGTCGACATGAGTCAGTGCTCCGCAATGAACGATAACATCGGGGTTAAAGGTAACAACATCAAAATTATCGGGGTTCTTCGGCTCCAGCGTATTAAAATATACGGTATCGGCGGTGGCAAAAGATAAGTGTGAACCTATCACGTTCCAACCCATTTCTTTGAAATGCAGTAAACAATTACCTCCCAATAAACCGGAGGCGCCTGAAATAAATACTTTCATATGTGCTTGTCTGTTGCATGAGCGTTCGTCGACCGTAGTAACAAATCAGTATCGGAACCCCAACAATAATTTTTTCAATGGATTTTACAGCGTAACGCCAGAGTCGGAAGTGACGAATTCAAGTGCTTTGTTTACCATGTGCTTAGACCCGATAAAAATAGGCACACGCTGATGCAGTTCATCAGGTTGAATATCCAATACCCGTTGGTGACCATCAGAGCTGGCGCCACCGGCGGCTTCAATGATAAATGACATAGGGTTGCATTCGTACTGAAGCCGCAACTTGCCTTTGGGATTTTTTTGATCGCCAGGATAAATGAAGATACCGCCTTTAATAAGTGTGCGGTGCAAATCGGCCACCATGCTTCCGATATACCTGTGTGAGTAGGGTCTTCCGTCTTCTTTATTCGACTCCATACAGTACTCCAGATAATCGTTCATGCACTTCTCGTATTTACGGGTATTGCCCTGGTTCAGGGAATAAATTTTACCCATTTCGGGGCATTTCATATCGGGATGAGACAAGCAGAATTCGCCAATAGAAGGTTCGAGCGTAAACCCGTTAACACCCAGGCGTGTTGCATATACCAACATGGTACTGCTGCCATAAATGACATAACCGGCTGCCATTAACCGGTTACCAGGCTGCAGAAAATCTTCTGCAGTACAAGGCGAACCTAATGGAGATACCCTGCGATAAATAGAGAATATGGTTCCGATAGAGGCGTTTACATCAATGTTAGATGAGCCGTCGAGCGGATCAAATAATACCACGTATTTCGAATTGACGGAGTATTCGTCTTCAAACGCAATAAAGTTGTCGTTCTCTTCAGATGCAATACCAGCACAGTCGTTGCTGTAACGTAGCACATTAATCAGCATTTCGTCGGCATAAACATCCAGTTTCATTTGCTCTTCACCCTGCACATTGGTGGCACCATATTGACCAATGATGTCTACCAGACCTGCTTTATTAACCTGTTTGTTGATAAGCTTGGATGCCAGCGATATATCACGGAGCAGGGCCGATAGTTCGCCGGTTGCATTGGGGAACTGCCTTGTTTGCTGGATAGTAAATTCATCAAGTGTAACTAGTTTACGCGAAGACGCCATGTCGAAGTTTTTTTATGAGTAAATTTTGGTTTGCAAAGTTAAGCAATTCATGAAGGAATAGTACTAATTCCGCAGGTATGGAAGCCGGGTCCAGTTGATCTGTGCCAGGTTGATGCTAAACGAAATAGTATGCCAGAACCGGTTATTGGGATACATCTGCGTGGTATAATCTTTAAAATCGGCGCTCATCAGCAGCGGAACATATACCGAAATGAAATTTCCGAGGTACAGCTCAAGCCCGGCATCGAACAATATTCCTGAGCCACTCGGATTTGACAGTTTCGCACCGGAGAATGTACCTACATCCGCAAATATACGCAGCGGCAGGTTCCAGATAGGCAGGTCAGATTTCAGATTAAGGGAGACCAGAAAATTATCGCTCCAGCCCAATTGGTTGGCGTATTGCATGGTGTTTATCTTGAACCCGCCTTCTCTCATGCTTATTTGTTGGGCGTAAAAGCCGGTACGCTGGTTGCGCCCAAGGTATGTATCGTCGTACAAATAGTCGTTTTGGCCACTGAAGGTACTGGTAAGGCGGTAGCGATAGTTTTCATAAGGATTGTTGCCAAAATCGAAGAATTTGCCCGCAAAGCCACGTACATACAGGGCTTTATTGCGCAGGTGGTAGTCGATTTTAAGGTTGGCCTCGGCCGAAATTTTTGCAAAGTTGCTACCAGCCTGCAATTCAGCGAAATAGCTAAAGGGGTTAAAGGTTCGGTTGTTGGTATGCGTGTACCTTATCTTACCATATACCTTATCCTGATAGCTTCCGGTTTCCGGGTAAAATAAACTGTCGGCAGGGTTGTGTACAAAATCGAAATAATGCTCCCGGATCATATAGCCCTTCAGTGACAAAGAGCGTTCGACCTGGCTTCGCCAATCGGGTTTTCTGATATTGAAAACGATCTCCGGAGCCAGTTTTATAAATTGGTTATATAAATAATTGCTCCGGTTCAGATTGCTTTTTTCGTAGGAAAAAGTTTTTCCCTGCAGAATAAATTGCAGGCTCTGCAACCAGCCCTGATCGTAGTTGTGTGTATAGCTGATCATGCCGGTTCCTACCGCCTTTTTGCTCCCAAACCCGAACAGCGGGGCCAGCATAAACTGGAATCTGTTTAACGGAACGGAGATGTTATGCAAGAGCAGACCAGCCATTACGCCATCGTAATAATTATATCCGAGAGCTGGTGCCAGCCATACTTTTCTCTTCTCTTCCATATTGAAGCCCGTGAAGGCTCCTACGGACAGGGGACTGCTGCTATTGTTATTACTGATATTGTAATCCGGAATGTCACTATGAATACGGGCTTTTTCCCAGCGGCCCAAGCCGGGTACCTCTTCTGCCGCCACTGTTGTACCGCCCGTAAAAGGCGCTGTCCAGGCAGTATGGGTTAATAAATTGCCTGCTGTGTCAACCCCATATAAGGTATATTTCACGGGCGTTTTTAAGCCACTTGCATTTCTGATATGTACCTGCCACTGATTTCCTTCGCGATGAGGTTTGCTAATGCTGAAGTCAACGGGTGTAGCCTTTGCCATGGCTTCATCAAAAAACCAGTCGATATTTTTGTCGCTGTATTTCGAAAAAATTGCTCTGAAATCGGCAGGCTTTGGATGTTTAAACTTCCACGTATCGTAGTACGCCTGCATTGCCTGGCCAAATTGTGCAGGGCCCATATAGCTTTCCAGCCATTCGAGGTACAACGCGGTTTTTACATAAATATCAACACCATAATTGTGGTCGGCATACAGATGAGCAGCTGTGTCGGCGGGTAGTAACCGGCGATCAGCAGCCATTTGGGCATAGCTTGCAAACTCAGCGCCCTTAAATCCATTGTTCTTGGTGTAGTTAATACGCGGCGTGAATTTTTTTTCATAAAAACTATTAATTCCTTCATCGAGCCAGGGATAAGCCCGCTCGTTGTTTGCCAGAATTCCATAGAACCAGTTATGTCCAACTTCGTGTATGATGAGGGTATGAACATAGCCCGCATCATTGGTAGACTCAAGTACGGTAATGGTTGGATACTCCATGCCACCCGCGGCTCCTACTGCTCCTTCCACGACTTTAACAGTCTTGTACGGATAGGGACCTACATGTTCACTGTACTTCCTGATGGCTGTTCGGGTTGTATTCACGCTGCTTTCCCAGCCACGCTTATGTTCGGGAAAGAAGGCTGTGTAAATTAGTACAGGCTCGTTTTGCTGAGGCAATTGTACCGTGTCTTTGCGAATACACCAGCGCCGGTCGGCAAACCATGCAAAATCGTGAACATTATCCTCCTTGAACGTAAGGGTTTTGCTGCCTTCTGTGCGGGTGCCCGTGTCATCTACAGCCTTGGTGCGGGGCGAAATATCCTGTAAGGGTATTGAGGACAGGCTGTCGAGCCATGCAATCTCAGGCGCAGTCATCAGGTTGCCGGTAGCCAGCACTATATAGGAAGCCGGGACGGTGATATTTACTGTATAGGAACCGAACTCGCTATAAAATTCGCCCTTGTCCAGATAAGGCATAGGATGCCAGCCTTCGTTATCATATACCGCAGGCTTGGGAAACCATTGGCTTATCTGGTACGACTGCCCTGTATGTCCCAGGCGGGAAAAGGTACGCGGTATTTTTACCCTGAAGTCTGTAGAAATATATATGTCGCCGCCCGGTACCAGCGGTTCCGGTAATATTAGCCGTACAACATCCGGATCCCGCGTGGTAATCATTCCGGCAGCTTGTAAATCGCCGGGTTCTTTTCCCGACATAAATTTCAGGCTGTCGATATAGCCGCGGTCCTCTTCATCGCTGAAATAATGTTCTGTATTTCCATTTTCAACTGCCTGCCGGGCATACGCCGTACGATCGTTTACATAAGCGTTGGGATACAGGTGGAAATAAATGTATTGTAAAGTGTCTGGCGAATTGTTGAAATAGTGAATTTGAATATGTCCCCGAAGCATATGTTGCCTGTCGTCGAGGGTTACGTCAATTTCGTAGTCTACCTTTTGCTGCCAGTACTTTTCCTGAGCGTAGCTATGGCTGCTGACTAAGAGCGCACAATAAAGTAATGTTAGGAGTTTTAGTTTCACGGTATATTAGTTTATTCCCAATGCTATATATAAATCCGGAATTTATTGCGCATAATATTCGCGTTCGTAAAATTCGTCGACCAGGAGATTGCCGCTGTCGGCTGCACTTGTGGCCAGTACATCACAGCGGTTATTCATTGCATTGCTTGCATGTCCCTTGACCCAATGCATTTTTATTTGATGTTTGCGATACAATTTGAGGAAGCGAAGCCAGAGATCGTGGTTTTTTTTGCCGGCAAATCCTTTTTTCTCCCATCCAAACACCCATCCCTTTTCTATAGAATTGACCACATATTCTGAATCGGTGAAGATGTCGATTTGCAGTCCTTCCCGGGTTAATGCTTCCAGGGCTTTAATTACAGCCAGTAGTTCCATGCGGTTATTGGTCGTGAGGCGGTAACCTTCCGACAGTTCTTTTTCACGCTGTCCCCATTTAAGGATAGCACCATAACCGCCCCGGCCCGGATTTCCACGGGATGCACCGTCAGTATAAATTATAAGCGACAAATAAGTTGATTTATATTAAAACAAAGGATGAACGTTAATGAAGCCTGAAGGCTTTGACAGGGTAGTACGTCAGATAATAATTCCAACTACCTTTGCGGCCAAAATTACGATCTTGGAGCACAATATAAAAGTTTCGGCAGTAAGTTATCTGAACACCAAACCATTGTTGTACGGTATCGAAAGGCATCCATTGCGGCAACAAATGGATTTGTCGGTTGACTACCCCGCAATAGTGGCTGCTAAACTGCGCGATGGTAGTGCCGATCTGGGTTTGGTACCGGTAGCCGCCATCCCTTCCATTCCAGGAGCTCGTATTGTAGCCGACTATGGTATTGCTGCAGATGGGGAAGTAGCATCGGTTTGCATTTTCAGTAAAGTACCTGTTGACAAAATACGCCGTTTGTACCTCGATTATCAGTCACGTACTTCGGTACGCCTCGCTCAGATACTATTGAAGCATTATTGGAAGCAGGAAGTAGAAGTAGTACAGGCTCCCGAAAATTTTATTAGCCTGATTGAGGATACTACTGCCGGAGTTATTATCGGCGATCGTGCCTTACAGCAATTATCCCATTTTCCATATGTGTACGACTTAGGTACGGCCTGGAAAGATTTTACGGGCCTGCCATTTATTTTTGCTGCCTGGGTGGCTAATAAAGAACTGCCCCGAAATTTTTCGGAGCAGTTCAATGAAGCAAATGCAGCTGGCTTGCAGCATTTACCCGAAATCATTGCAGCAAACCCATTTCCCGAATATGATCTGGATCACTACTATCGCAAAAATATCCAGTTTCATTTCAACGATGCGGCCCGTTTGGGATTAGAGCGTTTCCTTTCTTATGTACGGGAAATGGCCTTATTTGTATAATAAGTTACAGGTTATTCAGCAAATATTCCGTCATACGTCGATATAACTGCAGGCGGGTTACGCCACCGCCGATACCATGGTTCTTATTCGGATAGTATTCTGATTGAAATTGCTTGTTGGCTTTGATCAGTTCATTGGTTAATGATACAGCATTTTGAAAATGTACATTGTCGTCGGCAGTACCATGTATCATCAGAAAATTGCCTTTTAATTTAGAAGCCATTTTCTCCGGAGCATTTTCATCATAACCCTTGGCATTTTCAGCAGGGCGGCGCATATAACGCTCGGTATAAATATTGTCATAGTAGCGCCAGTTGGTTACCGGAGCTACAGCAATTGCTGTTTTAAATACATCGGCGCCTTTCATCAGGCAGGTAGCGCTCATGAAACCACCGAAGCTCCAGCCCCAGATGCCAATGCGGTCTTCATCGACATAAGCCTGGCGGGCCAGCCATTTGGCCACTGCAATCTGGTCGTCGCTCTCATATTTTCCCAACTGCAGATAGGTTTTTTTCTTGAATTGTTCTCCGCGTCCTCCGGTTCCGGTACCATCAGCGCATACAATAATATATCCTTTTTGAGCCAGCATCTGATGCCAGAAATAATTGCCAACGGGAAATTTATCGGCTACTTCCTGTGAACCCGGGCCACTGTACTGGTACATAAGTACCGGATATTTCTTGTGAGGATCAAAATTGACAGGCTTTATCATCCAGGCGTTCAGGGGTGTTCCGTTAGCTCCCGGAATCTGCAGGGTGGTAAGCACACTCAGGTTGTAGCGCTCCATTGTTTCTTTCAAATCCTGGTTGTCTTCCAATACCCGTACAGCCTTACCTTTTTTATCAATCAATGTGTAAACAGGTACTGAATTCAGGCGGGAATGTTTGTCCAGAAAGTACTCATAACCTTCACAGGCTGTAATATCATGGCTGCCATCGGCCGGTGTCAGGCATACATTTGCCGAGCCGTCCCAGTTCACTTTATATAGCTTGCGTTCCAACGGACTATTAACACCCGCGGTATAGTACACGCACTTTTCTTTATCATCCACGCCCTGTATAGTAGCCACATCCCAGGCGCCGCGGCTGAGCTGTATGCTTTCTTTATTTACCCAGTTCCAGCGGTAAATATGGTTATAGCCGTCTTTTTCAGAAGTCAGTAACAACGATTTACCATCGGGCAGGAAACTGATATTGTCATTTATTTCGATGTAATACTTATTTTCTTCCGTATATATTACATCACTTTTTCCCGTATTGGCTTCGGTTAATAGCAGGTCCAGTTTGTTTTGCAGCCTGTTCATCCGGAAAATGCACAGCTGGTTGGGGTTGCGGCTCCATTTGATGCGCGGAATATACTGGTCTGTTTCACTGCCCAGGTCGGCAGCTACTGTATTCTGCTGTTGCAGGTTGTAAATATGGATACTTACCAGTGAATTATCTTCGCCGGCTTTGGGATATTTATAGGTGTACAGTCTGGGATAGTTTTGAGCAACCTCGTAAAACGGAATGGTGAATTCTTTCACATCACGTTCGTCGAAACGATAGTAAGCCAGGTATTTTCCATCGGGTGACCACAGGTACGCCCTGGAAAATTCAAATTCTTCCTCGTACACCCAATCGCAATTGCCGTTAATGATTTGATTTTTAGCGCCATCTTTAGTGATAGCTGTAACCTGCTTGTCAGCTATATCATATATATACAGATTATTGTCTTTTACGTATGCTATTTTGCTGCCATCGGGACTAAAGGTAGCATGCAATACTTTTTGATCGCTGATGGCATGTGTGGTTTTTGTTTTTAAGTCGGCCACCCATACTTTATACAGGACTGAACGGCGATAAATGGGCTCCGGCTCTGTGTATATCAGCAATTTATCTTCATTTGCTGAAAACTGATAATCATTGATTGCTGACAAACCTTTGGTAGTGCTGCTGCGAAAAATAGTAGCCAGTTTTTTACCGCTCGATAAGTCGTAGGAGTTAATTTCCTCGCCTCCGTTTTCGTCAAGTTGCGTGTAACGGCGGCCGTCTTTCAGTGCATTGAAGCCTGGTACATTTTTGACAGCGAAAGTTCCTCTTTGCCAGATATCTTCAAGTGTAATGTTTGCCCGCTTTTGCGCCCACATAGTTTGGGGTAGCTGACAGCATAAGAAGAGGGCGGCAATTAACCAGGGTTGAGACAATAATTTACGATACATTGTAGTAGGTTTCAAAAAACGCTGCTAATGTACGTTATGCACCAATTATAAGCATCACCCATAACAGGGGATATTATCATCTCCCTGGCGATTAGTGTAGAGCTCCGATAATTCAAATGGAGCCCTATGTGGATTAGGCCTGCTGCTCGAATGCTTTTCTGTTGATTTTTTCAAGTAGTGCAGCTACCGCTTCCGGTCTGGGTTGCATTTTTTGCTTTTTAAGGAGTTCGATTTCGGCAGCATATGCTTCGTCCAAAATTAATTCCTGTAAAATATGCTGCGGTTCAGGAGCCTGGCTGGAAGTAGAAGGTTGTTTATTCGTGTAAATTTTTCGATCCATCTTCGAATTTTCTTTTTGTATGCGGTTAAAACGGAACTATGTCAATTTTAGTATACTCAAGCATCATTTCTATGCACAAAACAGATTTTAGCCTTGAAAAGATGCCCGGGCTTGTCGGCTTATGTGATAAATCAACGATGAAACCGGCCATTTGTTGCATCTTTGCTGTTCCATCCAAAAAAAAACCCCTCATTTCCCTCGTGGATTGCATAAAAGGAACACTGGTGGATGGTCAAATGAATAATGTATTCGGGAAAAGGCCGGCTGGATGATGTTGCACTCGCGTCCGGCACCATCTATTTTCCCGCTTATTTTTTCCGGGTTACTTTTGCGCGGTGAAACGCCGTCCCTTTTTTCTGTTATTACTTGTCCTTGTATGGGTGCCTGCCGTAAATATGCGGGCACAGGAGGCCGACACCTTGTTGGAAGTACAGATACTGGTGGCCGATACGGTGGCTGATAACCGCCAGAAATTTGCCGCAGGACAGCCCATTCAAAAGATAGATAATAAGTACAAAGCCCTGTATGAAACTTTGTCACTCGCTCATCTTCTGGCGCAGCAAAGTCCGGTATTCGTGAAGTCATTCGGCATTAACGGAGTGGCTACCATGTCGGTACGCGGAGCTTCGGCTGCGCAGTCAACGGTACTTTGGCAGGGTGTGCCTATTGTAAATCCGGCCATGGGTGTAGCCGACATTTCTTTATTGAACACTGGTTTGTTTGATGACATCTCGTTGCAATATGGAGGTTCCTCGGCTTTGTTCGGTTCTGGTAATGTAGGCGGGGCGCTTCTGTTAACGCAAAATACACCTGAGTTCCAACCCCGCCGCGAACTTCTTATGAGTACGACGGCCGGCAGCTTTGGCCGGTTCGACGGTTCTGTAAAAGCTTTATTGGAAACAGGTCGTTGGAAGGTAAAGGCTCATGCCTTTATGCAGACCGCCCGAAACAATTTTGTTTTTTTTGACAATAGTACCGCCACCTGGCAGAAAATGAGCAATGCTGCCCTGCAGGCGGAAGGTGCCTTATTCTCTGCCGAATATAATTTACGAAGGAAGCCAGCGGTGCTGCACGAATATATTTCATTGCAGTTATGGTATCAGCGCTACCAGCGCGAAATTCCCCGCGCACTTTTCGAAGCTTTTTCCGAAAAAAAACAGACGGACCTGTCACTCCGTAGTCTTCTTCGCTGGGAAAGAAGCACGCGCCGTTCTACCTGGTACGCCAAAGCATCGTACAGTCAGGAGCGCCTGCAATACCGCGATGGTATTGCGTTGCCGGACAACGACAATACCATTCATCAATACTATCAGGAGGCAGGTTGGCGCTATAGTTTGAACCCGAAGGCCGGCGCCCGGACAGCACAGCAGCTGCTTACCTATATACCGGTAATATATTCAACGGCAGCAGGTCGTAATTTGTCTTCAGGAAAAGATCAGACACGCCCCGCCGTGGTACTTGCATACGCGGTACAGAATAATGCTGCAGGCTGGAAAGCCAATGTAGCGCTACGTCAGGAATGGCTACAGGGCAGGTCTGTGCCCATACTGCCCGGGGCGGGCGCAGAATGGACTTTATGGCGGCATACGCGTTCCCTTCAGCGCCTGCAGTTTTTATTGCGGGCCAATGTGCAACGTTCCTACAGGATTCCTACCTTGAACGAGTTGTATTATTTTCCGGGAGGGAACCCCGACTTAAAACCTGAGCAGGGCTGGAATCTGGATGGCGGATATACCTTCATTTACCGGCGGCTGAATGCGCTGGAAGACGGGAACCGTTTCCGGCTAAAACACGAACTCAGCCTGTTCAACAGGTATATCAAAGACTGGATATACTGGATCGGAGGGGCTATCTGGACACCGCATAATATTGCCGAAGTATATAGCCGGGGAATAGAAGCAGATCAGGAAGCTGCCTACTCGATAGGTGCTGTGGTATTGCATGCATCGTTGCGATATGCCTATGTACGATCTACTTCCGAAGCTTCCTATGTGCCGGGAGACGGCAGTAAGGGAAAGCAAATTCCTTATGCTCCGCGCTATAACGGACAGGCAAATATTGGGCTTACGTACCGCCATCTTGTGTTCAATTACAATCATACGTACACCGGATATCGCTTTGTAACCATTGATGAGTCCCAGTTTCTGGCGCCGTATCAGACGGGTAATGTGCAGCTGTCGTATACAGTTAGTCGCGGGTACTATTCAGCGCGCATCAATATGCAGTTACAGAATGCCTGGAACCGGCGCTATGAAGTTGTAAACGCGCGTCCTATGCCCGGCCGCCATTTAATAATAAGTATGCATCTTGGGTTTGCGCGATAAGCGCCCTGGTACTAAGCCCGCACTAATACACCGGAAATTTTGAATAAATGCTCTGTGTCTGACTGAATGGCGGCTGTTGTATTTATATTGTTACCATCAATTTGCCAGCTGACGGTGACACTTACTATCTGGTTTTGTTCTGGTACCCACAACCTGAGAAACTTGATTTGGGCTGCTTTTTGTAGAAGAAGTTGTTGTCCGGTGGCACTTTCAACCAGTTCTTTTACCACCTGTACCATACACACCCCGGGCACTACGGGTTGCCCTGGAAAATGGCCTTCGAATATAGCATGTGCCGGGTCTACGCTAAGCTTTGCCAGCAGGGAATGTTCATTTATCTGCTGGTTATGTAAATGAAAAAGATTATTCAGTAGCATCTGTTGTGATTTTCTTTAAGTCGATGGTAAAGCCGGCGTTCAGGTGGTCAATTTGAATTCGGTCACTGAGGGTATGTGCGGAGGCTGGGCTTAGTTTCATACTTATGACCCGATGTTTACTGTCGCCGTTTTCAATGCGCAACAGGTTGCGGTCCCGGTCTGTAACGTAGAATCCAAACCCTTTTTCCAAAGGGAAAGAAACATAATATTCTTCATGATTTTTAAAAAAATGGAGCACTTCGCCGGGTTTGGAAGGAATGTTTTTCAGCAATAACAGTTCGAAGTCTTTTTTAAGCGTTTTAATAAGTGCAGTTTGGTTCATTTGCTGCATGATGGAGTACACACTAAACGAATCGTTCTGATCCCAGCCGAAGTCAAAAAAAGTTTGGCCCATTTCATGTTGAAACACAACCCGCGTTCCGCCGGCATCCTGGTTTTTGATGTACAGCAGACCACTAAAATGGAATTTTTTGATCCCGATTTTGCCGTCAATCACCGCCCTGTACATTACTTTGTCAAAATGCGGCCGGAATGATGCGGCAGTATAAGACTGTGATAAAGTAATTTCCTCGCGATGCTTATATAATTCCCGCCGGCAGGAGGTTAGCAGCAGCAGGATACTAGCGAATATTAAAAAGCGCATCCGTTATACCTTTATTTAGCTTTTTATTGCTGAAGGTCATTTGGGTAAAATCACCTCCGGCTTCGTTCATGGTCAATTTTGCCACCGTATAGTCCGACTTATCGATGTAAACGTCTATGCGGGCAAACATATTTTTCATGGCTGCGTTAGCAGGTGTCAATTGAAGCAGAATCTGGCTGCTGTTTTCAAACGCTGCTACGCTGAAATCCTTATTGTTCATCACGTTGCCACTCATGCAATCCATCATTATGCGGTTAACCGACTGCATTGTCTTACTATTTCGGGTGTTGATTTTGCTTGTCTTGTTTTCATCTTTTACAGTAATACGTCCTGCATTCATTACCAGCAGGTACTGAAATGGCTGCGTGTATTCGATCCGTATTTTATCGTCCTTTTTAAAATAGAACCTGCCTTTGGAGCTGACTTTATCCTGCAGCATCTTCATTTCTTTTACCTGTGAAAAATCAGCACTGATATCTTTAATAGTATGTGCCGCCTTTCCTAAGCTACTTTGCAAACCTCCTGTCTGATTTATTGCTGTAAAGCCTTTAGGTGCCTGAGCCCAGGAGGCAAAATGCATCAGTAAGCATATTACAATAAGTAGGGAATTCAATTTTTTAAATGGCATAATGCTTATTTGCCGGCAAAGATAGAGAATCTGGTACCAGCGATACCAAAACTGGCTAATAGCGCTTTGTACAGTTGAAAAGACGAAAAATCCGATGGAAACAGTGGGGCTTTTCTTTTTTCTTTTTACATTTTGACTAAGCCCTATTTGAAAAGCGTTCCGGAAGGTTATAAATTATAAATGCGATTTCTTTTTGTTTTGACTTATATTGCAAATACGGTAATATGCTCAATGAGCCAGGTCCCATCATTCAATTTTATTCATCATCAAAATCGAAACATTATGAGAGCAGCAATTCTATTCATTTTCGTTGCATTATTTGGCCTTGAAGTTTCGGCGCAGGTCCTTACGGTTGGTACGGGTACGGGTGCCGGCTTGTACCATGGGCCTATTTACCGGTTCAGTGCCAGCAGTACCAGCAATTATACCAAGAATATGATACTTTATACTGAAGCTGAGCTCACCACTGCAGGCTTAAGTGTGGGGTCATCTATTACGGAACTGGCCTGGTATAAGACCGATGCTTTTCAACTTACCAATGGTTCTTCGGGCGTGCTTACGCTTCGTTTGCGCATGGGTTCAACCGCTACTTCCTATCCTACAGGTGCTCATATTTTTACTGAGTCAGCATCGGGCTTTTCTACCGTGGCTACCGTAAACTTCGATGCCGCCGGTAATAATATTAACGGACCTGCAGGCTGGGTTCCCATTACGCTGAGCACACCCGTGGTGTACACGGGGGGTAGTCTGGAAGTGTATGCCGACTGGGTATTGACATCCGGAAGCGGCAATCCCAGCAGTGGACCGTTTAACTGGCGAAATCATAGCACAGGTACCGACTTTCGGACCTTACAGATGTTTGGCTCCGCAGCACTTACAAGTACAGGCACCACATACCGATACAACTTAAGAGGAGATTTGCGATTGACGTATGTCTCGGCTGCCAGTTGCACTAATCCGCCTAACGCGGGTACTATAATTCTTACACCGGCCGGGCCTGTATGCGCTGGTACCAATGTAACACTTGATTTGTCGGGCAATAGTACCGGCAGTGGCATTACTTACCAATGGGAGAGTTCTGCGAGCAATGCGCCCTTCGCACCTACTGCGCTGGCTCCGCCTGCAAGCTCATCTTCGTTCATCGTAAGTCCTGCTACTACCACCTGGTACAGGGCTAAAGTTGTGTGCAACAACAATACACCTGTGTACTCAAGTCCGGTACAACTGCAGGTGACACCGGCTCCGGTGGTTAATCTGGGCAGCGATACCGTGGTTTGTGGTAGTGGCAGTGTAGTACTGAACGCAGGTAACACTGGTGCCACTTATTTGTGGGACAATAATTCAACAGCTCAAACGCGTACTGTTTCCAGCGCAGGTACCTATTATGTACGGGTTACCCAGGGAGGCTGCCAAGGCTACGATACGATCACTGTAAGTTATAGTGCAGTTCCTACGGTCAATCTGGGAGCCGATACTACGTTATGTCCCGGTTCCAGCCTTACCCTCAGTGCAGGCAATGCAGGCTCGAGTTATCTCTGGGATAATGCGGCTACAAGTCAGACCCGGGTGGTGACTACTGCTGGTACTTACTATGTGCGCGTAACCAACGCATCCAATTGTGTAGGCCGCGATACCATTGTGCTTACTGCAGCCACGGCACCCCAGGTGTCGCTTGGCAACGACACCACTATTTGTAATGGTTCCAGCCTGACGCTGGATGCAGGCAACACCGGCGGTACCTATTTATGGGATAATAACAGTACAAATCAAACCCGCACGCTTACGGTAGGGGGTACTTATTACGTAGTTGTGACCAATAGCAGCTACTGTAAAAGCAGCGATACCTTCGTCCTGGGTTTACATCCCAATCCGACCGTAGACCTTGGTGGCACGATCGGCATTTGTGATGGAAGTCAAACCATCCTAGATGCCGGCAATACCGGCAGTACCTACCTCTGGGACGATGCCAGTACCGCTCAAACGCGAACTGTATCAATTGAAGGGACCTATTATGTTACTGTGACCGATGCGAACGGGTGCAGAGGCTCCGATACGGTTACTGTATCAATTCAACCTTTACCGTGGGCAAGTATAACGGCGGCTGCCGGTAATAATGGAAATTATACGTTTACTGCCACTCAGGTCATTGGAACAGTAACCGGCTACACCTGGAATTTCGGCGATGGCAGTGCCAATGGTACAGGCGTTTCAGTACAACATACTTATACGGATAACGGTGCATATACCGTCACGCTTACCTTAGCCGGACCCTGCGGCCCCATATCCGTTACTAAAAACATAGAAGTGACCGGAATAGTGGGAATTCAGGATTACGGTATCGCTGATAAAAACTGGTTACTGTATCCCAATCCAGCAAACAATGAAATTCATCTCAGTAATGAGGGCAAAGAAGTGATCAAGGGCCTGCAGATATCTAATATTTTGGGTCAGCAGGTTTATTCCCTTCAAAATCTCCGGACGTCCGGAATAACTATTTCACTTGCCGGGTTACCTTTGGGTGTTTATCTGCTGAAGGTGCACACGGAGGGCGGATCCCTGCTTCGAAAGTTTGAAATATTGCGATAATGCCAATGGCCGGTGCTGATAGCGCCGGCCATTTCTTTTGACTGTTGATTATTTTACTGCAGGGGTAAGGTAAACCAGAATGTTGCTCCCTCACCGGGTTCGCTGATGACACCTATTTCGCCCTGATGCCTGTAGATGATGTCGGCGCTGATATAAAGCCCCAGGCCCAGTCCGGAAACATGGTTTCCTGCGCCATTGCCTCTGAAATAGCGGTCGAATATTTGTCCCTGTTGTTCTCTTGGGATACCCGGACCTGAATCGCGTACCGACACTTTAGCTGCGTTGTTTTCCTTTTCCACTTTCAGATAAATGGTGTCGGAGAACGGTGCATATTTAACAGCGTTGTTCAGGAAATTGGCTACTACCTGGTCAATGCGGTGCTGGTCGGCACATACACACAGGTCCGGATCGCCCTCAAATTCAATTTTGAACTGCCCTGTCTCCCGGATGTGCATGCAACAGTCGTCCAGTAAGTCCTTCAACCTGAAAGTAGTTTTGCTCAATATTATACTGTCGCGGTTGGTAATACTTACATTGAGCAGGTCGTCAATCAGCCCGCTTATCTTTTCCATACTGCGATCGGCCTGATCGAGCAATCGCGGAAACATAACATCATCCGGCGTTTCTTTAATGCGCTGCAGTAATTGAAGAGAAGCTTTCAGCGATGTGATGGGCGTTTTTAATTCATGGCTCGCTATGGAAATAAAGTCATCTTTCTGTTGTTGTAAGCGTTTGAAATCGGTGATGTCCAGTACAGTGCCCAACAGTTTTTCCGGACTGCCATCAGCCTGGCGGTACAGCTTCGCCTGCACCCTGATCCAGCGTATCGAATTGTCGGGATGAATCAATCGCGCTTCATACATCATGCGGCCATCGCGTTTTGCGGCGGCATGCGCTTCCGGACTGAAATGCAAATCGTCGGGGTGAAACATTCTAAGCAGTTCGGCACGGGACTTAGGCCTGCGCACGCCGAATATCTGGTCGAACCGTTCCGATGTGACCATATTGTCCGAGGTGTAGCTGAATTCAAAAGTGCCGATTTCCGCAGCCTCTACCGCAAGCCGTGTGCGCTCTTCGGCATCTTCAATAGCTCGGCGTGCTCTTACCTGAGCAGTCACGTCAATAGCTACAACCATGATGGCGGTTACCTTTCCATCTCCATCGGTTACAGGTTCATACACAAAATCCAGAATCACTGATTCGGGCACACCAAATCGAACCAGTTCTACTTCATGTTCACTGGCTCTGAAGGTTTTGCCCGTTTCTATTACTTCATTTAGAACCGGTGCGTATCCGTCAGCGGCCTCACTTACTATTTCCCAAATTTTTTGACCGTTTACTTCTTCTTTCGATTTGCCAATCAGCATCAGGTATTCGTCGTTCACATCGATTACCACCAGGTCCGATGCGCGCAACACACAGATGCCTATCGGCGCCTGGCTTATGAGGCTTCGGAATCGTTCCTCACTGAACCGTAAGGCTTCATTTTTGGTTTTCAATTCCAGTTGCGACAAAATGAGGTCTTCGTTCGTAGCGGAAAGTTCTTCTACTGTTGCTGCCAGTTCTTCGTTCAGTGCACTCATGCGGTCGGTAAGTTCGGTTTCTTTTCCGAGGGCCTCTTCCAGAAGCTGGCGTTGTCGCACCTGCTCGGTAATATCGTTGGCAGTAACTATGATACCATCAATTGTGCCGTTTTCTCCAGGCAGTGGATCATAGTAAAAACTAACATATTTCTTGACAATTCCCTTTTCGGTTTTATAGTAAAACAGTTGTTCTTCCTGTCCATACGGCACACCTGTTTCATAAACCTGTCGCAGCAATTTGGGAAATATCTGGTCATCTAATTCAGGGAGTATGTCCATTAACCGGCGACCCGTTACTTCTTCAATGCTCCGATCCCACAGATTTACCAGGGGTTGGTTGGCAATTTCAATGATCCAGTCACGTCCCCGGAGAATCATGAGCGGATAGTGGGCCGTCATTATCAGGTTGCGCAGATTGCGTTCCGATCCTGCTATTTCTTTTATAGCCTGTGCTATGCGTAATTCCAGATCCTGATTTAACTGTTCAAGCCGTTGATGAGCTTCCTGCAAATCTTCCAGCGTAGCGCTTAATTCCTCGTTGGCAGCCGAAAGCTCTTCGTTGGAGGCAGCCAGCTGGTCGACCAGTGCCTGTTCGTGGCGTTCGGCCAGTACACTTTGTGTGATATTGTTGGCGGTGATTAATAAATAGTTGATTTCGTCATTATCTTTCGAAACGGGTAAAATCTCTAGTTGCCACCAGCGTTTTAATTCTGCTCCATTTTTGTCATCAATAAAATCGTAGCGGAATGTAGGTGTTTGGACTTGTTTTCTGTTACTGATCGCCTGTTGGAAAATTTCTGTCAGAATACTGTTAACTTCCGGATGTTTAATGGCAGCACTGAATGCCGTCCAAACGCTTTTTCCTCTATGCTCAAGCATTGAGTTGCCGATGGCCTGCCTGAATGCTGTGTTGAAATCTAGTATGGTAAAGTCAGGGGAATTTGCTTGCAGTATAATACGCGGCACATCAGTCTGGAACAATGCCTGGAAGATGGGCGTGGAAATATGGTTCATTCGGCTAAATTAAATAAGTTCAACCATTAAATTTTGTTTCATTTAAATGCTTCGGCGTACTGCTGCTGCGGGGTTACTTTTTTAAGAAAATACACAGTTGAAAAAGAACGGAATGCCCCTACACAGGTCTTATATTTGCAGTTTCGCCTAAAAATAAACAATCGCCCCAAAAACCCATGGTTATTTGGCTGACAATATTCCCGGATGCTGACTGATAGGTATAATCGCGTTCATAGTTATCTACGGATATCCCTTACGGATCACTGCAATTTGCGGTGCAATTATTGTATGCCCGATGAGGGCGACTATACTGCTGCTCCGGCTGCACATCTCATGCAGGAAGATGAATTAATAGCCATTGCAACATATTTTGTGCAGGCCGGCGTGCGCAAAATCCGGCTCACCGGCGGCGAACCCCTGGTTCGTAAAGACGTCGCTTCCATCATAGAACGCTTGTCGCAACTGCATGTGCAGCTTGCCATTACTACTAACGCAACCCGCCTGCATCTGTTCGAAAATACGCTTCGGAAGTCTTCGATCCGGCATGTCAATATTAGCCTCGACACGCTTAACAGGGAGCGTTATCAAATGATTACAAGGCGTGACGTGCTGGGTCAGGTATTGCGCAATATAAGTATGATGTTGGCGGCGGAATACAAGGTCAGGATTAATATGGTGGTGGTCAAAGGCTTAAATGAGGAGGAAATCATTGATTTTGTAGCCCTTACCCGCGACCAGGACCTGGAAGTCCGATTTATTGAATTTATGCCCTTTACCGGCAACAACTGGTCGTCCGGAAAGGTATATACGCTGGAGGAAATTTTGCAGCATGTCTCGACTCGTTATGCTTTCGCAGCAGTAGAACAGGAAGCACATGATACTGCCAGGCGTTTCAGGGTTCAGGGGCATAAAGGTACATTCGCGGTAATCAGTACTATGAGTCAGCATTTTTGTGGCGATTGCAACCGTATCCGGCTAACCGCTGACGGAAAACTAAAGAACTGCCTTTTTTCAAGGGAAGAAACAGATTTATTGCAGGCATTCCGGCAGGGGCACAACTTGTCGCAATTGATTGCAACCAATATTAGTGCGAAGGCTGCCCAATTAGGAGGCCAGTTTCAAACGGGATTAACTGATATGGAAGCTGCTGCCATTCAAAACCGGAGTATGATCTCTATAGGGGGATAAATTTAATATCTAAAATTTCTGATGATCGGTACACTTGAGGCACAGGACATAATTGAAGCCAATACGAAAGCGCTGGCAGCGTGTATGCTACCTCTGGAGCAGTGTTCCGGCCGGGTGCTGGCTTCAGATATTTATGCCGGTACAGACTTTCCTGCCTTCCCGCAGGCCGCAATGGATGGTTATGCCTTTTGCTTCGGTAACTGGCGCAAAGGTGCAAAGCTAAACGTAGTGGCCGCCGTAGCTGCAGGAGATGCTCCCCTGCCAGTGGAAGGTAGTCGGGTAGCAGTGCGTATATTTACCGGAGCAGCCCTGCCCGCAGGCGTAGATACTGTAGTAATTCAGGAGAAGGTTCATCGCGAAGGCGATTATATCATGATCAACGATGAAGAAATAGTTGCCGGAAGTAATGTGCGACGCCCGGGTTCTGAGATCAGGGCGGGTTCGCTGGCCTTACATGCCGGAACACAGTTGTCACCAGCTGCTTTGGGCTTTCTGGCAGGTATCGGTATCGCGGAAGTGTCGGTTATACCAGCGCCCAGAGTGCGAATAATTATAACGGGGAATGAGCTGTGTGCTCCAGGTGAACCGCTCGCTTACGGCCAGGTATTTGAGTCGAATTCTATAGCATTATGCGCCGCACTTCGGCAAATGCAGATAGAGGATGTTCAGGTTTTTAAAGTGGCCGATGATCCGGAAAAGCTGCAATCAGTATTGTCGTTGGCACTCGGCGATGCCGACATGGTGCTGCTCACCGGAGGAGTAAGTGTAGGTGATTACGATTTCGTACTACAGGCAGCTGCTTCCTGCGGCATCCAGACACGTTTCCATAAAATAAGGCAGAAACCAGGTAAACCCTTGTTTTTTGGTACCAGGCAGCAACAATTAATATTCGGATTGCCCGGCAATCCGGCCTCGGTGCTCACCTGTTTTTATATTTATGTAAAAAAGGCACTGCATTTACTTGGTGGCATGGCTCCGCCGGTATCGCAAAGCGCTGCACTTGCCGAAGACTATCATAAGAAGGGAAATCTTTCTCATTTTCTGAAAGCCCGATATGATGGAAATTCCGTTTATATTTTACCTGCTCAGGAATCGTACCGTATGCAGTCTTTTGCTATTGCTAATTGCCTGGCGGAGCTGGCAGGGGAGGAGGAAACAGTTAAGAAGGGCCGGTTGATTCGTATTCATCCAATTGCCTGATACGCTTAATGGATATCCTGCTTTTAATATTGGTTTTTATTGTCGCGCTATTGTACGCGGCAGTGGGCCATGGCGGAGCCAGTGGTTATCTGGCGCTGATGGCCTTATACGGCTGCGCACCGGAGGTAATGAAACCCACCGCCCTGATGCTGAATTTATTTGTCTCGCTTACTTCTTTTATACAGTATTACCGGGCCGGGTATTACCGGGCCCATATTTTTTTGCCGCTGGCGCTGACCTCGGTTCCACTCTCTTTTTTAGGGGGCTATCTGGCCATTGACGGCGTATTGTACAAGCAGATATTAGGTATTCTGCTATTGTTTGCAGCAATTCGCTTCTGGCTGTCGCGCCGTGCCCATGTGGTGCAGGCCGGCAAAGCCTCTATACCTGTTCTGCTTTCGATAGGTGCGGCTATCGGCTTCCTTTCAGGCCTGATTGGCATTGGCGGTGGCATTTTATTATCGCCGGTACTTATTCTGCTGGCCTGGGCCGATCAAAAACAAACAGCAGCCATTAGCGCAATATTTATCTTTGTGAATTCGCTGGCAGGACTGGGCGGGCAATGGGCCAAAGGGCTGGTAGTACACGACAACATGATTTGGTTTGTATTGTTTGCCGTGGCCGGCGGGTGGGTCGGTGCGTATTGGGGAGCAGGAAAATTTCCCCAATTAATATTGAAAAAGATACTGGGTGTAGTTTTGTTGCTCGCTGCTATCAAGCTGATCACGGCGGTAGTTTAATGATGCATTTCGAAAACGAGTTGAATTCTTAAAAAATGGAAGTATTATTGTTTGGCCGCCTGGCCGAAATTGCCGGGCTTACCGCTTTGAACATCGATTGGGTTAAGGACAGCGATCAGTTAAAACAAAAGGTTCTGGAGCTATTCCCTGCAATAGCTGCTATTCCTTTCCGCATAGCGGTAGATAAAAAAATAATTTCTGAAACTACCACATTGCAGGCCAGCAGTATGGTGGCCTTGCTGCCGCCTTTTTCGGGAGGATAACAGAATATCATGGACGAACGATATCAACGACAAATGTGTTTACCCGGCATGGGCACCCCGGGCCAGGCGCGGTTGAGGGCTGCCAGGGTGCTTGTAATTGGTGCCGGAGGATTGGGCTGCCCCGTTTTGCAGTATCTTACTGCAGCAGGCGTAGGTACCCTGGGTATTGTGGACAATGATCAGGTAGAGCTTTCTAACCTGCACCGGCAGGTCTTGTACCAGACTGTTGATATAGGCACATCCAAAGCCATTTGCGCTGCGGCCAGACTTAAGGCCATGAATTCAGACGTTCACCTTATTCCCTTCAACGATCGAATTACTGCATCCAATGCTGCAGATATAATTGCGGGTTTCGACATAGTTGTCGACGCCTCTGACAATTTTCCTACAAGATATTTGTTGAACGACGCCTGCTATTTGTTACACAAGCCCCTTGTATATGGCGCAATTCATGGTTTTGAAGGGCAGGTGGCCGTTTGGCGTAACGACAACAAGCCGGCATTGCCTGGCGGCTATCGCGACCTTTTTCCTGATCCTCCGGCGGATGGCTTAATAGCCAATTGTGCCGGGAACGGTGTAATAGGTGTGTTAGCAGGTATTATAGGAACTTTGCAGGCCGGAGAAGTAATAAAAATAATTACGGGCATAGGGGCAGTATTGGATCAAAAACTGCTGACCTATAATTGGAGCACACAGCAATTCTGGACCTTTGAACTGGAGGCCGGGAATCAGGTGTTGTACTCACGGCCACAAGACCTGGACACATTGAAAAACTGGGCTTATGATGATGAGCTCGAGTGTGATTGCACGGCCGAATTAAATATGACCGGCTTACGCCAATTGCTCTCGGGAGGCGGGGTCACGGTTGTAGATGTTCGGCTGCCCCATGAGGAACCGGTAATTACCGATTTTGAAACCGTCAACATACCGCTCCCAAGTATCAACCGGCATAGTATTCCTGAGGAAGTGGAAGCTTGTGTATTTGTGTGTAATACCGGGAAAAGAAGTCGGGAAGCTGCGCGCATAGCCGCCGGATTCTGGCCCGGAATGAAAGTGTACAATCTTAAAAACGGGCTATTGGCCGAAGATTTTAAATAAAAAATGGAGTATTTCTCGAACCTGAGTCCTTTTATACAAGGTGCTATTACTCCCGATTTGGTTGCCCGCTGCTGTTGTCATGTGCAATCGGATACCCAGGCAGGGGCATTAAGCTTTTTTGTCGGACAGGTACGCAGCGATGTTATTGACGGCAGAATGGTTAAGGCCATTGAATATACGGCCTACGAGGAAATGGCATTGGAGCAATTGCAGCAGTTGAAAACTGAAATCAAACAGCAGTTTGGATTGCGGCAAATAATCATTGTACACAGTCTGGGCCTGGTAGGGGCCGGCGCACATTGCCTCCTTGTATGCACCACTGCCGCTCATCGTAGAGCAGCTATGGAAGCCTGTAACCTTGCGGTGGAAAGGCTTAAATCTGAGTTGCCGGTTTGGGGAAAAGAAATATTGGACGATGCTTCGGCACAATGGAAAATTAATCGTTGAGATGGTAGATATTACACATAAGAATTTTAGTTTACGCAAAGCAGTAGCCGTGGCCATACTGCATGTTTCGCGGCAGGAAACGATGGATGCTATCCGGGACGGTCGGGTTCCTAAAGGCAATGTATATGAATGCGCCCGGACCGCTGGATTGTTTGCAGTAAAAAATACCAGCAGCGCCATTCCCGACTGTCATCCCATACCGGTAGAATATACAGCCATCCGATACCAGCAACAAGGGTTGGAAATTAGGATAGAAGTGGAAGTACACACTATTTACCGTACCGGAGTGGAAGTAGAAGCCATGCACGGGGCTGCCATAACCGCCCTCACCATGTATGATATGCTCAAGCCTATTGACAAAAAAGTAGTTATTGGTCAAATAGCCTTGCATTCTAAATCTGGGGGCAAATCGGCTTTACCACTCCCTTCCGACAAAGAGTTCAGATCACAGATCGTTGTATGTTCCGATACCTTAAGTAAAGGTGAAGGTACCGATACTTCCGGTAAGGCAGCTATAGCAGCCCTGGAAGCGATGCATGTTACTACACAAACTTATACCGTTATACCCGACGATGCTGAAGAAATAAGAAAGCAATTGCTCTTGGCGCGCCAGCAGGAAGCAGACCTGCTTCTCTTTATCGGTGGCACCGGCCTTTCCAAACGAGATATTACCCCCGACATAGTTGCTCCCCTGCTGGACGTTCAGATACCGGGTATTATGGAAGCTGTACGGAACTATGGTCAACAACGTATGCCTTATGCAATGCTGTCGCGCGGTGTAGCCGGATTTGCGGGCGATACGCTGGTTATTACCCTGCCGGGGTCAGCCTCAGCGGTGCGGGAAGCCATTGCAGCACTTTTCCCGCACCTGTTGCATGTGTTTGAAGTGCGGCAGGGTAAACGCCACAGTTAGTAATATAAGTTGCAGTTAACCAGATACGCCTGAAATAGCACAGGGCATATGCACCAGGAATATCAATTGTCGGTGCGTATAAATATCTGTACAAAATAAAGTTGTCCTTTTCGCGATTTTGCTACACCTACGCCGATATGGTTATAATTTCCGAGCATATTTTTACGGTGGCGGGCGCTTTTGATCCAGCCATCAACTACTTCTTTAGCTGAGCTCTGCCCATACGCAACATTCTCGGCAGCCGCCGCTACAAAGGCTTTTTCGCGTTTCCTTATTTTATCTATTCGGGCTTCGAAGCCACTGTGGCCAAAGCCCGTTTTTTGAGCCGCCATATTACGGGCATGCGTTTCGGCCTGCACCGATGCCAGATCGTACATCTTCAGTGGTGGCTTGCCTTTCGATTTTCTATAAGCATTGGTGTACTGCAGTATTTCCTCTTCCAGCGAGCCGGCATAAGCATGCAGGCAGGGTACAGCCATAAGGAGGGCCAGCGCAATGACTGGCCAGATTTTTAACTTCAATCTCATTCTTCTTCTTTTTTCTTCTTCGGTTCCGTACGGTGTTCCTTTTCGTTATGCGTTACATCGTCGCCTTTAAAATCCTGTTCCTCATTTTTACGCGAATCCAGGTTGTCTTTATTCTCGGGGCGGTTGCGGTTGGCATTGTTCTGAGCCGGCTTGGTACCTGTCTGCTGTTGTGCGTTTTTCATAGTATTGACTTTTTTTATGATACTTGTAAAAGCAGAAAACAAATTCAGGTACCTGAAGTTGCTGCAACAAAGTTAAAACAACTGTCAGGCTGCAAACGGCTCAGATTGCCCTTCGGGCAGCTCAAATTCCTTTACCGTATGGGCTACGACGTAAGTGGCTACGCTATTTCCTATAAGATTTGTTATGGCCCGGGCTTCGCTCATAAACTTATCTACACCTAACAAAAATGCCAGTCCTTCAACAGGTATTTTGTTAATTGCGGTCAGTGTTGACGCAAGAACTATGAAACCACTTCCGGTTACGCCGGCCGCACCCTTGGAGGTGAGCATCAATATGCCGATGACCGCAAGTATTTCCGAAACCGAAAGCGGAACCTGATATAGTTGCGCCAGAAAAATGACCGCCATCGACAGGTATATGGAAGTACCATCCAGGTTAAACGAATATCCAGCCGGTATAACCAGGCCAACCACCGGTTTGCTGCAGCCTGCCTGTTCCATTTTTTCCATAAGTGAGGGCAGGGCGGCCTCTGAACTGGAAGTGCCCAGTACTACCAGTATTTCGTTTCTTATATAGCGCAATAAGCGGAAAATACTGGCTTTATAGTATCGAAGTATACCGCCCAATACCAGTACTATGAAGATGAACATAGTGCTGTATACGCTAAGCATCAGTTTTCCCAGCGGAATCAGGGTATGCAGACCAAATTTTCCCACGGTGAAAGCCATGCCGCCAAAGGCTCCGGCGGGTGCAGCATACATCAGATATTTCAGCGCTTTAAATACCCATTGGGAACAGTAGCCCAGCAGTACCATGGCCCGCCCGCGATGCCGCGAGTAATTAAGCACAATTCCGGTAATGATAGCGATGACCAGGACCTGCAGGGTGAAGTTGTCCATGAAGAAGTCAAACCAGCTGAACTGCTTACCGGGCGCGGGTGCAGGCTGGCTGCTTAAAGGTAAACCCGAGCGGTCTACATCACCCGGCCGCAGCCAATAGGCTGTTAATACACCAATACCCAGTGCAAACGTGGTTACAATTTCAAAATATAGAAGCGACCATATACCAATTTTACCTACTTTTTTCAAACTGCCCATTCCGCTGATGCCGGTCACTATCGTCAGAAAAATGATGGGCGCGATAAACAGCTTTATAAGATCCACGAAACGCCTCCCCAGAAACTCCATTCGCATACCCTGCTCCGGATAGTAATGGCCCAGCCATATACCCGCAAGTATGGCCAGCAATACCCAGAAACTCAGATTACGCAATAACTTTTTCCAAACGGGCCTCCCGCTATGGTTGCTTGCTGTAGATGCCGAACCCATGCAATAGGATTTAAGGGAAATCTTGATTCAAATGGCGACGAATGTAGTAAAAATGTTTATTTATGTATGGGTCTGAAACTTCCCCGGCGACGGTTTTGTATTTTGTTATCCGGTATAAGATTGCCTTTTGTCAACGTATTCAGGTGGCCCTTTCGCTATTTTAATTATAGGATGGCATACATTTTGAAGTATAAAGGAATAAGGTAACTTTGTAAACGGAACATCAATTTTTTTCATGTCATTTGAGCACCTGAGTCACGAGGCGGATTGCAGACATTGCGCCAAGCGCTTTACAAATGTATTCTGTAAGGCGCAAAACGACAGTATGGATGATATTCAGGCCGAAAAGATTTGTACCGCCTACAAAAAAGGCGAGTATATATTCAAAGAAGGAACCCGCCCCTTTGGTGTTTATTGTGTCAACCGCGGTAAAATCAAATTGGTGAAGACCGGTGATGACGGAAAAGAACAAATTATCCGTTTGGTAAAACCAGGTGACCCGCTGGGTTATCGTTCGCTGCTTAGTGGCGACAGGTACAACGCATCCGCAATCGCACTTGAAAACAGCGGGGTTTGTTTTGTTCCCAAAGAGCTGTTTTTGGGTATACTGCAAAAAGATAGTGCGCTTTCTTTCGAGATGATGAAATTGCTTTCCGACGATCTTAAGAAAGCAGAAATGCAGATTACTCACCTGGCTCAAAAACCGGTAAGGGAACGCGTGGCTGAAGCGCTTTTGTTTATCAAAGAAACGTACGGTTTTGAAGAAGATGAACAAACCATTGCCGCTTCATTTAGCCGTGAAGATATTGCCAACCTCGTAGGTACGGCTACCGAAACCGCTATCCGCCTGCTTTCTGAATTCAACAAGGAGCAAATGATCCGCTTATCAGGTAAGAAAATAATAATTACCGATTTGCCGAGGCTGATTAAGACCGCCAATATCTACGACTAGGTTTTAATCGCCGATATTATATTCCGGAGCGGTGCAGGTTTGAGTGCACCGCTCTCTTTTTTTGCAAGTAATCCAAATTTGTAAGCAACCATATATAGCTACAATCCGCCATTCAATCCCGCAGGCGAATATGATATAAATCATATTCTGCCGGGTATTAACTCATTTTCTGCCTAAAGCATCTACAGCAATTTTACACTTCAAAAAAATAATTGAAGGTGTATGATGCGTGAAGATATAGAACGCCTGACAGCTTTAGCTCCCGAAGCATTTATTGACAAGATGCTTCAATTCTATTATCCCTACCTTTTCTTGCTCATCAACCGGGTAGAGTCCTGTATAAAGGGCGTCGAATCGCCCGACGATGCCGGTCTCCTTCGTTCCATTCATGCCAGAATGAACGACGAACTCGATGGCTTGTACCGCAAAGAGAAGCTGGTACTCTACCCCTATTTGCTGCAGCTTTCGGCAGAAGGTAAAAAATCGGATGGTTGTAAGCCTTTCAAAAATGTTCGCGGCCATTATTTATCACTGATCGCTGCCTTGAGGCAACTGAAAATCATTGCAGAAACTGAGGTGTCCGAAGGATTGGATACAGAAGCCTACCGGTTGCTGAGGGACGATGCCGATCTCATGGAGCAAACACTTTCGGTTTTACAGCAGGTGAAAGAAGATCATCTTTTCCAAAAATTCCGGAGCTGTAGCAACGGTTGTAAATCTCTTTGATATGAGTACGGTCCTCAGCAGTCAAACCTGCTACCATTGCGGCGAACCCTGCAAAAATGATCAGATTGTAGCAGCTGGTCATCACTTTTGCTGCAACGGCTGCCGCAGCGTTTTTCAACTCATTAATAAACATCAGCTCGATGATTATTATTGTATGAACGAAAATCCTGGCACCAGTATGCAGGAAGTACAACCCAACAAGTTCAGCTTTTTGGATGATCCTGCAATAGAGTCCTCTCTACTCTCGTTCAACGACGGAAAACTGTCCCGGGTAACCTTATATCTGCCGCAAATACATTGCAGTTCCTGCCTTTGGCTGCTCGAGCATCTTGCTAGAGCCCATCCCGGTATCCTTGCCTCGCAGGTTAATTTTCCGACTAAGGAAATATCGGTGGCCTACGCATGCTCTGCAATGAACCTGCGCAAACTGGCCGAATTGCTTACCTCGCTGGGATACGAACCTCATATAACGCCAGGTACCGCTGCCGCAGCCGACGATAAACATGGTACTTATGACGGAAAGAAAGCCGCCTACAAGCTGGGTATTACCGGATTTTGCTTCGCCAATATTATGCTCATCAGCTTCCCCGAGTACCTGGGTATGAGCCATACCGAAAATCCTGATCTCGCATTTTTCTTCCGCTATGTCAATCTGGCGTTGGCGCTTCCGGTTGTGTTTTATGGAGCCCGTGAGTTTTTTGTGAATGCCTGGTACAGCTTCCGCCAACGCTATATCAATATCGATGCTCCCATAGCGCTGGCCATTACGGTTACCTTCCTGCGCAGCCTGTACGAAATTTTTACGGCAACCGGAGGCGGTTATCTTGATAGTATGAGTGGCATTGTCTTCTTTATGCTGCTGGGCCGCACACTTCAAAACAGAAGTTATAGTACCCTTAAGTTTAACCGCGACTATCGTTCCTATTTCCCCGTGGCGGTGTCCAAACTGGAAAATGGCATCCGGAAAATTGAAAAAATTGAAACCATACGTGAAGACGATATCCTCCTGATCCACCATCTGGAAGTCTTGCCTACCGATTGTATTTTGTCTAAAGGCAAGGCGGAAATTGATTACAGCTTCGTAAACGGCGAAAGTGATCCTGTAAATATTCCGGTAGGTAATATAATATATGCAGGAGGTAAGAACAGAGGTTCTACTCTTGAAGTTGTAGCTGTAAAGCCTTTCAGCCAAAACAGCTTTACGAGACTCTGGAACAATAAGGCTTTCGATAAAAAGGGTGAACTAAAGAAGCCCATGACCGATATTATCAGCCGTTACTTTTCTCTTGCAGTATTTACTATAGCAATTTCTGCATTTGTCTACTGGCAGTTTTATAACCCCGCCAATGCCTGGAATGCACTTACAGCCGTACTTATTGTGGCTTGTCCCTGTTCTTTATTGCTTACTGCAACCTTTACCAACGGCTATCTGGTCGAGTATTTTGCCGGTCAGGGCTTTTTTCTCAAAAATGCCGGTGTAATCGAAAAAATGAGCAATGTGAATCATATTGCGTTCGATAAGACCGGTACGATTACAGAAACCAGAACCGATCATATTGTAGTCAAATCTATGGAGCTCGATGATGAAGAGCTCAAGGTAATGCTGGCTATACTTTCACAATCGGTACACCCTCTTAGCCGGGCAATAGTGACGCATTACCAATACAACGGCGGCTCAGCTACAGGTATACACCTTAAGGAAATACCCGGATTTGGTATCGAAGCCTGGGTAAACGACCGGCATTGGAAGTTGGGAAGCGCTTTGTTTACCGACGCTATGTCGGTCGATGCCGATGGTAGCGAATTGTTCGTATGGATCGACGGGGCCGTAAAAGCTCATTATCAGTTTACGGCTGGTGTCAAGCCGGGGGTAGCGGCCATGTTGCGCTCACTTCCATTTTCTCTTTCCATGACCAGTGGTGATAATGATAGCAGCCGCAGCGAAATGCGGCAATTACTGGGACCCGACGCTACCTTACATTATCGCCAGTCTCCTGCCGACAAGCTGGAACATATCAGTCAGCTACAGGCCGCCGGCAAATATGTAATGATGGTTGGCGACGGTCTCAACGATGCCGGTGCCTTGCAGCAAAGCGATGTTGGCGTAGCCGTTGTGCAGCAATCCTTTTCGTTCAGTCCGGCTTGCGATGTCATTATGGAATCATCCATGTTGCCTCATCTTCCGCGTTTTCTGGCACTCGCAGGCCAGTGCCGCAAGCTGATCATGGTCGGGTTTATCTATTCTGTTTTATTCAATATAGTGGGCGTGTCAATAGCGGTTTCGGCACATATGTCACCCATGATTGCCGCTATTTTAATGCCTTCCTCGTCACTGGGAATTATGCTGATTGCGTTTGCCGGCATCCGGTATGCCAGTCGTAAATCGATGAAAGTAAATCTGACAAAGGCGTCGGCAAAACATGAGTAATATCATATTCCTACATAAGCAGCAACATTTTAAAACCAGGGGCTGCAGAGCAATTTTGCACTATCAATTATAAGTTATGACGATCATCATTTTTCTCTTATCCATTAGCCTGATCGTTGCCCTGGTTTTTCTGGGGGCATATATCTGGAGCGTGCGATCGGGTCAGTTCGACGACGACTATGCACCGGCACACCGAATATTCTTTGAGGACAAAAAACAAAAAGCAAAAACAAGCAATTAACATGATGCAAACGGAAAAATTCTTCTACGACAACAAGATCGTCAAACAGTTTGGCATAGCCACGTTGTTTTGGGGTGTGATTGGTATGCTGGTAGGGGTGCTTATTGCCTTCCAGCTCGCGTATCCCGCGCTGAATTTTGGTATCCCTTACACCTCTTTTGGACGTTTGCGTCCAATTCACACCAATGCTGTGATTTTTGCTTTTGTGGGAAATGCGGTTTTCGGAGGGGCTTATTACATTCTGCAACGCGTACTGAAAGCCAGAATGTTCAGCGATTTGCTCAGTAAAATTCACTTTTGGGGCTGGCAACTGATTATCCTGGTAGGCGCTATCTCCCTGGCTGCAGGCTATACTACGGGTAAAGAATATGCCGAACTCGAATGGCCGATCGATATTATGATAACCCTGGTTTGGGTAGTGTTCGGGGTCAATATGTTCGGAACCATTCTTAAACGCCGTGAACGTCACCTGTATGTAGCTACCTGGTTTTTTATAGGTACCTGGGTAGCCGTAGCTATGCTGCATATTGTCAATTCATTTGAGGTGCCTTTTACCTGGATCAAAAGTTACAGCTTATACGCCGGTGTTCAGGATGCACTGGTACAATGGTGGTACGGTCACAATGCGGTGGCTTTCTTCCTTACTACGCCTTTCCTGGGGCTTATGTACTATTTCGTACCCAAGGCAGCAGGTCGGCCTATCTATTCGTACCGCTGGAGTATTATTCACTTTTGGGCACTGATCTTTATTTATATCTGGGCCGGACCACACCACTTATTGTATACTGCCTTACCCGGCTGGGCTCAGGCATTGGGTACTGTATTTAGTATTATGCTTATTCTCCCCAGCTGGGGTGGTATGCTCAACGGATTGTTCACACTCCGTGGTGCATGGGATAAAGTAAGAGAAGATCCAATTCTCAAAATGTTTGTAGTCGCGTTAACCGCTTACGGTATGGCTACGTTTGAAGGTCCTATGCTGTCGCTGAAAAATGTGAATGCCATCAGCCACTATACCGACTGGACCGTAGCACACGTACACGTAGGTGCACTTGGCTTCAACGGATTTATGATATTTGGTATGCTGTACTGGCTTATACCACGCATGTGGAATACTACTTTATACTCCCGTAAACTGGCTAATCAGCACTTCCTCATTGGTACCATAGGTATCTTACTATATGCGGTTCCTCTGTACTGGGCCGGCTTTAGCCAAAGTTTAATGTGGCGCAAGTTTACCGAAAGCGGTCAGCTGCAATACCAGTTCCTTGAGACTGTGACCCATATTGTACCCATGTATGTATTGCGTGGTATTGGTGGTGCTCTGTATCTGGTGGGTGCGCTTATGGCTATTTACAACCTGCGTAAGACCATGAAGGCAGGATCCTTTGTGGCCAACGAAGCAGCCGAAGGTATTGCCCTCAAAGACCAGCCTATGCCACAGTCCAAAATGCACTGGCACAGTGTTATCGAACGCAAACCCGTACGTCTGCTGGTATTCAGTCTGGTAGTGGTTGCCATCGGTGGTGCTGTAGAGTTGATGCCTACTTTCCTGATCGATAACAATGTGCCTACCATATCCGCTGTGAAGCCCTATACTCCGCTGGAACTGCAGGGTCGTGACATATACGTACGGGAAGGTTGCTATACCTGCCACTCACAAATGGTACGTCCATTCCGCGATGAAGAGGCACGTTATGGTGAGTATTCCAAAGCCGGTGAATTCGTTTACGACTTCCCATTCCAATGGGGTAGCAAGCGTACCGGTCCCGACCTCCACCGCCTGGGTGGCAAATATCCGGATAGCTGGCATTACAAACACATGAATGATCCATTGGAAATCAGCGACGGTAGTATTATGCCCGCTTATCCCTGGTTGCTCGAAGATAATCTGGATACTACACTCACTGCTAAAAAAATAAGAGTGATGCAGGGAATGGGTGTACCATATCCCGAAGGCTATGATAAAATAGCCAACGAGGAATTGCGCAAACAGGCAATTGAAATAGCCGAAAATTTGCGTAAAGACAAAATTAAGGCAGATGATAAGAAAGAGATAATCGCCCTGATTGCTTACCTGCAACGCCTCGGAACAGATATTAAAAAGCAGGAAACTGCACAAAACTAAGATCATGAAGTTTACCAATTATTTGAAAGATATCGATAACGTCAGCATCTATCCGTTGTTTTCGCTGATAGTATTTACAGCCGTATTTGTAGGGGTCATTCTTTACACCTTCAGCTCCGACAAGCGCAAAATGCAGGATAACGCCAATATTCCATTGAATTAACCCATCTTATTTATGTTGTTGTCTCATAAACTTCTTAAGTATTCAGTTGCAGGATTAGTGCTGGCCTGTGTAAGTACTCCCACTTTAGTGTACGCGGGAGAAAACAGCGCAGCGGCACAGGACAATTACCAGATCGCACGATACATATTGACCGGCATCAGTGCCTTATTACTCCTGGTAATCGCAGCCCTGGGCAGTGCAGCCGCAGGAGCTAGTAAAATATACCGTGAACGCGAAAAAGCCGCTCAGAAAAATAAGAACACTTCCGGCCTGGCCTCTGTTCTGTTGCTGGCAGCTATGGCACTGCCCCAAATTGCCGGCGCTGCCGAATCCGGACGCAGTTTCGCTTCCACGGTCGGCATACCTGTAGACCTCTATTTCTTCTTCTTTGTAGTAGCGCTCGAAATCGCCATTATAATGGTACTGGTGCGCATTATTCTGAAACTGCTGGTAGTAAAAGATAAAACGGTCGCCGCCGCTCCAAAAGCGAAACGCTCCTTCAGCACCTGGTTCCGTAAAATCAATCAGACAGTCGCCATCGAAGATGAGGCCCAGCTCGATTTACAGCACGATTACGACGGCATACGCGAGCTCGACAACAAGGTGCCGGCCTGGTGGCAATATGCTTTTTATGCCACTATCCTGTTCTCCGTAGTGTACCTGTACCGTATGTTCGGCAGCGAAACCCTGCCCGATCAGTTTACCGAACTGGAACGCGCCAATGCAGTGGCCGCAGCAAAAAAGGCCGAATACCTCAAGAATGCAGCCAACAATGTAGACGAAAACACCGTGACCATGATGGACGAAAGCGGCATAGCGGCCGGTGCTATACTGTATAGTAAAAACTGTCTGGCCTGCCATGGCGATCAGGGGCAGGGTGGTGTGGGCCCTAACCTCACCGACGATTACTGGCTGCACAAAGGTGGCATTAAAGACATCTTCTACAGTATCAAATACGGATGGCCCGAAAAAGGTATGAAAGCCTGGGAGGCCGATTTCTCCCCCGCGCAAATAGCACAGTTGTCCAGCTACGTTAAGTCATTGCACGGAACCAATCCTCCCGGCGCTAAAGAAGCGCAGGGCGAACTCTACAACGAAGAAGAAAATACGGCAGAAGCCGACACCGCAGCTGTAAGTACAGCCAGCAATTAATAATCTATACAGAAGAGCATGAATAGTGAATCAGATACCTATGGTGATAGGATTAGTACGGTCGATAAACAGGGTAAGAGGAAATGGATTTATGCCCTGCAACCTAAAGGTAGATTATACAATATACGAACTTGGATCAGTTGGTTGTACCTGGCTACTTTCTTTGTTCTGCCTTTCATTAAAGTGAAGGGTACGCCACTGTTCCTTTTTAACTTTCCGCAGGCCACCTTCATATTCTTCGGTAAAGTGTTCCTGCCTCAGGATTTTATACTACTGGGGGTCGGAATGGTTACAGCTATATTGTTTGTAATCGTTTTTACACTGGTGTTTGGACGCGTATTCTGCGGCTGGATATGTCCCCAAACCATTTTCATGGAAATGGTGTTCCGCCGCATCGAATACTGGCTCGAAGGCCCTGCCAACAAGCAGGCCCTTGCCGACCGCAATCCGCCCACTACCGAACGCTACATCAGAAAGGGCCTCAAGCATATCATCTTTCTGCTCCTGTCCTTCCTGATCGCCAATACCTTTCTGGCCTACATCATAGGTATCGACGAGCTGTTTCGCATCATTACCGAACCCGTTTCGCAGCACCTGGCGGGCTTCCTCGCTATTGTGGGCTTTACCCTCGTGTTTTATGTAGTGTACGCTTTTGTGCGCGAGCTGGTTTGTACCGTTGTTTGTCCTTACGGTCGCCTGCAAAGTGTTTTGCTCAACAAGCAGTCGCTCGTTGTCGCTTACGACTATCAACGGGGCGAACCCCGTACCCGCCGCCGCAAAGACGAAAGCCTTAAAAAGGGCGATTGCATCGACTGCGGACTTTGTGTAAGCGTTTGTCCTACAGGTATCGATATCCGCAACGGCTTGCAAATGGAATGTGTCAATTGCACTGCCTGTATCGACGCATGTAATATGATGATGGCCAAAGTGCAGCAGGCACCCGACCTCATCCGCATAGCCAGTGAAAACGATATTGCCGAGGGCAAACAACCCCGGTTCAACCGCAGAACCAAATTGTATTCGCTGTTTCTGTTAGCCCTGACCGGCGTACTGGCTGCACTTATTGTCAGCCGCGCAGTGTTCGATGCTACCATACTGCGCGTGCCCGGGCAAATTTTACAGGAGAATACCGATGGAACCATCAGCAATCTGTATCGAATCAAAATTGTGAGTAAAAGCAGGCGCACCGAGCCCTATCGTTTGCACCTCAACCACCCCAAAGCCCGTATCGAATATGTGGGTAAACACCTCGATTCGCTGCACACAGGCGAAGCTTCCGAAGAAACCTTCTTTATAAAAGTTCCGGCAGGTGATATTCAGCGCCGGAAGGAAAAATATGAAATACACATAATGTCGGGCAATGAAATAGTACAACGTAAACAAGTGACTTTTATCGGTGAATACTAGTCGCACAAAGTAACAGAGATGACAACAAGCAAAATATTGCACGCAGGTAATGTACTGCTGGCCGGATTTGGCGCCATGCTCATCATGATGAGCGTACTGGTATATCTGTCTGTAAAACAGGATATACCCATGGTTAACAAAAACTATTACGAGCAGGAACTGAAGTATCAGAACAAACTCGATGCCATGCAAAACGCTACTGCTTATAAGGCCGATTTTCAGGTTCAGCGCAGCAATGGTATTATTGAACTGAGTATACCCGCCGTGCTGGCGCAGCAGCTCGATGAGGGTACTATTCACTTTTACAGCCCTTCCAGTCCCGAACGCGACCGCAGCTTCAACCTGGTGAAAAGCAAAGTGCAGTATGCCTTTACCGGGCAGCAGGTGCCACCTGGTATGTACCGTGTTAAAATATCAATCAGCGCCGGTGGTCAGGAGTATTTCCACGAATTAAAACTACCTTAATCATGGACCAGGTTTTGCTTATATCCTCTTTTGTGCTGGGCATTAGCGGCAGTTTGCACTGCCTCGGCATGTGTGGTCCCCTGGCTATGTCCCTGCCATTTTCATCCATGCAAAAAGCAAAACGAAATGCGCAGTTGGTAATCTATTTTTTGGCCAAAGCATTCGGTTATGGTCTTATAGGTGCTATGTTGGGCATGCTGGGCAAAGGGTTTTCCATCATGAACTGGCAGCAGGCCCTGTCTATCGTTGCCGGTATAGTAATGCTCGCCTTGCTTTTTCTTCCTGCGCTTCGTCCCAAAATGGGTAATTTCCTGTTCCGCCGCCAGTTCGGCCATCTGTATCAGGCTATGATGCAACGTACCCGTTGGTATCATTTTCTGCTCTTAGGATTATTAAATGCTTTTCTGCCCTGCGGACTCGTGTACACTGCGCTGGCAGCAGCATTGGTATCAGCCGGCGCCGGGCAGGGTTTCCTGAACATGTTTCTTTTCGGCATCGGCACCGCTCCTGCCCTTATGCTCATGATTCTGGTCAAACATCAGCTGAGTATGAAACTCCGTTTACGCCTCAAACCTTTGTCGGTAGCCGTTTCTGTGCTCGTGGCTCTGTTGTTGATAGTACGTGGACTCGACATAGGTATACCTTACCTCAGTCCTCAAATGCATGCCGAAACCAATACAGTGGAGCAATGCTGTGCTAAACCGTAATAGATGTGCCGTGTTTGCTGCAGCGTGCGCAGGCTCATTTCCCTGCCAGTTGCTCCGCCGCTTCCCGCAGTGCAGGGTAGCGAAATTCAAAGCCTGCCTCCAGTATTTTACCGGCATTTACGGTGCAGCTTTTCAGCACCTCCACCGACATAGCGCCCAGTCCGATTCTGAGCAATAATGCCGGTACATGCACAGGAATAAAGAACGAATTTCGGGTTCGGGCTATCGTCTCCATCAGTTTCTTGTTAGGCACAGGCTCCGGCGCTACTGCATTATACACGCCGCTTAATTCTGCGTGTTCAAGGGCGTATACATACATACGGCACAGGTCTTCAATATGTATCCAGCTCATCATTTGCCCGCCACTTCCCATAATCGTGCAAAGGCCTGCTTTCAAAGGTTTAACGAAGGCTGCATAAGCACCGGATCCTGTATCCAGTACTATTCCGGTTCGCAGTATTACCAGCCGCTTACCCAGCTTTTCTACCGGCTTAATACTATTTTCCCAGTCTATACAGGTTTGCGCCAGAAAGTCACCTCCCGGTGCATCTTCTTCCCCGAAGCCTTTATCGCTGCTTAGTTCTTCATCGCCGCCATAATAACCTATGGCCGAGGCCGATAATACCCATTTTACTTTGTTCGGAATATCGCTAAGAGCCTTCACTATTAAGGCAGCACTCCGGCTGCGGCTCTCGGTTATCTCCCGCTTCCGTGCAGCTGTCCATCTGCCATCGGCAATGCCCGCTCCGGCCAGATGTATGATGCCGTCCGCTTCACTTATTGCTTCCGCACTTATTTCTTGTTCCGCTATATCCCAGCGCAGGTAGCGCACCTGCTCCAGCTGCTGCGCGCTCTCCGGTATTTTTCTCCCCAGTACTATTACCTCGTAGCCACGATGTATAAGCAGCCGGCACAAACGTTGGCCTATGTTTCCTGTTCCTCCAGTAATCGTTATGACCGGCATAATTTTATTTTTTGCTTTACGTTTGCTAAGATGTCTGCCACCTAAGTATTGGGCAGGCCGTCATTCTTTAATACATTTGCTGACCCCGATCAGAACTATGGCTATCCCAAAAGTAATTTATCAAACTTACAAAACGGCCCAATTGCCGCCGGTCACCCGGTTTTTCGTAAACATAATGCGGCGCAGAAACCCGCATTATCAGTACGAATTCTATGACGATGAACGCATTAAACAGTTCTTCCTCGACGAGTACGGTCCCGAAGTAGCTGCTGCATATCGTCGTATTGCTATTGGCGCTGCCAAGGCCGATTTTTTCCGCTATGCTGTTCTGTACCGCTTTGGTGGCATTTATCTCGATATTGACGGATATACCTTGAAAAAGCTCGACAACATGCTACTCCCCGACGATAGCGCCGTTATTACTTCCGAGCGCAATCCCGGTTTGTATGTGCAGTGGGCACTGGTGTACGACAAAGGTCATCCTTTCCTGAAACGCACCATGGAAAAGGTTTTGGACAATATACGCCACAACCGGTATCCGCACGATGTACACCGCATGACGGGTCCGTCAGTATATTCTGCCGCTATCAACGAATGTATTGCCGAAGGTATTGGAGGTAATTACAGGGTTCTGGGCGTCGACTATAACGGTTTTTTTAAGGACAAACATCCCCTGAACAAGGGCCTGTACGGACGTGGCGAGCATTGGCGCAAACAACAATTGGAAAGACCGGTATTACATCTGCATCAGGTCTGACGCAATGCCCATAGGACATGATTTTCCAGCCTTTGCCCAGCTGCCAGTGTATTTCAGTATTATACTTATTTTATTTCTTGTGGCGGCATTTCCGGCTATCCGCTGCTAGTCCTCGCCGCCAGTAGAGGCAGGCCACTTCACTTATTCCCGTAGCTGCAATTCGGGCAGCGGCCTTCCTGCTCCCGGCGCGGCTGTGGGCTATTCGCTTCTATCCGGGCCGCATATGGGCAGGCTTTACGGTGTATAGGCAAGTCCCGGTTCTGGCAACGTTTTGGCCTGTGTTAATATATTGGATTTTCTCGCACACTGTAGTGTGCGACCACAAGGGGTATTGCAGCATTGACGGCCCTTTGTTTATAATCGCAGGCTTATTTTTCTTCCAGCGAAAACAGGCTGTCTACAAACTCAAGTTTATTGAAGATTTGCAGGTCTTCCATTTTTTCGCCTACACCAATATATTTTACCGGAATTTTAAACTGATTGGCTATAGCCAATACCACGCCACCTTTGGCAGTACCGTCCAGTTTGGTAATAGCCAGTGATGTTACTTCTGTAGCCGCTGTAAAGTGCTTGGCCTGCTCCAGTGCATTTTGGCCAGTACTGCCATCCAGCACCAGCAGCACTTCATGCGGTGCATCCGGAATGTTTTTGCTTACCACACGTTTGATTTTTGAAAGCTCATCCATCAAATGTGCTTTGTTGTGCAGTCGGCCTGCTGTATCAATAATAATTACGTCGCTGTTACGCGCTATGCCGCTCAATACCGTATCGTATGCCACCGAACTGGGATCGCTGCCCATCTCTTTCTTCACTATCGGCACGTCTACGCGCTCGCTCCATATAGTCAGCTGATCAACCGCTGCAGCACGAAAAGTATCTGCCGCACCCAGCAATACGCTTTTGCCGTTTTTCTTAAAATTATAAGCCAGTTTACCTATGGTCGTGGTTTTGCCTACGCCGTTTACACCTACCACCAGAATAATATAAGGTTTTTTGCCGGCAGGTACTTCAAAGGTCTCAAATTCGCTGCTGGGAGCATTGGTCAGGATACTGGCCATCTCTTCCTGCAGTATACGGTTCAGATCCGAGGTGCCCAGGTATTTGTCGCGTGCAACACGGTCTTCGATGCGCTTAATTATTTCAACCGTAGTATCCAGACCTACATCTGCAGTAATCAGCGCTTCTTCCACACTATCCAGTACTTCCTCATCTACCGTACTTTTACCGGCAATTGCTTTCGTTATTTTGGAAAAAAAACTCTGTTTCGTCTTTTGCAGTCCTTCGTCCAGGGCTACTTTCTGCTCCTGTTGTTCTTTGTTCCGTTTAAATAACTTATCAAAAAATCCCATGTTTCGTTGCTTTTGGAAAGCCGTTCCTTACTGGCTTTGCGCGTGCAAAAATACTTTTTTACATGGGTTAAGGAAAACTTTTTCTTATTTGTTACTTTTGGTGGTTAATTCGATTGTACAGTATGGAAGACTTAATTCCCGTTACGCTTTGGCTCGCCGGCCGGGGTTATCGCATCCGCATCCGTAAGCAAGATGAGGCGGCAGTACGACTGGCTGTGAAGATAGCTGATGAGCGTATTACAGAACTAAGATCCAGCTTTGCCGGAAAAGATGATCAGGATTTTGTAGCGATGTGCCTGCTCATGTACGCTACCGATCAGGTAACCGATGCCGACAATGAGCTCAATCCGGTACAGGCTGCACTCGTCAGCAGAATGAAACAAAAAATTGATCGCGTCCTCGACGAAGATTAAATGCTCCGGGCATGCACGCTCCATATTCAACCCTTTAAATTTAATGTATCTATATGAAGAAAACAGCAATCCTGTTACTGTTCCTTTTTGCCCGACACTTTGAGGCGCAAGCTCAGGATTCCACATCATTGCGCAGGCATATCGATGTGTTATGTTCCAAAGGTTTCGCCGGCCGGGGTTATGTAAACAAAGGCATGAACAAAGCCGCCAAGTACATTCTCCAACAATTTCAGGAGGCCGGCCTGCAGGCCTTCTCCGAAGGGTACACCCAACGCTTTAGTTTCCCGGTCAACACTTTCCCCAGCAGTATGGATCTCAAAATAGCGGGTAGAACCCTGCGACCGGGTATCGACTACCTGGTGCAACCCGGAAGTAGCGGCGCCGATGCCGAAGGCCTGAAAGTACGTACCGCCGATGCCCGCTGGCTGTACCAGCGCGCCCGTGCCCCTAAACAAACGCCCGCTACCGCCTGGTCTGGCTGGATGCGAACCATGAAAAGTCGCAAATATGCTTATGTGCTGCAAAATACGGACAGCCTGGCCCAGGTAATGAGCTGGAACTCGGAGCGCGAGCTGCTGCAGCAATTGCCATCCGGTGTATATATATTACCCAAAACCGGTAAGCCCTTGTGGCCCGTATCCCAATCCGTGCATTCCGCTACTTTAATCGAACTTTACGATAGTACCGCCCGCTTCGACAAGAAGACCCGTATAGATATAGCCATTGCACAGCAATTTGTGCCCAAATTTGCCGCCGACAATATTATTGCATATGTGCCAGGTACCGAACGCAGCGATAGTTTTATAGTGTTCACAGCCCATTATGATCATTTGGGTAAAATGGGAAACAAAACTATGTTTCCCGGTGCCAGCGACAATGCCAGCGGCACCGCTATGTTGCTCGAACTGGCCCGGCACTATGCCGCTACGCCCGCACGTTACTCCATGGTATTCATTGCATTTGCAGGAGAGGAAGCCGGATTGGTAGGGTCCAGATACTTTACGCAAAACCCTTACCTGGATCTTAGTCGTATACGTTTTTTGCTTAATCTGGATATAATGGGGGATGCCAGCGAAGGCATAACCGTGGTAAATGCCGAACAACATCCCGGGGAATTTGAGCGGTTACAGCAATTGAATGCAGCCACAACCGGGGGGGCTGCGCTGAGCGAAGTACGCAAACGAGGCCCTGCAGCCAATAGTGATCATCATTTCTTCGTCGAGAAGGGAGTGCCCGCTTTCTTTATTTATACCATGGGCGGCATAGGCTTTTACCACGATATTTGGGATAAGCCCGAACACCTTTCATTGAAAAATATTCCACAACTTGGCCGCTTGCTTAAACAATTCGTAGATGGTTTGTAAGGCATTGGTTGCGTAAAATGAAAGAGCGCCGCAACGGCGCTCTTTCTATAATTTGATTGTCTTACTGCAGCAGTACCGGAGGTTCCATCACCGATCCGCATTGCTTGCAGGTTCGTTTTTCTATATCCGCATAAAATGCGTTCATCACCGGTGGCAGCTCTCTCACTATGTCCTGTACGGGCATAAACTCTTCGTACAGCTTATTCGAACAGTTTTCACAATACCAGGCAAATGAATCGAGCATGTCGCCCGAGCGTACTCGTTCTATTACCAGACCCACCGTATTGGGACCTCGTTGTGGTGAGTGCGGTACACGCGCAGGCAGCAGAAACAGATCGCCGGCCTTAATTTCGATGGGCACTATTTTCCCGTCTTCGATAATGCGCACTACAATATCACCTTCCAGCTGATAAAACAGCTCTTCGGTCTCATTGTAATGGAAATCTTTACGGCTATTGGGACCGCCTACAACCATTACTATAAAGTCCTGAACATCTTTATATACTTGTTGGTTGCCCACAGGTGGTTTCAGCAAATGGCGGTGTTCTTCAATCCAGTTTTGAATATTAAAGGGTCGTGTTACAGGCATAATGCAATATTTGCCCTAAAGGTAAAAAAATAACCCAAGGCAGCACCTTAGCCCTGCGATTTTTGAATTGCTACACGGTCATTTTGCCAGCAGCCATTGCTTGGCCAGCTTCACCACTTCGTCCAGGGCGGGCGCAGTGTACGATGCGGTACCCGAACATACTATATCCGGCACCACCTACTCAGGCAGTGGTTCTTTGTTTTTATTGCCGAGGTTGGCAACCGATATAAGAAAATAGGCATCCTCCCGGTTAAATACAAAACCGTTGGTAGCATTGGCCATACCAGCCGTCGTCGTTCCCATTAATACGGTATGCTCGCGCTCCTGAAACATGGCCGCCAGAGCCTCGGCCGAGCTGGCCGTGCCGGGGCCTGTCAATACAGCCACTTTTTGATTCTGTAGTGGCGGGGCCGGTCGCTGCGCCTTCGCCGCCATAGTGTCGTTTATTTTGAAAGCGTTGTCTTCCAGACTTAGTACGTCCACCACTTTTCCGTCCGCGTCAAGTTGAACGGTAAACCTAAGTTTTTATTGCTGAACAATCGCGCTAATCAACCTTTTTACGGAATACCTGTAATTTCATCCTGCCCGGGCTTTGCCTGTGCACGCCTGCATATGGACAAAAAAGAAAAGGAAATTGTAGATCGTGCCATTGATCACTGGCTGCAACAGCAGATTATTGATGCAGCAACTGCTCAGCGTATGCGCGCCGGATGGAAGTCAAAAAGCAGCCCGGGTCATGTACTCGCCACTTATGCTTTAATAGCATGCGTATCCTGCAGTTTGCTGGCCTTCGGTGCCCTGGTCATGGACGAAAAATGGCTTGAGTGGCTTCGACAACGCTTCGAAATGTCCGAAATATTTGTAAGCATTTTGTTTTTTGGACTGACCGCACTCTTTTTCTGGATGAGCCGGCGACGCCTTAAGCGCCGGCCCGAAAGCGTAGCAGGCAACGAAGCTTTTCATATCACGCTTGTATTAAGCTTGTCGGTAGCGCTTGCATACGCCGGGCGCAGTATGGGTGATGCTGCAAACAGTTATACCATCTTATTGCTGGCGACTGTCGCAATATTTGCATTCATGTCTGTTTTGTTACAATCCCGGTTGCTCTGGGTGGTAATGATGTGTACGCTGGCAGGCTGGTGGGGAGCTCAAACCTATCGCTGGAGCGGGGGAGCCGATTATTTTCTGGGTATGAATTATGCGCTGCGCATGACCCTGTTCGGGTCGGCATTGTTGTTATTACCCTTGCTGTTGCGCAACTTTCCAAAGCTCCAAATATTTAAGCAGGCCTCTGCCGTCTTTGCCTGGATTGCTTTTTTGCTGGCCGCCTGGACGCTTTCTATTTTGGGTAATAGCAGTAGTGTAGATGTTTGGATGCAGGTACGACAGGGTTCGCTATGGTATTGGGCCGTGGCTTTTACTGCATTATTGGTTGGCCTGGCTGTATATGCTTTTAAAACGGGCTATACCTTCCTCCGCGATGTCGCCCTCGTATTTTTTATGATCAATATATATACCCGCTATTTCGAATACTTCTGGGATAGTACCAACAAGGGCCTCTTTTTTGCCATACTCGCTGTATCGTTCTGGTGGCTGGGCCGAACCGCCGAAAAATGGCGTAAACGCCAGGATGCCAGTCTCCAGGAATAGAAGTACAACATCCGCTGCCTATAGCCCTATAATGTTCATCGAATTGAATCAATGTGATGCCCAATTATTAATGAATAACTTTGCCGGATGCAGTTGTATGTCAAAAATATGGTGTGCGACCGTTGTGTGTTGGTAGTGCGTTTAATACTCCGGCAACTGGGTCTTAATGCAAGAACGCTGCGTTTGGGCCTCATTGACCTGCCCGATACACCCCTGCTGGAGCAACAATTGCCTGCATTGCATCGCGCATTGGCCAAGGTAGGTTTTGAGGTATTAGAAGAAAAAAAGCAAAAGCTGGTAAATCAGATTAAAAGCCTGGTTATTAATCTTGTTCATCATTCAGATTCAAAATCAGACAACCGGCATTTGAAACTAAGCAGTTATATAACCGCTTCTCTGCATTACGACTATACTTACCTGAGCCGGCTGTTTTCCGAAACCGAAGGCTGTACCATAGAACAATACTTTATCCGGCAAAAAATTGAGCGGGCAAAAGAATTGCTGGCCTACCGGGAAATGAATATCTCCGAACTGGCCGATGATCTGGGTTATAGTAGCGTGGCGCATTTTTCAGCCCAATTCAAGAAAATTACAGGGACCACCCCTTCGGCTTATAAAGCGCTCGACCAGGGTAGCCGGAAGACTTTGGATGCCCTCGGCAAAAAGATATAAAACATAGTCGGTATTGTGTAACAATGCTGCGGTGGCGAGTTCGGACCTTTGTGTTATCAAAAAAAAATAAAGCGATGACACATACTTATTCAATATCCGGAATGACCTGCTCCGGATGTGTAGCAAAAGTAAAGAGTGAACTATTAAAGGTACCGGGTGTGACCGAAGCGCAGGTACAGTTAGACAGTCCGCAGGCGACTATCGGCATGGAGCAGCATATTGCAACGCAGGTTTTGCAACAGGCAGTAGCTGCAGCAGGCAATTATACCCTCATCGATCGCCATGTAGGCATGGAGCATCCGGATTCAGGTACATCTGCAGCCAATGGTGATAGTTATCTGCCGTTAATATTGATATTCGCCTATATCACCGGTATCACCCTGCTTATACAGTGGAACAGCGGGCAGGCCGACTGGATGCAGGGAATGCGGCATTTTATGGCGGGGTTCTTCCTGGTTTTTTCCTTTTTCAAATTAATGAAACTACAGGCTTTTGCCGAAGGTTACCGGAGCTATGATATGGTGGCCCGTTATTTTCCAGCTTGGGGATATATATACCCTTTTATAGAACTGCTGCTAGGATTGGCATTCCTTACGGGATGGGCACCGCTGACCACCAACTGGATTACACTCATTGTTATGGGTATAAGCACCGTAGGTGTGGCACAGGCGCTGGCCCGGAAAACCAAATTCAGGTGCGCCTGCCTGGGTACTGTTATCAATCTTCCTTTGAGTAAAGTCACCTTTTTTGAAGACCTGCTGATGGTGCTTATGAGCGCCCTCATGATTATAGCGCTGTAAAATATTATGCCTCACAGGCATGTTTGACAATCAGCGTATATAATACTGCGGTCAGTAAGTGTTGCCGGGTGGGGGTAAGCCCACAGGCTATCGCCATTTTCCTGCTCAAATTACTATCTTCGCAGCCGGTTTTTCCAATGGGTAGGAAGCCTGTTGGTAATCATACATCATATATCTGGTTTAAATCATGTTTCGTACACATCATTGCGGAGAGTTGCGCCAGGCGCATACCAACACTACCGTAACCCTGGCCGGCTGGGTCCAAACCGTCCGGAAATTTGGCAGTATAACTTTTGTAGACCTGCGCGATCGATATGGAATTACTCAGCTGTATTTCAACGAAGCGCTGACCCGACAACTGGATGCACAGCCCCTGGGTCGTGAGTTCGTAGTACAGGCTAGCGGAACCGTGACGGAGCGTACCAATAAAAATCCAAAAATTCCGACAGGCGATATAGAAGTATTGGTGAGCAGTTACACCATCCTCAATAAGTCGGCAACACCGCCGTTCACCATTGAGGAAGATACCGACGGTGGCGAAGAACTGAGGATGAAATACCGCTATCTCGATCTGCGCCGGCCACAACTTCAGAGGAATCTTGAATTGCGTTACAGGGTCAACCGTTCGGTGCGCAATTACCTCGATGGTCAGGGTTTTTATGATATTGAAACGCCTTTTCTTATAAAGTCGACACCTGAAGGTGCCCGCGATTTTATAGTGCCATCCCGCATGAATGAGGGTCAGTTTTATGCCTTGCCGCAAAGTCCGCAGACTTTCAAACAACTATTGATGGTGAGTGGTTACGACCGCTATTACCAGATAGTGAAGTGTTTCCGCGATGAGGATTTGCGGGCCGACCGACAGCCCGAGTTTACCCAGATCGACTGCGAAATGGCCTTTGTGGAACAGGAAGATATCCTGGCTGTATTTGAGGGACTGATGAAGCATGTTTTCCAGGATGTAAAAGGTATCAGTTTCGATAACGATTTTCCACGTATGAGCTGGGCAGAAGCTATGCGGCGCTATGGCAACGATAAGCCTGATATCCGCTTCGGTATGGAACTGAAAGAACTGAAAGCGGCGGCCGATATTCTGGAAATTGGTGATGCCGCCGTGGATATGGTGAGTGGCGCCGATTTCAAAGTAATGGACGATGCCGAGTATGTGGTGGCTATTGCTGCTACGGGTTGTGCCGAATATACCCGCAAACAGGTCGATGAACTTACAGCCTGGGTTAAACGTCCGCAAATAGGAATGACCGGCCTTATGTATGTACGCTATAATGCCGATGGAAGCTTGAAGAGTTCGGTCGATAAATTTTATAACGAAGCAAGGCTGAAACAATGGGCCCAGCATACCGGAGCACAGCCCGGTGATCTGATTTTGGTATTGGCCGGCGCCGAATCGCGCACCCGTAAGGCTATGAGCGAACTTCGGCTTGAAATGGGCAATCGCCTGGGTCTCCGCAACCGCAACGAATATAAGCCGCTGTGGGTATTGGATTTCCCCTTACTCGAATTTGCCGAAAACAATGATGATGGGGGCGGAGCCGGCCGTTGGGTCGCGCGACACCATCCTTTTACCTCACCCAAACCCGACCAGCTCGACTGGCTTGCCGATCCGGCGAAGTATCCCTATATCAAGGCCAATGCCTATGACCTGGTTTTGAATGGTACCGAAATTGGCGGTGGCTCCATACGTATATTCCAGCGCGAGCTGCAATTGAACATGTTTGCAGCACTCGGCATTGATGAGCAGGAAGCAAAAGAAAAATTTGGATTCCTGTTGGGGGCCTTCGAATATGGCGCTCCACCACATGGAGGGCTGGCTTTGGGCTTCGACCGTCTATGTGCCTTGCTGGGCGGCGACGAAACTATTCGCGATTATATTGCTTTCCCAAAAAATAACGCAGGGAGAGACGTAATGCTCGATGCCCCATCGGCTGTGAACCCGGTACAATTGGATGAGCTGAACCTGAAGATTACGCTTTAAAAATATGTTGGTATAACACAGCCGCCGGAAGCAATTCAGGCGGCTGTGGTTGTTAAAGGTAGGTATTGTAACACCTGGCGCGCAGGCCCCGACAAAGTTTGTATAACCAGGGTTTGCCGAGGCCGCCCGGCATGGAAAGCCGGGAGTTGGGAAGTAGTACACCTTTTAGACCTGATACTTCCGGGCGAAGCATCCTCAGAAATGGCCCCGGGGGCGACGACCCATTTTCTCCTGTAAAGCCGATTTCAAAGCCGCTAATGCTCAACCAACTGCCACGGATGGAACCAGCAGCCTGCGCGAAACGGCGGCAAATAAAAAAGGAGGAAAACGTTCGTTTTCCTCCTACTCAATATAAGGGGTCAAATATTAATGATATTAATTGCTCTGGTTTTGTTTAGCCTGATCGGAGCGGTTGCGCAAGCTACCGCCGCTTGATTGCTGTTGTTTAGCCTGATCGGAACGGTCGCGGAGGCTTCCCTGGTTTTTGGCCTGATCCGATTTTTCGTTCAGACTGCCTGTAGGCTTAGTTACGGTTTCTTCTTTAGTTTCTTTCACTTCTTTTACGCCACCGCCTTTGGTTGGAGTAGTGGTTTTTTTCGTTACCGTAGTTTTGCTTACAGAGTTTTTACCCGCGCTGTACAGTGAATCTGCAATTCTGATAGAATCGAGTCGCGCTGCTTCTTCTGCAGCTTGTGCAGCAATGATAGAATCGTTCATTGCGGTCATTGCATTTTTAGTCGAATCCATTTTTGCATTGGTAATGGAATCTAATTGCTCTTGTGTGTACGATCCCTCGTTGCCGCTGTTACATGCCGCGAATGCAACGGCAGAGGCTGCTGCCAGGATGAAAAGACGCTGTTTCATAAAAATTGAATTGCTTTTTATTATTCTATAATCAGAGAGCAAAAATAGTACCAATTATTTATTACCGGCTAAATGCGCCTGGTTATTAGCTAAATATTGGCCATTTTTTTTGAAATCCAAATTTCAGATTACCTCGGAGTATCAGGCTTTGTGCAAGGTAAGCATTGCCCATACTTCTTATCCGGAGTCGGCTAAGTAGCTAACCTATTCTTCGCATAACGCCGTATGTGTTTCCTCCTGCGTTCTGCTTTCCACGGTGTAGCATCGCCACCACAATCTATACGCTGTTTTTCCCAGATAGCAATAATGATTAATATATAATGAATTAAAAATCAGCTAATGTTCAAACGGTTGTCTTTTTGCTTGTGTTCCTGTAAGTAAAACATACAGGTTATGCGGAAATCACTTCTTTTTTTATTGGTTATGTTTTTTGTGGCCTGCGACTTTTTGTCCGAGCAGCTGGAGGCTGCTCCTTCGGATGGTCCTAAACTGGAAAATGGAGTAACTGCCGAACCCCGGTCCGTTTCTTATGCCTTGTCGCTGACCCGGCTCCTGCATCACGGCGATTTGGAATATGGTCCGCCGCTGGCCGATTTACTATGCGCGGTACATACTACGGTTCATCATTAACAATAGAAAATAGCGGTAAACATGTCGACCAAAAAGCAAATGATGGATTGCAGCATTTACTATTCCATGATCGGAAAGCCTTTCTTCATTTTCGAAAGAAACACTGACGAAAATATATGGCTTTCGAAGGCTTGGGTTCAGTTGCACGTTCATTCGGTACCTAGCCTGGAAGCGCAGCCTGCAGGTTTATACAACAGTATTGATTCCTACGATTTGTGTGAATCCGAAAAGAATGGCATCAGCCTTGAAATTCCACATGAAATTCTGGGTGGTCCCTTTTTTAGTTCCGAAACACAATGCATCATTGTTAACGGTAAAAACCAGATATTGAAGCTCGGTAGCGATTATCGGTTTCCAATACGGATGTACCGCAGCCTGGCACATCCCGAAATGTTCAATGTACGTTTTACTAAAAAGTATTTTGCCACGGAACCTCTTTGGATAAGCTTTTGACTTTTGGATGCAGGTTGATAGAAGAAGCTGAGTTCTAACCATCATATGGCGGTCGCCTTTACGGTAGCCGCTTCCTGTTGAATATTAGTATTCCGAAATATTTCCTGAATATACCGCGCAGGAACAGCTATTCCTGAAGACTGCACTCAGGTATGCATCCGTATAATTTGCTCGAGCTGCGTTACTGGTACTACGCCGGACTGACGCCAGAGCACACGGCCCTTCTTAAATAAAATAAGCGTTGGTACAGCCTGTACTCCGAAGGTTGCGCTCACTGCCTGATTCTTATCAACATCTATTTTGACGATCCTGACTGCAGGTCCAAGCTTGTCTTTAAGTTCCTTCAACATGGGTTCCATTGTTTTACAGGGACCACACCAGGTTGCATAGAAATCGACCAGTACAGGTGCTTCGCTTTGAATAAGACTGGAAAAGGAGTTCATGTAAGATTATTGTTTGGCCCGTCAGGGTAAAACAAGGCGCTGTCTACATTGTTGTTATTTGTCGGAATTTTCTACATCGGAAAACAAGTCGCCCTGGGTATCGTCCTGTGGTTGTTCCGGATCTTGCAAGGCATCGCCCGCTTCGGGCTGACGATCAGCATTCCATTCTATGATGAAATTGTTCCTGCCGGTTCCTGTAAGAAGGGTCAGGTATTTCTGCTGTACCAGCTCCAACATGGCGAGGAATGTGAATATTGCCTGAATCCTGCTTTCACAAATCGAAAAAATGGTTTCGAACGAAGCTTTCAGCTTTTCCTTCATTTCCGCTATCAGATAAGCACGTTGACCCTCTTGCGTATAATTATATTTTACGACAACGTGCTGAGGTTTCTCGTTGCGCTCTTTGAAGCGCTTCATTACACGTTCAAAAGTGCTCATTAGTTTGTAGAGCGTCACCGTTTGTACTTCGGTTCCCTCGGCATAGGCATGTCCCAGCTCTTCCAGTTCCTTCCTGATATTACCCCGCTTTTGCTGCAACAAACGGTCGGCTTCCATTAACGCCATGGTTGCGGCGGCTTCCTTGAAGCGTTTATACTCCAGAATTTTATCGACCAGTTCGTGCCGCGGATCTATCTCATTGCCATGCGCATCAAGCTCTTTGCGGGGTAGCAGCATTTTAGCCTTAATCCGCATCAGCGTCGAAATAAAGAGGATGAACTCGCTGGCCAGCTCTATATTTAGCGCTTCCAAATGATGTATATAATCCAGAAAATCCTGCGTTAGTTTGTTGATGGGGATATTATATATATCCAGTTCATCGCGTTCTATAAAGAACAACAACAGATCGAAGGGACCTTCAAATTGGGGCAATTTAATATTGTATCCAGCGGAAGCCATAGTTTGCTTTGCACCGGAGCCGGCCCGGTTAGTTTAATGTTTTTGCCAGGCGAAGATAATTATCAGAACTTATAGTTAAACCCGAAATTCAGGGTTTGTTTTATTTGCCACCAGCCCAGTCCGCGGGTAGGTTCATTTTTCGCCACCAGATTGCCGCTACCATCGGTATAGGTACTGTTGTAAGGCACGTCGTTATCATAAATGGCGACCACTCCAATGTTCAGCGAAAAATATTTGTAGAATTTAAAAGAGATAAAATTGTCGAACAATATATCAATATTGCCCGGATTATCTTCCCGCACTACAACGCCTTCGCTTACCGAATTTTTAGCCAGGTAATTGCTATACAGGTCTAAACGGCTTTTGAAAGCAATCTGCTCACTGAAATCTTTGGTATAACGCGCCGACAAATAAGCGCCAAGCTCAAAACGCATCGTTTTTCCGCTGTCAACACCAAAGGCCCCGGCAGCCTGACGACTGGTATAATCGCTGCCCACAAAGGTAAAGCGGGCCGCCGCAGGAGAGAAAAATACGGTTAGCTGACTGCCTTTCCGATACTCTATACCCGGCGCAATGGTAATGTACAGAGGTGATAAAAAATTGGAGGTGGGCAAGCTATCCCATCCGGGAACATCGTAGTCGTAAGCTTTGGTAAACTGCGAACGGGCGTTGAACAAAGCTGTCATATAAAAGTTTCCAGAATCGCTCAAACGGTAGCCATATTTTGAGGTAAGGTCGATGCGATCGTCAGTTTTGCGTGGTACAAATGAATTGGAATAAGCATAAAACAAACCATAGGCAGCATCAAGGTTATTGGTCCAAATAGACCTGCGATTGTATCGGGTCAGGCTTCCGTTAAACTGTCCGTTCAGCGTCATAGAGGCAAGCTCACCGCCCGCTGCCCAGTTATGCAACAGGCCCTGATTTACGCCGAGGGTAAGTGTGCCGGCATGCACCCAGGCTACAGTATCTACATTAGTTGTTTCGGCATTCTTTTTGGCCAGTTCTTCATAATTGCTGATTTGCGCGTTTGATGTAATCGCCAGTAGGAGCAGCGAACCCAGTACGTATAATTTTTTCATAACCAAGATGTTTTATGTCTGGCAGTATCAGGGTTTGTAGGCGGCTGCTTCCAGAATTTGTTGCGCATCCTTCATTTGCATCAGTTCCTGCATACCCGGTTTTTTTTCTGCCATGAATCGGCGAACAATTTTCATGCCAATAAAACTGCCGATATTTCCCGGACTTTCAGGTGGCATACCCGTAGAGGTCGGCCCGTCGGTAACATAGCGCATTATTTTCTGCAGGTTACGATCATGCAGATACTTGTTTTGTACCAGGAAATTGTAGATGAGCGCCTCGTTTTCCTCACACCATTTCATTTGCTCAGGCGTATAACCCAGGCGAACATGGTCCGACAGGTAAGGTGTTACTTTTTCCAGATAATAAAGTTCTTTCCCTTTGGAAATCATCATTTCAAGCAGTGTTTTTTCTTCATATTCAAAAGGGTAGCGATCTTCGTACAGCATTTTCATCACCCATACCGGAATGTTTTCGGCCGTCTGGCGAATGGTCGCATAAGCCGGAATTCCTACCGAAGTATAAGGCATAAAATCTGCGCCCAGAAACATATCGAGCCCAATGCCGATATTATGCTGGTTCTGGTAAACTGCCGTAAAACCATTTAATCCCGAAACGAAATAATATACGTGCTGCGGAATGGAAATACTGCTGTCGTAACGCAGACTGTAGCGAAAGGACTGCTGTAAATGATCGTCGATTTCTTTTGTGTCCGGAAAAGCCTTTACTACCGTATCCTGGAGATGCCGGTAGTCTTTATGTGAAAAAAAACCATGTAACAGCGGGCTGGGTTCATTATAGTTGCCTTGTAATCCGAAGCCCGCCAGGGTATCCAGGAAAAAATCGAGGAAGTCAGGATATTTCTTTTGAAGCTCCAGCAGGCTACCGCCGAAATTATTGGTATCTACTGCATGAAAATCTTTGTAAAAGGGATAAGATTGATAAGAGATTTTAATATCAGAAATGTCCGCGTTCCGGGAATCACCGCAGGAGGCGCAACAATACATAAACAAAAACAACAGCAGGGTTCGGTAGCAACGGTAAAATTTCATCGAGTTTAAGTGCTTTTTTAGAATGCAGCAAAACTAAGTAAATATCGGCTGCAGCGCACCAGCTTTCGGCGTGCAGGCACCGTCTTTGGTTTCGTATTCATATTGCTCTGAACATTTTATACGTACCTTTGAAGCCATGCATATCTTCCTTCGTATATTACTTTGTTGCATGCTCCTGCACAGTACATCGTTTGCTCAGTATGTAATGGAGGAAGAAGATCATGTGCATAATTATACTTTTCCCAAATCGGACATCTACAACACTAAACGATGGGTAAAAAAAGACTGCCTGGGGGGTAGGGAGTATGATTTGTACAATATTATGGACAGCGGCCTGGTTATAATTCATGAATATGTAATGCTCGATTGCAGGCCTTGTATAACTGCCGGAAAAGGGCTGGAGAAAATTGTAAACTCGATGCGTAAACTGTATCCTGGACGTATCCGCTATTTTCAAACTGCCTACGACGACCTGACCGATGAAGCCGCCCTCAGAAAATGGGTTGCCGACAATGGATTTACACCCGATGCACTGTTTACAAAGGGCGCAGAAGAAGTAGCTTTTTATGGTGGAATGGGCATGCCTACTATTCTGGTATTGGGCGGAGGCAGGCGGCACAAAGGCTATTATAAACGCCTGGGTTATTCACCTCGTGAAAACGGGGTCATCATCAAAGCCGTCAGGCGGGCTTTAAACATGTCTGAAAGTAAGTTTAAATAGCTGATTCTAGTATTTTGATTGTGAATAAAGTAAAAACCATTCTTTTTATTTTCCTGCTGAGTTCGGCATTTTATTTGACCGGCATGGGTATCCAAAAGCAGCGCGCTCCGGAGCCGTATAAGCTTCCATTGCCCGAGTTCGTAGCCGATTATTTTGACCCATTACCGCTTGCTGAAGATAATCCGTTGAGTCGCGAAGGTATAGAACTGGGAAGGCGCCTGTTTTATGAGAGGCGATTGAGCGATAATAATTCCATCAGTTGTGCCTCTTGTCATAAACAGGAATTTGCTTTTGCCGACAACCGTGCATTTAGCCTCGGCGTCGAGAATCGTACAGGGGTAATGAACAGTATGCCATTGTTTAACCTGGGCTGGAGTCGTCATTTTTTCTGGGATGGCCGTTCGCCTTCGCTGGAAGAACAAATGACCGATCCAATTATCAACCATGTGGAAATGGCCAGCAATTGGGCCGATGTATTGGACAAACTTAATGCCGATTCGAGTTACAGGGCTCAGTTTAAACAGGTATTTGGGGCCGATAAAATCAATAGCTCCCTGGTCATGAAGGCTATGACTCAGTTCGAATTATCGCTGCTCTCGTTTAATACCCGTTTCGATCAATACTACTTCGAAGGTCATGCCGACGCACTCACCGCTCAGGAAGAGCGCGGTCTCGATATCTTTTTCGGTATTGGAAATTGTAACCATTGCCATAGTGATGTACTGCTGACCGATAATTTTTTTCGAAACAATGGTCTGGACTCGTTGCCGGAGCCGGGTTTGTATAATACCACCGGAAAGGAAAGCGACCGGGGCCGGATGAAGGTTCCAAGCTTGCGCAATATCGCCGTTACAGCGCCGTATATGCACGACGGCCGTTTTAAGACCCTGGAAGAAGTGGTAGATTTTTACAGCAGGCGTATTCAACCTAAAAGTCCCAATATCGACGAGCATATAGTTCCGTTAGGACGTGGCTTGGGATTGTCGCCAGCTCAGAAGGCCGACCTGATTGCATTTTTACACACACTAACCGATTCGTCTTTTCTAAAAAATCCGGCCTTCAGCGATCCTGGATTGAAGTAAGTTTGAAAAAAGCCCGTTAAAACCCTGGCTGCACGATTGATAATTCAATTGGACAAGGCTTATATTGGAAAGGAGCTGCATTTCCTCCTTGGTTAGTGGCAATATTATTAATGCCTCTTTGACGGCTACCGGATTACGATTTGGTAAGGTGCATATTACCGCGCTATCCAGTCAGAGGGGTTTACCGTAGCATAATTGCTATTGCCTGATATTTTCCAGACCTGAAAATTCATCATATTGTCGCCATCGTCATTTTTGCCTGCGCGGCCTATCACCTGTTTGGCAGTTACTTTGTCGCCTGCTTTTACACTGGCTCCGGCCAGATTGGTATAAATGGTAAAGTATTCGCCATGATTGATCATTACCATTACGCCATCTATATTGGTTACTGTCTGCACCACACCTTCAAACACGGCTCTTACCGAAGCTCCTTCGCTGGTTGCGATATCGATACCGTTATTGTCGATCATTACTTTAGGGAACAGCGGGTGAGGGTGACGCCCATATTGACCGGAGATAAATCCTTTCTCTACGGGCCAGGGCAGGCGTCCGCGGTTGGCGGCAAAATTGTTTGACAGTGCCTGTACATCCGGCGTCAGGCTTAATTTGTAGGAAGTACGTTCGGTAGCAGGACGGCTGGGTGGTGGTGTGGTATTTGCAGCCAGCGGCCTGGTTGTTGTTGTTGTTTTATCGGTACCGGTGGCCGGAGTGCCGGTTTTTGGCGTATTGCCAGCATCGGTGGCGGTAGCATTGGCCGGGGGACGGCCCGTATTCAGGGTCACTGTCTGATTGCCTGCCGTATAAGCATTGCCACCTGCATTGTTATTGGTCGCTGGTTTGTTTGCGCTTGCCGTTTGCGCAGCTTTTCTTCTTGCTTCTTCTTCGGCTTCTTTTTTGCGGGCCAGGGCTTCGGCTGCAGCTCGTTTTTTTGCTTCCTCTTCGGCTTTTTTGCGGGCGAGTTCTATTTCTTTCGCAATTTGTGCCTTAATGGATGCTTCCAGTTTTTTGGCGGTGCGCTGGTTTTGCTGAATTTGCGCCATCAGTTCTTTTTCCCTTCCCTTCAGTTCGTTAGCTACCAGATCCGTCTGCTTTTTCTCTTCCTGAATCACATTTTTTTGAGATTCTTCTGCCTTCAGTAAATTTCCTTTCTTGGTTTTTTGAACATTCAATTCTCCGATTTTGGAAGATAGTTTCGATTGGGTTTTTCGGATATCTTCAGCCTGGTTTTTACGATAATCGCGGTATTTCTTCAAATAGGACATTCGCCTTAAGGCGTCGTTGAAATCGTTGGCAGAGAATAGAAAAGCCATCATGTTCTGGTTGGTACGGTGCTTGTAGGCATAGCGCATCGACTGTGCATAACGGGCGCGTAATATATCCAGGTTCTTATTGAGTTTTTCAATTTCTGCGGCCGACATATGTATATCACCGTCTATTTTGTCGAGCTCGGTATTTATATTGTCAATCAGTTTCTGACGGGCCTGCAGTTTTGCATTCAATGCTTTTAACTGGCTAAGGGTAGCTTTTTTGTCTTTCTTGGTATTCTCCAGTTGCTGCTGGGTTTCTGCAATCTCGTTCAGCAGGCTGTTTCTGCGTTTTTCCAGTTCGCCCCGCGTCGATTGCTGCGCAAAAAGCGAGTGGGCCGGGTAAAGGGCTAGGAGTATGATGAAAAGCAGGCGCATAGAATACCGAGTTTAGAGCAAGGGGCAAAACTAATAAATGCAGGTCAATTTTATGATATAAAAGCTTTGCCGGTTTGTTAAGAAAGCCCGGTAGCTAACCCAATTAATTTTGGTTTTCATGACATAAAGCAGGCCGTTTCTTTATATTTGCGCTTCGTTCTCCAAAATCCAGGTACAAACTAATGAAAGTAGTCATATTCGCCGGTGGAAGAGGCACCCGTATTGCAGAAGAATCGGTGTTGCGTCCCAAACCAATGATAGAAATAGGTGGTAAGCCAATACTCTGGCATATTATGAAAATTTATGCTACCTACGGACATACCGAATTCATTGTTTGTCTCGGCTACAAAGGCTGGATGATAAAGGAGTATTTCACCAATTACTTTTTGCATAATGCTGATCTGACGGTGGATCTGGCCAATAACAGTACCGAAATCCACCAGAACAATTCGGAGCCTTTCAAAATATCACTAATCGATACTGGTCTGGATACCAGTACCGCCGGTCGCCTCAGACGCGTATTGCCTTATGTAGGTAACGAGCCTTTTATGCTGACCTACGGTGATGGCGTTTGCGACGTGGATATTGATGCTTTATTGTCCTTTCACCAACAGTCCGGCAAGATTTGTACTATGACCGCTATACAGGCAACCAGCAGATTTGGTGTCATTAAAATGCAGGACGACGGTACCATCAATTCGTTTGAAGAGAAACCTGAGGATAGCGGCACCTGGATCAATGGAGGTTTCTTTGTGGTGAACCCCGAAATTGCTTCTTACCTGGAGGGTGATATGGATAATATGATGTGGGAACGAAAACCCATGGACGATCTTGCTGCCAATGGGCAAATAGCTGCTTACCGCCATCACGGTTTCTGGAAGTGTATGGATACTATTCGTGATAAAGAGGAACTGGAGCAAATGTGGGAGCAGTCGGCACTATGGAAAAAATGGTAGCTGTACTGTATTGTCGACATGTCAATCAATAAAACAAATCAAGTGACCGAAGTATTCAAAGGTAAAAAAGTGTTTCTTACCGGGCACACTGGTTTCAAGGGTGCCTGGTTGTTACAAATGCTGCATCATTTGGGAGCGCAGGTAAAAGGCTATGCACTGGAAGCGGAAAATAGCAGGGATCTGTTTCATCAGGTACAGGGCGAGAACCTTTGTTATACTTCTGTAATAGGTGATATCAGAGATGCCCATCTGCTCCGGGGTGAGCTGATCCGGTTCGAACCGGATTATGTATTTCATCTGGCTGCTCAATCCCTGGTACGCCGTAGTTATCAGGATCCCGAGGCTACCTTCGCCATCAATGTTACCGGTACCATTAATCTACTGGAAGCATTGCGTGGCCTCGAAAAGCCATGTGTAGCCATTATGGTTACTACCGACAAGGTGTATGAGAACAATGACGATGGAAGTGCTTTTAAAGAAGACGATAAACTCGGCGGATACGATCCATATTCGGCCAGTAAGGCTGCCATGGAAATTGTAGTTAATTCGTACCGCAGTTCTTTTTTTAACCCCGCCGACTATGCACGTCACCGCAAATCCATTGCAACGGTGAGAGCAGGTAATGTGATTGGCGGCGGCGATTTTGCCGAAGATCGCATTTTGCCCGATATCGTAAGGGCAATTGAATCTGGCACACCTGTGGTGTTGCGCAATCCTGCCTCGGTACGACCCTGGCAACACGTGTTGGAACCTTTGGCTGCTTACCTGCAACTGGCATCCCGCATGACGCAGGATCCGGTCAACTTTGCAACAGCCTTTAATATTGGCCCCGACAAGTCAGATGTTCTGGATGTGGAAACCGTTACCCGTAAATTCATTGAATACTACGGAGCAGGGTCGTATCGGATTGAACAAAATGAACATCAGCCGCATGAAGCGAAATTGTTGATGCTGGATAACTCAAAGGTAAAAGCAGCTTTGGGACAGCAACCTAAGTATACCGCCGACCAGGCCATACGTATGGCTGCCGAATGGTATGCCGATAAAGAAACGCCGGCCCTGGAAAAATGCAGGCAACAAATCATCAACCACGGTATTTAATGAGCTCTTCCGAAAATACAATCCTTGGACTTAAACTACCTACTGATCCGCGCTGGGTCGATATTGCGGCCATTAGCCTGCAGGATATTCTAACCGATCACGCTTTTTGCGAGCAAAAAGCAGCCACGCAGTTTATATCCCTTATTCAGAAGTACCACGATAAAACGGAGCTTGTCGAAGCACTGGCCCCTGTAGTAACTGAGGAGTGGGGACATTTCCGCATGGTATTGGCCGAACTTAAAAAGCGTGGTCTTTCCTTTGGAAAGCAACGCAAAGATGAATACGTGAATCAGTTATTGCTGCACGAACCACGCAATATTTCCAGTAATGACCGCCTGCTGCATAAGTTAATGATATGCGCGCTGATTGAAGCCCGCAGCTGCGAGCGGTTCCGCTTACTGAGTCTGCATATTGCCGACGAGGGCTTGCGCAACTTTTATCACAAATTCATGGTGTCGGAAGCTGGCCATTACCGGCTATTCCTTGATTTGGCAAAATTGTATTTCGACGAACAACTGGTACGGGATACCTGGCAAAATTGGTTGCAGATCGAGAAAAATATTCTTAAAGAAATGAAACCCCGGGGCGACCGGATGCATTAAGCAGCTTTTCCTTATTCCATAAGATACATGCAACAACTTTTCAAACAGCCCTATAACGCCGATAACTTTTTTTTGATGGCCGGCCCATGTGCCGTAGAAAATGAGACTATTGTAATGCATATTGCAGAACGTATCATTGCCATCACGGGTAAACTGCGTATTCCATTCATATTTAAGGGTTCTTACAGAAAGGCTAACCGCACCAGGCTCGACAGCTTCACCGGAATAGGTGATGAAAAGGCCCTGAAGATTCTGCGACGTGTGAAAGAAACCTTCGGCGTGCCTGTTGTAACCGATATACATGCTGCGCAGGAAGCCGAAATGGCAGCAGCTTTTGTAGATGTACTGCAGATTCCCGCTTTCCTGTGCCGGCAAACCGATTTGCTGGTAGCGGCCGCACGAACCGGTAAGTTTGTGAATGTGAAAAAAGGACAGTTTCTGGCTCCCGAATCCATGCAGTTCGCAGTCGATAAAATAAAACAAAGCGGCAACGATCATATTATCCTCACCGACCGAGGTACTACCTTCGGCTACCAGGATCTGGTAGTCGATTACAGAGGTATACCCACCATGCGTCAAATGGCGGTACCGGTAGTGATGGACTGTACACACTCCCTGCAGCAGCCCAATCAGCTGGCGGGCGTTACGGGCGGCAATCCGGCTATGATCGAAACTATTGCCCGTGCAGCTATCGCTGTTGGAGCCGACGGATTGTTTATTGAAACACATCCCGATCCATCCAATGCCTTGTCTGACGGTGCCAATATGTTGCATCTGGACCGACTGGAACCATTGCTCGACAAAATGTGTCGCTTGTATGCGGTCGCACGGCAGTTGTAATACATTCTTACTGCGACGAAAATTTTAACGAGGTACCTTAATTAAAAATATTCTAAGAAATGAAAGTATTAGTAGTTGGAACCGGATATGTGGGTCTTGTTACGGGCGCATGTCTTGCAGATGTAGGCATTGATGTATGTTGCATAGATATAGACAGCCGTAAAATAGAGCGGCTGGAACAGGGAATTCTGCCTATTTACGAACCCGGTCTTGACGAAATTGTACACCGGAATTATAAAAGCGGCAGATTAAAATTTTCGACCTCGCTCGCCGATAATCTGGACAGCGCCGAAACAGTATTTATTGCAGTAGGAACTCCTCCGGGAGAAGACGGAAGTGCCGATTTGAAATATGTATTAGGTGTGGCTACCGAAATAGGCAATGCCATGAAGAATTACACTGTGGTCGTTACTAAAAGTACAGTGCCGGTGGGTTCATCTGAAAAAGTAGGACAGGCTATAGCCGCTGCCCTGGATAAACGAGGGGTTCAAATACCCTTTGATGTGGCCTCCAATCCGGAATTCTTAAAAGAAGGTGCTGCGGTGGCCGATTTTCTGAAACCTGACCGCATCGTGTTGGGCGTAAATTCAGACAGGGCTAAAGAGGTGCTGCTGCGGGTGTATCATCCCTTTGTACTCAACGGACATCCTTTGTTGTTTATGGACATTCCTTCGGCTGAGATGACCAAGTACGCGGCCAATGCGATGCTCGCCACCCGCATTTCGTTCATGAACGATATAGCACAGCTGTGCGAATTAACGGGAGCCGATGTGAACAAAGTTCGCCAGGGTATCGGAAGCGACCCGCGTATCGGCAGTAAATTCCTGTACGCCGGTATCGGATACGGCGGTTCTTGTTTTCCTAAAGATGTGAAGGCTTTAGTAAAGACAGCTAAACAATATGGCCATAATCTGCGTATTCTGGAGGCGGTAGAACATGTGAACGATGATCAGAAATTGGTATTGTTCCAAAAAATATACCAGTATTTTGAAGGCAACCTGCAGGGAAAGACAGTTGCGATATGGGGGCTTGCCTTTAAACCTAATACCGATGATATGCGCGAGGCCCCGTCATTGGTTATTATAGAAAAGCTATTGGAACAAGGTGCGCAGGTAAAGGTTTTTGATCCGGTTGCGATGAACGAAGCGCGCCACCTGCTAGCCGACAAAGTAATTTGGTGCGACGATGTATATGAAGCTGCAGCCGAAGCTGACGCCATTGCATTAATCACTGAATGGAATGAGTTCCGCTTGCCCGAATGGAATAGGATAGCAGGTATTGTACGGCAAAAAGCAGTATTTGACGGACGTAATATATACGATGAAGCACGCATGGCTGAGGCAGGATTCGATTATTTCTGTATAGGAAAAAACACCACCGCACCTAGTAAGTAGTACTAAAAATATCTTTCTGAAAAAATGGCACAAAAATCAATCCTTATAACCGGCGCTGCGGGCTTCCTCGGATCGCATCTTTGCGACAGATTCATACATGAAGGATACCGGGTAATCGGTATGGATAACCTGATCACCGGCGATTTGCGCAATATCGAGCATTTGTTTGGTTTGGAAGAATTCGAGTTCCAGCACCATGACGTATCCAAATTTGTACATGTATCGGGTAAGCTCGACTATATACTGCATTTTGCTTCTCCGGCAAGTCCTATCGACTATCTCAAAATACCCATTCAGACCCTAAAGGTAGGAGCCATGGGAACGCACCATTTGCTGGGACTGGCAAAGGAAAAAGGTGCCCGTATGCTGATAGCCTCCACCTCGGAAGTTTATGGCGATCCAACGGTACACCCGCAGCCTGAATCCTATTGGGGAAATGTAAACCCCATAGGTCCACGGGGTGTGTACGATGAAGCCAAGCGCTATCAGGAAGCCATTACAATGGCTTATCATACTTACCATAAGCTGGAAACCCGTATTGTGCGTATTTTCAATACTTATGGTCCGCGCATGCGGCTTAACGATGGTCGTGTACTGCCGGCATTTATAGGACAGGCCCTCAGAGGGGAGGATATTACAGTATTTGGAGACGGTAGTCAAACACGGTCATTCTGTTATGTAGATGATTTGATTGAAGGTATTTATCGTCTGCTGCACAGCGATTATCCGTATCCGGTTAATATCGGTAACCCTTCCGAAATCAGTATCCGCGATTTTGCAGAAGAAATAATTCAACTCACCGGTACGAAACAAAAGGTAGTCTATAAACCTCTGCCTCAGGATGACCCTAAGCAACGCCAGCCCGACATCAGCCTAGCACGCAAGCTGCTGAATTGGGAACCGCTGACCAGCCGCAGCGAGGGATTGAAAATTACCTACGAGTATTTCAAAAACTTTACGCCTGAACAGCTGGGGCAAATGGAACACAAAGACTTTAGCAGCTATAGCAAGTAAGCACATTTTCGGGCTTCCGGCTATTGAGAACCGATATTTGTTACTTCATACTGAACCGACAACTATTAGATGATTTTATGAAACATTGGAAGACACTAACTGCCGGGGAGCAGTTGCAGGCAATTATTGAGGATTCCTACCAACGACCTCAGCTTATTTTCAAGGACAGTACTACCTGCGGTATCAGCGCGCATGCAAAGGAAAAACTTGCCGAAGGTACGGACCGTTTGATAGAGCTGGCAACATGCTACTACCTGGATTTGTTGCAGTACAGAAGCATCTCTAACCGGGTAGCGCAGCTACTGGAGGTTACGCATCAGTCGCCGCAGGTAATCGTGCTGAAAGATGGCAGGGCTGTTTACCACGTTTCCCATCACGCCATTCAGCCAGCCGATTTACTGCGTCATATGTAGCGATGCGGTAAACGGCGGTCAGCCGTTAATGCAGCCGCATACCGTACTTATCGCGGTAGTCTTTTGGTGTAAGTCCGGTAAAGGATTTAAACAATTGCCTGAAATTTTTCATGTCGTTATAGCCCGAGTCGAGCATGACGGACAGTATATCTTTGTTCGTTTTTTCAAGTTGATTCTTGGCAGCCTCTATTTTTGTTTTTTGCAGATATCGAATAGGGGTCATACCTGTGGCAGACTTGAAGCGGCGTATCAGGTTTCTTCGGCTGGAGGGAATTTCTTCCAGGGCCTCTTCCACATTTTTTAACTCACTGTATTTCTGATTAATTGCTATTTGAACGGCCCTTACAAGTTCATCTTCATCCGATAATGCAGGCCTGAAATGATCGAAATACAATTGGTTCGTCCTGTCCATATCTATGGCAAAGGTTTTCGCAACCCTTATGGCCATTTCCCTGCCGCAGGCCTGTTGTATGATATATAGTTTTGCATGAAAGCTGCTGGTAGCACCGCCGCTGGTAAAGATCTTACCGTCTTGTGTAACCACTGCGTGGGGCTGCAACCGGACCCTTGGAAATGACTGGGCAAAACGGTCAGATGCCTCCACATGCGTGGTTGCCTGCTTGCCGTCGAGCAAGCCGCCGGCTGCCAGCAGGAAGGATCCGGTACAAAGACTTATAAGTGAGGCACCGCGCTGGTGTTGGGAAATCAGGAAGGGTAGCAAATCCAGATTTTGATGTACTGCCTGTGGCATTTGATCAGAACTGAATGCCGGAATAAATACATAGTCACTAAAATCGTTACACGCATCTGCGGTACTATAAGGGTACTGTTGGTAGGCAGCAGGTAGTTCCGAAGCCTTGCTGCTACCCGTAAAGCGAATATCGAACTGCATGTCGGCCCCTTCTTCCTGCAGAAAGCGGTTCACCGTTTCGAACACGTCAACCAGTGCGGCAAGGCTTAGAAGTCGTTGTCCTTTCGTGATAAGAATGGTTAAGATCATGCGGTAAATTTCGATAAAAATATGATATGTCACAATCTCCCCCTAAAGATGTCACAACCGCGTATTGACTTCGGCGGTTGCCCGGCTTACCTTTGAGCAGATAAAATCTGTTGTTTGTTTCTAAAGGCCATGGGATGACAAGTGAAGTATGGATCAACCTGCCTGTGCATGATATTGAACGTTCCAAAAGTTTTTACCTTGGCATAGGGTTTTCCTTGAGCGTACACGGAAACGGTCCGTATGCAGCAGGTTTTAAAATAGGGCCTAAGAACCTGGTGATGATGTTGTTCGAAAATGAATTTTTCAGACAGATGCTGGGAGAAGATACCCCCGAGGGAAGGGGCTCTGAAATGCTGATTTCGCTTCGTGCTGAAAGCAGGGATGATATTGATAAACTGGCAGTACTGGTGCCTGAAGCGGGGGGAGATATTGTGACACCGCCTGCAGAGCAGCTGGGTTGGATGTACTGCCTCGGATTTAAAGATCCAGATGGTCATCGCTGGAATGCCTTGTACATGGATCTTGAAAAAATGAAATAGCCGCGACCCTTCCTTATCTTGTATTTCAAAAATTATTTTATATGAAAATTTTTAAGAAAATTCTGTTGGGGCTATTGATATTTATTGCCCTGGTATTGATTGTAGCCTTATTTGTACCCAAATCGTTTGATAGTAAAAGTCAGATTATCATAAACAAGCCAAAGGACGAAGTCTTCGCCTATATCGTGCAGGTTAAAAACCAGGATCATTTTGGAGTGTGGCAGCTTTCGGAGCCTACGATGAAAAAACATTTTGAAGGTACAGATGGCACCGTCGGTTTTAAGTACCATTGGGACGGCGAAAAAATGGGAAAGGGAACACAGACTATTACTGCAATTGTACCCGGCCAAAGTATGGAATCGGAGCTCGATTTTGGTTTTGGTGAGCCGGCTCAGGCTTATTTCATCACCAACGATGCAGGCGCGGGCCAAACAGAGGTCACCTGGGGTATAAAAGGCAAAACGCCCTATCCCTTCAATATTATGAATCTGTGTGTAGACATGGGAAAAGATTTTGAACAGGGATTGAAAAACCTGAAAGATGTATTGGAACGGCCATAGCCCTGTATAACGAACACGCAACTACCGATTACAAATAAAACAACAGCAATGATGCAGATTAATCCTTATCTCAATTATGATGGCGATGCCGAGGCAGCTTTCAGGTTCTACCAGTCGGTGCTGGGTGGCGAACTTTTTGTACAACGAATGGGTGATGCCCCGGGTAACGAATCCCTTTCGGAGCAGGAGCGCCAGCGGGCCATGCATGTTTCGCTTCCTATAGGGAAAAATTTATTAATGGCTTCCGACTGCAGCGCTGCCGATGGTAGCGGTTTCCGCAAAGGCAACAATTTTTATATATCCATAACGCCCGAAAGTCGTGAAGACGCTGATCGCATATTCGCAGGCCTTTCAGCTGGTGGTCAAATTGAAATGCCTATGGCTGATATGTTTTGGGGCGATTATTTCGGCTCATTCATCGATAAATTCGGAATAGGCTGGATGGTAAATTTTCCTACAGCTAAAAAAGACGCCTGATGACGCTATCAATCTAAATCTCATTTTTTAATTAAAACCAACAAACTACAATGAAGCGACTTCGTTACAGTATCGATATTCCTGCACCTGTGCAGAAGGTTTATGACACAATGTTGGGAAAAGAAACCTATCCCCAATGGACTTTTGTCTTTAACCCCACTTCTAACTTTGAAGGCTCCTGGGCTGAAGGCGAAGAAATTAAGTTTCTGGGGGTGGATGAAAACGGTAAAAAAGGCGGGATGCTGGGCATAGTGGCAGAAAACAAAGTGAATCAATACGTGCGTATCGAGTACACGGGTATTGTACAGGAAGGGAAAGAACTGCGCGGTAGCGAGGCCAGTCCCGACTGGCATGGGGGTATTGAAGCGTACACCTTTTCTGAAAATAACGGCATTACCACGGTAGTGGCAGAAGTAGATGTGCCGGAGTCGGTAATTCCTTATTTCGATGAAACGTATCCAAAAGCTTTAGAGCAGCTCAGGGACATTTGTAAATGACCTCAATTTTTATGGAAAAGAAAACCTATGCAAAGGGCTGTATCGTATCCGCAGATCTGACCGTTGATGATGCTGCAAACCTGCGCGATTTTTATGCGGCAGTGACCGGATGGCAAATAGACAACATGCCTATGAAGGACGAGGGCGGTTCGTACGAGGATTTTATTATGAAGGATGAAAATGGGTCCTGGGCGGCTGGCGTATGCCATAGGCGCGGCGTAAATGCCGACCTTCCGCCTCAATGGATTGTGTATGTCAATGTGCCTGACATCGAACAGAGTGTTGTTCAATGTAAGGCATTGGGAGGAACAGTGCTTAAGGAAGCGCGTACTAAAGAGGGCGCATTGCATTACGCGATCATCCAGGATCCTGGAGGTGCACTGTTGGGTCTTACGAAAGTTTAACAGGGCTATATGCTGTAAGGCAGGTAGTTGGATCAGGAGCATTGCAGGTTGTGTTGTACCAGTCTGTATCATATTCCAATGCCCTGGGCCCCGTGTTTTATTTCAAACAGCGCTACCGCTACCTCTTTACAGTTAATTTTTAATTATTCATTTTTAAAAAAAAGTATTTATGTCAACAGGGGTAAATCCGCTTATCTGGACCGAGATTTATGTATCTGATCTTGAAAGAGCTCAAAAGTTTTACGAATCCGTATTGCAGATTCAGATGTTTTCGATGCCCATGCCTCAGGGTATGGAGGCTGATAAAGACAGTAATGACTATTTTGAAATGGTGTTTTTCCCCGGCGACACTAACCTGCCCGGCGCCGGAGGTGCTATTGTTAAATCGCCCATGTTCCAACCGGGACCAGGCGGCACCCTGGTGTATTTTGGATGCGACGACTGCGCCGTAGAAACAAGTCGCGTAGAAGCGGCCGGTGGTAAAGTGTTGCAGGATAAAATGCCTATTGGCGAACATGGTTTCTGCAGTATTTGCGAAGATACCGAGGGCAATCCCATCGGATTCCATTCCATGAAGTAGTTAAAACCCGATTTCTTTTTATGAAAATATATCCCTGTTTCTGGATGCAGGAGGATCCGGCGTCTGCATTAACCTTATACCGGCAAGCATTTCCTGAAATCGAAGTTCTTTCTCAGAGTGCACTTGTGGGTATGTTCCGGCTGCATGGTTTTGAGGTTATGCTGCTCAATGGCGGCCCGCAATACCGGCCTAATCCTGCAGTTTCCTTAACCTTGCATTGTGACGGCGAGGCCAGCGCACAACGAGTATGGAGCGCGCTGCTTAACGATGCTGAAGTGTTGATGCCTCTGGGCACCTACGACTGGAGTTCATGTTATGGCTGGCTCAACGATCGGAATGGTATCAGCTGGCAAATTACAACCGGCGCTCCGCAACAGCAAGGGCAACTTGTACACAGCAGCCTCATGTTCTGCGGTGCGCAACAGGGTAAAGCCAATGCTGCTATTGATTATTATACCGGCCTTTTTCCCCGCTCGGCTCGCTTGCAAACCCATTTGTATCCCGTCACCATGCCAGAGCTTGCGGGGCAGGTGATGTATGCTTCCTTCAAGCTCGAAGATATTGGCTTTGCCGCTATGGACAGCGGTGTACCTCAATCATTCAGTTTTACGCCGGGAAATTCACATGTAATTGTATGCCGTGATCAGGATGAAATCGACTATTATTGGAATGCATTTACGGCCGATGGTCACGAAAGTAGGTGTGGCTGGTGCGACGATAAATTTGGTTTGAGCTGGCAGGTAATTCCTGCATCCCTGCCGCAACTCATGAGCGATCCGGATACCGGCTCTGCTGTAGCGCAGGCCATGTTTCGTATGAAAAAACTCGATCTGGCGGAACTTCAACGCGCTGCAGGTAAATAAGATTACAACTGGCTTCGTTCCGGCTATTGATGGGTTATAAGTATAGCCGGAGCGTTTGCATCTTCAACAGTGCGACCATCGGGGATATTTTTATGCATCGGCACTTTACACAATTTTTCTGAAGGTCAGGTTGATTCGCGGTTCCAGCACTTTCGCAGATTTAGGCAATTGGTGCTGCCAATGTTCTTGTGTGTCGCCTTGCATAACAAGCAGGCTACCGGAGGATAGTGTAATGGCTGCACGCAGTTGCTGATCCCGATAATGCCTGAATACAAATCGCCGTTCGGCTCCAAAGCTTAGTGAGGCAATTACCGGTTGCACGCCCAGTTCCGTTTCATTATCCCGGTGCCAGCCCATATAGTCCTGGCCATCTCGGTACAGGTTCAGCAATACACTGTTGAAGTTCGACGGACATACTTCTTCTACCCGCGTTTTAATTTGGAGCAACAGTGGATTCCATGCCATGGGTTCCAGTTGTAAGCGCGAATAGGTATAAGCAGTGCCAGGGTCGCCATACCAGGCCGAGAGCCGGGGTTGTGCTACTTTTTTTCCAAACAAACGAATATAGTGCTGCTCCCAGGGGATATGAGCATGCAATTGTTGGAACAGTTCCGCCGATGCTTCCTCGTCGAAAACGGATGGAAATAATAGCGCATCGCCATCCCTCGCTAATAATTGCTTTCCCGGCGATAAGGTATGCGCCGGATATTGGGGTTGGTTATTTAGCTTTCGCGTCATGAAAAATAATGCCGAGCGTCCTTCTTATCCCACGTTGCACCACACTTACCCCGTGTTGCATTTTAGTGGCTGTATACCCATCCTGTACGCGCGTGGCTTTAAAATTGGTAGTGAAAATGATTAATGAACCCTTGGGTGCCTCCAGTACTATAGGTTTGGATTCATGTTCGTCTTTTTGCTCCAGCAATACAAACAGGCCTCCCTCAAAATCGGTTCCCTGTTCATCCAGCATAAACACCATTTGCATGGGGAAAAACAACTGGCCGTATAAATCCTGATGCAGTGCGTTATAGCCACCTGTTTCGTAGCGCAATAGCAAAGCGGTAGGCAGGCTTTGCCCCGTATCGCGGCATTGTTGACGAAAGTTTTCAAATGAAGCAGGGTAGCGTACATCCTGCTGTAATTGTTCCATCCATGTATTGGCTACAGCTACTATTTCAGGATAGATTTCTGCCCTGAGTTGTTCGATGGGTTGGGGTAGCGGATAGCTGAAATACCGGTAAGTGCCCATTCCATAACCGTGCTGATCCATAACAACCGTTTTCCGAAATAAATCGTCCTGATCATACAATGCGCATATTGCTGCAGTTTCGTTCAGGTTCAGTATAGAAGGTATTACCGTGTACCCGTTTTGCAATAGTGTCTGGCGTTCTTGTGGCCAGTTTATGTGTTGTAAGCGTGCAGAAAGCGTGCTCATGGTATTTATAGGTTAAATGGCAACAGCCGATTTTCTCCTCAAATTACAAAATCCGGTTGGTTTTGAGGGTCTAAATTTTTTTTGTAAAAAACTATTCGTTCTCCAATACGTTGCTGTTGCTGTATTTCAATAAAATGTGTCCGCGTTATGAATTATATTACCCTTACGGGAATAGCCGCGAGTATTTGTACCGCTCTTGCTTCCGTTCCGCAGCTTACTAAAATAATTAAGACGCGTAAAGCCGACGATATTTCGCTTCTGATGCTGGGTGTTTTAATTGTAGGATTAGGATTGTGGGTGGTTTACGGCGTGTTTATAAACGACTATATAGTGGTGGTGGCCAATTCAGTTCCTTTCCTGGTCAATCTGAGTATGGCTATTCTGAGTTTGATTTACAAAAGGCGGAATGCAGATTAACTGCTGCTATCTTCTTTTTGTACGTCTTCGTTTTGGGGTGGCAGCACATCCACATCCTGTTCAATTTCTTTTTGCTCGATATGTACTGCATAATCTGCAGGTTCAATGTCTCTGCCTCTGTAGTCGGCATATACCTGCGTAAACTCCGCGCCGATAAATAGTATGGCCGCAGTATAGTAAACCCAAACCAGAATGACGATAATAGAGCCGGCAGCGCCAAAAGCAGTGCCGGTGCCGCTTGCGCTGATATACAAACCTATCAGATAGCGACCCAGTAAGAAAAGGCAGGCAGTGAAAACCGCTCCCATGCGTACATCTTTCCACCTGATTTTGGCGTCCGGCAATACTTTGAATATGGTGGCAAACAATACGGTAATCACCAGGAAGCTGATGAGCATATTGGCTGCATTCATAATAACAACAGTAACATCGGGCAGTATCCGCATCAAACGGTCGGTGAGCGCTATAATGGCACCATTCAATACCAGGGATACCACCAGCAAAAAGCCCAGACTTATAATCATAGATCCAGACAGCAAACGGTCTTTCAACATTTTCAGCCAGCCGCGCTTTGGTTTTGCCTTTACTTTCCAAATAATATTGATAGAATCCTGTATTTCCCCGAAAATGCTGGTAGCACCAATTACCAGGGTTACGATACCAATGACGAAAGCCAGGGTAGATTTTCCGGAGAGCTCGATGGCCTGCAACATTTCCTGTATTTGTAAAGCCGCGTCACTGCCTATGAAACCCCTTAGCTCCGAAAATAATTTTCCCTGAATGGCATCTTTTCCCAGAAATATGCCTGCAAGCGAGATAAGCAGTAGCAATAAGGGCCCCAGGGCAAAAATGGTGTAGTAGGCGAGTGAGGCACTTAATTTTAACCCCTTATCCTGCAAAAAACCTTCGAGGGTGGCTTTGGAAATCTTAAAGAATGGCTTCTGCAGCAGCTTTTTCATAAGCAGGGTTGTTGGATGTTAGGTTAGCAAAAACGCAGTCAAAGGTTATTTGAACTGCGTTGAAAGAAAGAACATGATATGTGCGGTACCTGACCGGTATATAGTGTATTTATTTATACAAAATGCATTGTTGCAAAAAAGCGCAGAACTTAAATAATAAGTGCAAACCCCAGACCAGCCATACATAACATGGAAATGATCAGGCCCATTGTCGAAATTTTTACCGGAAACAAGGCCATTACGGTTACACCAACGGTAAGATCCAGCGCGTCATGAATTTTTCGGCCCAGACCGGCTATCAAACCTTTTCTGTAATCGGTGAATATGGCGTATAGTATAAGGCAGGCGCCCGTCAGGAAAGCAATTGCCAGCAAGTTGACATTCGTATCGTCGACATAAAACCACGGAGCTACCACCATCAATATACCGATAAAGAAATCGATAAGGCCGGCAGCCTGGTTCCGTTCCAATCCCATTGGGCGCAATAGTTTAGATACAATCAGTTTCATACGTTACAGTTTTGATATTGCTCTTATTACTGGTTAATTCCCTTGCTGATACAATGAAAAAACCATGCCAAAGCAGTACTTTAAAACATATCAGGGCTCAACCGGCCCTTTATCTGCAGTAAACGCAATAAAATATGGCATTTGCAGGCTTTCGGCGTATGCACTGGGTCAGGGCAACACTTATTTACTGTGTAGACGTATCATATGTCCACAAAAAAAGTGGGGACTATTTTCCCCACTTTGTACGTCCTTAGTTCCGATCTGTTCTTAGTGTTTCCCTTCTGCAATCTCTTCAATCATCTTCTTATTGAAAGCAGGTAAGTCGGCCGGACTACGGCTGGTCACCAAACCCTGGTCGGTTACTACTTCCTGGTTTACCCAGTTGGCGCCTGCATTTTCGAGATCTTTCCGTACCGATGGGTAAGAGGTCATTTTTCGCCCGCGTAACAAGTCCGTTTCAATCAATGTTTGTGGTCCGTGGCATATGGCAGCTACTGGTTTTCCCTGCTTCATGAAATGGGCTACAAAATCTACAGCGGCATCTTCGGCCCGCAGCTTGTCAGGGTTCAGTACGCCACCCGGCAAAACCAGTGCATCATATTCGCTGGCCTGGGCTTCCGAAAGTACACGGTCTACGGCTACTTCATTGCTCCAGTTACCATCACTCCAACCTTTTACGCTGCCTTTTTCCGGCGATACGATATGCACTTCGGCACCTGCCTCCAGCAGTGCTTCGCGCGGACTGGTCAATTCAGATTCTTCAAAGCCATGTGTAGTGAGTATGGCTACTTTTTTGTTGCTTAATACACCCATAGTTTTATTATTTAGTTTGACATCAATGTTGCAGTTTGTATATACATATTGCTGCCGCTAAAGTTGGTACTGCTCATGCGGTTTTATATTTTTTAGGAAAAAGTTTTAATATGTCAGACTACGGTTGTTGCGTATGCGTCAATTGGAATTAAGGTTTAATTGTCCTAAAATTGCAACATGAGCAAAGGATACTGGCACAAGTGGTACGCAGCAGTACTTATATGGCTGATTGTACAAATACTATTGTTCACCTGGTTTACCCATAGCTGGTCATGAGTGTTTTGGATTGGGTAATAATGTTGGCAACGCTGTTGCTCATTATTGTATACGGTATCTGGAAGGGCAGGGGACAGCAAAATTCCGACACTTATTTACGGGCAGGCAGGCAAATGCCCTGGCATGTAGTGCTGCTGGGCATCATGGCTACGCAGGCCAGCGCCATTACATTTCTATCGGGTCCGGGACAGGCGTATACCGATGGTATGCGCTTTGTGCAGTACTATTTTGGTTTGCCTATTGCCATGATCGTTATCAGCATGGTGTTTGTGCCTATATTTCATAAGCTTAATGTTTATACGGCGTACGAGTACCTCGACAAGCGTTTCAACCGGCAGACCCGCATTTTCACAGGTTTCCTGTTCTTGTTCTCCAGGGGCGTGTCCACCGGTATCAGTGTGTATGCTCCCGCCATTATTCTTTCTACAATTTTTGGCTGGAATATATACCTGACCAATATACTGGTCGGGGGTGTGCTTATCATTTATACGTACAGCGGGGGAGCTAAGGCTATTGCTCATACGCAGCGTATCCAGTTTACTATTATACTGATTTCGATGGCGGTAGCGGGCATTATGGTTGTTCATTTGCTGCCGGGCAATGTAAGCTTTCCCGATGCTTTGTACCTGGCAGGCAAATCGGGTAAGTTGAATGTTATCACCACCGATGTAGATTTAAAAGATAAATACAACCTGTGGTCCGGTATTATAGGAGGTTTCTTTTTGGCATTATCCTATTTCGGTACCGACCAAAGCCAGGTAGGACGCTATCTTACGGCAAAGGATCTGCGGGAAAGTCGTTTGGGTTTGCTTATGAACGGCATGGTGAAAATTCCAATGCAGTTTCTGATTTTGCTCGTAGGTGCCTTATTATTTTCCTTTTATACCGTGCATAAAGCACCTTTGTTTTTCAACGAGAAAGCTGCCGAAAAAGTAGCACGTGTTGCGCCCGATGAATACCAGCCGCTGTACCTCGAACATCAGGTGGCTGCTGCCTTCAATCAGGAAACAGCCCTCGAACTGCTTAGCCTGCGGCGTGCGCAGCCCGATGCGCAGCGCGAACAACATCTGTTGCAAAAGCTGGAACATGGGCAGCAGGTTGTACAGCGTCAGCGTAGCCAGATGCAAGAGCTTATTAAAGCCAATGCCGTGGCTGTGGCCGAGCCTTCCAACGACAGCAATTATATCTTCCTGCATTTTGTGCGGCACTACCTGCCTGCTGGTATGGTAGGTTTGCTGTTTGCAGTTATTTTCCTGGCCAGCTGGGGCTCTATATCCGCCGCCATCAATGCCCTGGCTTCGTCTACCCTGGTCGATTTTCACCAGGTGTTTACTTCCAGGCCACTCGACGAGAAGCGGCAGTTGTATTTTGGCCGGCTGTACACGCTGCTATGGGGTGTATTTAGTATTGCCGTGGCCATGTTTGCTACCCGCATGGGCAGTCTTATTGAGGCTGTAAACGAGCTGGGCAGTTTGTTTTACGGAGCCATACTGGGCATTTTCCTCACGGCGTTCTTTCTTAAGAAGGTACAGGGTTCGGCAACGTTTTATGCAGCGTTAATAGCCGAAGCCATAGTATTGCTTATATACCTGCTAAAGCTGGTAGCGTTTCTGTGGCTAAATGTTATTGGTGCCTTATTGGTAGTACTTATAGCTGCAGCTTTGCAATACTTATATTTCGACCGGCGTACCAATGTTACCGGGCTTAACCCCGGACAAAGGGATTCGTAGCTTTTTCAACGCCTATTTGTGTAGCCGGCCCATGACCTGAATATACAATAGTATTGTCGGGTAGGGTATATAGCTGTTGCTGTATGCTGCGCATCAGTACATCGTGGTTGCCACCTGGCAAATCGCTGCGGCCTACACTGCCCTGAAACAGAACATCGCCACCTATAACCCAGTTGCCTGCTTTATTGTAAAATACTATACTTCCTGGTGAATGGCCGGGGGCCAGGCGTACTTCCAGTGCTACGTCGCCAAGCTGCAGTACTGTATTTTCTTTAATAAAAAAATCGGCGGCCGGCACCGGTCCCATTTCGAAACCAAACAACATGGCCGAACCGCGTGCATTGGCTATCACCGGCGCTTCCAGCTCGTGGTAACCAAAGGGTATTTGATAGGCTTCTTTTATAGCAGCAACTCCCATAATGTGGTCGATATGGGTATGCGTATTGATGATTTGCTGTGGCTTTAACTGGTTGTCTGCTATAAAGTCTTTCATCATTTTTACTTCGCCGGCATCGTACATGCCCGGGTCAATAATCCAGCATTCCTTGTGTTCGTTGATGAGTATATAAGTGTTTTCCTGAAAGGGATTAAACGTAAATGATTCGACTTGCAGCATAAGGTGGTTTTTTGTTCAACGCATTTGTATTACAGAATGCGCCGCAAGTTAAGCCGAAATTTTTTTTCAAAATTTACTATCCTGATTTGGAAATTAAATTGTGCTCCCTTACCTTTGCACTCCTTTCAACAGAAAACGAAGCGGTTGATTTCGTAGCTCAGTTGGTAGAGCAATACACTTTTAATGTATGGGCCCTGGGTTCGAGTCCCAGCGGAATCACGAAAAGCACACGAGAGTGTGCTTTTTTCGTTTAAATAGTTTGAAGATCAGTTCTTTTTTATTGTTCAGCATATCATTGTGTATCAATGTATATCAATCCATTCGGTCACCTATTCGGTCACCTTTTGGAGGATATAATTTCAGGTGACCGAATTCTGTTGGGGCAGAATGATTTAATGAAGGATTTTCGACTAAATCTTTAATCGTAACCCCAAATTGTGTTGAATGATGCGTTTCAAACAAAAATTATCCCTCCTTTTTTGGCTGTACCGCAGCTAGGCCGGAAATGATGGCAGAGCATCTATGCAAGAATAACCCGGAGTACTTTAGACCTTTCCACCACGCCCCATCCACGAGCCTTTAGTCTGGGGTATATGAGTTCTGCTCTTGTCGCTACTTCTTTTACCTAATCCAGCTACCATCATGTTCTTAAGCGATGGGCTATACCCATCGTTTGTAAATAACGCATCTTCAGGGCTAACCCCAAACATAGCTCTCATCGTATTCTACATTGTAACGCTTAAGAAAGGCGCGATATTCATCCTGAAAGCTCCTCTTCCTGTGATGTTCATGCTGATTAGTGATGTACGCAATTACGGTATCAACTTCAGAAGGATTAACCGAGAATGCCCCGTAACCGTCCTGCCAGTAAAAGTTCTCATACCCTCTTCCTTTTGTCTTTATCCATTTGGATGAATGTGATTTAAATTCTTCCATCAGTTTCATTAAAGCTATCTTTTTGGATAACATACAAAGGATGTGGATATGGTCGGTGTAGCCGCCCACTTTAATTACTGTGCATCCGAGTTTATTACAGATACCACCCAGATAAGCGTGTAGCTCTGCTTCTACGGGCGGGTATATCAGCGGTTCTCGATGTTTGGTGCTGAATACGAGGTGCATATAGTTTTTTACTAGTGACTGTCCCATGGTTTTAGTATTATGCCCCTTCGGGGCTTGTTCTCGATGGGCATTACCCATCGTTCGTGTATTACGCCCCTGCGGGTTCGATGGGCGATACCCATCGTTAGCATATTATGCCCCTTCGGGGCTAGTTCGATGGGCGTTACCCATCGTTAGTACATTACGCCCCTTCGGGTTCGATGGGCGATACCCATCGTTCGTGTATTACGCCCCTTCGGGGCTAGTTCGATGGGCGATACCCATCGTTCGTACTTTACGCCCCTTCGGGTTCGATGGGCGATACCCATCGTTAGCATATTATGCCCCTTCGGGGCTAGTTCGATGGGCGTTACCCATCGTTAGTACATTACGCCCCTTCGGGGCTAGTTCGATGGGCGATACCCATCGTTCGTACTTTACGCCCCTTCGGGGCTTCTTCTCGAGGGGCTTTGCCCATCATTAGCATATTACGCCCCTGCAGGGCTTGTTGTCGATGTGCGTTACCCACTATTATGATATAATTTACCGAATCTAGGAGGTCGGGCAAAAGATAATAGAGGCAGTCGTAATATCGGGAGTATTGCTAAAACGCTTTTCATAGTGACGCTGTTTTAATACTTGTTATGTTGCTAATTTACGTCATTGGAGGCTGATTTCTTTGCTGTCAGTCAACTCTACTTGTAGAAATTCCAAGGGTTCTAACTGTTTTTCATAGCCGGAGCAATTGAAGCCGTCAAGCGGATTGTTGGGTATTTGACTGGATCTGAAGCCGATATTCAATATTTAGCGAACCTCTTTTTCATGCTTTTTAGCTCTTAAGTCAGATAGTAGGTGCTCGGCTTCAAGGGTAAAACTGCTTGCGGTTTATTAACTCTTATTGTAGGATTTTTCAATGCCAAAAACGATTATTGACTAGTGGTCGATTTCTACAAAATACAATGCAGTAACTTTTCCATCGCAAGCGAAAACCAAAACTCAAAGCTGGCGCAGGCCAATTACCTGTTTTCATGCGGCGGTCAGCGTCTGTAAAGCTTGTACGGAAACCTGGATTTTATTACTTGGATGCATGAGTTGCTCCTATGCTCCAGAACGCTGTACAATGCCTACGGCCGCTTGATACCCAAGTTTGTGGTATGTGTCATCTAATTATCTATTGTTCTTAGCATATTGCATACTGAGGCGCGTGCCGTCGTAGGCCTTGTTTTTGCTGTTAGTCAGGTCCCCTTCGGTTAAGTTATATGGCTTTCAGAAGAAGGGCGGTAATTTTGGCCATTTTGCTAAAAACGCCGATAGCCCCACAGAGGTAAGCGAACGACCGCTGCTACAGCCTCAGCAAGGGGAGCCGGGCCAGTTCTTTATGTCTGCCGAAACAGCACTAGGGAGAATTCCAGCAGGAAGTCGTCGAACAAAAGGCTGTTGCCCAGTAGTGCGCGAAGGCCATGGCCCGGTAGTACAATGTTGAAATCTTTGCGGTTTACAGATATGCCCCTGCTGGTAATTTCCATGCGCCTGCCGCGTACCGTGTACTGTACCGGAAATTGTACGCTGCGGCTAATGCCTTTGATGCACAAAAGGCCGCTTACGAGAGCCGAGTCGCCGCTCATTTTTTGAAATTGTTGCAGCCGGAAGCTGGCCTCCGGAAATTGAGCCGCATCGAAAAAATCGGGCGATTGCAGATGATGTACCAACCGCTCACGCATAGATCCTTCCAGGTCGAGGTTCTGTATGCTGCGCATATCAAAGATGAACACAGCCGAGCGAATGGTATCGTTGGCGTAAGCTACTGATCCTTCTTTCAGTGATATGGTTCCGGTATGGCTGCCAAAGGTTTTCTTTCCTGTCCATATCAATCCCGATTTGTGATGATCGCAACGGTACCAGTCTACACCCTCTGAAGGTTGAAAGGAGCAAAGCAGCAGGGCGGCTGGCAACAACAATAGAAGCAGTGATGCTTTCTTCCAGCTTTTTGCTAAGGACATATGGTAAGGCTTTATGGGCTTCGGGCGCTTCTGTGGCAGCATCATTGCTTCATTGGTAGCATCTGTATGACGCTATTCTGTCAGGCTGTAATATTATAGCATTTTGGTGGTAGGCCGAATTTTTTTCGACGAAGGGTGGTTTTTTGACCTTTTCTATCATTTGGGACCAGCTTTCCTTTCCAATGTGCTTCTAAGCGCTACGGTCCATTCCGGGGTACAGGTTGAAGGTGCAATTACCACTACTTAATTTTGGCAATTTTATATATTTTTTCATTATTGTCCGGGGAAAAAAGGGATAAAATCGCTGTATTCCTTGCTGTTTAAGGGGTTACAGCTAAAAAATCTTTTTTCCAATTTCAGGGGAGTTCCCCCTCATTTTTCTATGGGGTAAAAGCGAATGACGCGTTGTGTGTTTTTCTCCATGCCTTGTAGGTATCTTTAATGAACTCCAGCAGATCAACATAGCTCATTAAATGCAGTCTGATAACCGTTATCATATTAGCAAAGGACTTTTTAGTCTTTGCTTTTTTTCTGATTACGACCATTAATAGCTGAGCAATCAACACACAATACTCCTGCATCTTTATTGAATTTACGCTGTTGCCCCAAAAGTAACGCAACGGGAAATTCTGAAGACTTACAAGATGGACGCGTAGCGGTAGCCGCTTGTAGTAACGGTTCGCCTTATGTTGCTTGCTTACTTTACTGATCAAAGAACTATCTACCAAATTCAATATCTGAGATAACACCGGCTGTCCGGTAAACTTTTTATCTTTGTCCATATTACTAAGATTAAGTGTCGTAACTCAAACTTAGCTAATTAGGGCGGTTCTCAAGAACCGCTCTTTTTTTTGGGCATGTTTTAAATATTTTAGTCGGACAATAGTGATATTTTTTGCCAATGCTAGTGTTGAATAAATGATTGTGTCTTATACAATTGATTACGCTTCCTTGCGTACCTTTTAAGCTTGCTGAATGGATGAATATTTGCTTTTGGCGGTGTTGAAGATGAAATTTAGGCGCTTTGCCGCGCTGCAAACAAGTGCTTGCCGGCGACACAAAACACGAGTAATTTTTCTAAAGAGGCTGTATTACACCTTTGACGCCGGAGAGCGGTGACGCTGATAAAAGTGAATGAATGATGATGGCTTCATTATAAATGGAAATGTACGGTCGAAATTTCTACGGTTGGATTTAGGAAGACTTTTTTGATGACTTCAGTCGTTCTGCTAAAATCAGACGCTGCTGCGTCTTTGCCCAATCAATTATCCGTTAGTACCTAAAGAACTGATGCAGCATCAGAAGCCTAATCACCTTCGTTTAGCTGATGTATAGAAAATAGATGAGGATAGTTAAACAAGCTGGTTGCGCCAGGGATGGCAATGGAAAGCCCGCAGCCGCTTTGCTGCGGAATACAAGTATGCCCTTGTAAATCGGGTGTCATGCCTGCCAGAGGGTATACGAAGAAGCGGCGAGGACTTGGAATGTACAGCCCGCCCGGGCGCCCTGAAAAATGAATAAATACAAAGCCGGAATCAACATCAACGATGTACTGGTAGCGTGCACAATAGCCTGTCGTGATTTTGGATAATAGCAAGAAACTGGTACGCCCATAAATTATTCCATCAAACCCATGCTGATGGCCTTTTTGATAAGGGCAGCGGTATTTTTTACATCGAGTTTTAGTAGAAGGTTGTTGCGGTGATGGTCGATGGTTCTTTTGCTAACGAAAAGTTTTTCTGCGATCTCCTTGCTGGTGTTGTTTTCGGTAATCAGCTGCAGCACTTCTTTTTCACGTTCGGTGAGTAGTGGTCCTTTGGGACTAGTGCCGCTGCCCAAAGAGTATTGCAGCATTGCTTCCTGTATGCTCTTTTCCAGAAACTGCTCGTTGTTGTTTACCTTATGTATGGCTTTAATGATTACCTCTTCGGAGGAGGTCTTCAACACATATCCGGATGCACCGGCTTTGAACATGGATTTGACCTGATATACATTATCGAGATTGGTAAGTGCTATGACTTTGATATTGGGATAGCTGCGCGTAATTTGTTTGCAGATAATGTCGCCCTGTAGTCCGGGCATCTGAATGTCGAGCAGGATAATGTCGGGTGTATTGTCACACGATTTCAGGGCCTGCAATAGTTCTTCGCCGTTGCGATAAGTGCCTTCTACTTTGATTCCCTCCGTATGGCTGAGCAGGTTTTTAAGGCCATTTAAAATCAGGGGATGGTCGTCGGTGAGAAATATGCGGATCATTGTCATCGTTTTTTAGAAGAGGGCAAATGTAAGGTTAATGTTGATTGCCGGTTTACGTATTGCCAGCTGCTTTTCCTTCATTGAGGTCGAATTCAATATACACGGAGGTACCTTTGTTTGTGCGTGCATTGAAGGAAATTTGTCCCTGCAGGCTTTTTACGCGATCGTGAATGCTTTGCATACCCATGCCTTCGCTGGCTGTATTTTCGTTCATCCCTTTTCCATTATCCTCTACCGTAACGCTCAGTATGCCGTCTTGAAGCATTAATTGTACCAGGGCGCTGCTTGCTTTGGCATGCTTTACCACATTATTGACCAGTTCCTGAATAATGCGGTACACTGTAAGTCTGTAATTGTCGGGCAGCTGTCCGAAGTCACCGTAGGCCTGGAAGTCGATATTGATATTTTTTCCTTTGGCGGCATAGTTGCAAAAATTTGCGATTGCTTCGTCGAGGCTGTGTGCAGCAATGGCGGTAGGCATCATATTATGTGCCGTAAGCCTGAGTTCGGTGCCTACTTCGTCGAGCAGGTCGAGCGTATTCTGGTAGACTTCCGATCGCATAGCTGTATCTGATTCCCGGCCGAGTACGGCAAGATTCATTTTAGCAGCAGCTACCATGGCGCTCAAACCGTCGTGGAGCTCCCTGGCGATGCGCGAGCGCTCACTTTCCTCTCCGGCAATGGTAGCCTGCAGTTTTTCTATTGCATTTTCCTGCTCCATGTTACGAATGCGCTGCAGTAAAATCCGTTTGCGGTTGCGTTGTGTAGTTCTCAGTAATAGCAGGATTAAACCGAGTAGTACGGCAGCCGCTGCAGCCAGTATCAGCAAATTATTCCTTCGTTGCAGTTCTCTTTCCTGCTTTGCAATGCGAAGCTGGTTTTGAATTATTTTCTTTTCTTTTTCTGAAGTCTTGTATTTAACCTCGAGGTTATTGATGTTGTTTATGACTTCGTAGCCGGCAATTGAATCGTTGGCATGTATATAATTCCAGGCGTGCCGGTAGCCTTCTTCAAATTTTCCTTCTTTACCCGACAGCAGCGACATGCCGTAGTAGGCCTCTCGCAGGTCTTGCAGGTTGCCACTCTGTTGGGCAGCGGCAAATTGTGCCTTAAGCAATGGGCGGGCTTCGGCTATGCGATGGAGTTGTAAATAGCTCATTCCTAAAGCAGCCCTGGTTCTGTTGCGCGTGTAGGCTGTGGCAAGGCTGTCCATCGCTACCGCCTGCTCGAGGTAGTTGACCGCAGTATCGGGTTTCTTCTGCTGAAGTAAAATGATGCCGGTATTGCTAAGTGCCATTTGCTCCATGTCCCGCACCTGCTGTTCCCGTGCTACTTTTAAGGCTTTGTGGAAGTAAACCAGGCTACTGTCCCATAGCCGGTCGAGGCTGAGGGCCAGTCCAGCGTTATTGTAGATTCTGCTGAGGGCGGGGTAGTTGTTGTCTTTAAGTGCGGCAGCTTCAGCTTTTTTGAGGTAGGGCATCACGGTTGCGGCGCCTCTGCCGGTTTGCATCAGTACGGCAGCTACATTGCTGTACAGGTAATTAATGTCATCGCCCGGGTATTTTTCTCCCAGCTCTATAGCCTGCAGCTGTAAACGCAGCGACTGGTCGTAAGCACCTCGTAGAAAGGCTACATTACCCAGGTTGCTATAGGCCCTGTGCAATTGCCGCCGGCCGGCTGCAGTTTGTTCAAAGGCCCTGATTGCTTTACGAAAGCTTTGCTCGGCCTGATCGAGCTGTGGGCGATTGGTTTCTATTATGCCTTTGTACAACCAACTTAAACCCTGGCCAAAACTATACTGCAGCTGCTCGCTTCGGCTGAGCGTATTGGCCAGTATACCATAGGCACTGTCGGGATGTGTGCTCGTGAGCGAACGGGCGAGCTGCAGTGCTGAGCGAATATTACTGGTGTCGCTGAGGGTTATATGGCCAATGGCAGGATACTCGGTTTGCGCCGTGGCTGTAACCGCGCAGGTGGAAAATATATAGAGAAAGAGCAGGAGTCTTTCCAGCATTTTGAATCAGGTTATTTAATGAACGCAATCTTATATGGGAGCTGCGTGTATAAAGACGATAAATATAAGGCAATTGGCTTGTAAACGGACATTGCAGCATGTATAATTGGGGCTGGAACTACCTGTCTGAATGGATGCGGAAAGCTTGATGTATAGACGACTGATAATGAGTATAGCATTGGTTTAGATCTTGGTGTCCCTGAACTTTCTGTTTCAATGGAATGGAAGAAGGGTATACTTCTGCTAATAGGTATAAATACCAGTATTTCTTTTTGGGTATTTGTGCTGAAAGCAGAAATCAAAAGTGAAGTTACTTTTGAAATTGCCGGATGACCGGCTGAATTTATTTTTTTTACCATACTTAAATATTGAAGATGAAACCAGCGTTACAAAAATTAATGATGACTGCTACTGCTCTGGCACTGTATGCGCCGATACATGCCCAAGGAGTTTCCATGGAATGGGCGAAACGTGCTGGAGGTACATCGTACGACATGGGTACAGCCCTGGCCGTAGACGCCGAAAAGAATTCTTACGTAACGGGTTATTTTAGCGGAACCGCCGATTTCGGTAACGGAATCAGTTTGGTTTCAAATGGTGATCAGGATATATTTCTGGCAAAGCTCGACGTATCCGGCGCAGCTGTCTGGGTAAAACAGTTTGGAGGTGATGGCCGGGATGCCGGTTTGGGTATCCGCCTGGACGCGCTTAACAATATTTACTTAACCGGTTACTATTCGTCTACAGTGGATTTTAATCCGGGGGGCGCTCCAATAGAACTGGTTTCTTCGGGTGATGCCGACATATTTGTGGTAAAGCTCGATAGCACAGGTGCCTGCACCTGGGCAAAGAGTATGGGTAGTGATATAGGTGGCGATGAAGGTCGTGGTATTGCACTGGATCCGTTGGGTAATGTGTATACTACGGGTATTTTCTTCGCTACTGCCGACTTTGACCCGGGCGCTGGTACTGCCAATCTTACCTCGGCCGGATCTTCTGAAATATTTGTTTCCAAACTGAATAATGACGGGGAGTATGTTTGGGCCAAAAGACTGGGTGGTAACCGGCTCGACAGTGGTGATGGTATAGCCGTGGACAACGATGGAAATGTATATACCACCGGAAGCTTTCAGCGCACCGCCGATTTTGATCCCGGAACGGGTGTGTACAACCTGATATCAGGTGCCAATAGCTATGATGTGTTCGTCAGCAAACTGACAACGGATGGCGACTTCGTATGGGCCAAGCAATTCAAAGGAGACAGTCCGAATATGGGCAATGGTATTGCGCTCGATCAGTTTGCAAACGTGTATACTACCGGCATGTTTAGTGCTACTGCTGATTTTGATCCGGATGCTACCGCGACCTATAATCTGGTGTCGGAAGGTGGTACCGATATTTATGTGGCCAAACTAGACTCGGCAGGTAGTTTTATATGGGCAAAGCGTATGGGTGGCGCCGATCCTTTTGGTGGCGACCGTGGATATGGCATTGCCGTCGATAACCTGGGTAATGCCTATACGACTGGATTTTTCAGCGGCACTGCCGATTTTGATCCGGGCACTGGTACGTACAGTATGACCGCGCTCGGATCTTCGGATATATATGTATCTAAGCTGGATGCCGCCGGAAATTTTTTATGGGCGAAGCAATTGTCGGGTGCACAGGGTACCGACTGGGGTACAGCGATTGCTGTAGACGCTTCGAGCAATGTGTACAGTACCGGATTATTCAACGGTACCGTTGATTTTGACCCCGGCACCGGCGACTTCGACCTGATTGCCGAAGGAGGTACGGATATATACATGCACAAAATGCTTTGTACAGATACCAGTTCGTCGCAATTGCAGGTAACAGCGAGTTGTAATGGGTACACGCTGAATGGCCAGGTGTTTGACGCCACGGGTATCTATACCGTTGTGATGGCTAATCAGATGGGTTGCGACAGCACTATTACGCTGGATTTGACAATAGAACTGCCACAGGCGGTTATTAACGTAGACGGATTTGTACTGGGTACAACGCAGCCCTTCACAACCTACCAATGGTTTTTGAATAATACGCCGATACCCGGGGCTAATCAGAGTACCTATACCGTGGAGGAGAATGGCGAATACTCGGTGGTAGTAACCGATGCGGAAGGCTGTAGCGATACGGCTCATTATGAAGTTACCAGTGTAGTGGGTATTGAGCCTATAGATATGCTGCAATCGCTCACTAAGATATATCCCAATCCTGCTGCTACAATGCTGTATGTGAGCAGTCCGGCCCGCGTAAACCTTACGTTGACCAGTGTACAAGGTACAACAGTACTTTATAGCCGCGGCAGTAAGAATATGGACTTAAGCAAAGTTGCGGAGGGTATTTATCTGCTACGCATCACAGATATGGATGGGCGGCTGATCAAGGTAGAGAAAATTGTTAAGCAGTAACCGGCTTACAGTTAGGATAAACCCGATTTAATATAGCATCAACGTCTCGGATTGGGCAGTAAAGTTGCTGTTCTTCCCTCAGGTTTACAACCGGACTTATGCTACAATTTAAGCACATCGACACCGTCCGGAAACCAAGCCATGGGCGGTGTCGCGTTTTACAGAATGGACCAGGTATGCGAAAGTTAATATGCTTAATAGTAATTCTAATAATGAACGCGCAGGTGGCAAATTGCCAGACCATCACAAATGGTGATGGAAGTGCCCTGAAACTCAATTATTGTTATGAAAATATTGCCTATCCCTTGCAGGGCCAGCCGGCAGGCGGCAGTTTCAGTGGCTGTGGCATGTACCAGCAGAATGGGGTATGGTACTTTGATCCGATGGTAGCTTCGCAGGATGTAACTGTGTTCCCTTTTCAATGCAGTATTACTTATACCTTGGGAACTCAGTCGGTGACTCGGAATATACTCGTGTATAAACCTGTCAGAATAGACCCGCCACTGCAGGATACAGCCACTTGTAGCGGTGCGTTTACACTGGAGGCCACCATGCAGTATGCAGGGGCGTATAATTTCGCCTGGAGTCCCGAGGTTTTCTTAGACGATCCGGATACCAGCTATACGTCGGGCTTTATAACGCAGTCGCAATCATTTGTTATTACAGCCGAAGATGTAACCAGTGGCTGCAAGGGTAGTGACACGGTTACGGTGACACGTCATCCGGTACCGGAAGTGGTGGTGCAGCCCGATTCTATTACCTTGCTGGCGAGAGAATGGGTTCAGCTACAGGCCTCGGGCGCGGCCTATTATTACTGGCAGCCCTCCCGCTGGCTGAGCCATGATACGGTAGCTGCACCGTTAGCCAAACCGCAGGCGCCTGTAACTTATATGGTGGTGGGCCGCAATGAGGAAGGCTGTGTTGATACAGCATATGTCAGGATTGATATACTGGAGGACTTTATGATTCCGAATGCCTTTAGTCCGAATGGCGATGGGCTGAACGATGTGTTTAAAATTGAGAACATGGGTTATCAGGGGTTGGAAACCTTCAGCGTGTATAACCGTTGGGGGCAAATGGTATTCGAAGCAGGTAGCGGGACTGATGGTTGGGATGGTCAATATCTTGGAAGGCCGGCTGAAGCAGGCACTTATTTTTACCTGATTCGCTTAAGTATGCGCGACGGTTCGTCGCGGGTATTCAGAGGAGAAGTGCAACTGATACGATGATATAGCTGCAGGAATTTTTTGTCCGGAGGCAGCACCTGTCCGGGATACGACTAGTTGAATTTCGGGAAAATAGTGAAGTGCTATGTTTGAGTGTAATTATGATGCAGGTACCGTTTCAGAACCTGGCTGCCTGAGGATGAGGAAATATGCCCGGACAGTCAGGCTTACCAACAATAGCTGACATTATGTTGGAAAGATGAGCAGTGATGCTTTAGCTGGTTGCGCCAGGGATGGCAATGGAAAGCCCGCAGCCGTTGTGCAGCGAAAGAGATATGTGTATAAGTAATTTATGTGTGGTTGTGCGTCGCCGTATATGCAGCAGCGGCGAGGACTTGCAATGGACAGCCCGCCCGGGCGCCCTGGAAAAATAAATTAGTATGCGACCTGAGATGATGTTGGGTAAGGTTTGGACCAACCAGAACCTACATTTTTTCAGGTCTGACAGATAAGAAAAGGGTCTTATTTCTGTCAGACCTGTGCTGTAGGAAATAAGACCCTGTATAGGTGGGGAAAGAAATGTTGTTTGTGCAGTATTACAATTCCACTTTGATTAATCGAGTACTTTTCGTTGGTTAGATGATAGCCCCTGAATAATACCAGTATTAAAGCCGAGGCGCAAACCTATGCTGGGGCTGGATTTGCCGCTTTCGTAACCGGCGATGAAATCGAGGCGTCCTACGCGTACCAGGCCAAAACCAATATTCTCCAGTCCTACGAACACTTCGGAATAGTAGTTGTTTTTGTCGATGTACATGGTATTGGTACCGCCTACCAGGTGCCAGTCGAGCTGACGGAAACCGGGAATTTTATTGGTGAGCCATCCGTTGAGATGCCATTCGGCGTGCAGCTGACCATACAAAGAGGCAGTATTACTATACCGATAGTATGGTGCTAACTGGAAGCTGTAGAGATAGGGATTAGCCAGTAATGTTTTATTTCCCATCAGGTGCTTCATATCGGGAATACCTACGTATGAGTCGTTGAAGAAGCCGCCACCTACAACGCGGTAGTCGAGGGTTCCGAGCATGCGCAGCCTTACCTTATGTTCTATACTCAGGCTCCATTTGTCGAAGTCGGTTTTGCTGTTGCCTATGCCCTTGATACCCTTGGTAAACTGAGCACTGAAAACAGGTGCATTACTTGGTACGGGGGTTAGCTGTCCGGGGTGCTGAATATATTTCCAACCGGGTTGGTAGCGGACATGCGCGCGCAGCACTGCAGCATTGTGTGTTTCGAATGCAGGTAGTTCAAATGGTTGGTTGGGTGTGATATTAGCCTCATCTGACTTGCTGAAGGTGTAGAAGGCAGTATTGAACAGCGGCATGCGTTGCTCATAATTGAAGCTGATGTCGGCGGAAAGCCCATTGCCGAACTCGCGCTCAGCGACGAGTTTTATATGCCGGCTCTGGTACAACTTCATATAGTTATCGCCAGCCAACAAGGTGTACAGCAGGTTCATGGTATTGCTGATGGGCGTGTTGTTATTGAGCTGGAACACGTACTGTCCGCCCTGCACTCCCAATTTCCAGTAACGGTTGGCCCAGTGGGGATCGTTGCGCTGTAGCTCTATTTTGCCCACGAGGTTATACTGTTTATTGGCAAAGCCATAGCGGTTGAGCGCTTCGGTTTTCAAAGTGGTGTTGGAGTTGAACCTGTGCTCCCAGCCGAGGTTGAGCATGGCATTGACGCCCTCTACGGTGTTGTAGGATACCATACTGAGTATGGAGTTAGTACGGAAAGTGTTTCTGTTGCGGCTATATGAAAATCCTGATGGGTCGATCGATACGGAACTGGTTTTAACGGAGCTTGCACTGTCGTTGTTTCGAGCCTCAAAGAGGCTGTCTTTGAGTGTATAATTTTTTATCTCATCGTTTTCGAGCGGTATGGGGCGCATCGTATCCCAATAGTTTTTCTCTCTGCTATGAGCAAGACTGTCGTAGGTCGAAATAATTCTGCCCTCGAAAATGGATTTATCAATAGGCTGATTTACACGCTGGTTTTTATAGGAAGTCACGAAATTGCCTGAAAATTTAATGCCCAACAATCCCAGTACCGGATACAATACCTGACTTTGAATGATCCATACGTCTTTTTGTACAGGAACATAAAATTGCTCGATCCGGAAGGTATCTATATTTATTTGAGATTCCTGCGTGAGCAGAAGGTCAACTGCCTGGAAAACCCATTCATTGTCGACCACATATACATAACCACTAAACAGAGGTTCGTACTTGCGTTTAGGAGTCACCTGTATTTTGCTGACCATGCGATCGCCGTCCATATAGCTTCCCAGGAATTTATAGCGATAGTACATGAAGGCATTGGTATTGGCCGGAGAAATAAATCCGCGGGGGTTGAGGCCGGTAAGCGGGATATTGTTTTCGTAAATATTGATGACTGCCGGCAGTTGTGCCAGTCCCAGTCCTTTGGGATCGCCGCTCTGGCGTACGGAAATAACGTTTGTATGACGTTTGGAAGGTGCCTTATAGGTATATTTTGAGTATTGCTCGAGCAGGTATATAATGCCTTTGCCAGTAGAGTCGAGACCCAGCTCCCGGCCTACATCGCTCACTTCCTGGTCGTCGACCGACACAGTAAGTTGCCTGATACTTTTGGGTAGTTCTTTGAGTTTCAGGTTGCCTTTGAGGTACACATCGGTTTCAAATGTTTTTACCAGATCGGCATAATACTTACGTTTGGCGATTACTTTGCGCATGATATCGTAAGCGGGATCTTCTTTGCTGGCGCGGATAACAACTTCGGAAATTTCCAGACTTTGCGGTTCGAGTATGAAGTCGAGCTGTACGCTGCTGCCGGTAGCATTTACTTCCTTGCTTTGGGATTTGTAGCCTACAAACTGGCAGATTATGATGTGTTTCCCTTCCGGAACTTCGATGGTATAATGGCCGTCGTTATTGGCCACGGTGCCGTTGGTGGTGCCTTTCTGCAAGATAGTCGCAAAGTCGAGGCCTTCGCCGGATTTGTCAGAAATACGTCCCTTGATGGTAACTGCCCGGGCCGCCTGGGCTGTAAATAATAAGAGGATGAGATACAGTGCTTTCATAAAATTTGTACCGGCTACGTGGAACCGCTTTTACAAAGAATAGATAAATGATACTGCAACATTAAGCGAACCGCGTTGTGAACAGGGTTGTTTTTAGACCAACTGTTTAGAGATTTCGACCAATCAGTCACTGAGACCAAGATAAATAAATTAGGCTGGTTTAAAAACCCTCTTCTTTGATTATTGACAAAGAAGGGTTTTTGCTACTTTTGCAGGCATGAACGTAACCCCGCTTTCCGCTATCAGCCCGGTTGATGGCCGCTATCGCAGGCAAGTCGACGAACTTGCTCCTTATTTTTCCGAGTTTGGATTGATTCGCTACCGCATTCGCGTTGAGATTGAGTATTTTCTGGCATTGGCAGAAGAAGGTATTTTTAAATTGCCCGCCAAAGTAAAGCCGGCTGCACTGCGTGGTATCTATGAAGAACTGACGGAGGAACAGGCGCAGCAGGTAAAAGACACCGAAAAGGTTACCAATCACGATGTAAAAGCTGTAGAGTACTTTATTAAAGAACAACTGAAGGAGCTGGGTGGTGAAGCAGCATCGGAATGGGTGCATTTTGGACTTACTTCCCAGGATGTGAATAATACGGCTATTCCATTATTGTGGAAGGAAGCCCTGGAAGAGGTTTACCTGCCTGCATTAATGAACCTGGTGGCGGATTTGAAGAAGATGGCCCGCAACTGGAGCAAGGTACCCATGTTGGCCCGTACCCATGGCCAGCCGGCGTCACCAACGACCTTAGGCAAGGAAATGATGGTGTTTGTTGAACGGCTTGAGCATCAGGTTGAACTATTCTCTTACATTCCTTATGCAGCTAAATTTGGCGGCGCTACCGGCAATTTCAATGCCCATCATGTGGCTTTTGGTAAAAAAGACTGGATTGGATTCGGGAACCGTTTTGTAAATGATATCCTGGGATTGCAGCGTATGCAGTTTACCACGCAAATAGAGCATTACGATAGCCTGGCTGCGCATTTTGATACGCTGAAAAGGATCAATACTATCCTGATTGACTTTGCCCGCGATATATGGACCTATGTATCGGTCGATTATTTCAAGCAGAAAACAAAGGCCGGAGAAGTAGGATCCAGTGCTATGCCCCATAAGGTAAATCCGATTGATTTTGAAAATGCCGAGGGAAACCTGGGTATTGCCAATGCGTTGTACGAGCACCTTTCCGCCAAATTACCTATCAGCCGGTTGCAGCGCGACCTTACCGACTCTACCGTATTGCGAAATATAGGTGTACCCTTGTCGCATAGCTTGCTCGCGCTGAAGTCACTGGAAAAAGGTATGGGCAAATTACTGTTGAACGAAGCAAAGCTGAATGATGACCTGGAACAAAACTGGGCAGTAGTGGCGGAAGCTATTCAAACTATATTGCGCCGGGAGAAGTTTCCCAAGCCTTACGAAGCGCTTAAGGATCTTACCCGCGGACAGCAAAGTATCACTAAGAAAACCATGCATGCCTTCATTGAAAAACTGGATGTAAGTGCTAAAGTGAAGAAAGAATTACTGGCTATAACGCCTCAGAACTACACGGGTATTACCGCCGAATATTAATACCATCAGGTTAATAAAAAGCCTGCAGCCGCCTTCCGGGAGCTGCAGGTTTTTTTATTGATCAGGATGGCTACACACTTACTCCTACATGAAAATGTGCAGGAGATGCGTGTATTTTTACATCCAGGCCAACCTGTACGCCTTTTAAATTGTTTAAATTGCATACAGATAAATATGAACAGGATATGGATATGCGATATTTGAAAGGTTTGGGGCTGGGTGCTTTGCTGGGGGTAGCATTTGTAGCCGGACTGGCTTTCGACAATGATGATAAAGATGCCCCCGTAGAGGTTAATAGTGACGGCCGTCTGCAATATAAATGGTATAGTCCGCAAACTCCCAAAACGCTCCGTTTTGCAGGAGAAAAGGTTCCACTGGAGCGTTGGGAAGTAAAGGAGCGACTGGACCGGGAGCTGCTGATGAATTATTACATGCATGGCTCCACGCTGTATATATTAAAACTGAGTACGCGGGTGTTTCCTACTATAGAACGCAAGCTGAAGGCAAACGGACTTTCGGACGATTTTAAATATCTCTGTGTAGCCGAAAGTTCCCTGCAGAATCCAACTTCACCTGCGGGAGCAGTAGGGTACTGGCAGTTTATGAAGGAAACAGGTTTGCGCTACGGGCTGGAAATAACGGATGAAGTGGATGAGCGCTATCATTTGGAAAAGGCCACCGATGCGGCCTGCAAGTACCTGAAGGATGCTTATGGTAAATTTGGCAACTGGACAGCGGCCGCGGCTTCGTATAATTGTGGCATGGGTGGTTTCAGCAACCATAGCAGTTTCCAGATGTCGGGCAATTATTACGATTTGTTGTTACCCGAAGAAACGAATCGTTATATATTCCGTATTCTGGCCCTGAAACATTTATTGGGAAATGCTGCTAAGTTCGGTTTTGTACTGCCTCCGGAAGATGTGTATCAGCCTGTAAAAACCAGAGAAGTAACCATTAGTTCCAGTATTCCTAATCTGGCTCAATTTGCGCAAAATGAAGGAACCAGTTACAAGATGCTGAAACTGCTTAACCCCTGGATGCGTGATCGAAAACTGACGGTAAAGCCCGGAAAGAGCTATACGGTGCAATTACCCGCAGCGGGATAAGCACGACACCGGGGTTAGAGGAATATTAAAGGGGCAAATCCGGGCAAAAGCAATATTTTTGCCCGGATTTCGTTTTGCGGGACATATTTATGCGTCGTATTCTGGTACTATGGACAGGCTTATTGTGTTTTGGATCTGCTGCTGCGCAGCAGTCTGGTACCGATTCTATGCAGGTGCAGGAGCCTGTCAGAACCATTTCTGACAAAGAAATAAAAAAGAAACTGGGCGTTGGCCAAGCCGACAGCTTCCTCAGCCCTAAAAAAATAGCGCTTTTTTCTTCGATACTTCCCGGTTTGGGTCAGTACTACAACCGGCACTACTGGAAAATTCCGGTGATATACGCCGGTGTGGGCGCTGCTATTTATTTTGCCAACGATAATCTGAAGAATTACAATTTGTACCGCAAACTTTCGGTGGCACATGAAATGGGTGATCAGGAACTGATAGCGACCAGTCCGTACAGCAGGGAAATGGTGAACCTGCAAAGAGATTACTATCGCCGCAATCTGGATCTGACTGTTTTAATTACAGCTCTTGGATATGGGTTGCAGGTAATAGATGCAGTAGTATTTGCGCATCTGAATAATTTTGATATTTCCGATGATTTATCGTTGCGGGCACAGCCTGTATTGATGCCGCAAGGTGGAATAGGCATGGGTCTGGTGTTGAAATTTTGATTGGAATAAATTGGGAAATATGGGCCGGATACTGGCAATTGATTATGGGAAAAAGCGAACAGGGCTGGCAGTAACGGATCCTGAGCAAATAATAGCTACCGGCCTTACCACCGTAGATACCGATAAACTGGTTGTTTTTTTGAAACAGTATTTCGCCAAGGAACCTGTGGAATTAATTTTGTTGGGTCATCCTAAAAAACTGGATGGGACAGATAACGATATCACTCCGAAAGTGGAGAAATTTTTTGGGCAGTTGTCCCGCTTATTCCCCCAAATTCCGGCTAAATTACTGGATGAGCGATTTACTTCGGCTATGGCCTTCCAAACTATGATTGATAGTGGTCTTAAGAAAAAAGACCGGCGGGATAAGGCTTTGGTGGACGAAATAAGTGCTACTATACTATTGCAGGGCTACCTGCAGGGACGATAACCTTCCCGTTTGCTGCCGCTCAGCCGCCACTTATACCCCAATGAGGGGTAATTCGGGAAAAATTTAAAAAAGGCATAGGGGTAAAGGAGCTGTAAGTTGTTCTTAGGAATAATCAGCTCAAAGAATTATGCATTTTAGAATTGCTCTCGGATTAAGTTTTTTATGCTCCTTGTTGACTTTCGAACTGTTGCATGCCGGAACCCGAAACATTAAGGGCCGTGTAACGGATGCCGGAACGGGTGAAGCACTGGCGTTCGCCACGGTTGCCATTCCGGGTACACAAATAGGTACCTTAACCGACGACTCGGGGCGTTTTGCATTACAGGTTTCGGATGAGTACAGCCAGCTGAACATAAGTATGATGGGTTATCGCCCGCAATTGTTGCTGATAAGTGGGCAAACCGCTGATGAATGGGTAGTGGCAATGGAAGAGGAAGGAACGGAACTTGAAGAAGTCAGGATTTCGGCAGGGCGGAGTCCCCGCTACCGCAACCGGGATAACCCGGCCGTAGCATTGATACAGATGGTTCGAAACCAAAGGGAGCAACACTTTCGCCGCGGTAAGTTTAGCAGTATGGAACGGTACGACAAACTAGTATTGGCTTTGAGTCAGGATCGGCACGCCGGGGAGAAGGATCAGGTACTGCGAAAATTTGCTTTTATGACGGCGCATGGTGATACCTTAACCTGGCCGGGCAAAGTACTGTATCCTGTGTATATGGAGGAAAGTCTGAAGCGCCTGCATACAGAAGGACGGAAAACACCCGCGGAGACATTGCTGGCCGAGGAGCATACCTCGCTGGATCCCTATGTAGACCAGGATGGGCTGGATGCTTACTTGCGCAAAATGTATGTAGAGGCCGATATATACACGGATAATATTAAACTCGGCGATCAGGAGTTCCTAAGTCCGTTGGGACCCTTAGCTCCTCAGTTCTATAAATATTATATCACCGACACACTGGACACGGAAGATGGAAAGCGGATTAAATTGTTTTTTGCGCCACGCAGCAAGGCCGACCGTTTGTTTAAGGGTGAAATGCTGATCACTTTCGAAGATCATTATGCAGTTACTGATGTCTGGTTGCGGCTCGACCCGGAAGCGAATATCAACTGGGTGAGCAATTTTAAAATGCAGCTTAAGTATAGCCGTAAAGGCAATCTGTATTTTCAGTCGATGAGTCAGCTGGATATGGAAATGTCGCTATACCAAAGCAATAAACGCTTGTCGGGTACGCGGCTGGTAACTCATCGAAAATTTGTTACAGGCGACGAGCCCGAGGGTGTAACCGATGCTCCGGAGATATATGTTTCGGATGCAGGAGGATTAGCAGGGCGCAGGCATGTGCCGCTGAGCGCAATTGAGGCAAAGGTCTACAGCAATATAGATAGTCTGCGTCAGACACGCGCTTTTAAACGCACTGCAGGACTGGCTACTTTACTGCTTTCAGGATATCAGCCTCTGGGATTGGTTGAAATAGGCCCTGTACATTCTTTTTACAGCTATAATCCCATTGAAGGTCTGCGTTTGCGCCTTGGAGGACGAACGAGCGAACAGTTTAGTAAGCGCCTGTTATTGCAGGGCCATGCGGCTTATGGTTTCCGCGACCGTCGCTGGAAGTATGCTGCTGAAGCCCAGTGGTCCCTGAGTCCGCGGGCTGTGCAACGATTTCCTGTACGTGCACTGTTGCTGAGCCATAGTTATGAAACAATGATTCCCGGACAGGAACTGGCATTTCTGGAAGAGGATAATATACTGATGTCGATAAAAAGAGGTAAAAACGATAAGTGGATGTACGAACGTAAATGGTCATTGAGTTATGTACATGAGACACGGAACCACTGGTCGTTCAGAGCAGGATACCGGTATGCGCAGCTGGAAGGGGCCGGAGCTTTACAGTTTCCGCAGGCCATGGAAAGGGGAGAGGAACAGCAATTGACTGTATCAGAGCTCAACGCTTCGATACGCTGGGCTCCGGAGGAGCAGTTTTACCAGGGAAAAAAAATAAGGAAGCAGGTAATTAATCGCTATCCGGTGTTTACACTTCGCGCCTCGGCAGGAATTAAAGGAATGTTGAACGGTAAATACACTTATCAGAATCTCGCATTCAATATATACAAACGATTTTATTTGTCGCAGGCCGGATTTACAGATGTGAGTGTGGAAGCAGGCAAAGTATTCGGATCGGCGCCCTGGCCAATGCAACATATTCACAGGGGCAACCAGAGCTATGCCTATCAGTTGGGATCGTACAATATGATGAACTTTATGGAATTTGTAAGCACACAGTATGTGAGCCTGCACATGGATCACTCATTCAATGGTTTTATCTTCAATAAGCTTCCGCTGATCAATAAGTTGCGATTGCGCGAGGTGGTATCGGCAAAAGTAATGTACGGTTCTTTTGACCGGAAAAATGAAGATCCCGGACTCACCAATCTTTCATTGCCGGTGCGTGCCGACGGTTCACAGGTTAGCTATTCTGCAGGTTCAAAACCCTATGTGGAAGGGAGTGTGGGTATATCCAATATATTCAAAGTGCTTCGGGTTGATGTGGTAAAGAGGTTTACCTACCTCGATCATCCGGAAGCGGCAGAGTGGGGTGTACGAACGCGCATCAATTTCGACTTTTAGCTTGCAGGTGTTGTTTGCAAAGGGGAGGATATTTATTCTCCCCTTATTATTTTTTGATATTCCAATGCGGTGTTTTTGATGGCCTGTTCATCGAGGGTAAGCAGCAGGCGGTCTTTCATGAGCAGGCGGCCGTTTACGATTACGCTACGCACATCTGATGCTTTGGTCGTATATACAAGGCAGCTGTAAATGTCGTATCGGGGCGTCTGGTGAAGCCCGTCCAGGTCTACGATGGCGATATCGGCACGTTTACCGGCTTCAATGGAACCGGTAATTTTTTCCAGATGTAAGGCTGCTGCGCCTTTAATGGTAGCCATTGCAAAGGCTTCTTTTGCAGGAATAAGTTCGGGATTATTGCCGGCAACTTTGTGGAGTTTGGCTACCATATTCATCTCCTCCCACATATTGAGGTCATTATTGGAAGCAGCGCCGTCTGTACCCAGGCCAACCGGTATATTACGTGCCAGCATTTTGGGTACCGGCGCTATACCTGAAGCCAGTTTCATATTGGATTCGGGATTGTGGGCAACACCGCAGCCATGTTGTTTGATAAGATCCAGTTCTGCATCGTTCACATGGACAGCGTGGGCTATAATGGTATTATTATTGAGGAAGCTGAGCGAAGCCAGGTACTGTACCGGCGTAGTTCCTTTCTGCTGCTGCATATCGCTGACTTCCTTGGCTGTTTCACTCACATGTATTACTACAGGTGCATTGAGCCGTTCTGACATTTGTCGTGTGGTACTCAGGTTTTGTGCTGACACGGTGTAAGGAGCATGCGGTCCCAGTGCGGGCGTAATCAGATTATGTCCCTTCCATTTTTGTACAAATTGTTCCATTAAAGAAAATGCTTCTTCCGGCGTACCAAATCCGGGAGCGGGAAAGTCGATTACACATTGTGCCAGCACGCCTCTCAGGCCGGCTGCTACTGTTTCTTCAGCAATAGCATTTTCATAATAATACATATCACAAAAGGTAGTAGTGCCTCCGCGTATCATTTCGGCTAAAGCCAGGCGCGTTCCTGCACGTACAAATGGCTCGTTGACATGTTTGGCTTCTGCCGGGAAAATATGCTCTGTCAGCCATTCGTCCAGGTTCAGGTCGTCGGCCAGACCGCGAAACAGGGTCATGGGTACATGGGTATGTGTATTGATGAGGCCTGGTATTACTGCTTTTCCGTCTGCGTCAATAATTTCCGGTGCTGTGTATTTGGATTCCAGCTCAGAACGCTGGCCGATAGCAGCAATAGTCCCCTGCCGGATTACAACCATTCCGTCTTCGATCAGGTTGCGGTCGTCGTCCATGGTTACGACAGTTCCACCTTTTATGATGATATCCGCGTTATACGAAGTCTTTTTGCAGGCTTCCAGATGAAGTGCAGTAATGGCCATGAGCAGGTAAAAGGTTTTTTTCATTAAGACGACAAGCGCAGGTTAAATGCGCTGTACAGGACGAGATGATTTCGACCCTGCATGCGCTCTGCGGGCGTAAAAATAGAAAACCTTTTGCTCTCCTGCGATTTTATCTGTCGCCTTTGAACAGCATTTTTTGTGCAGCTAAAAATGGAATAAAATCAGGTAGCCAAGGCCAGGGGCTGGCTGTGGATAGTGAATCGGCGGGTGTTTTCCTTTATCCTGATCAACCCGGTCCATTCAGGTGTAGCCCGGCGGTTTTTGAGTTCACTTTGGAGGTGGTCGTAGGCTATGGGACTCATTTCAATCGAATATACTTCTCGTCCTTCTTTGGTTTCGGCAATATAGTATTCCTCAATTTCACGTAACATAAAACGTATCGATTTAGCGTCAGGGAAGCATGCTTCCTATTGCGGCTGCAAATTTACTCAGGGCTGGTAAAAGCCGGAGAATTGCAGTAAAAAGTTCACAATAAGATAATATTGGGTACTGGTTTTATTGACTAAAATCAAACACTACCCATTCATAAAACTCCAGGCGCTATGATATGCGTCTTTTTCTGTTGCATAATCGATAAATGCCGCATAGAACGGATGGGCGCTTAAGGTGGCGCTATCGCCTATGATCACCAGTTTTTTCTTTGCACGGGTCATGGCTACATTCATCCTGCGGGTATCGTTAAGGAATCCGATATTGCTTTTGTCATTGCTTCGCGTAAGACTTATATACACAATATCACGCTCCTGGCCCTGGAAACTGTCGATAGTATTGATACTGATTTTGTGCTGCCATTTCTGGAATGCCGGCATCGACGCGGCATATTCTTTTAGCTGCTGTATCTGTTGCCGGTAGGGTGAAATAACGGCTATGCTCGGGAAGTCTTCCTTGTCTGTTTGTTGTTGAATGGATTCAATAACTGTGCTGAGATGGCGTAGTGTAAAGGCTGCTTCTTCGGGATTGAAGGTACTGCTGTCCTCCAGTTTTTCTTCGAATCCACAACCCGCGGTGTCAATAAACATCAGCGGACTGTTGTCGCCCTTCAGACTATGAGTAGCTATACTTTTGTCTGCCTTTAACCGGTCGTTGTAAAGCTGTACCGAAGGGAACTGCATGATTTGTTCATGCATTCTGTATTGAACTTCCAACATTACGGAAGCCTGCGGGTGCAGTTGCAGGCATTTTTCAAACAGGGTATGGCCGAGCCCCGACTCAGCAGCCTTGGCCGATTTAATGGTGGGTGAAAGTTGCATGTGGTCGCCGGCCAGAACAAGTTTTCTGCCCTTTAGTATGGGTATCCAGCATGCGGGTTCCAGGGCTTGTGCAGCCTCATCAATCACAATTGTTTCATAGCGCCGGTCGCGTACGGTGTAATGCTGGCTGCCAACCAGCGTCGCCGTTATTACCTGTGCATTGTTGAGCAAATCCTCGCTGATATACTGTTCCGTTTTCGTTACTTCCTTCAATATTTTATGGGCTTCATCAAATAAGGCTTTGCGCTGGTCCCGCTCCGACTTTCCAAAATTACGTTTATATTTATGAGCCATATTCCTGAACTCCTGCGCCTGTTTCTTCAGTTGTTTGGCAGCTTTCATTTGGGGATGTTGCAGCATCCTGCTATCCAGGGTTAGCGCCTGAAGTGCATCGGAAACACGTGCGGGGTTGCCAATACGGATCACGTTTAATCCGGCAGCAGAAAGTTTTTCACTTAATAAATCAACTGCTGCATTGCTGGGAGCAGTTACCAGTATTTGTTTCTCTTCATGTAGTATCAGGGCTTTTATGGCTGCTACAAGTGTGGTTGTTTTTCCGGTGCCGGGCGGACCGTGAACGATAGCCAGGTCACGCGCTGCAAGAATTTTCTGCACAGCCTGCTGTTGGCTTTCATTTAGATTGTCTTTGGGGAAAATAGTTGTGTCAGGATCATATTCGGGCGTTTCAGTACCTGCAAGTATACGGCTTAGTCTTCCTTGTCTGGCATCGTCGATTTGAACATTTGCCTGTTGTAAGGCATGTTCCATCTCGTCATAACTATTATCGTCGAACCGTAAATCGAGGCCTAGTTTCCCATCACGCGTCCAGTCGGGCAGTTCATCGATCCGGAGTGCCATTTTCAGGGTATTGCCGGCAGTATGACTAACTGTTCCTGTGATACGATGCACCTGTGGTTCGTGATTTGAGAATAAAGCTACAGATGCGCCAAACTTAAACTGATGTAATACATCCTGGTGTGTTGTGCGTTCCAGTTCCAGGGTAATATAGTCGCCACGGCCGGGCTCTGCAGCGCGTATGGCTACCGGATACCAGGTAGTTCCATTGGCTCTTCGTTGCTGTACGGAAAGTGTTGCATTTAATTGTTGAAACTGTGCTTCGTCTTCTTTACGCTCCAGCAAGAGAAGCTCCTGCAGTTTCGAGAAATAATTGTTCATGCGAATAGCCTATTTTTTCAGGCTTTCTTTTTCTCTTGTTCGAGCTCTTTAAAATTCTTTTTCAAAACATCCCAGTATTCTTTGCCATAGCTAACCAGAATTTCAGCGCCTGCCGGAATATCTTTATAAGCGTCTACAAAGACCCGGGTACCTTCTTCAATATAATATGCGTTGTTGGTTAGCCCTTTAATCTTCTTAAAGCCCCGGGCATCGTTGATATACCGTGCCAGCGATTTTGTACGCTTTGCGGCGTCGATTACGTGTTCGTTGGAAACATAGTAGATATAAGGGTTCAATCCGTCCTGACTATCGACCTCTGACCAGGTAGATATTTTTCCTTTATACTCGACAATACGGGTACCTTTTGGTATTGCAACCCTGGTAAACAAACCCATGCCCGCACCCGGGATGGTAGATTCGGCAATAAAAAGTTCTTTTTCGAGGAATGCCATAATTGCATGTTGTGGCGCAAATGTACTGTTCCCTTTTCATTTTTGATCTTATAGCGCAATAATGAGGTTAAGTATGGAACTGAATCGTCCTGGCCAGGACATCAAATTGTTTTTCCTGCCAGGATTTTCCCGGATATATAAGCGATGTTATTTGCACTTACATTTGTGTTATGATTATTTGGGTTTCCAGGGAAAAAGGGTGTATGAGGCGCCTTGTTGTAGCACTGTGTCTGTTGCTATGCGTACCACAACTGGCCATGGGTCAGAACGACGATGATGATGCCGCGCAGCTGGTCGATATACAACGACTGATTGATGCAAATTTTCCCGACATAGAAATTGCTTTAATCCGAGGGAAGCTTATTCCGCTTGCAGCCGTTATCATGGCTGATAATAGCATGGGAGCTGTAGAACCCGGAAATGCATCGCGCGGATCGGGTGTGGCCGAGCTGAAGGAGGCACTGAGTATTGGTGCCTTAAGGGGAACATATAAGGCTATTGCGGTTTTTTCAGATACGCTGATAACGCAGCCGGGTGGTGGTCAGGTGCACGCTATAGCGGTTCATGCCGAGCATACGCTCGATGATTTTGCCTATCTGTTTTTTTATCCTTATGAACGAAAGGGTAAGAACATAATATTTCAGGAAAGCTTTGGCGATACAGTAGCTCAGGAGGTATATAAGCCATGAAGTTGTATTCGTTTTGTTCACAACAGCCAAAACTTTCCGGGTTTAACTACCCTGACACCCAATGCCCCTGAGGCGCATCGCCGCTAAGATATACTTTAGAGCCTTTGCCGGGTACCTTATCCTTGTTGTATAAGCACGAAATCTGAAGATTGTTCATATTAAGTTCGAGCCAATGAGCGTAGCCCAGGAACCGGGTAGCGGTCACTTCTGCTGCAATACTGCTTTTCCCTGGCCTGGTTTGAATAGTTAAATATTCCGGCCGGGTCATGTACAGTTGGTCTGCAGAAGGTACGGTCAGCGATGGCCACAAGGCTTTTACTTCTTTTGCCTTTAACAGGTTGCAGGCGCCTAATAAAGATGCTGCATAGGCGCTGGCGGGTTGATGATAGCAATTGAAGGCCGTGTCGTCCTGTATTACTGCTCCGTCTTTCATCAGCATTAATCGGTCGGCCATAGACAGCAAATCTGATGGTTCATGCGTAACCAGGATCAGGGTAGTAGACAGCTCTTGACGGACATTGTCCAATACCTTTTTTAATTTTTCCTTGTGTGGAAGATCCAGGTTACTGAATGGTTCGTCCAGAATGAGCAATTTAGGGGCAGTTACCAATTGCCGCGCGAGTGCAATGCGTTGTTGTTCGCCACCGGATAATTGTGCTGTTGTACGTTCCAGTAGATGCGCAACATCACATACTTCGTATATTTTCTCAGCTTCCTTATCGCTGAGCACATTGGCATATTGCAAAAGCTCCGACATACGGTGATGATTCCTTAGCTCGAAATACTGTGAAAGCCAGCCTATGCCGGGATGACCAGGTAATAATTTTTCTTCAGGAACCCGTTTTACCCGGTTCCCCTCAAAGTAAACTTGTCCTTCGTCTGGATTGTGCATGCCGGCTATTATCTTAAGTAAGGTGCTTTTGCCCGATCCGGTGGCGCCGGCGATGGCTAGTGTAATTCCCTGATCAAGACTAAAATTTAAGTTAGACAGCCTGAAGCGGTCGCCGACTGATTTGCTGATATTTTCTACCGTTAAGAAGGACATGCAGGTGCTTTATCCCACAAATATACAGGCTTAATCAGAGGCGAAGGAGATGCGGCGGTTTAATTCGCGAAAATGGAATAATTTCGACCACCAATACCGCTATTCCTATGGGCGAAGCAATTTTTACTCCACTGCGTCAGGTGCAGGTTACCCGTTATATAACCCCTTTACGGGAAGGCGGTTCTATGCCGGCTATTGCCGAGGCCGATGATGGATTTATGTATGTTTTGAAGTTCCGCGGTGCCGGGCAGGGTCCTAAGGCATTGATTGCGGAACTGATAGGTGGTGAGGTGGCACTTTTATTAGGTTTGCCGGTTCCCGAACTTGTTTTCGCGACGGTTGATGAAGCCTTTGGCCGGACCGAGCCTGATGAGGAAATTCAGGATTTACTGCAGGCGAGTACGGGTTTGAATCTGGGTTTACATTATTTGTCGGGTGCCATCACTTACGATGCGGCTGCATCCGTTCCCGATCCATTACTTGCATCTAAAATAGTGTGGCTCGATAGCTTATTGATGAATGTGGACAGGACAGCCAAGAATACCAACCTCTTGTTGTGGAATAGGGAAATGTGGCTTATTGATCATGGTGCTTCTTTATATTTTCATCATTCCTGGCACCAACCTGAAACTGCTGCCCGCAGGCCTTTTCCCTTAATTAAAGATCACGTACTGCTGCCTTTCGCTCATCAATTGGAAGAGGCGCAGCATTTGTTGCAACCTATGCTGAGTGAAGCATTATTAAAGAATATTACAGACCAGATTCCATCGGAATGGCTGGGTGAAGAGTCCGCTTTTGATAGTCAGGAACAACATCGCGCTGCGTATTTACGGTTCTTATGCGACCGGGTAGCGCATTCTGCAAATTTTGTAAAAGAAGCTGAAGATGCAAGGAAAGCACTTATATGAATATGCGGTCATAAGGGCTGTTCCGCGTGTCGAACGCGAGGAGTTTCTGAATATCGGACTGCTGGTATATTGCCATGCTCAGCGGTTTTTGCAATGTCGGTTTATGTTGCCGGAAGATAAATTGCGGATGCTTTTTTCGGGAGTAGATATAGACGTGTACCAACGTTATCTGGAAGTATTTAATCGTATATGTAAGGGGGATACTACAGCAGGTCCTATAGCCCGGCTTCCGGCCCGCGAGCGGTTCAGATGGCTGACGGCAACCCGAAGCAGTATTTTGCAATGTTCTCGGCCGCACGCCGGTTTCTGTGTTACGCCCGGCGATGAATTTGATCGATTGTATAACCTGCTGGTCCTGTAGTTCGTCAGCGAACGGATTTTGTATTCAAGCATTCGATACCTGTTGGATAAGAATGCAATTCCCTGGACGCTGTATTTAAAATTCTGTTGTCGTGGGTTCAATAGCCGCCAAAGAATTGTCTGTGCATTAATTGCTAAAAGGGACTGTATTGATAATCGCTCACACCGTATTTCTTTTTCAGGGCTGCTATCCGGCTGTTGAGCGTTTTATGAAAATTTGCTGAACCGACTGCATTTCTTTCAGTACGCAGTTGAAAATTGATGACTTTGTCAAAGCCGCAAATGCCATCGCGGGCAGCCTGTTCCAGTAAGGACTGGTAGTGCGCCCGACGGTCAACGTTAGGCTCATGGGCTAAAAGAAGGAACTGCTTGTGCCAGACGGCACCGATTTCTTCCCTGCTGAAAATGCGTTTTCTGGTTTTGTATATATCATACACTTTGTCTGTAATTGCCCGCATGGAGTCGTTCATTTGCGCAGTTGTGTACCATGCGCTAATGCCTAATGGCGTCTCAATTAATGCACGCAGATACTGGTCAAGTGTAATACTGGCAAATACTTTCCTGGCTTCCTCAGGATGGGAAATATGGTTACACGAGCCGTAGAACTGTGTTGCAAGTTCGAGGTAGCGATAACGGTGTGTAACATCGCCGAAAAAATGGTGCTTAACGGTTAATAAGCCTGGTTGGATGCCGTATATGTCTACTGAGCTGCAAGGGTCGCTCTGTTGAGGCGCAGCTATGGCTGCGAGTTCGTCCCAGCAGGCAACAGAATCCCCCTGATAAAACAGTGCCAATGCGGCAATGATATCAATTTGCGCATTGGTGGGTAACAGCATTTTCCTATTTAGAGCGAGTAGTCTTAAGGAATCGTAGCGTTTTTCGTCAAACAAGCGGTTGCACTCTTTAGCGAAATTGCTGATTGGCGGCGGTATTTCGTTTTGTGCTGCCGCGGGCACACACATCATGCTGCCGAGAAGAAAGATGAACGTTTGGAGTCTTTTCATAGTGAAGAGGTGTAGTTGTAAAGTAAAGGTTTGATCGCTGGCTCTGGTTTATTCGCTGGGCAAGTGACGATGTGCATACTGAATCAGCTATTGCAAACGACGGGCCTTCTAATATAAATTTTGTTTTTCTTGAATGTATTGTGCATTTCTTCGATTAAGGGATGAAAGCTGTCTCAACTTCGGCTGGTGACATACATTGTATAAAGTCGATTCTAATGTACGTATTTATGGCGGTATATACGTCGGATGTTTTATCTTCGGTAGCGTAGCTTGAAGGCTGCAGTTATTTGAACCTTAGTATACAGCATATCCCGCATTTTATATGTGCGGCTAATAAACCTTGTATAACACGCATGAAATCTATGTTTGGGCAAGCGCCCCATCCGGAAGTTCCTGTTTTTTATCCTAAGCGCCCTTTGGAATGGGAGCGATGGTTGCAAAAGAACCACCTAAAGGCGAAGTCGGTGTGGCTGGTTTTATATTCCAAATCGAGTGGAAAGCCCGGCATTAGCTGGAGGGAGGCGGTAGATATTGCACTTTGTTATGGTTGGATCGACAGTAAGAAGATAAAGGTAGATAGCGAGCGTGCACACCAGTTTTTCTGCCCCAGAAAGCCGAAAAGCACCTGGTCGAAGATTAACAAGGATAAAATAGAACAATTGATAGAGGAAGGCAGGATGCAACCCGCGGGATTGAAAGCTGTTTCCATTGCGCGGGAAAACGGTTCCTGGACATCGCTGGACGAGGTGGAAGCCCTGGTGGTTCCCGCCGATTTGGCTGAGGCTTTGCGGAAACATCCAAAGGCTGCGGCATTTTTTGACGCATTGAGCAAGTCGGTCCGAAAGGGCATATTGCATTGGATCACTTTTGCAAAACGACCCGAAACCCGTAAGAGACGGATTGATGAATTCATCGAACGCGCTTGTCGCAATTTGCGACCAGCTCATTTGGAAGTTGTAAAAAGAAAGTAAAAGGAGATGGGAAGGATATTATGTCGTAGCCGGAATTCTGATATTATTTCGTTGCCGGCGTTCGGGGTTTTGCCCGCCTGGCGTCATCCGTCTGATTTCACTATTACCAGCCTGTGCCGGTAATAAAGATTTTAACCGTTTGTCACTTGTCAGCAACGGCATGTCAATGACAGAGGTTGACTCTTTAATGGGTGGGGCAGACAGGAAATTGATAGATCCTCAGGCCTCCTCTCAATTCCTGTTTGAATACGATGGTTCTTTTGACATGTCCGGTGACATGTGTATATATTTTTCTTTGCCCGACAGTATGGTGATTTACGTCTATAAGGGAAGTTGACCGCCAGAACATATATCAGCCTTGGGGTAGAAACTTCCAACTATTGAAATATCTGTTCCGGTCAAAGCAAATTCAGTATCATTTCGAACGAATAAAATTCGGTTACGGCAGATACTCTTGTTATTGCTAACCTGCGCGATACCCAGGGACTCAAGATATTGCACATCGAAACTGTAAAAGGTAAAGGCTACGAAATAGCGGACGAAGATAAGACCCCGTGGCGTGTGCCCGGCCCATATGGTAAAATGAGGGGATGTCGGTATTTATTACTTCCATAGTGGATTGATCACTTAACCGGTATCGAAACTGTCTCCTTCCTTGTTGGCATCCGTAGTTGTTCCATCGTTCATATGCTGAGTTTTTAAAAAAATATGATGTCCCATAGGAAGGACTGAGTTAAAGGGAAGAGGAGCGGCTGCCCGTTCCATTTTTGGTATTGAACTAGTTGCGCATCGGATGGACGCGGGCAAAAGAACGTTTAGCGTTCACAAAACGATATACGGTACGCTATAATTCAATCCCGGCCTGAATTAGTAATTCGCGGATTTTCAGGTGCAAAAGTCACCCGAACGCCTCCAAACGTGGCGCCGCAGATCGTTTAGGCTTTGAAATGCAGGAGGGAGCGCACACTCCCCCCTGCGGATGCCTGCTATTAATTAATGCTTAGCGAAAGCTGGCTACAATGTTGTCGAAATACAGATAGCAAAATAGCCCAATGACCAACAGTATCGATATGATACGGACAACGATACGCATTTTTCGGCTGGTCACCTTTTTTGACATCGTAAGCGCAAAATCAAAGGCGCCCCAAAGTATCAGCAGTACAAACATCCAATATAGGATTGGCTTCATTTCCATGGTAATCTATTTATGTTCTAAGGCGTAGTTCCAGTATTGTAAACTGTTTTTAAACACAGAGATTATTGCAATCAGATTGTGCCTTTCTGTTTCTGTAAATGCACTGAGGCTGCCAATATGCTGTATGAACAAATCGGAATAAGCCAGCCCGTCTTCATACGTAAGCGAAGGAGACTGTACCCGACTGTGAAATTCAAACATGTAACCAGCGGCATGTTCCGATACGCCCGCACTGATAGCAGAGGCATACATCTCCTCCGAAGTAGCAGGCTGCACCTGATCACCGACAATTTGCTGATACAATTCCTTTGGCATGTTTTCCAGTAGGCTTTCCATAGATGTACCGGTGATATCGGCAGTCTTTTCCACAAATGCATCGTAAGTAGCATCGGTAAAGTCGGATAGATTCTGGGTTTCAGCACCTGGAATCTGCATTCCCTGATGTACTAATTTGTTGTGTGCTTGTCCAACAAACCTGGGGTCAGTCGGGTCAAGGGTGGTATTAGTATTCGGGTTGGGACCTGTTTGCGCTATGTTGAAGCCTCCTTCGAGCCACCAGGCGTAAAGCGAGCCGCCAATACCCGCCAAAAGTGCAGCGGCCGCCCCATAGCCCGGCGTCAGTAATTTACCTACAATCTTAAACGCCGCCCAGGCAGAAGACATATCAGCCATCGCGACTTTTACCAGCTTACGGGTGTCATTCTCGGTCCAGACAATATGTTTTCGATGCTGGCGAATGGAATCGAGCTCTAAAATCTGCGCTGAAAGATTTACCGAGTGGGTACTGGTGATGCGATGCTGCACACTGTCGGGACGTTGCAGTTTGTTTTCTTTTTGACATGACCAGAGGGTGAAACCCAGCATTGCCACGGAGGCAATGATTAATACATTCTTTTTCATTTCAGATGATGGTTTTATGGGTGAAATAATATTGCAAAGGACGTATAAAGCTTTTAAATATTTTGGCGGGAAAAACAACCAATTTTCGTGTAGGGTTTATTCCCGTCATTTTGGAAGCCTGCAGTAAACTGGCCGGATGCGCGACCGGAAAAGCAAAGGGAATTACCGTTCAGGACTGCAATAACAGGGTGTCAATGATGTTTGTAAATTCCGGCACAGCGGAACCGGGTCGGGTAGCGGCATCGCAAATCACAGGAGTTCGAGTGAACGACCTTTTTTTGGATACGTTTGGCTGCTAACTTTCTACAGGGCAGATGGTCGCTGCATAATGGATACAGGGCATTGTATAACTTTACAAGTGTTTATATTTGTCATCTTTTCAAATACCTGGTACTATGGTTATTTACGCAAGCAGATCCCGTTTCCGTTCCCTTTTTGGTATTGGCCTTATTGCGGCGATAACAGTACAGGCCTGGCGTTCAGCGGGTAACCATCTCATTATTGGGTTGCTTACCACAGTAGTGGCCCTAACGGCTATTTGGCTGCTGTACGTGTTGCTATACCTACACAGGGTGGTGGAACTGCAGGGAGGCCGTATAATAATCCGTTCCTATTTCGGTCGCCGCGTTTATGATATCACGCAGGTGGAACGGCTGTCGGTAGCCAGAAGTGGACTGCTGCTCAGGGTTGCGGAGGTGCGCACCTTAAAATTGCAGGTGAAGGGCCGGCTGGAAAAATTTTACATGCCTGATTTCAGCGTGCGGGAACTGGATAAGCTGGTGTTGATATTGTCCAGGACGGGCGCACCCATAGCGCTACCGGAATTTAGCCTGAACTGATTTTTGAAAGGTGGGTTTTCATTTGCTGCCATCCTTACCCAAACCTCTGTGAAAGCGAACATGAATGGGGCTGCCTGCCATCATTTTTTGATGCTGAGCCGAGGCCAGGATATATTGTTTTGTCGTTAATCAAAAGTGTCCAGCAACGAAGAAAGCACTCCGAAGAGTGCTTTCAAAAGTACTGTCGTGCAAAAGCTGAAGAATTAAGCAGGAACTTTATTCAATACCTCAGCCATGGTTTTTCCAATATCGGCAGGGCTGGCAACTACATGGATGCCACATTCGCCCATGATTTTCATTTTTGCTGCAGCAGTATCGTCGGCGCCACCTACAATAGCTCCAGCGTGGCCCATGCGGCGGCCCGGAGGTGCGGTCTGACCAGCGATAAAACCTACAACTGGTTTACGCATATTGTCTTTCAGCCACATAGCAGCTTCTGCTTCCATATTCCCACCTATTTCACCGATCATAATGATACCGTCGGTTTCAGGATCGTTCATCAGCATTTCAACGGCTTCACGGGTGGTAGTACCAATGATTGGGTCTCCGCCAATTCCAATAGCAGTAGAAATGCCTAGGCCGGCTTTTACGGACTGGTCGGCTGCTTCGTAAGTAAGTGTTCCGGATTTGGATACGATACCGATACGACCGGGTTTGAAAACGAAACCGGGCATAATACCCACCTTCGCTTCACCTGCTGTAATGACACCCGGGCAGTTGGGGCCAATCAGACGGCATTCGCGGCCTTTGATGTATTCGCGGGCTTTTACCATATCCTGTACCGGAATTCCTTCGGTAATGCAGATAATTACTTTAATACCAGCGTCTGCTGCTTCCATGATCGCGTCAGCAGCAAATGCAGGAGGGACAAATATGATAGAAGTATCCGCACCAGCCTTTTGAACTGCATCTTTAACGGTATTGAATACCGGACGGTCCAGATGGGTAGAACCTCCCTTGCCCGGAGTAACGCCACCCACTACATTGGTACCGTATTCAATCATCTGAGTCGCATGAAACGTACCTTCGGTACCGGTAAAACCCTGAACAATTACTTTGGAATTTTTATTGACTAGTACAGCCATCGTTTTAATTTTGAGATTTACGATATGATATGTTCCCGTTACCCACGGGCGTTTTTTGTGCCGCAAATGTACGATAAGATACTATAAATCCAAAGCTGCAACCGGGCAACATTTCACGATAATTTCTAAAATGACACCATGCCCGGAGCCATTATTATTCGTACCTTTGCGCGCCGGAATGGAAGGCCCAGCCCTTTCCCGGAATGTTTTTTACACATACTTTATAGGACAAGTACACATGATCACTGTATCTAATTTATCGCTCCGTTACGGTAAGCGCATTTTGTTTGAAGATGTAAACCTGAAGTTTACTGAAGGCAACTGTTACGGAATTATAGGCGCAAACGGTGCCGGCAAATCAACTTTTATTAAAATACTGTCGGGCGAAATAGAACCTACTACAGGAAAGGTCGAAATTCCCAAGGGACAGCGCATGAGCGTTCTGAAGCAGGATCACCATAAGTTCGACGACGTACAGGTATTACAAACGGTAATTATGGGCAACGAAGTACTGTATAATATTATGCAGGAAAAGGACGCTATCTACGCGAAAGAAGACTTTACGGAAGAAGACGGTATGCGCGCCGGCGAACTGGAAGGTATTTTTGCAGAAATGGAAGGATGGAACGCCGAAAGCGATGCAGCGATGCTGCTGAGCAGTTTGGGCGTAAAAGAAGACCGTCACAATATGCTGGTGAAAGATCTTGACGGTAATGAGAAGGTGCGGGTACTGTTGGCTCAGGCCTTATTCGGTAACCCCGACATACTGCTGCTCGACGAACCGACCAACGACCTCGATCTGCAAACTATCACCTGGCTGGAAAACTTCCTGGCAGACTATGACAAAGTAGTATTGGTTGTATCGCATGACCGTCACTTTTTGGATACGGTATGTACCCATGTGGCAGATATCGATTTTGGAAAAATTAACATCTTCACCGGTAACTATTCATTCTGGTACGAATCAAGTCAGTTGCTGTTGAAACAGCGTGCTGATCAAAATAAGAAAAAAGAAGACAAGATTGCAGAGCTGAAAGATTTTATTGCGCGCTTCTCGGCCAATGCTTCCAAATCGCGTCAGGCTACCAGCCGTAAGAAAGCGCTGGAAAAAATCAACCTGGACGAAATGCAGGCCTCGAACCGTAAGTACCCGGCTATACTGTTCAATAACCAAATACGGGAAGCCGGCGATCAGATTCTTGAAGCGAAAGGACTTGGAAAAACATTGAATGGTCAGGTACTTTTCCGGGACATCAATTTCGATTTGAAACGTGGTCAAAAAGTGACCGTTATCTCCGACAACAGTCTTGCAACCACCGCTTTCTTTAAAATTATAAACGGTGAGGATTCGGAATTTGATGGTGAATACAAATGGGGCGTAACTACAGTTACCGGTTATCTTCCTGCTGATAATACCGAATATTTTGAGGGTAAAAGCCTGAACCTGGTTGACTGGCTCCGTCAGTACTCTGAAGAAAAAGACGAAACCTTTATCCGTGGCTTCCTTGGAAGAATGTTGTTTAGCGGCGAAGAAACGCAAAAGAATTGTACCGTACTGAGCGGAGGGGAAAAAGTACGTTGTATGCTGAGTCGGATGATGATGACTAAAGGAAACGTGCTGATGATGGACGAGCCCACCAACCACCTCGATCTGGAGTCTATTACTGCTTTGAACAATGGCATGAAAGATTTCAAAGGAACCATCATATTCACATCACGTGACCATGAGCTGACGCAAACCGTATGTGACCGTATTTTAGAAATCACACCTAATGGTTTAATCGACCGCGAAATGACCTTTGATGAATATATCAACGATGAAAGAGTAAAACAACTGCGTGCAGAAATGTACGGCGTGAATGTGTAAGTAGAGCAATATTCCTATACATAATTAGCCCCCTGCAGTATGCGGGGGGCTAATGTTTTAATAAGGCTTTCTTCCACACCGAACCGGCAGCACGCTCGTCTTACCTTGAAGCTGCAGCCTGCAGCGTTTCTTTACGTTCTCCAATTTGTTGCCGCCACATAGCATAGTACAATCCTTTCAAATCAAGCAGCGTATGATGATCACCGGTTTCAACCACACGACCTTTTTCCAGAACATAAATGCGATCGGCGTGCATTATGGTTGACAGTCGGTGGGCGATCATTATGGTAATATGCTGCCGGGTGGCAGTGATACCACGAATTGTATTCGAAATAGCTTCTTCGGTGATAGAGTCGAGCGCTGACGTAGCCTCGTCGAAAATGAGCAGGTGAGGCTTTCTTAATAAGGCGCGCGCGATAGACAAACGCTGCCGTTCACCTCCCGAAAGTTTCAATCCGCCTTCCCCAATCACCGTATCCAAACCATGCTCGGCTCTTGCCAGAATACTTTGTCCTGCTGCCTTCTGAATCACTTCTTCAATCATTTCGGTAGTGGCCGAAGGGTTTACGAACAGGAGGTTTTCTTTTATGGTACCTGAAAACAGCTGGGTATCCTGCGTTACAAAACCAATCTGATGCCGTAACTCGTCGAAATTGATGGAATCGTCACTGAAGTTATTATAATAAACGTGTCCTTTACTTGGATGATACAATCCTACTAAAAGCTTTACCAGTGTTGTTTTTCCCGAACCTGAAGGACCCACAAAGGCAATCGTTTCACCCTGCTTGGCCTCAAACGATATATCTTCCAGAGCGGGCTGTGTTGCCGACTGATGCTGGAATTGCACATGGTCGAATCGTAGACTGTTAATAGCATTGATTTTATTAGGATTGGCCGGCTGAAATTCCACGTTCTTACTCAACAGATTTTGAAGGTTGTGTAAGGAGGCTTCGGCTTCCCTGTACGACAGGATGATATTGCCCAGTTCCTGCAGGGGGCCAAAGATGAAGAAGGAGTAGAACTGCATCATCATCATTTGACCTACGGTTACTTTATCACGGAAAACGAAGAACAACAGCGCAAACATGATACATTGCTGCAGGAAATTAACAAAAGTGCCTTGTACGAAACTTACAGACCGGATACTCTTTACTTTTCTTAATTCCAGTTTCAAAATTTTTAATGTAGTGGAATTGAGGCGGCGTACTTCCTGCTGGGTAAGGCCAAGGCTTTTTACGAGTTCGATATTACGCAGTGATTCGGTAGTAGAGCCAGCCAGTGCTGTGGTTTCCTGAACGATGCTTTTCTGGATAAATTTGATTTTTTTGCTCAAAAAACTGGTTAGCCATGCCAGTATAGCTGCACCGGTAAGGTATATTACCGGAAGCATGGGGCTGAGCTGAAAGGAGATGATGACTACAAACACAATTCCTACCAGGGTTGCAAACAGTACATTGACGAAATTGGTAATGAAACGTTCGCAATCCTGCCGCACTTTTTGCAGTACTGATAAGGTTTCACCACTGCGCTGATCTTCAAAATCCTGATAGGGCAGGCGCAGGGCGTGGCGCAGTCCGTCGGTGTACAGCCGGGCGCCGAATTTCTGAATTACTACGTTCACTACGTAGTCCTGGAAAGCTTTTGCAATGCGCGATACCATTGCTGCTCCGATAATCAATAACAATCCTATGGTAATACCTTTAAAAAATCCGGCGCTGTTATTGGCCCCGCGAAATTCACCTGCCTTATTAGCGTATGGATCTATAATAAGGTTACCCAGGATGTAGGGGTTTAATAATGAAAAAATCTGGTTGACGGCTGCCAGCAGCAGGGCAAGAAAAATCAGGCCTTTATATCTGCTTAAATATTGTAGTAGTAATTTCATACAGGATGAGGTGCAAAAACGCAAATTTAGGTCTTTCCCTTATTGCGCATGTTTAGGTTTTACGCCGGTTTGCGGTATGCATCCCCAAAAGCCTGGCAGTAGTGGTATTCACAGCTGAATTGCAGGTTTATTTTTTTTCTATGCGACTATAGAGGTGACCGGGTTGCAACAAAAAAGCACGCCGGAGGCGTGCTTTTCAAAGACTAATTATGCTAAGAATTAGATAACCTTAACTTCTACTGCATTCAGACCTTTAGGGCCGTCTTTTGTAGTAAAAGATACAGTATCTCCTTCGCGGATTTCGTCAATAAGTCCGGTAACGTGAACGAAAAGATCAGCGCCGCCGTTTGATGGTGTAATGAAACCAAATCCTTTGGTTTCGTTGAAGAATTTTACTTTACCTTCTTGCATTTTGTAATAAATAAAAAATTAATAAAGCGCAAAGGTAAGGTAATAAAATTCATAAACCCTGAACATTTGAAAATATTTTTTTATACGCTTCTTTTCGCGTGTACAAACTAGGCCGAACGCCCTGCAAGCAACATTTCTTCTGTTGCAGATCCTGAGATATATGTGGGCGCAAGTATGTACTGCAAACGATGTGCCGCGTAAAGGCGGGCAATATCGTCAACCGCTTTTTCGAACATACGGTCGTTCGCACCCAGACAAAACTGATCCCAGCTGCCGAATTTATGCTGCCGGGCGTAGTCGTTTTTTATTCGATCCAGTGGTTTCATAGGCTTTCGTTTATTGGTTCTGTTAAGGTGTTGATTTGTTTGTCTGCAATAAACAGGAAAAATTAAGTGTTGGTTTAGCAGTTTCTTAATTTAACATATAATCATTAAAAAAGCCGCCCGTAAGAGGCGGCTGAATGGATTAAAGTACGATTTGTTTTTAGCGTTCCTGTGCTTCCCGAAGGCTTTCCAGGAAGTTAGGATCCAGAAATGCTTTAGTGCCAAACATCGACAGCATTACGATGGTCAGAGCCAGGCAAATTACGCACAGAATTAACCCGATAATGGCACAAACACGGCCTGCTGCCAGGTTGTTATAGCTACCCGGAGTGTACATGCCGGGATTGGCAAAATACAAAGCTTTGGATTTAGCAGCAAGAATCAGCGCGATGATGCCACAGATTATTCCGGGAATGCCATAGCAAAAGCATCCTACGATTGAAATAATACCTAAAACTAAAACCGCTGTTGCATTGGGAAGCGGTTGCTGCATGCCCTGATAAGGCTTGTCCTGTGAAAATTCGTCCATGTTATTAGATGGTTTTGCGGTTAAATAAAATACTCACTATAAGCGAAACTGAACACAATAATAACAGCTAACAAAAGTAGTACGAGCGCCGATAAAATCAGACCTATAATCGCACATATTCGCCCGGCAGTGCTATTGGAATAGCTGGTGCCGGTATACGCCCCCGGGTTACTCCTGTACAAGGCACGGTCCTTGTTACTCAGTACAAGGGCAATAACCCCAAGGATAAGACCTATTATTCCATAGCCCACGCAACCTACCAACGACAGAATACCCAGTACTAAAGTTGCCGTTGCATTGGGAAGTGGCTCCTGCATTCCATATCCCCGCAGCAAATCCGAGGGTTCAGAAGGGTTGCTCATCCAAAAGCCGATTGATTAATGATTCTTAAGACGTAGTTCACCAGTATTATAAGCGCGCAAAATAGGAATAAGTATTTGATAATAAAAGCGCCGTTTTTAAACCTGAACACGAGGTGTAAAACAACAAAAATCCAAAGTCCCAATAAGGGGAGCAGGGCAGGGTACAGTTTAAAACTTAACCCGGGCTCCCCTTCGAGTAAGGCGACAAAGCTGCGCTGGAAGCCACATCCCGGACACTCTATATGCAAATACTTCTTTGTAGGGCAGCTCAGTAGATGTTGTTGCAGGAATTCTGTAGTCGCTGACATGGTTTTGTTTTTCGGGGCAGGGGAAGCTTTACTTGTTCGTACTTTTCGCCAGCTAAAAATCGCACAAATAGCGGAATTGTAAAGGATTTTTTTGGGCAGCACTCCGGGGCGGAGAACTACCGAATTATTTCCGGTGCACGGAACTTACTTTTAAAAAGCTGTTAGCTCACAAACCTTCAGTTTTAGTAAAAAAATAAAGCACCGGCACAACCGGCGCTTTAAAGTATTTATTACTTGTTCTTATAATTTCATTTTAGCTGCCAAATCCTTGGGGATTGCGTGTTTGTTGAGCAGGAAAGCAGTGGTTTTGTATTGAACATAAGCTTTGGTCACATACAAATAACCTTTGTAATCATTGGTTGTCCCCCATGAATTCTTAACGATATAGTACTCTTTACCTTGTTGGTCGGTAGCAGTACCTACAATATGCATTCCGTGGTCGTCGGTAGTTGTAAAATTGTCGAAGGCTTCCTGACGCATTTCAGCGGTTATAACGCGTTCCGGTTTAGGACCGTCAAACATGCTTTTCTTTTCTTCGTCGCTCATATCTTCGAAATCTTTTTCAGGTACATAAGCCACACCGTTCTTCCAGCTAAAGTATTTCTCGCTTACATCGGTCGCCCAGGCTACTGTATAGCCGTTTGACAGCGCATGGTCAATGATGCGGGTAATATCGTTGAATTTTACATTGTAAATTTTATCCATGCTCCAGTTGTCCGGAACCATCAGAATGCTTTGCTCATAATAGGGGATATTGGTAAATGAAGATAACTCCACGTAATCTTTTGGGTTCAGGCCTACTACTTCTTCGGCAAAAGTACGGGGAGTATAGCGTTTGCCCTGCCATTCAAATGACTCGGGAACTTCGCCCAGATAACTATCCATTACAGCCTCAAATGCTTTTTTCCAATTTGGAGTTAGTTTTCCGTTTGGATTTTTTACATACACATCGAGCATGGCTTTCAGCACCTGTTGCATTTCTGCAAATTTGTTTTTGGTGGTGCCATAGTTAAGTCCCTTGTACACTGATTGTGGTAATGCTCCGTATTTTGCATACATATTAATCACATCATGACAGGCGCCACCATCGCCCCAGGTAATAGCGCCCTGCATACGTACGTAGTTTTCGGCTTTTTCGGTATAAACCCGACGTGCCGAATATATTTGCGCCAGCTCTACCGGTTCTTTTCCGGCGCGGTACATTTCACTTTCCAGAAAGGAGTTGGTTGAATAACTCCAGCAGGTGCCCGAGCTTGCCTGGTTCTTCACAGATGTATTGGCCAAAGCTATTTTTTCAGTAAATCTGAATTTAGCTTTTGCACTGTCGCTGCTGTTTTTGTCGAGCGACTTTACTAGGTTGTCCTGAGCGGAGGCATACATTGCGCTGCCCATTGCCAGCACCAAAAAAAATTTCTTCATTTCCTGTTTTAGCTTGATTGCGCGCTAAGGTACAACAGCAGCGCTATAAAACCTGACCCTGGCGGGGGGATTGTTAGGGGGAATTTGCAGCAACCAAATAAGGTAAACATTGTTAGACATGTTCAAAACGCCGGAACATGAGAATGATAATATTGGCTATTTTCCTGATGTGCCTCACGAATGAAACGATAGCACAGCGCCAGGTTAAAGATACTTCAAAGGCGATGAAACGAAGCCCCCTGCCTCAGTTGAAACCGGAGCCGGGCACAGTTGTGCCGCTTCGTCCGTTGGATTCGTTACCGGCAACCCGACCTGAGCTGTATAAGCCTGAAAAGGGCGAAGAAAGTTATCAGAATCGTGGGGCAGAAGATCGCCGTAACCCTGCTTCCGACCCCAATGTCATTCCCAACAAGCGCGCAGCTGATCCACGTACGGTACCCGATACCCTTCGTTAGCTACTCAGGAAAAAAGCTCGAACGCGTATTTAGCATCGCACCAGAAGGCATCCAGTGCCGTGATATGCTGTTTGAAAAATCGAACCAGCGCTACCCAGTCTTCCTGTCGGTAAATATTGAAACCATGCAAGTCGGTACGCAACATGCTTAGTTGGGGGCTGCCGGCCGATGCTTCCTGGTCCAGCCAGTACCAATCCCCTTCCAAGTATTGCTCCAGCATGGGTTGCAATTGTTTCAATTGTTCTACCATCAAAGCCCGTATGCCTTTATCAGGATGAGAAAAGCTGATGGCCACGTAAGCAAGTTTTTTGTCGGCGTCCATGCGAAAATTCAAATGCCGAATGCCTGTCCTGTAATTGATCCAGTTAGTTTTAATGCCTTCGGCCGAAGGTTGCAAGGCCATATACTGGCCGAAGGCCTTCCAAAAGCTTTCCCTGATTTTTGATGCCTGTTCCTTTGTGTACAATGCTGCGTGCTTTCCGGTTTAAAAATGAGTTGTATATCGCATGCCAATATTCCGGGCGAAAATACTTATAAAACGGCTGGCAGCTTCAGGTACTGATGCAGGATCTAGTTATGCAGAACAGAGGTTTCGTATTATTGTTTGGGGCAAATAACCTTTGCTACCTGGTCGCGGCGGTTTGCCCGGCATTTTCCGAATCCTGAGGGATGTCTGTAACATTATAAAGTACGGGCATTTTGCTTTTCCATTTATGCCATAATGTATCGTCCGTGGCTAGCTTACTCATGAAATGTGCCACGTTAGTACGGCTCACTTTCCCGGGTTTGAACAACGTGGTTACCGGAACCGGGCTGGCATAGTACGGCGAGGACTGTTCTTCGTTGGTTAATCCGTCGGGGCGCACTACTACCCATTCCACGTTGCTGTTGTCAGATCCTATTTGCCGGCTTAGATATAAGGCCGCACGTACATTGTCGCGGTGGGGCGGCACCAAAAGTTCTATTAATCCGAGGGCGATGCGCTGTGCGACAGATACTTTTTCCCTTGCTGCCTTGTTTTGAAAACCGATGGTGTTCATCAGCACGAATTTTACCGGCTTTGCACCCTGATTATTGATAATGGACATACAAAATAACCGTACTGCGTCTACTACCAGATTCCGGGGTTTCCCCCAAATTCCCTTTGCATTCATTGTATGGCCCAGACAGCAAATTACAGCCTGACAGTCGTACACGTAAAGATGCGCCTCTTCGGCTGTAATTTCGGAGATATTAACCTTGATAAGTGTTAGTCGTTCATTCCGCTGCCATTCAGCTGGTATGGCCGCGCTTGTGCGCACGATTGCTTTTACCTGGTGATTATTATTGATTAAAAAGTTGACTACATGTCTGCCAGTAGCACCACTGGCGCCTAGTACCAAAATTCGCATGAGCAGTATTATTAAAAAGCATTGAAAAGGTGTAGATATTCATCGGGGATGTTCATACCCCTGAATCGGTTGGTAAGGGCATAGAAGATCAATATTGTAACCAGTACGCCTATTCCCATTATGCCTTTTGCCTGTTGCTCCGGGCTTACACCCATAATGGTTTTTTGCATTTTTCGGGCATGTACGGCAGCCAGGTGTCCGAACACCGACCATATACCCAAAGCATAATAGGGAATAAAAAACAGGTTGAACGGGAACTGGTGAATCCCGGCAATACCAAAGTACAGGTTGCTGTCCAGTTGTAATACGATGCGCGCTGTCCAAACCGCGCTCACATGTATCAGCAGAAAGAAAAGCAGGTATACGCCTGTCCATCGTTGCAATTTCTCAAACCTGTTACGTATTCGGTTATTTCCTTGTAGCAGGAGCTTGGCGCCCGATCCTGTTTGAATGAGTACGGAGCTAAGTAGTATCGTCTCTGCGATCTGATTGCGATACCATTTACGTAAGGTCAACATCAGATCCATATGAGCTTCGGCGCCCGCCAGGGCACATACATGATTCGTTAGGTGCAGAATAACAAACAAGCTGATGACTATAGCCGAGCTGCGATGAAATATACGCGACATGCCCTGGTCTATTTTAGATTGTACTGTACCGTTGATGTCAATGCGGTACCTGTACTGGTTCCTTCTTTTTTGAGTTCACCATTTACATATACCTGAACCTTCAAGGTGGCTGTAGAACCGGCACCCATAGCACTGGTCGATACACTGGCTACATGAGCGCCGGCAGGTACGTCTATTTCGGGACTGGTCCAGGTTTCACTGTTAATGGATGATGCCGTCGTAAGGGTGGCATCATAACCATAGGTCGACATTTTAATAGTGGAACCTGCCGATACCTCGGCCTTGAAATACACTTTACTGGTAGTACCTATGGGCGTAGAGGTCTTATCTTTTTTGCAGCCTGCAAGTAGTACCAGAGCGCATACGGGCAGTAATAAACTGACTTTTCTCGACAAAATTTTCATGATAGTTTTCGTGTTTTTTTCGTTGGCAAAACTATGGTGAAGTGCTACTATGAAATTGTAACAAAACGACATTTCGCCCATAATCTCTAATTCCGTTACGAATGCTGGCGTCGTTTTGGTACAATTCTCTGCAGCCGCTGCCTTTTAGCTTTGCTTAAAAAACAGAACGTATGAAGCAATTAAAGATCAATCGCATTTTCAGAAAAATTAGTTTCGCAGGCCTTGTTGGTATTTGCCTTGGCATGCAAACGGATCTAATGGCATTACAACGCCGTGTATTGTTTTTGGGAAACAGCTTTACCGCAAACAATAATCTTCCCTTAATCGTAAAAAATATTGCTCAGAGCGCTGGTGACACCTTTATTTATGACAGTCACTTAGTGGGAGGATACAGCTTACAGGAACATTCAATCGATCTGTTTTCGCTGAACAAAATACAGTCCGACGACTGGGATTATATCGTCTTGCAGGAACAAAGTCAACGCCCGGCCTTTATTGTACCCGCCGCTTTTATGGATGGATTTATGGCTTTAAGAGATTATATCAGAGCTAATAAACCCTGTGCTCAGATCCTTTCTTATATGACCTGGGGGTATAAAGACGGCGATCCGGCCAATTGCACTATTAATCCCGGAGTTTGTACCTATGAAGGAATGCAGCAGCTGATCAAAGACCGTTATATGGAAATTTCGAACCTGAACGACGCAGAGGTTGCTGCGGCAGGCGTGGTTTGGAAATATATCAAGGGCAATTACCCTGCAATTGAACTTTATGATACCGATGGCAGACATCCCTCGCTGGCCGGCTCGTATCTCAGCGCCTGCGTAATATATACTGCGCTATTCAGAAAAGATCCACTCAGCGCGGGCTATAACGGTGGCCTGGCACCAGCTACTGCACTCATTATTCGAAATGCAGTTAGTACCATAATCTACAATCAGATGGATCAATGGTATATTGGTCGTTATATACCTGAAGCCAGTTTTGATTATAAAATCGGAACAGGCACCAATGAGATCGAAATCTATAAACACGATCCAACTTACAGGGACGCTTTTTATTGGGATTTTGGGGATGGTACCAGTTCTACCGATTTACGGCCCTCGCATAGTTACGCGGCTATTGGTACCTACACCATCACTTTGACTGCCTCCAAATGCTATATGGGCGATACAATCAGTCATGCCTATTCCAGACAGGTAACTTTCTGTGACCATACGCCTACTATTTTTCCCGACGATCTGATATTGTGCCCCGATGAAAAAGACACGATTTGGACCCAGGCTGCTGATAGTTATCAATGGCTTGATTTCTACGGTGAGCCTATTCCCGGGGAAACGAATCGATGGATGTATGCGGAGACCGGAAATTACAGCGTTTCGGTTACTCAGGCCGGATGTACCGAGCGCTCGGCAGAGGTAGTAGTGGACGGCTATGTAGGCGGAGTGCCTCCTGAATGTGAGCCCACAAATGGTATCGACGACCCGAAGTTGTCTTTATTGGAAATAGTGCCGAATCCGGTATCGGACTATCTGTATCTCCGAAATGCGGGCAATATTATTTCCCTGCAATTATATGATATGAACGGAAGGAAGTGGCTATTGCGCTCCAACCGCGCACATGTTTATGATTTGCGCCATCTGCCAAACGGTATTTATCTGCTTCATATCAGCAATGCAGCAGGACGTGTACAAACGGCGAAAATTGTAAAACAATAGATAGTTCCGGCAGGCCAGCCACTCTGCTACATAACAGCATTAGCCAAGGCCTGCCGGAATTTAATTTTCTGCATAAATAAAGGAGGCGCTTTCGGATCCCAGCGTTTTACTACGTACAAATTCATAGGGCGTTATTCCTGAGAACTTGCGGAAATCATGGATAAAATGACTTTGGTCCGAATAACCTAAATCGTAGGAGAGACTGGTTAGATCCCCATAGGCAACCTTTGAAAGCCGATGCAGGCTGGCCTCAAATTTTGTAAGACGTTGAAATTTGCTGGCCGAAATACCAACGGACTGCTTGAATCTGCGCTGTAACTGACGTTCAGAAATACGGTGATCGCGAGCTAAGGCAGCAAGCTTCAGATCCTCGTCCCGGTGCATACTACCCGGACTGGTGAAAATCCCGGTAATGATGGTATCCTGGCGGCATCGTTGTATTTTTTTATAAAAGTAAGCTTGTAGTACTGCCACACGCTCTTCATGACTTTGTGCTGCCGTCAGTATATGCGTCAGGCGTTCCTTTTCCAGTAGTTCGATATCCGGCGTCTGGTTCACCAACTCGCTTGCCGATATTCCGAAAATGGCATGCAGCGCATGCGGTTGGAAACTTACGCCAAAATGTGAAAAGCGGCTGTCCCAATAGGTATGTGTGGGCAGGGTATCGATGCCACTCAAATAGCAAATGGGTTTTGTACTACCATCGGCTTCGGTGATAAGACTCGATGATGCTATATCCTGAAAAATAAGTCTTGGATACCGGTCGGCAAAGGAACGTATATGGAAGGTTTGCACCTCCTCGGTAAAAACATCATAGCTCCAGAAATAGCGTAACCAAGTACGCAGTGCCGGATGTACCGGATATTGTTTATAAACCATTGGAATCCTCGGGTAGCAAATCTATTTCAAAAATAAATATGACCCAATTTCACCCTGCAGGATTGGGTGTACTAAGAAAATCTTTTGACGCATTCATCCTGACCATGCGTGAAAAGCCTGCCGCACTATCATCTATTTCTTACAGGCCCGCTGAACCAATGTCAGGACATATTGTTAGTAGCTGCAGACATATTATTTTCACCTAAACTATAGCTTATGAGTTGGCTGAGAGGATTACTTGCAGGGGCTGCGGCCTGGAAATGGGGAGGCGGCTGCCTTGGCACCATTTTAGTATTTGTGATCGTTTACTGGGTACTGGGTCAGGCCGGATGTTAACGGTACAATCGGTCAACTGCAGGTTGGGGCTGTCTCGTGTTGCTTCTGTATTAATTTTCTGAAATAACAGGGGGCAGCCACCATTCCCTCGCGGGCGCGGTACTATCAATTTTTATTGTTTCGCCAATAATGGGCGTAACCACATGAACGCCCTGCTGCTCTGCACAGCTCCATAGGCGGCTGATAGGTTCATCCCAGGGATGCGTTGCCAATGCAAATTTCCCCCAATGTACAGGCAATAGCATTTTCGCCTCAAGGTCAAGCGCAGCCTGCACGGTTTCCTCAGGCATCATATGTATATTAGCCCAGGACGCGTTGTACTGCCCGTTTTCAAGTACGGCGATATCAAATGGTCCGAAACGCTGACCGATTTCCTTAAAATGAGTATCATATCCCGAATCCCCGCCCAGGTATAGTTTTCTTCCTTCTAATTCCAGGATAAAAGACGACCAAAGGGTTTGATTCCGTTTGAAGCCGCGACCCGAGAAGTGTCGTGCCGGCGCTGCTGTAAACCTGGCCTGGCCCGCGACCTGTGTCTTTTCCCACCAATCCAGTTCTGTGATTTTGTCTGCTGAAAGGCCCCAATATTCCAGGTGTGCACCTACGCCTAACGACGTAACAACGACGCCGACGCGGTCTTTCAGTTTTAAGATGGTCTGATAATCGAGGTGATCGTAGTGATCATGGGTTATCAATAGCACATCGATCCGCGGCATATCTGTAATCTGATACGCATCGGTTCCGGGAAATGCCCTGGTGCCGGCATAAGATACCGGTGATGTACGCCCGCTGAAAACCGGATCCACCAGAATATTCAGTGAGGCAGATTGTATCAGATAAGATGAATGACCAAACCAGGTGAACCTGATCCCGCTATCCAGCGACTGCAGTAAGTCGTTTTTGCGCGTGGGAACGACAATGTCGGGGCTGGTACGTGGGTGGCTGCGAAAGAAGAACTCGCGCACTACACTAAAAAACGTAGCGCCATTCGTGAAATTGGGGGTAGGGTGCTGGTTGTGGAAGGCACCATTGCGGTATTGCGGCGACCGCTGAATACGCTCTAATCTGGCACCTTTGGGTGCTGTGCCAAACGAAGCCTGTCGCATAAACAGCCAGACCGAAAGGCACAGCAAACCCAAAATGACCAGGAGTATTACCATGATTTTTTTAAGAAATTTCCCGACTTTATTCTTCGGCATTTTCAGTACGGGACGCTTTTCCCCGGAGTTTTAATGATTGATGGCTGCAATACCTGGTAGTTCTTTGCCTTCGAAATATTCAAGCATTGCACCACCTCCGGTTGATACATAACTTACCTTGTCTGCCATGCCAAATTTATTGACCGCAGCTACGCTGTCGCCGCCACCTACGAGGCTGTAGGCCCCTTTTGCAGTGGCTTCGCAAACCGCTTCTGCCACGCCCTTGGTACCGGATTGGAATTTTTCCATTTCAAATACGCCCATAGGCCCGTTCCACAAAATAGTTTTTGAGGCTGCAATTACATTGCTGAACGCAGCTACAGATGCCGCTCCAATATCCAGTCCCATCCATCCTTCCGGTATATTTTTATTATCACCTTCAGCAGTGTTGGCATCGGGAGCAAATTTATCGGCAATGATACTATCTACAGGAAGGTGCAGTTGCACGCCTTTCTCTTTTGCTTTGTTCATTAATTCGGTTGCCATATCGAGCTTGTCGTTTTCGCACAACGAGTTGCCGATATTGCCTCCCATGGCTTTATAGAAAGTATAAGCCATACCGCCTCCGATGATAATATCTGTAGCACGATCAAGGAGGTTTTCAATGATCATGATTTTGTCCGAAACTTTGGCTCCACCGATAATTGCTGTGAAAGGACGCTCGCTTTGATGCAGTACCTTTTCGGCAGCTTTTACTTCACTTTCCATCAGTAACCCGAACATTTTGTGATCGGCATCGAAATATTGTGCAATAATAGCCGTAGAGGCGTGCGCGCGGTGCGCTGTACCAAATGCATCATTTACGTATACATCGCCCAGCGCCGCCAGTTCGCGGGCAAAGGATTCGTCACCTTTTTCTTCTTCCTTATGATAGCGTAAGTTTTCCAATAACAGCACTTCGCCAGCCTGAAGATTTGCTGCTTTTTCTTTCGCTTCATCGCCGCGGCTGTCGGCAGCAAACTGAACCGGCCGGCCCAGCAAATTGCTAAGATGATCTACGATACGGGACAGCGAGAAATCGGCAAGGCTCAGCTCGGGCTTTTTGGCCATATCCTTAATAGGGCGACCCCAGTGACTCATTAATATTACCGCGCCACCATCATTTAAAACCTTATTAATGGTATTGAGTGCGGCTCTGATACGGGTGTCGTCCGTAATTTTTCCTTCTTTAATGGGTACGTTAAAATCGACCCGGATCAATGCTTTCTGGTTGCTAAAGTTGTGTGCTGCAAACTTGCTCATACTGGCTGTGTAGTTGATATTTTTAGGAATTGGAGGCAAAAGTAGGGAAAAAGCTTTTCGGAATCCTTCGGCGTTTCGGCCGATGGCCGCATTTTGCCCGTAAGTGTGAAAAATCGGGTGGTAAAATAAAAGCCCGGTAGGGGCTACCGGGCTTTTAATTTATTTGCCAAAATATTTTTGAAGTAATTCACCTGCATATCCATTTACCTTTTGCAGATATCGGAAGGATTCGAGGTCATATATCGCGTTAATCCATTCTTCTTCATTCTTAAATACACGTTCCACTTTTACTTCAATAGTATGGTAGCTTTCGGGAGCACCTGAAAAATATTCCTGCACAAATTCTGTGAGCGTATCCTCATTGATTTCTTCGCCCCTGAAGGGAGCAATGGCCGATTTTACTTTCCTGTTGTTATAGTGTACTGCGTATGAAAAAATACAATATTCCATCTGTTTCTTTTTTGAGCAAATGTACTTTTTATTTTCAGGTCATGGTTTGATGTGGGAAAATAAAAAATGCTTCGGCCCTAAAAAAAATTCAGCCGCACCGTCTCCGTTTCATATACCATTTTTGAGAAGGTAATGTTTAAGACGCCGGATTTTTTCAACGTTAAAATATCGCCGGCTCAGATTTATGCCTCCGTTGTTTTCGCTTATTGTAACCTAATGCATCGCTTCCGCCATCGAAACTTTTTGCTTGCTACTCCGGATCATTAAAATAAAGGGAACACAGATAAGAAACATAATGCCTATGTACAGGAATACATCCATATAGGTTAACACAGCTGCCTGACGGGTTACTGCCAAATCTATACTGCGGTAGGCGGCTGCAGTAGCCTGATTGGGCGGCATACCGCTGGCCATAAATTTTGCCTGGGTTGCTGATAACTGCTGCTCCAGCCGTACATTATCGGCGGTAATATTTGTTATAAGGTCGTTGCGATGTCCGGCATTGCCTATGGTCATAAACGTGGTAATCAGGGCTATGCCAAAAGAACCACCCAACTGACGCATCATTCCGGTAAAGGCTGCGCCCTGGCCAATTTCCTGTCCTCGTAAGGTCGATAGCGACATCGTAGAAACGGGTATAAAGAGCATACCCATAGCTACGCCACGCATCATCAGCATCCAGAAAAATGCCTGTTCGCTGGTGTCGGGGGTAAGAATATTGTGTCCCCAAAGACTGTAAATAAAAAACAGGAACATGCCGGCGGCTGCCAGGTATTTGGGTTGAACTCCTTTTTGTAAGGCTGTACCAATAATGGGCATCATCACGGCTGTCATCAACGCAGCCGGAATCATAATCATGCCCGCTTGCTGCGCGTTCCATCCCAGTGAATTTTGTAAATACAGCGGCACTACGAAGGTGGAACCATACAGGCCAAATCCCATAATGAAAGAGAGTATGGTACCTATACGCAAATTACCATTGCGCAACACCCGAAGGTTAACGATGGGGTTACTGCAGGTTAATTCGCGCCAGATAAAGAAATAAAAGCTTAGGGCCGAAGTAATAATGAGCAGGGTTATTTCTCCGCTGTTAAACCAGTCTTCTTCCTGCCCCCGTTCCAGTACAAACTGTAAAGAGCCCACTGCAGTGGCTAGGAATATTATTCCCAGCCAGTCGATATCCGAACCTGCTGTTTTTTCCCCGTATTTGGGACTACGTACAAATTGCAGGGCAAGCATGAATGCAATTATACCGATGGGAATATTGATGTAAAAGATATATGGCCAGCTGAAATTTTCCACAATATACCCGCCCAGCGGCGGTCCGAGGGTAGGCCCGATAATAACGCCCAGGCCATAAATAGCCTGCGACATGCCACGCTTTTCGGCAGGCCAGCTTTCTGTTATAATGGTTTGTGAGGTAACCAGTAAAGCTCCTCCGCCCAGGCCCTGCAGGAAACGAAACAAAATGAGCTCCCACATCGTGTTCGCGTTTCCGCATAAAAAGGAGCAAATGGTAAAGAGAAGAATTGACGCGGCAAAGTAATTGCGACGTCCAAACTGCTGGGAAAGCCAGCTCGTCATCGGTACAATAATTACATTACCAATTGCATAGGCTGTTATAACCCAGCCGATTTCGCTCAGGGTAGCCCCCATATTGCCCTTCATGTCGTTGAGCGCCACGTTCACAATCGTAGTATCTACAATTTCGAGCAGCGCACAAAGAATGGCCGTAAGGGTTACTATTGCTCTACGCGCACCATATTCAACTAAGGAATCCTGTTGCATATTTCAAAAAGGAGTGAGATCAAAGCCGCAGCCCGCGGCGATTTGCATGAAATTGCCATCCTGCCGGGGCAAAAGATCGGATACGATGCAGCTGCCCGGCAGTTTTTTTGTTATATCGGATCCTAAGACCCAATGAATATATGATTACTTCAGATGTACGTCTACCAATGCATTCATACCAGCCCTCAAACTCTTTATGCGGCTGTCGTTCGGGTCCGTAAATTCAATACGTACAGGTACGCGTTGTACAACTTTCACAAAATTGCCGCTGGCATTGTCTGGTGGAAGCAGGGAGAATTTGGAACCCGTAGCCGGACTGAAGGACACTAGTCTGGCACTGAACTCATGGTCCGGATATGCATCTACTTTTACGGATACTTCCTGACCAGGCTTCATTTTCGCCAATTGCGTTTCTTTAAAATTGGCCACAATCCATTTATTGTCGGCGGGCACTATATTAAACAGCGATTGTCCGGCCTGTAACAACTGTCCGGGTTGCAGGTTGACGCGCGAAATTTGCCCATCGGTCGCAGCTGTAATTACTGTATAGCTCAAATTGAGTTTTGCTGCTTCCAGCTGTGCTTCTTTTTGCTTTATAGCGGCCTGCGCAGCCGTTACCTGCCCCTGCGATACACCTTGCTGACTTTGCACGGCAGCGGTTTGCCGGGCAGCACTGTTTTGTTGTGCTTTCAATACATCCAGTTGCTTTTCGGCACTTTGCTTCGCAGCTAAGGCCTGTTCGTATTGCTGCTGGGTAATGCTATGATCTTTGATCAGGTTTTCATAGCGCTGAAAATCCTGTTTAGCACGCCATAAGTTTACTTTGGCTGCTTCAATTTGAGCTTCGATGGTACTTACATTGGCTGCTGCCGACTGCGTATTGGCTGCTACAACGGGGATGCCCGCGCTGGCTACGGATACATTGCCGGCTGCGGCTGCCAGGCTGGCTTCAGCCTCTGTCACCTTAACTACAAAATCACGGTCATCCAGTATAACCAGGGTATCGCCTTTATGTACCAGTTGATTGTCTTTAACCCGGATTTCCTTTACATAACCCGACACACGCGGAATTACAGGACTTATCAAGGACTCTACCTGAGCATCATCTGTTTCCTCATGTTTTTGTGCATGCATGTATTTTACGATGCCATACGAACCACCCAGAACTACCATTGCTCCGAAAACGATGGCAAATTTTTTGCTTTTGGGCTTTTCGTTGCCGGCTACTGCCTGATTTTTTTCCATTTTCTGATTATAAACTATTGTTGGTTGATGATGATTGGTGCTAGTTGCTTCCTTCTGCAAAGCTGGTCGTACCGGATACTTCTCCCAGTTTATGCCAGGCTACCATGGCATCGGCTTTCGCAAATTCATATTGAATATGAGCCTGCAGCCGTGCTACATCTGCGTCGAGCAGGTCGGTTGTAGTAGCCAGCGCATTTTCATGTTTGTTTTTAACGATGCGGTAATTTTCAGAGGCCTGCTCCACTGCTTTCCGGTATACGTCTATCTTCTTTACACTTTCCAGGTAGTTGAAGTATGCCTTATGTACCTGCACCCTGATGCCTTCGTTCAGTTGTTCTATCCCCGCTTCTATCTGCATTTCCCTTGCCTTGGCCTGTTGTACCTTTGCGCCGTTTTTGTAGAGACTACCGAGGTTATAACTCAGGCCCAGGCCTACGTTTACTGCGTTTGTAACCCGCAGTAATCCCGGTATGTCGGCGGCAATATAACCACCGGTAACTGCCAGCGAGGGGTAGTAGTCGGCCTGGGAGGCCTTGATGCCAGCTTGTGCAGCCGCCCTTTGTTCAACCATTGAGCGATAATCGGGTCTCTGGCTCAAGGCTGCCTGTTCGAGTTCGCTCATATTCTGAACCCTGGAAAGATTACTTAAGCCCGACGTGTCGGGCTGTAACCGGGTATCTGGTTCCAGGCCCAGCATTAAATCCATATTGAAATTGGCTATTTCAAGGTTGTTTTCGGCATCCAGCAGACTTAGCTCGATATTGGATTGCTGTAACTGTGCTTTTAATAAGTCGTTGCGGGCAAGTAAGCCATTTTGTTCCAGTTTGGTAAAATCATGAACACGTGCTTCAGCCTGCCTCAGATTTTCATGTACTAATGTTACTGCGGCTTGTGCTTTATACAGGTCATAAAAGGCTTCAATGGTATGTTGAATAATCTCCTCTTTATCGCGACGCGCATCCAGTTCAGCGGCCTTATGTAATGAGTGGGCGGAAGAGATACCTTCGCGGATACGAAAGCCCGAAAACAACGGCAGGCTGGCATTTGCCATTCCATAGCTCAACTGGTCAACGGCTATTGGAGACTGGCCACCGCCGGATTCTGCATTGCCCGTAGGCACCTTCAGGTCGACATTGGGTTGGTTTACGCGCATGTGCGCCGCTGACACTGATACGTCGGGGTAGCGTCTGAGCCGGGCTTCCTGCAATTTTGCTTTCGCTTCCAGCGTTTTTGCATCCGCTATTTTCAGGTTTTTGTTATTGCTGAGACTCAATGTTACAGCTTCTTTCAACGTAAGTGCCCGTTCTGGTCCGGCATGCAGGGCGCTTGTTTGTAACAAGGCCGCAAGTAGCAGAATTAATCCGCTACTTTTTCGATATTCCATAAGTCAAAAATGCTTTAAACATTATTTTCAGGTGAGATTTCAGTTTTTCAATGGAACTCATTAAAAAGCCTTCATCATGAACATCATGTTTTTTATCCTCACAAATGAATTTGTAATTAGAGAAAAAGTGGTTCACGCTGCCTATCAGTGTAACGGCCAGCATACTGATATCAACATGTTTCTGGATCAGTCCCGATTTCTGGCCAGCCTTTACTGCTGCTTCAATCAGGCTCCGGTTTTGCCGCTTCATATCCCTGATATAGGAATACAAAGCGCCTTCCTTCATTAAAACCTGTTCGCGCATCATAAGTGTATGAAAAGGCCGATTTTCAACAATGACGTCAATATAGGTTTCCACCAGCAGATCCATTTTTTTGAATGGATCATAATCTTTGGAATGCAGGATGCTTTCTATTTTTGATTTTATACCGGAAGTATGGTTCTTAAATATAGCTTCCAGTAATTTCTCTTTCGAGCCAAAATAATAGGAAATCATGGCTACATTGACCTCGGCGCGCTGGGCTATATCGCGTACTGAGGTGGAGTCGAAGCCTTTTTCTGCAAAGACCTCGAGCGCTTTCTCCATGATTCGAAGTTGCTTGTCGTTCAATTCAGTTTCCATTTGTTTCAGGTGTGCAAGATTGTTGGTGCATTGCAACAAACAAAATTAAACAAACGTTTGAATTAAACAAACGTTTAATTAATTTTTTAAAGAAAAATTATGGTAACGCATTTTGGCCGGACACCAGTATGTAATTTGTTATCAATGCAGTATGGCAAGGCTTGTTAACGCTATCGCGAAAAAATTAACCTTTGGCGGGGAAGGGGGGGAGTTAAACAGGAATGTGCAGCACGAGTGCCGGCCGCATTCATGCTGCGCTGCTGGGTGTTTGGACAAATTCACCCCGTAGCCGGAGATATGAAGTAGTCCTTTGGCTTAAAAAAAATAAAGGAGGCGCCTGGCCTCCTCTATTTTTTTTCATTAACGTAGCAAGGTGACGTTACCCGTATATTTCTCTATTTTTTGATTGGCGAGTGTGGCGTCAATCATATAGATATATACACCGGCGGGCTGATCTTTTCCATTGAATTTTCCATCCCATCCACGACCGTCGGTGCGGGTGGTTTCGAATAATACCTGACCCCAGCGATTCACAATTTGCATTTTGAATTGGGCAATATTTTTACCCATTAGTTGCCGGGGGAAGAAGTAATCGTTGATACCATCGCCATTGGGCGTAAAAGAGTTGGGAACATCGATATAACAATCTTTGTTCACCTCTATTTGTTCTGTGGTAGAACAGTCGTAGGGCGAAGTTACCTTTAGGCTATACAGTCCTGGTTCGTCTACCCGGATGGTCTCTGTAGTTTCGCCGGTACTCCACAGGTAGCGATAGGCTTCATTAGGGTTGACAGCCTTATTCTCAAGAGTGATGGCGGGTGCGTTCAGGCATATAACCGAGTCAGGTCCCAGGTTCACCAATGGGTAAGGGAATACGCGGATTGTACGTGTATACGTAGCAGATGGACAGTTTCTATAATCTACGTTCAGGGTTACCTGATACTGCCCTTCGCGATCAAATGTATGGTAAAGACTGTCTACCATACCGGTATTTTCAAGCGCACCCGAAAATTCCCAGGTAGCATTGGTGGCAAAAGGTCCATAATCGGGATAGAATGTAATGCTTTGACCCATGCATATACTGTCGCGGCTCTTCTGGAAACTTGGGACGTAAATGGTATCAATATAAATCTGTACCGTGGCTGTATCGCGGCATCCTATCGACGATACGCCTGTTAAGGTTACATTGAATACACCGCTTCTGGTATATATATGGCTGGGATTGCCAAAGGTAGAAGTTGGGCTGCCGTCACCAAAATCCCATATGAAATTGCCCAAATCACCATAAGAACTGTTGGTAAACTGGAACTGATCAAACACACAACCCATGGTATCCGTTGCGGTAATTGCGGCGCCGTAATAAGGTGCCTGAACACCAATATTGAAGTTTTTGCTGCATCCGTGCGAATTAATAGCAAGCACGTTATAGGCTCCCGGTGTAAGGTTGAACAATGTATCACCCTGGTTGCCTGTTGTTATTTTCAACGTATCGCCAAAAGCATCGGTCCACACCAGCACATAGGTACTGGTATCTGACGGAACCTGAAACAGCCAGGCAAAACCATTGCTGTCGTTCTTACAAGGTGCCTGTGAACCTGAAATCAGACCACCTTCGAAAGGCAAAATACGTACTGTGCGCGAAATGGTTTTTTGTACGGATAAAGGACAGCCGTCGTCCGTTAAAGTAATAAAGAAGGTATAATCACCTGCAGCAACATTGGTGTTCAGATCCCATTCAAATGTGAAGGTCGGGTTGGGCGTTCCGTCGTTGGCTACTGAACCGGTGGCCCCGGGAGGCAGATTGTTCCAGGTCACCGTCAGATTATCGCCATCAGGATCTTCGGCAATAACGTCAAAAGAAACTGTTGAAGTTTGCCCTTCGCAACTTTGAATCATCTTTACGCCGTTATCTGTAATAATGGTTCCATTCAATGGAGTACCTGTAGAATCGCTGGGTGCGGTATTGTCGCAATCATTTACGAATACGAAGGTCATTTCACGCATACTGGTGCCCACGGTGTCACCACCTCTTATCTCGTACACCTTGTTAGCAACAATACTGCGGTAAGTTGGCTGCGCAGCCGGATTAATGGGTGTAAAATCCAGCTCTCCGTTGGTGCTGTTGAAGTTATAAGAGCCCGCCAGGAATGGGAACGGTTGTTCTGCAGTATAGGTTCCGTTATAGGTAACTGCAGGAAGGGTGGGACCAGGAGGGGTTGCCACGGCATTTCCGTCACGTGCTGCATACATCTCAAATGACATGATATCGCCATCAGGATCTACAGCACCGAGGGTATAGGTATAAGGCTTGTTTACACAGAAAAACGGCGTAGGAGAAGCCGTAAAGTCAGGAGAAGAGTTTTGCAATACCGTATTGCGCAGGGTTGCAATCAGGCCGGTAGTTCCGACAAACTGTAAATTCTGTACAAAGTTACTACGGCCGGCGCTCGAATTTACCAGCCAGCCACCGAATATAAAGGTCCAGTCGGCACCGCCATCCAGCACGGTATTGGCTGCATAGGTGTATTTCTTTATCCCGGGCAGGGTCCCCTGGGGAACTGAACAGGCTGTATTGTTGGCTTCGTCGGGGCAAACGGGTGTGATCTCAATATCGCTCTCCGCAGGTACCAGGGTCAGCGTAAGGTGCTGGAGGGTTCCCTGCATGAATAGCACATTATTTTTATATGTATAAATATACGGCGTACTTGTCGGTAAGGTACCAAAAGTGCCGAAAGGTCCTCCACTACAATCGCCGAACAGAATCAGCTTTATTCTGTAAGTGTGGTTGTTCCCAGCCGAGGACACATGCTCGTACTTAAGCTCGCCACCATAGAGGTGAGTGGCTTTAGCTTTCTGGCTGCCCAGCAGGAATGAAACGAGCAACAGGCAGACAAAGTAGAATTTATTCATATAAACGTATTGGTTCTAAAATGGGCTACTTTAAGAACGATTACTTCACAAAGACTGCCAAATATATTGATAAGTTGGTGCTAAATAACAGATATTTTAAAATTATTTGCGAAGCAGAAGGTATCATGTTTCATTGGTTCAAATATATAAATCTATATAGGTCGTTGTCAAACAATTAAGGGGGTGCAAATCGACATATATGCCTCGCCCTGGGTTCGCCTTCGGCTTGCTACGGCTGCGAACACCTGCCCGGCTTATCTGTAAAAGAAAAACGCCCGTGGTCGGGGCGTTTTGGAAAATGTGTATAGTTGACAGACGCAATTAAGAAACCTGAGCCGCGCTATTCGTTGACGTAAATCCGGTTTACACGTTGCGAAATACTGGTGAGTACCTCATAGGGAATAGTGTGTGCCCATTCGGCAAGCTGACTGACGGGCAAATCGTTACCGAAAACGATGACTTCATCGCCAACAGATACATTGGGTATTCCGGTGATGTCGAGCATGCACATATCCATACAAACCGAACCAATTACCGGAGCTTTCTGCCCTTGCACCAGCATATAGGCTTTGCCGTTTCCGAAGTCGCGGAAATAGCCATCGGCATAGCCGATACTTACCGTTGCTATCCGGCTGTCGCGGCTGAGCTGTCCGTTTCTGCTGTATCCAATGGTATCACCTGCCGGTATTTCTTTTATTTGGGAAATTGTAGTCTTCAGCGTGCCTATATTACGGAGCTGACCCTGTACCTTATTACTTCCGTCGAATCCGTACATGCCTATGCCGAGCCGTACCATATCAAAATACAGTTCAGGATGTCGGGTTATGCCGCTCGAATTGACGAGGTGTCTCAGGGGTTTAAATCCGATGCCGGCAATAATTTCCTGGCTCATTTTAACGAATTCGGCTGCCTGTTGTTTGGTAAATCCGTCAAAATCGGCCGAATCGCTGCCTGCCAGGTGGCTGAATATACTAACCACCTTTACCTGATCATTGTGTTGCAATTCTTTCACCAGTCCTGCAATCTCCCCCGTCATAAATCCTAAACGATGCATCCCCGTATCCAGTTTTATATGTATAGGGTAGTCGGTCACGTTGAGTGTTGCAGCAATTTGAACGAATTGTCGCAGCGATTCGAGGCTGAAAATTTCGGGCTCCAGTTTCCAGGAGATCATGCGGTTAAAAGCTCCTGCTTCGGGGCTCATTACCATAATGGGTAAGGTAATACCGGCTTTTCGCAGGGCAACGCCTTCGTCCGTATAAGCTACAGTCAGATAATCGACTCCCGCGAACTGCAGCAGATTGGCTATTTCATAACTACCACTGCCGTAAGAATAGGCTTTTACCATAGCCATCGTTTTTACGCCGGAGGGTAGTAATGCCCGGTAAACATTCAGGTTATGTTGTATGGCGGAAAGGTTAATTTCCAATACAGTTTTATGTATTTTCTGCTCCAGCAGCTGTTCTATCTTCTCAAACCGGAAAGTACGGGCTCCCTTCAGCAAAATGGCTTCGTGTTCGAAGCTGAGCATGTGCATTTTTTTCAGAAAATCTTCAGTAGACTTGAAAAATATGCTTCTTAGTTTTTTGTATTTGCGGAAAGAGGCTTTGTGTTTACTTAATGCCGGCCCGATACAAATAATCCTGTAAATGTTTTTTTGGATTACCAGAGCGGCTACTTCCTCGTACAAATCACCGTCGGGTTTGGCAATCTGCAACATGTCCGACAGAATCACCGTTTTCCGGGGGTGCTGTTTTTGCTGATCCAGAAAGTCGAGTGCTATCTGCAGCGAGGTGAGGTCAGAATTATATGTGTCGTTGATGAGCGTGCAATTGTCAATGCCGTGCAATAGCTCAAGGCGCATGGCAACCGCATGCAATTTTTCCATTCCGGCGGAAATTTGCTCATCCTCTATGCCCAGTAAAAGTAAAAGGCACCAGCAATGGATGGCATTTTCAATAGATGCCAGATCAGTAAAAGGAATCGTAATCGATATTTCCCGTTCCTGATACAGGCCGGAAATATGGGTCTGGTGTTTATTTTTTTGTACCGAAGTAATGCGCAGCGTCGCTTCGGTTTTTTGCGACCAGGTAAATAATTGCAGTTCCTGATCCCGGTCGCCGCGCACCTGATGACAATACTGCACAATACATTCATTCAGTTCATGATGATCTTTGCAGTATATCAAATGTTTTGCGTGCCGAAAAAGAAATAATTTTTCATTGATCTTTTGCCGCAGGTTCATAAAACCTTCGCTATGCGCTTCTCCAATATTGGTGAAAATGCCTATCTCAGGTTGAATAATGCGTTCTGATTTATTCATTTCGCCGGGCTGCGAAATACCTGCTTCAAAAATGCCCAGGTTGTGATGCGATTGTATACGCCAAACTGCCAGCGGTACGCCAATCTGAGAATTATAGCTTTTAGGACTACGAATGATTTTATAGCGCTCTGAAAGCAGTTGGAATAACCATTCCTTGATAATGGTCTTTCCATTGCTGCCCGTAATGCCAATGACCGGAATATCAAATTGCGAACGGTGTACGGTAGCCAGCTGTTGTAAAGCCGCCAGCGTATCGGGTACCAATAAAAATACAGCTCCCGGATAACTGCCGGCATCTACTTCCTGATGTACAAGAAAAGTGCGTACGCCTTTCTGATAAGCATCCGGTATAAAGGTTTGCCCGTCGCGATGGGATCCGCGGATAGCGATAAACATCGCCTGCCTCGGGTTCGCAATTTTTCGGCTGTCAATCAATAATTCGCTGATCTCTGCGTCATTGAGTGAAGTCAGCGGTACTGCTTTGGTCGCTTTTTGGATATCTGTAACGTTCATTGTTTGCTTTGGAATCAATCATAGCGAAACCAGCCCGCAGCGCAAGGTTTCTTCCGGTGCGCATACAACGGAAGCAGGGTACAAATAGTTCGCTGATTGTTAGTATTCAAATACGCCAAACTCACTTTCAATACGCAAACTGTTCTTTTCCGCGGCTTCCACATAACCGCTGATTTGCGCATCAATACCAAAGCTGGCAGCTAAGGACACCAGCGCTGAGGCTGTTTCTTTATCGGTAAATATTTCCAGCCTCTGCCCCATATTAAATACCTGATACATCTCGCGCCAGTCGGTACCGGCAGCTTTTTGAATCATCCTGAATAACGGCGGCGCGGTTAAAAGATTGTTTTTTACAATCCTGAGTCCTTCGGGAAGGTAGTGCAGGCATTTGGTTTGTCCGCCGCCACTGCAGTGAATAATACCATGGATACTGTCAAAATGATGTTCCAGAATTTTCAGCACCAGGGGCGCATAAGTACGGGTAGGCGACAAAATCATCTTACCCGCATCAAGCGGTGTATCGGTAGGGTCGGTAAGTTTATAACTTCCGTTATATACTATTTCGGAGGGTAAACCCGGATCTACACTTTCCGGATATAAAGTAGCGTAATCTTTATGCAACATTTCGTGGCGGGCACTGGTAAGTCCATTGCTACCCATACCACTGTTGTATTCCGATTCGTAAACAGCCTGCCCGTAGGATGCGAATGAAACAATTACATCACCGGGTACGATATTGTCGGTGGTGATTATTTTTTTGCGTGGCATTCGCGCGGCCATGGTGCCATCAACAATAACGGTACGTACCACATCGCCTACGTCTGCCGTTTCACCACCCATGAAATGAACATCAATACCATAGGTTTTCAGGGTGTCGAAAAACTCCTGCGTTCCGTTAATGATATCACTGATTACCTCGCCGGGGATAAGGTGTTTATTGCGCCCGATAGTAGATGAGTAGGTGAACGGACCGGTGGCTCCCACGCATAGCATGTCGTCGATATTCATTACAATGGAGTCAATAGCTACTCCTTTCCACACGCTGCGGTCACCCGTTTCCTTCCAGTACATATAAGCCAGAATCGATTTGGTTCCGGCACCATCGGCATGCATTATATTACAATATTCCGGGTCATTTCCCCAGTAATCAGGATATATCTTGCAAAATGCTTTGGGATAAAGTCCTTTGTCTAACTTTGCAACTGCTTTATGTACTTCTTCTTTTTGTGCGGAAACCCCTCTGAGGGCGTAACGATCTTGAGCGTTCATGCAGAAATAAAATTGGAAGGCAAAGGTAAGTGTTTTGGAGAACGATTGCAGTAGACATCTTATTTGCCCGTCGCTGTACTTGGATAAATCAGGGGCAACGAATTATTATATGACACAAATTTTCCCCCTTTCGGAAGGAACCTTCACGATAGGACACGACAAAGTTTTTCATCCCTTTAATGAAAATACCGATGAATTGAATGACCGGCCAACCGGATCGCTGCTGGTAGAAGTTCAACCGTTTGCCCTGGTCAATAATACCGATATAATATTGCTCGACACCGGATTGGGCTTCAACACTCCGGACGGAACAGCTCATTTGCCGGGTAATCTGGCAAAACATAATATACATCCCGAGGATGTTACTAAAATTTTGATGAGTCATTTGCATAAGGATCATGCGGGCGGACTGGATGTAGATTTATTTCCGAATGCTACTATCTATATTTACCAGCCCGAAATGGAGTTTGCACTGCAAACCGGCTTCCCCTCTTATTATACCGACGATTTGCTGCCGCTGATGCGAAGCGATAAAGTGCAGTGGTTGCAGGCAGAAGAAGGACTTATCGATGGTTATATACATTATCAACTTAGCGGTGGACATGCGCCGCATCATATTGTTTTTACCATTGAAACAGAAGATGGCAAGGTGTTTTTTGGCGGCGATGAAGCTCCCCAGTACAAACAGATGAAAATGAAATACCTGGCTAAATATGATTATGATGGAAAAAAAGCAATGCAGCTCCGCCAGGAATGGGCGCTCAGAGGAGCAGAAGAAGGCTGGAAATTTTTATTTTACCATGATATAAAAAAGCCGGTTGCAGTACTCTAAATAATACTGATATTACAAGATCAGTTGCCAATTGTTTACATGTTTTGGTTTTCTGTAAGATGTTCTCTATTTTGAGTCCGACATTTTTTCCGGCAAACCAAACTTAAGTTATGAAGTATACATTTTCAGCTGGCCTTATGTTATTGGCCGGTACCTTGATGTTCAGCTCCTGTGAACGCAGGATAGTCGTTACAACGGAAGAGGCACATTGGGAATACGAAAATCCCGACTGGCAACAAATCGGATATGGCGACTGCGGCGGTAATTCCCAATCGCCCATCAATATTGAACGCCATCGCACCCTGGTTTCCGAGCAGCTTCCCGACATTCAATTTCGTTACAGCCCTTTCGCTCTCAAAATAGTGGATAATGGTCATACCCTGCAGGTAAATAATAACGATCCTGCTGTGGGAGTGAACTATAACGGAACAGCTTATAAGTTTGTGCAACTGCACCTGCACAGAGCCAGTGAACATAAAATAGACGGCGAGGGAGCCGAAATGGAATTGCACTGCGTGCACCAGGACAGCCTCGGTAACCTGATGGTTATCGCCTTTATGATAGAGGAGGGAGCCGAAAGTCCGCTTTTGAAGCAAATTCTGAAACATGTACCGGATCAGAAAATGAGGGAAATGACGCATTCCGATGTTCTGGTTGATCTGCTGGCATTACAACCTGAAGACAGGGCCTACTATACCTATTCGGGTTCGCTGACTACACCGCCTTGTTCCGCTGCCGTGCAATTCCTGGTTTATAAAAAAGCACTTACAGCTAGCAGAAGTCAGATCAACGAATTCGCTTCACACTACCACCACAATGCACGTCCCGTGCAGCCAATTAATAACCGCATAATACTTGAAAAAAAATGATGAGATTTTCTTTCAGACATGCTTGCGTACTATTGGCTGTTTTGACGGCGGGCTTTTCATCGTTTTTGGCCCCTGCGCAGTCGTTTTCGCCTGAACCCAAATGGGGAGTAGCGCTTAACGGAGGAATCAGCTCCGTGTACCAGTCGGGCAGACGACATTTTCCATTGCAATATGCCGATGACGGCGGTTACATACAATTGCAACTGAGCCGCAGGCTGGCAGGGCATTTTGGCGTTCTTGCAGGATTCAGTTATAGTGCACTCAACTCCGATGTGCGCAGGCTGGCCAAAGACTGGATGACGCTATACCGCGATGCCCAATCTATAGCAGTAAATGCAAAGCAGTTTGATTATGTGCAGAGCTTTGCAGGTTTATACTACGATCTAAAGGTCAACAACGCATTATATTTCCGGATTGCTGCTTTATCAGGAATTGCCAGTATTACCACGCCCGACATAGTTGTTTTTTTGCGTACCAGTCCGCATAGTTCAGTGAAAGCTGCCAGAGGCCGTAGCACCGATTTTATGTATGGATTACAGTTGCAGCCTTCGCTGAAGCTTAATCATGCCTGGTCGCTGCAGATGCAACTTGATTATACATCGGCAGCATTCAGAATGGATATAGCTCCGGTATCCGCAGATATATATATGCCTAAACACGAAATAGGTCTTTTGCATTTCGGATTGGGCCTGCAATGGCATTTTTAATGGGATGCAATTTAATCCCTATCGAATGTTAAATCGTTTTCCAAAACGCCGAAGTTTCGGCTGCTGCCAATACCTTTGGGACATGAAGAAATTGAGAACGCTGCTATTAATAGTATTGCCGGCAGTATTGGGTAATGATCTCCATGCGCAAAAAATTAATGCTGTAAACTCCGGACAATTACTGGAGCGGGTGGCACATAACGACACATTGTACATTGTCAACTTCTGGGCCACCTGGTGCCTGCCCTGTGTAAAAGAATTGCCCTCATTCAGTGTTATTCATGACCTCTACGCGGGCAAACCCGTAAAGGTTTTGTTGCTTAGTTTTGATTTTAAAGAGAACTATCCCAGGCGGCTCGAGCAATGGGTAAGCAATAAAAAGCTGTCACCGGAAGTGTTATGGTTCAACGAAGCTAACCCTACCGAATATATTCCCCGTATTGCACCCGAATGGGAAGGCGCTCTTCCTGCAACTTTGTTGATCAATAACAGGACGCAGGAACGTAAACTGATACAGGGAGAAGTAAGTTCCGAATTGCTGAAAGGCTGGCTGGAACAGCAATCTTTATGATCGGTTCTGTTTTATATTGCGGCTTCTGACATTTAATTTCCTGATAAAGGGGTGGTTTTGTATTTTTGAAGCCTATGCGCAATATTAAAATAATTGAAGTGAGGTCTGAAATTGGTGCGGGAACCCGTGGCGCGAGCCTGGGAGTAGACGCCATTAAAGTGGCTGCGCTTGATTTTATGAGCAGCCTGTTTGTTAATATACCCAACGAGGTGATACCCGATGAAAACAGACTGCTGTACGAGCCCGTAGAATCGCCCTATGCCAAAAGAATAAAAGGAGTGTACACCATGTGGGAGCGGGTTTCCAATGCCGTAAGCGAAACGCTGCGTTCGGGTCTGTTTCCGATAGTGCTTGCCGGCGACCACAGCACTGCAGGTGGTACCATTGCCGGTATTAAAATGACCAAACCCAAAAGCCGGCTCGGAGTTATATGGATCGATGCTCATGCAGATATGCACTCGCCTTATACCACACCCTCCGGCAATATGCACGGAATGCCTCTGGCAGCATCGCTGGGCGAAGATAACCTGGAAAATAAAACCCATAAGCTGGACGGCAACACTATTGAATGGTGGAACAAACTAAAGAATATAGGTAAAATCTGTCCTAAAATTCTTCCCGAAGACCTAGTGTTTATTGCCCTGCGGGATTACGAAAAAGAAGAAGAAGCTATACTGAAAAAGCACAATATCAAAGTGATTCCTGTACAGGAAGTGCGTAAGAAAGGTGTGGAAAATGTCGTTCGCCAAACCCTTTTGCACCTCAGCAATTGCGAAGATATTTATGTATCTTTCGATGTAGACAGCCTGGACAGTTCCATTTCACGGGGTACGGGTACACCGGTAAGTAATGGTCTGAAAGAGCGTGAAGCGGAAGATATTCTTGCCCACCTGATGCAAAACCACAAAATTTGCTGTTTTGAGATAACCGAAGTCAATCCAACGCTGGATAAGGAAAATTTAATGGCTGAAATAGCCTTCAACGTGTTGCAACGGAGTGTAAACCTGTTGCTGGTGAACTAAGAGTGTTGCTGTACCAGGGTACAACGCCGATTGAAAAGATAATACATGAAGACCTTTGATGTTCCGGTGCATTACCGGAGTCCGTTGATAACTGCCATAAAAGAGCAACGACGGAAGAATGATAAGCTGAAAAAAGACTTTACGCCAACTGTACTGCAGATCGGAAACCTGGAGGTAATACTGGCGCGGCATTTCGGTTTTTGTTATGGTGTGGAAAATGCTATTGAAATAGCCTTTAAGGCCGTAACCGAAAACCCGGATAAGCGCATATTCCTGCTCAGTGAAATGATCCATAATCCACAGGTCAATGCCGATCTGGTGGCACATGGTGTTCAGTTCATTATGGATACTTACGGCAAACAACTGATCGGCTGGGAGCAGATAGAGCAGGGTGATATTGTAATTATTCCGGCTTTCGGCACCACGCTCGAAATTGAGCAGATTCTTAAAGAAAAAAATATAGAGCCTACCCGCTATAACACTACCTGTCCTTTTGTAGAAAAGGTATGGAACCGCAGCGAAAAAATAGGCAAGGAAGGTTATACTATAGTAGTACACGGCAAACCGGGTCACGAAGAAACACGGGCTACTTTTTCACATAGCAAAGCCCATACACCTACGGTGGTCGTGCGCGATATGCAACAGGCCGAACGCCTCGCCGCTTATATCACCGGCTCGGAAGACCCACATAATTTTTATACGGAGTTTGCAGGTCAATATTCTCACAATTTCGACGTCGCCACGGATCTGGGCCGTATAGGAGTAGTGAACCAGACTACCATGCTGGCCAGTGATACACAGGGAATTGCCGACTATCTAAAAAAGGTAATGATAGCGCATTTTCAGCTCGACGAGCTTTCGGTCCGCGAGCGCTTCGCCGATACACGTGATACCTTGTGTTACGCCACCAACGACAACCAGACAGCGGTGAGCGGTATGTTACAACAGGATGCACACCTGGCACTGGTTATCGGCGGGTACAACAGCAGCAATACTTCCCATCTGGTGGAGTTATGCGAAGAAAAACTGCCAACGTATTTTATCAATAACGAGGCTTGTTTGCTTGATCAGCATACGGTACGGCATTACGATTTACATCAAAAGCAGGAAATAGCAACAACAGGTTTCCTGCCCCTCGATCAAAAGCCGCTTAAAGTATTGATTACATCCGGTGCCAGTTGCCCCGACGCATTGGTCGAGCGCATTATTACCCGGTTAGCTGATCTTACGGGTAACGATGCTGTTTTGTTTGCAATACGCACTGCTTATAAGGCTGTCTGATTCCGGTATTTTTCGGCCAGGAACGCATATTTCCAATAAGTATACTGAGCATTAATGCAGGCAATAACCAGCCCTGCACGGCCATCCAGTACACCCAGCTGCAGTAAATATTCTTTGATAAAAGTGAAAAGGGGAGCAAGTACGCGTTTCCAGCCCGGACTTTTCCTGCCTTTTTCGAAATACTTCTGTGCCGAGAGCTCCGCGTATTTTTTTGATTTTGCCCTCATTGTGGCGGCGTTGTCGGCAGTATAGTGCAACAAATATCCTGCAAGTTCTTTATACATAGTCGCGCCCCCGCAGGATCCCAGATGTTCATGTACGGCTTCGGGCAACCAGTAGTAAAACCTGCGGTTATATAATCGCTTTACCCGGTCGCGGCCCCAGGCGCCATATTTAACCGCCTTCCCTGCATAGAACGATTGCCTTCGGAAACCGTATAAAGTGTCCTCCGGCAGGCCATCAGCGCCTGATAATTCCAGTTCCTGCAACAACCGCTTATCCGGAATTTCATCAGCGTCCAAAGATAATATCCAGTCATTTTCAGCTAATTGGGCAAGGTTATTTTTAGTACTACTATAACCAGTCCAATTCAGCGCAATCCATTTTACACCGGGTAAATTTTGAAATGCTGCCAACCCTGCATGCTCAGTTCCGTTATAGCCTACCAGTATTTCGCTCACAACAGGCCGGCAGGTATCGATAAGTTGTAACAATTGATCGTTGGCCTGGTTGGTAACGATGCAAAGGGAAACAGGAATGGCTGCGTGGGGCTTCATGGCAGAAAAGTTATAATTGAAATTAATTTTTAAGGGCACGAACCGCCACGGTAAGCCGGCTGATACAAACCAGTTGTTCCTGTTCGTCCTTTATGCGGATATCCCATACATGGGTGGTGCTCCCTATGTGCAGGGGCGCAGCCGTAGCTATTACATATCCATTGCGTTTAGCCTTGATATGGTTGCAGTTGATTTCCATGCCCACGCATATTTGCCGGCTGCTGTCGATACACATCCAACTGGCTACACTACCTACTGTTTCGGCCAATGCTGCCGAGGCTCCGCCGTGTAACAATCCATAGGGTTGATGGGTAGTTTCATTTACCGGCATTCTCAGTTTTATATAATCATCGCCAATTTCAGTGAAGCTCATTCCCAAAGTTGCTGCAAGGGTATTTTTGCAGAGCTCATTAAGCTGGTTCAAATCCAGGTTTTGTATTTTCCAAATAGACATATATATTTTATTTGTTGCGAATAGTGCAAATATTAAATTCGCACCCCATAGCTGCGAGAACCTTGTCGTCTTGCTATATTTTGCGGCCAAAGATATAAAGGCTTATTGAAAGCGGACACATTATAATTTCGATAACTAAAACAGGATTTTTTTTTCACATTTAAAAAAAATGCCCCAGAACCTCTATATTTGCGATCGCACAACTTAAACCAATTAACTTTTAGACAATTATGTTAACAGTTTTGATTGCAGGGGCAGGCAAATCGTCGGCACACCTGATCGATTATATGCTCCTGAACGCGAAGCAAAAATGGCGGGTAATTGTAATGGATTCCAATCCTGAGATGATCGCCGAAAAGCTGAACGGTCATCCGAAAGGAGAAGCAGCAGTTTTGAATATAATGGACGATGGTCCAAGGCAAAACCTGGTTAAAAATGCCGACATCGTTATATCTGTGATGCCGCCTGATTTGCATTATTTGTTGGCGAAAGACTGCATCAAGTACAAAAAGCATCTGATCACTTCGTCCTATGTATCTGATACCATAAAAGTGCTGGATGAAGAGGCCCGTAAGGCAGGAATTATGATGATGTGTGAAATGGGACTTGATCCCGGTATCGACCATATGTCGGCAAATGCCATTATACACGGCGTGCAGCGAATAGCCGGCTCTATTCAATCCTTTAAGAGTTATTGCGGCGGATTGGTAGCTCCGGAAAGCGACGATAATCCCTGGCATTACAAAATCAGCTGGAACCCGCGCAATATAGTACTGGCAGGCAAAGACGGTGCTACCTGGCTCGAAAACGGTAAGGAACTGGAGTTGAAACATCCGCAACTATTTGCAGGAAGCCGTAAAATCAAAGTGGGCGATATGGGCGCTTTCGCCTACTATCCCAACCGCGATTCCCTCAAATACCTCGATCTGTATTCTCTTCCCGATATTAAAACCTTTATGCGCGCCACATTGCGCCATCCGGCGTTTATGAAAGGCTGGAATATTGTTATCAAAGGTGGTCTGGTGGAAGAAAAAGACGCATTCATGGTAGACAATAGTTCGTATGCCGACTGGACTGCCTGGAAAATGGGCGTGGCTAACGATCAGGATTTACGGCAAAAATTCAAAACACAGTATGAAGCCGATGAGAAAGAGATGAAGCAAATGGAATGGCTCGGTTTGTTCGAAAACAGGCGTATCAATGGTTCAGGCAAAATGTCCTCAGCCGCGATTCTGCAAAGTCTGATTGAAGATAAATGGAGAATGCGTGCTTTAGATAAAGATATGGTGGTAATGCAGCACCAGGTAGAATACGAGCGTAAGGGAACTACCATCAAACTTACAAGTGAAATGGTGGTCATCGGCGACAACCGTCATCACAGTGCCATGTCTAAAACGGTTGGTTTGCCAATGGCTATTCTGGCCAAGAAGATCCTGTTACAGGAAATCAGCACCAAAAATCTTACGGGAGTACGCATTCCTGTTATGCCGGAAGTATATGTACCTATTTTGAAAGAATTGAAAAAGAACGGAATTGAGTTCGTGGAAACAGTAGAATAATTTTCCGGAGCAATAGGGAATAAATAGGGCAGGAGTCAATTTCCTGCCCTAATTGTTTAACTACTTGCAGCTAATTATTTTCCCAATATCCTCATTGATCTTTCATGCGTAAATGACGGTTTTCGGGCGGCAGGGGTACAAATTCGTGTTCGCCCGGAACCGGTACAAATGCCTGCTGTCTCCATTTTTCTTTGGCCTGTTCTATATGAGCCTGATCGGTAGCTACAAAATTCCAGTATATCAGCCTGTTTTCCGGAAGCGGTTCGCCCCCGAATATATATACAGTTGTATTTTCTTCCATAGTAAAATGACAAAGCCTGCTGTCATTTGCCACCAGCAACTGGCGTGGACCAAAGGTATTGCCTTCGCCCTGAACAGCTCCTTTCAGGATGTATAAGCCGGCTTCTCCGTATAACAAATCTGCCAGGTTCACATCCTGTTTTTCACTGCTTTTTATTTCAATAAAATAAAGCGGGCTGTGTACCGGCACAGGAGAGTGTTGCCCCGCAAAACTACCTGCAATCAGTTTCCATTGAAGTCCATTAGCCGTCCATCTGGGCAGCTCTTCCTCGTCAGCATGATAAAACGAGCATTCCATTTCTTCGAGTTCCTTGGGAAGTGCTACCCAAATTTGAAGCCCATGCAATGTTTTTTGCTGGTGTCTCAGGTATTCGGGTGTACGTTCTGAATGTACAATGCCTGCACCGGCCGTCATCCAGTTTACCTGCCCCGGCTTTATTTCTATTTCGGTACCCAGACTATCGCGGTGCATTATATTGCCTTCAAATAAGTAGGTTAGGGTTGATAATCCGATATGCGGATGTGGTGGTACATCCATATTTTCATCCTGACTCATACTGGCCGGACCCATATGGTCAATAAAAATAAATGGCCCTACCATGCGTTTCCCTTCAAAGGGCAATAACCTGCCGACCATGAAATTGCCGATATTCCTGGGTCTTTCTTCTATGATGAGATGGATGTTTGACATAGGATACTCTTTTTTTGATGCGGAAATACTTGTCTAAACCAGCTAAGGACTGATGTTGCGCCGGAGCGCAGCCAGCGGATTTTTTTTCCAAAGTCTCTGGCAATGTTACACAAAATTTTCAACCATTTAAGCCAGTTGTCCGGGCTCCTGTGGCTATGGAACAATATTTAAAAGCTACCTGCAGCCCCGAACCTTCGCCGGCTGACGTTCTACACTTATCTTTAGGCGATGAAAGCGTTGGCCGGAATAGTATTGTGTGGGGGCAAAAGTTCCCGAATGGGTACTGATAAAGGATTATTGCAGTATTACGCCTTACCGCAGCGTTATCATCTCTATCAGTTATTGCAACAGCAATGCAATGCAGCGTTCCTTTCACTACGTACCCTTCCGGACCAGCCTGAACCTTCACAGCAGTATAACGTCATCAAAGATGAAGAACGCTGGGGCGATATAGGTCCGATGGCCGGATTATTGAGTGCTTTTACCGCCCTGCCTGACCATGATTTGTTATTGATGGGTTGTGATTATCCTTTCCTGGACGCAGCCGCTATAGCTCATTTTATAGCCAATGTCAGGGTGCCCGATATGCCCGCAGCATTTTTTAATGTGCAGCAGCAGCTGTTTATTCCGGTATTAGGCTATTATCCTGCTTCCTGCTTTTCACAACTGTATGACTTTTGGCAGCAGGGTTATACCGGTTTACAAGGTTTTTTACATACGGCTGGCGCAGGGAGGTACATTCCTTCCGATGTACGCAGTATGCAAAGCGTGGATACTTACGATACTTTTCTGCGTGTTAAAAATGAACTCAATTTTACGCCTGATGATGCATCAATCTGAGTATTTTTGTGCCTGGCCCAGCAAACGCGAAGGGCTTCATTATTTAAAAAATTAACCGTTGTTTTAAGCGGAAAGCATCAACAGCCATATATGGTCAATACCGGTTCTAAAGATATATATATACAAAGGGTTAGTCTGGAAACGGCCCGGGAAGACCAGGATTATCTCGCGGTGGAAGAGCCTCTGGAAATTTCGCTTTTAATCACGCAGGCAGGGGTAGAAGCAGAACGGAAACTTTCAGTAACCATGCGTACTCCCGGTGACGATATAGCACTGGCCACAGGTTTTCTTTTTACCGAGGGCATCGTGCATAGCCCCGCCCAAATAGCAGGGGTTCGGCAACTGCCTTCTGACCCTAACCGGATCTGTATTGTACTGGCAGAGAATTTTGTGCCCGAGCTGTCGGGAATGGAGCGCAACTTCTATACTACATCAAGTTGCGGGGTATGCGGTAAGTCAAGTGTGGAGGCCGTTCGTACCGTATCCGCTTATCAGTTGGAGCGCCAACGTTTTGAACTTGAAAAGCAGGTTCTGTTTGGTTTGCCGCAGGCCTTGCGAAAACAACAGGCCTTGTTTGCACAAACAGGCGGTTTGCATGCCTCAGCTTTATTTACCCCCGACGGTACACTGCTGCAGCTCGCCGAAGATGTGGGGCGGCACAATGCTCTTGATAAATTGCTCGGTAAGGCTTTTCAATCGGATAAAATGCCCCTGAGCAATAGTATCTTGTTGCTTAGTGGCAGAGCAAGTTTCGAACTTATTCAAAAAGCCGCCATGGCAGGAATACCCATAGTAGCTTCGGTAGGCGCCCCATCTAGCCTGGCCGTTGCTTTGGCACAGGAACATGCGATGATTCTAATGGGTTTTGTAAAAGAAAAAGGCTGTAATGTGTACTCGGGGATGGATCGGATTAGCTGGTGCAAATAGATCCATTTTTTATCCAGAAAACGACATGAAAATAAGAATTAAAGGGAATTCGATCCGGTACAGGCTGTCGCGTACCGACGTAACCAACCTGACTGCTACCGGTGCCTTGCAGGAGGAGACTGATTTTGGAACGGCGCGCTTTGTATATGCATTAAAGGCAAAAGAGAATATAGAACAGTTGCAGGCAACCCTCGGGCAGTCTGCTATTACGCTTTTTATTCCTCAGCAATGGCTGCAGGACTGGGAAGTAAATACCGTAGTGGGTTTCAATTCGGTAATGCCACTTCCTGATGGAGATGGCCTGTTCCTGCTGGTAGAAAAAGATTTTAAATGTCTGGACAATACTATCGAGGACCAGTCTGATAATTTTGAGAATCCCAATCAAACCTGTTGAGATGGATCAATCACAACAAATACCACATGCCGAAAACCCCGAATCCTTTACAGGATTGAAACTGGGGAAAATTAAAACGGCTGCAGCCGGTAACGAAGCCGTGGTTTCGGCCCTTAAAATGGTCGTATCCGAAGCTGGCTTTTTGAGGGGCAATAAAGCCTTGCTCCGGCTCAATCAAAAAGGAGGTATCGACTGTCCCAGCTGTGCCTGGCCCGATCCGGACGACGAGCGTTCGGGAATAGCCGAATATTGTGAAAACGGTGCACGTGCGATAGGCGATGAGGCTACCAGCAAGCGGCTTACAGCATCGTTTTTTAAGGAACACTCAGTGCAGGCGTTGTCTGAATTATCTGATTACGAGATCAACAAAAAGGGCCGTTTGGCCGAGCCCATGTACCTGGCGCCCGGCGCCAGCCATTATGCACCTATACGCTGGAAAGATGCTTTCGATCTGATAGCCCGGCACCTTAACGGCTTGTCGGATCCGGACGAAGCTGTGTTCTACACGTCAGGGCGTACGAGCAATGAAGCAGCTTTCCTGTACCAGTTATTTGTACGCGAATATGGTACCAACAATCTGCCCGATTGCAGCAATATGTGTCATGAAAGCAGCGGTGTGGCGCTCAATGATGCCCTGGGTATAGGTAAAGGTTCGGTTACCCTCGATGATTTCTACAAGGCTGAAGTCATTATTATTCTGGGACAAAACCCGGGCACCAATCATCCCCGCATGCTTACAGCACTTCAAAAAGCTAAAGCAAAGGGCGCCATCATCATATCCGTAAATCCTTTGCCGGAAACGGGTTTGATGGGTTTCAGAAATCCCCAGCAGATCAGCGGACTCTTCGGGCAGAGTGCTGCATTGACCGATATATTTTTACAGGTAAAAATTAACGGTGATATGGCTCTTTTGCAGGCTGTTTCTAAGTTGTTGCTCCAGCAGGAAGCACAGTCACCCGGTACGGTATTGGATCAGGAATTTATAGCTGCCCACACCGAAGGATTCGAGGCATTAAGTGCCCATCTGGAGCATAAAAACCTGGATGAGCTTTCGTCCATATGTGGTATTTCGCTGGATCAGATCAGGGAGGTAGCCGCTTTGCTGGCTTCCAAAAAAAGAATAATAGCATGCTGGGCTATGGGATTAACCCAGCACAAGAATGCGGTGGATACAATCAGGGAAGTGGTTAATTTATTGCTGCTGAAAGGTAGCATTGGTAAGCCCGGCGCTGGTACCTGTCCGGTACGCGGACATAGCAATGTGCAGGGCGACCGTACCATGGGTATATTCGAAAAACCACCTCAGACATTGCTCGACAGTATAGAGCGCAATTTTGGCTTTAGGCCTCCTGCGCAGCATGGATACGATGTGGTTGAAAGTATTAAAGCGATGCATGAAGGCAAGGCCCGCGTATTCATTGCGATGGGTGGCAATTTTCTTTCTGCAACACCTGATACACTGGTAACTGCGGCGGCTTTGCGCAATTGTGCGCTCACAGTACATGTGTCTACAAAACTGAACAGGAGCCATTTGGTACATGGCAATGAAGCCTTGATTTTGCCCTGTCTCGGACGTAGCGACCGGGATATCTTACATGGCATTCAGCAGGTTGTATCCTGTGAAAATTCAATGGGTGTGGTTCAGATGTCGAAAGGTACGCTGAAGCCGGTTTCCAATCGCTTACTGAGCGAGCCTGTTATAGTTTGTCGTATGGCTACGGCCACGCTTGGAGCGCGCAGCAAAGTTCCCTGGGATAAATACAGCCGTCATTACGATGCCATTCGCGACGATATTGAAAGAACCATTCCCGGCTTCGAACAATACAATCAGCGCCTGCAAAAGCCGGGAGGTTTCTATTTGCCTAACTGTAGCCGCGAAGGACGCTTCGATACCTCCAGCTCCAGGGCCAGATTTCATATTGCAGATCCGGAACCTATCGTGTTGAACGAGGATGAGTTGATGATGATGACCATACGTAGTCACGACCAGTTTAATACTACGGTTTATGGACTCAACGATCGTTACCGGGGCGTTTATAACGAACGCCGCGTTCTGTTTATGAACCAGGCCGATATGCAAAGGCGTCAGTTACAGAAGGGCGATGTGGTAGATTTACACAATAATTTCAATGGTCAGCACCGGCTGGCTTCCCGCTTTATTGTTGTGCCGTTTCCTATTCCGGAGGGATGTACAGCCACGTATTTTCCTGAAACCAATGTACTTGTTCCTTTGGAAAGTGTTGCAGAAAAAAGCAATACGCCCACATCAAAAATGGTGATCATTACGTTATCTAAACATACAGCCCGATCCTGACGAACCGGTCGGGAAAAATAACCCCGTGGCAATTTTATGGACGTACAAAGGAAAATCATACACATCGACATGGACGCATTTTATGCATCGGTCGAGCAGCGTGATTTTCCCGAATACAGGGGCAAAGCCCTGGTGGTGGGTGGTTCACCCGAAAAGCGCGGAGTGGTGGCTACCGCCAGTTACGAAGCCCGGAAATTCGGTGTGAAATCGGCTATGTCCTGCGCCCGGGCCCGGCAGCTATGCCCCGGTGCAATTTTCGTATATCCCCGTTTCGAAGCTTATAAAGAAGTTTCCCGTCAGATCAGGGAAATTTTCAGCCGGTATACGGATCTGATAGAACCTTTGTCGCTGGATGAAGCATATTTGGACGTCAGCAATGATTTGCAGGGAATCGGCTCTGCAATTGAAATCGCAAAGCGCATTAAAGCTGCCATCAAAGATGAGCTGCAACTTACCGCTTCTGCGGGTGTATCCGTGAATAAGTTTGTAGCAAAAATTGCTTCTGATATGAACAAGCCCGACGGGCTTACATTCATCGGACCTTCGGCGGTTACGGCGTTTATGGAGCAATTGCCGGTAGAGAAATTTTTCGGTGTAGGTAAAGTTACTGCCGCACGTATGAATAGCCTGCGCTTGTTTACGGGCGCAGATTTGAAGCGCCTTTCAGAGCTGGAGATGATTCAGTTGTTTGGAAAATCAGGCCGGTTCTATTATCAGATTGTACGCGGAATCGATCATCGTCCGGTACACATCAGCCGGCAGGCTAAGTCGCTGGCTGCTGAAGATACTTTCGATCAGGACCTCAGCGATAAACCTGCGATGCGTGCAGAGCTGGAGAAAATCGCTGCACGTGTAGCTGGCAGGCTGGAAAAAAGACAATTAAAGGGCCGTACCCTCACCCTCAAAGTGAAGTTTTCAGATTTTAGGCAAATAACCCGTAGCTATTCGCAGGAGCAGTCTTTCAACGATTACGAATCTATTATCGCAGCGGCCTTCCATATGCTCGAACATCTGGATATGGAAGGTAAGAAAGTGCGGCTGCTGGGGCTGTCCTTATCTAATTTTCAGGACTCCGGCCCCGATGGTTCATCTGTGGTGCAACTCTCCCTTTTTTAAGGAAAAGAACAATTTTGAACCATAGCGAACCATGGATCATTTCGTACTTTTGCCAGATGGATCAAATGACCACCCAGTTAATTACGGCACGCAGTCTCAGCAATGATAAAGGTCTGATGAAAGACCGGCAGTATTTATTCTCCCTTCAGGTTTCCAATGAGGGAATTATCCGAATCATTACCACCGACGATTTGGAAGTTTATTATGGTTCTGTTCATGATTTCCTTATTTCCTGGGCAGGTATCACCAGTTTAGGCTGGGCCAGCGATAAGGAAACTTTCCGGAAGATGCTGGAGGAGTTAAAAGGGAATGAATCCTAAACTACGATCATAGAGGCTAAGGCCAGCAAGCCGGAGCGCTACCGGATCCGTATTGCCGATATATGCGTCCATGTATTGGCTTAACAGTTTGCCGACTGACTCGTTAAAACATGATTCAGGAGAAACAATAGTTTCCACTTTTATTGTTGCGCTTTCCTTTGATAAATCACCGAGGAATCAATAGTTACCTGACCTGGTACGATACCCCGGAATGCTGCAGGTCCAGGCCCTGTAACCCGGCAGAAAAGAAGCTCTAAGGGCTAGTCCGTATTTCCAAAAATAGGAGCGCCGTTTTGCATTTTAAGACCTGCGGATGAACTAGTTTTAATATTATTTTAGATGAATAAAGCTGGCGTTGCAGGGCAGCTCCCTGCGTTGATTGTTTTTTTCCTGCCCTTATAAGCACTATCTATTTTGCACGTATCACCTATGAAAAAATATGGTTCTTGTATTTGTTGAAGCCTTAAATTTGCGGCAACCTTCAGGCAGAACCAACCATAATAACCAAACCAAACAACGCCCACCAGCGATCTGACCAATTGCTTTATCTGAACTAAATGAATTTTCATGCGGGCAACGAATCAACAAAAATTGCTTGAAAGGGACGAACTGGTAAAGTTTCAAACGCTGGACCGCTTCGCAACTGAATTTGGATCTGCGCCCCGGCGGCTGAAAGAGGAGCGTTTTACCTATGTGATAATACGTGTAAAGCAGGGCAGGGGACAAGTGTATGTCGACAGCGAGCGGGTAATGTTACAGAACGGTACACTTATACTGGTCAGCCCCTTTGCATTTTTGCATCTTGAAAATGTGGTGTATGTGCAAGGCACCGTAATTCTATTCACAGAAGATTTCTTTTGTCGTGCTCCCCAACACGAACACTTGTTGTACAAGGCTACTTTTGGTCCCAACCGCAACACTTGCTTTCAGATGATAGACGACGAAATCGGTTATAGTTTCCTTCAATCGCAGTTATCCATGTTTGGTTGGGAATATCGCCTGGGCCGTGATCCTTTACTTAAATTTGACTTTCTGCACAATATACTGTTGAGTGTTATAATTTATATTCACAAACTTCAACTCGAACAGGAGTTAAGTACACATGATCTGCAAAATCCTTATACCAAAAGCCAGGTGGTGCAGTTTATACAATTGCTGAATATCCATTTCCGGGAAGAAAATACGATCCAGTTTTATGCCGATAAGATGAATATTTCTGCGGATCAGCTCGCGCAAATCTGTAAGAAAGGTATAGGCTGGTCACCCAAGGCTATAATGCAGGAAAAACTTTTACGGGAGGCCAAGCGGCTGTTACTCTTTGACGCAATGTCGGTAAAGGAGGTAAGCTATTACCTGGGATTTACCGAACCAACCAATTTTGTGAAGTTCTTTCAGCAACACACCGGTGTTTCCCCAAAAAACTTCAGGGTGGAGCATTGTGTAAAGGGACTGGATCGTAAAGAGGAACAGGCTTCTTAAATGTTTTATTTTTCTTCAGGAAGCAGAATACTTAATTGCTATCGACCTGCAACCTGTGAATTTACTGCATGTTGTATAATGAAGTAAAACACAAGTCGGCGTTCTTTTCCGTCTTTCCTGAACTTCATTTCCACCATCTGACATAGATTGCCATCGGCGTCTTCTGCCATGCCGGTCTTACCAGGCTCAGCGTGGTAGAATTTATCGACAAAATTCTCCCCGTCTTTCTGCCCTATAGCGAACATTGCAGTTTCGGGTGCGCGTCCATCGCCGCTCCAGTCCATGGCAGCCATTATACGGCTAAACTGTTCTTTGTAAAAGGAAGCGCTGTCCTGTTTATTCAATTTATGAAAGGCATAGGCTTTTTCGATAATTGCCTGTTGGCTAAGCGGGTGGCTTTGCAGGAAGGTATCGCAAATGGTAACTACATCCATATACGATCCTTTATCGTTCAGCGTGGTCACCAGCCGTTCGGTTTTAATATACTCATAGGGCTTGTAAGTGGCTGTACCGGTATAGCCAATCATCAGGGCCAGCATTTCGTACACCGTCATTCCGGGATCATTCCGCAAAAATTTGGGCAGAAGCTTTTCGTAAGACAGGCTGTCAGCTTTGTTTTTGCTTCTCTGTAAAATGCGCTCATAATCTTCCGCATAATTGAAGCGCTGTGCATTGCCGGCAAAGGCTAAAAACAAAAATGCCAGAAGTATTCCTGTTCGCAACTTGTATTTGCTCATTAAAATATCGCTGCTGATAAAAGTTACAACTACTGCTGCAATTTACGGGAAATGTTTCCGAAGCTGTAATTGAAGTTCCTTAAAGATATAGGGGCATAAAAAAACCGGGTATGTTTTCATACCCGGTTTCAGGTTACCTATTGATCATCACCGCGCCGCCAGTCGAAGTACATTGCTTTCGCAAAGCTTCTTCAGGTTGCGCAGACCTACCGAAAATTCCTGGTTTAGTTTTTCGTCAATATTCAGAAAAAAATAAGAGACGGCATTGAATGGATAAGGAATGCGTGCATCTATTCCCCAGGTTACTTTTACAGCGCTTCCAATAGCTTCCAGGTTATAAAATGTATAGGCCTCCATCTTATAGGGTTCTTCCAATTGCAAATGTATCCTTACATGCTCCATGGGCTGCGCCGACCGTATTGTTTGGGTACCCTTACCGGTTTCACGATTGCCATTCCAGCGATATACAGCTCCTTTCAATCCGTCCGTTCCCAATATCTCCGACTTCATAGCGGTATCTTTCGCTATTTGCGGATTCCATTTTTCGAAGTTGGCAAATAAACTCACATTTTTCCAAATCTCTGCCCTTGGCGCGTTAATGGCTATACTTCTTTCAAAATGATATTCGCGTGGAATAAACAATCCGGCGACCAGTATAAAACCTGCTGTCAATAAAGTGACAACTACCAGGAATGCCAGAAATTTTTTCATTGTATCAAGTTAATGAGCAATTGCAGCAGTGCAAATTGCAAAATAGATGGCCGTAAAAATAACGAGCCATTATTACAATTCCTTGTTTTATTTATACAATTCTCAATAAACAAAAAGTGCTTGGACTTTTTAAGCAGCTCTTTTCTTGTATTTAACTACAGGATTCTTGATGGGTTTTAAACTTTGCAAATACATGTAAATGGCTTCGAGATCAGCCTTTTCCATGCCGGCGTACATGATCCAGGGCATAATGGTATTCATATCCGTAGGTCCCAGCTTGGGCGACTTATACGAGCTGTCGCTATATTGTTTAAACCGCTGTACAAAAGTTGCCATATCCCAGTGGCCTATTCCTGTTTCTGCATCAGGGGTAATGTTGGCGGAAGTAAGTGTACCACCGGGAAGGTCAAACGTCCGGCCGCCGGCAAATTCGGTACCTGGTATAATCACACCTTTATCTACCTGGCTATGACATTCCACACAGGCTGCAGTCATGGTAAGGTATTTGCCGTACAACACCATATCCGAACGGAAAGGGCGGGTACCGGGATTAGCCGATTTCGGAATGGTATTAATCAGGAAGTTGAAGGGGAACTCGGGCTCACGTGTTGGTATTTTGTTATTCACCGCGGGCAGGCTACGCAAATAGGCGATGATATCATATATATCTTCCTTGTCCATTTGCCCGTAATTGGCATAAGGCATTACGGGAAACAATGCGCTGCCATCTTTGCTTACACCGGTAGTGATGGCCCTGAATATTTCTCCGTCGGTCCAGCTACCCAGACCGCCCGGAGTAATATTTCTGGAATAAAACTTGCCGGGGAAGCCCATTTCGGGTCCGAAATATTCGCCGCCAGCACCCACATTTCCTTTAGGCGGACCCGCATATTCAGACCAGTCGCGGGTACTATGGCAATCCATACAAACGGCCACATGGTTGGCGAGGTATCTTCCGTGTTCTACACGTTCCGGCGTTACATCTACTTTCAGGTCGGGCGGATCGCCTACATCAGGCAGGCCAATCTTAACGTAAGCGCCAATGCCGATGACGCCGAGCAGCAGCATAACAATTACAATTCCGGTGATTTTTAAGAGTCTTTTCATTTGGTTTTGATTTATTGTGCGGCAAAATATATAATTAACACACTAAATGCAATAGATATGCATGAATTACACGTAATATATAAATAGGGATTGCTGCTGTAGCCTGTGGAGGCTGAATAATCACGGTCCGGAATTGGTAAAATCAATAAACAAGTCAGGTGCAGTGGTTTTTACGGGCAAAAATTATCTTTGTGTTTCAATTCCAAAACATGCGAGCCCTTTTATCTTTTTTACTACTGATCAGTGCCAGTATCCTGTGCGCACAGCCGCCGGCCGAACGCTGGAAAGAGGTGCAGCGGCTGAACCTTAAAAAGAAAGAGCAATCTTATACCGATACGATGCATCTGGTTGTGCAGGGTGCAGACATCAATATACGCCGCGGTGCGTTCATGTACAAGGGAGCGCGGGCCGGCAGGGTGTTGGATATGGGATATACCAGCTATGGTATTGTAAAGGACAAAGACGATGAACTACAGTTGCGCGACGATGACTATATACATGTGTTCCGCAAAGAGTTAAGCCAACAAACACAACCGGACCCGCCTGCGCCCGATTTACCTGCAACTCCGGTAAGCAGTATCGATACTGCCTTACTAAAAGGTACCTGGGAGGCTTATAAACGAAGTGCCCGTAAGGGTCCGCTCGACAAGGTATCGTATGCTACATTGCTTAAAACAATGGAATACAACACCCGCAAAAATGAACAGGGAAATTTCGGCGCTTTGTACAACAATTATATTGGCGGGAAAGCTGTAGCGTATATTAGGGGTACCCGGGCCGCTTCTATACTCGCGAAAGATGAGGAGGGAAGAGACATACAGTTCCAGGTATGGAAACTTAGCGCCGATGAACTTATCATTGAAGACAGCGATGGTATTCTTTATTACATGAAGCATTTCCGCTAATTACCCATGCGCTATTTTTTCAAACGCTCTTCGCTATTGCCAGGCCTCTTGTTGGTGCTGGCAATGTCGTGCCGGCAACCCGCTACCATTACTGCCTATAAGGCATCATATGCCAATATGGATACATCTGTAACAGTGCAGCGCGAGATGGCCGGTTTTCTATTACCCTACAAAGTGCGCATGGATTCAATGATGAATGTAGTAGTTGGGGAAACGGCGCTTACACTTACTAAAGACCTGCCTGAATGTACCATGGGAAATTTCATAGTGGATGCGCAACTTGCCTATGCTAAAACACTGGATACCCGTGTGGTGGCAGCCGTCAGCAATCAGGGCGGAATGCGGATTCCTTATATAGCCGCAGGGCCTGTCACCCGTGGACGCATATATGAATTAATGCCCTTCGACAACAAGCTCACTATTATGGAAATACCGGGCCATGTATTGCAGCAGCTGTGTGACCATATTGCAGGCTTTGGTGGCTGGCCGGTTAGCGGACTTCGTTTTGCTATCAAGGACAAGAAGGCCATAGACATATATGTGGCGGGGCTGGCACTGCAGGTTGAACATATATATAAGATAGCTGCTCCCGATTTTGTTGCTGATGGCGGCGATGGCTGCACCTTCTTGATTTCCTGTAAGCGTGAGCGCTACAATGTGTTTGTACGCGACATATTACTGCAACATATATCCGCACTGCATGCGCAGGGTCAGTGCTTACAGCCTGTATTGGAAAATAGAATCCGTTATGTTGAATAGAAGGGACTTTTTACGGAAAGCTGCTATGGGTGCCGGTCTGCTGACTACTGGTGCATTCCCCCTTCAGGCGCTGGCCGCCCATACCGAAACACGTCTGACCATATTACATACCAATGATACGCATAGCAGGCTCGAACCTTTTCCTATGGATGGTTCCAAAATGCAGGGACAAGGGGGTGTAGCGGCGCGAGCTGCGGTCATTGAACAGATCCGCAAAGAAGAGGAGCATGTATTGCTGCTCGATGCTGGTGATGTATTTCAGGGTACGCCTTATTTCAATATGTACAGGGGCGAAGCTGAGATAAAAGCTATGAGCCTGATGGGCTATGATGCCATGACTATGGGCAACCACGATTTTGATATTGGTGTCGAAGGGTTTGCACTGCAACTACCACACGCCCGGTTTGCCGTAGTGACTTCTAACTATGATTTTACAGGTACAGCATTGGAAGGCAAAACCGTACCGTATCGTATTTTTAGAAAAGGTAATGTAAAAATTGGTATATTCGGTCTGGGTATTGATTTGAATGGGATTGTTCCTGCTGCTGCTTTTGGCCGCACCCGTTATTTGGATCCCATAGCGGTAGCCCGTAGCGTTAGCGAAGATTTACGGAAGAAGCAACGATGTGATATGGTTATATGCTTGTCGCATCTCGGATACAAATATGATTTCAATAAAGTGAGTGATCATGTTATTGCGAGGGAAACGGAATTTGTAGATTTAATTATTGGCGGACATACACATACTTTTTTAGATAATCCGGTGGCGGTGAAGAACAGGGCAGGCAACGATGTTTTGATCAATCAGGTAGGCTGGGGAGGGCTTAGATTAGGGAAACTTGATTTTATATTTGACAGCAAAAAAAATACCAAACGCTTCAATGCCCAAACTGTATTTCCGGGGAAACAAACAATAGGTTAAAGATTTTTTTTTTCAACAAAATGTTGAGAATTTCGTCGTCCTGCTACCGGGTAAAATGGGTTCTTTCATGCTGCATAAAATCAATCGTATGTTTTGTGTGAAAAGCCACCGGAGTGCTAATTTGGTCATATTACAGTATTAAATCGGAAGAAGTGTTTTTGGATTGATTTTTGATTACCATTACTAATCAAACGGCCTACTGTCGATATAATACAAATTGAAAACAGAACAATATTATAGCTTAATTAAATGACTCCATCCCAATCACATTCATCTACTTCAAACTTGGACGCAGTAGCTGCATGGGACAAATGTCTGGGTATTATTAAGGACAACGTCAACTGGCGTGCTTACCAGACATGGTTCGAGCCGATTAAGGCGGCGGCACTCAACAACAGTGTGCTTACTATTCAGGTACCCAGCCAGTTCTTCTACGAATGGTTGGAGGAGCATTATGTTGAATTACTTGGGAAGACCATTAAACGTATATTAGGCAGAGAAGGCCGTTTGGAGTATCGTATCCAAATGGAAGCTACTGCCCAGAGGCAGCAACCCGTTACCATGCAACTGCCGGGTAGTGCCCATCCGAAGAATGCCAAGGAAAATAATTTTGTCAACCTGGACTATGTAATGGATGATCCGCAGAAGATCAAGAATCCATTTGTAATACCGGGTATGAAGCGTGTTCAGATTGATCCGCAACTTAATCCTAACCTGACCTTTGAAAATTATATCGAAGGCGAATGCAATCGTTTGGCGCGTACAGCCGGTGTGCATATTGCGCAAAAGCCCGGAGCCACCGCCTTCAACCCATTGATGATTTTTGGCGGCACCGGATGTGGTAAAACCCATCTGTTGCAGGCTATAGGTAATGAAGTTCGCCGTCTGCATCCCAATAAGTCTGTATTGTATGTAAGTACTGAAAAATTCATCAATCAGTTTATTGATCATTCCAAAAATCAGGAAGTAAACGACTTTATACATTTTTACCAGCTCATCGATGTTTTGCTGCTCGACGATATTCATTTGTTCGTCAGCGCATCTAAGACGCAGGATGTGTTCTTTGCTATATTCAACCATTTACACCAAAACGGTAAACAAATCGTATTAAGCAGTGATACACCGCCCAAAGATCTGGATGGTATGCAGGAGCGCTTGCTCAGTCGTTTCCGTTGGGGATTACATGCCGAAATTCAGTCGCCCGATTACGATACCCGTAAGGCCATTCTTGAAATGAAGATGAAGAGTGAAGGGCTTGAAATTCCGGCGGAGGTAGTACAGTATGTTGCGTATAATGTGCAGAACAATGTAAGGGATCTGGAGGGCACGGTTATATCATTATTTGCGCAGGCAACTATCAATAAAAAGGAAATTGATTTGGAGCTGGCTAAGCGTGTGTTGAAGAACTTTGTGAAGGCTTCTTTCAAAGAACTGAGTATTGATGATATTCAGAAAATGGTTTGCAACTTCTACAATGTTTCCTATAGTGATCTCCTGTCGAAAACCCGTAAACGGGAAATTGTGCAGGCCCGTCAGATAACCATGTACCTTGCAAAGAAGTTTACACGTAGTTCATTAAAGACTATTGGCGATCACTTTACAGGCAAGGATCACACTACTGTTATACACTCATGTCAGACCGTTGAGAACCTGATGGAGACCGATGCTGCCTATCGGGAGAAACTGCTTGAGATACAGCAGAAAGTGCAGCTCGCAGCCATGTGATATGATTAAAAAAATTCTATCAAATTTTGCTGCGAAAAAATTTGGAAATTGAATTCTTTTATTACCTTTGCACTCCCTTAGCGCGGGAAACAAGTTCTTAAAAATCAGGTGAGGTGGATGAGTGGCTGAAATCAGTAGTTTGCTAAACTGCCGTACGGGTCAAACTGTACCGCGGGTTCGAATCCCGCCCTCACCGCTGAAAATTTTCGAAGTAAATTTTCATAAATTTTCAGAGATCACAATGCCGGATCGGGGAGTAGCGCAGGCCGGTAGCGCACCTGGTTTGGGACCAGGGGGTCGCAGGTTCGAATCCTGTCTCCCCGACAAAACAAAAAGCCTCTGGTGAAAGCCAGAGGCTTTGTTATGTACTGTAGTCAAAAATCGATTTTTGACTACAGTACATAACAAAGCCTTAAGGAGCCTAGCGACGCAGGCTTTTTGTTGTAGCTCCCCCCCACAAGGATCATGTAATAATCCTGAATCCATTCTGACATAGCTAATAATACACGTAGCGACGCAGGCTTTTTGTATTAGCTCCGCCCCGAAAAGGATCATGTAATAATCCTGAATCCATTCTGACATAGCTAATAATACACGTAGCGACGCAGGCTTTTTGTATTAGCTCCGCCCCACAAGGATCATGTAATAATCCTGAATCCATCCAGGCATAGCCAATAGTACCGCGTAGCGACGGAGGTTTTTTTTAGCTCCACCAATACGGATCATGCAATAATCCTGAATCCATCCAGACATAGCCAATAGTACGCGTAGCGACGCAGGCTATTTGTTGTAGCTCCACCAATACGGATCATGCAATAATCCTGAATCCATCCAGACATAGCCAATAGTGCGCGTAGCGACGCAGGATTTTTTTAGCTCCACCAATTCGGATCATGCAATAATCCTGAATCCATTCTGACATAGCTAATAATACACGTAGCGACGCAGGCTATTTGTTGTAGCTCCCCCAACATGGATCATGTAATGATCCTTTTTTAGCTATTCCGGCGAAAGTGCGCCTTCCTATCCTTATGTGTTCGTTCAGGGCATTACAATAATGTATTCGAGTGCGTATTTTTATTTTGGGAATATTTACCTGAACCTCGTTGCAGCAGCCAGGCCAACCATGTATGGAGTTGCTTACTCCGGTATCAAAACTATATTGATTCCTTAATTTTGAAGCCGGTGCTCTATTCGTAAATGCCGATACTTAAGACAACATATCATTTGCCAGGTCGGCCTGGATGGCACATTCTTCTTCTTGTATGGCTGGCATTGTTTATGCTGCCAAAAGCTTTACGTGCACAGGGAAAGAACAATATCTGGTCCTTTGGTTGGTTCATGGGGCTGGATTTTAACAGCGGCACGCCGGAATTTTTCATAGATAGTCTGCAGGTTCCCAGAGGTAGTGCCGCAGTTTCCGATGCAGGGGGTAATCTTCTATTTTATACCTCGGGCGGAAGGGTGTGGAACAGGCAGCATGCGGTTATGCCTGATGGCAACGGCTTGCTGGGCATGGCCCTCCGTTAACCAACGGAATTCAAATGCTCCTACGAAACTATTTCGAAAGGAAATCTATGTTGCAACAGCACATTGGTTTGTGGTTCCTGCCAAATCCGAACTGACCGACAACAGAGGGCGCAAGGAGGTCAAAAAAGGTAGCTATCTTCCACTAATTTGGCCGGGCGTTCAGTTAGGAAGCCACCTCATGGCTGGGCCTCCATTAAAAATTTTGTTGTATAGGGAGCATAGCCAGGCTGACAAAAGTTATTATTTTGAACCTTGCCGGAATCCTGACTTTTCTTCCTCTGCCTTATCAGATCAGTCCCAGTTCCATAGCCTTATGTATGAGACTCGCAGAATTTTTAACATCCAGTTTTTGCAGCAGGTGGGTACGGTGGTTTTCTACCGTGCGCTTGCTGAGGCAAAGGTGATCAGCAATCTCCTGGCTGCTGTAATTTGATGTAAGCATTTTCAATATCTCTTTTTCTCTGCGCGTAAGCGATGGAAAAAAGCTATTGTTTTTTTGCTCCTGCAGTACCTGTTTTCGTATTACCGGATCAAAATACTCCTTGCCTCTGGCCACCGTTTTAATAGCTTCCAGCAATACCTGTTCGTCGCTGCTTTTCAATACATATCCCTTCACGCCATGTTGTAACATAGACCTGATATAATACCGGTGTTCCAGGTTAGTGAGTACAAGTATCATGACCTCCGGGTAAAGGCGGTGCAATTCAGGTGCGAGCTCATCGCCCATTTGCCCCTGCATCTGTATATCCAGCAATAACACATCCGGTTGGTCAGTCTGCAAGGCCCTGAGCAAACTTGTGCTCTCCTGGTAGGCGCCTATTATCTCGATATCGGAATGGTGGCCCAGCATGCTCTGGAGGCCCTTGATCAAAAGTGGATGGTCGTCTATTATGGTAATCTTAATACTCATAGCTGGTCGTGAAGTTGAGTCAGGCAATGGCAGGCGTAGTAATATTGACTTCTATTTCTACGCTCGTACCTTCTCCGGTGCGGGAAGTAAAGCTGATTTGTCCGCCCAGGTCGCGTACCCGGCTGCGCATGCTTTCCAGGCCCAGGCCTTTGGTTACTTTACCGGTGTCAAATCCATGCCCGTTATCTTCTACTGTAAGCTGCAGCAGGTCGTGTTGGCAAATGAGTGCTATCAAAACCTGTGTAGCTCCTGAATGTTTTACGATATTATGAACCAGTTCCTGTACAATACGGTATACCCCAAAGCATAATTCAGAGGGCAATGCTGTAAAGGAACCATAGGTCTGCAGTTCAATATGCAGGTTATTGCTTTTCTGTATCAGTTCGCAAAAGGTTTCCAGCGCATCGGGCAGGCTTTGCCGTATCAATAACTCCGGAACCAGTTTGTAGGTAATAGTGCGCAGTTCAAGGCCCATGTGGTTCAGCAGTTGCATGACCTCTCCATAGCTGTGGGTATCCTGCAGACCTTTATATTCCTTTCCCAGCGCAGCGTAATTCATTTTAGTTGCCGATAACAATACATTGACCCCATCGTGCAGCTCTCTGGCAATACGGCTTCTTTCTTCCTCCTCGCCCTGCATTTTAGCATGCAGCTGTTCAATCTTCTGTTGCTGTTCGAAATTACGGATCCTTTCTTTTTGCAGCTTATGTTTGTTCCTGCCGCTGCGCCATATAAAGATGGCAATAGCCAGCAGTAACACCCCGCAAGCCGTTGTAAGTATCAGGCCGCTTTGATAACGGAATAAGGTTGCCTGATGCTGCGCCAGTTGCCGGTCTTTTTCAGCTGTTCTGTATTTGAGTTCGAGTTGATTTACAGTCTTAGCGTTTTCCACATTCAACAGGCTGTCGTTCAGATTGGCATAGGCTACCTGATAACGATGTGCGTCTTCATATTTTCCAAGCTGTTCATATATGGAAGACAATGCGGAATAGGTAGCGATGCGATGCGACACCAGTTCGCGGGCTGCACCCAGTTCCTCTGCCTTCTTATAATAAGGTTCGGCGCCGGCAAAATCGCCAAGTCTGTAGTGTACACTACCGATGGCCTGGTAGGTGCCAACGCCGAAACCCGATGTGCTGTCGTATTGAAGCGCCGCCTTATAATAGGGCAGGGCAGCCATAAGATCCTTTTGAAGATCGCCCATAGCGTAGTACACATATTTGACCGATCGGTTCTGAGGCCGCTTCAGCAGGTAGGTTTGTGCCGCCTGCAGGTATTGCATGGCCCTTAGGGTGTCTTTAAGCGTAATGTAAGTAAGGCCAGTATTGATATAGATATCGCCCAGCACAACCGTGTCGTTTGAACCTGAAGCTATATCTTCCGCCTTCTTTAGATATTGCAACGCTTTTTCCGGCTGTTTTCTTTGCATCCAGGTACTGCCCATATTGCTGTAAATCTGTGCCTGCAGGGTAGCGTCGGTACTGCCATTCTTTTCGGTTTCAGCAAGTGCTTTGTAAAAATAATGCAGGGCGCTGTCGTTGTCTCCCTGGAGGCTGTACGTGCCTCCCCAGCCGTTGTAGAGCGAAGGTAGAATCCTTTTATTGTGATGGGCGGCAGCTTTCACACAATACGGATAGGCGATCACAAGCAGTTCTTTCGTTTTATTGTAATCTCCTTTGTCCTGATAGCAAAATGCCAGCGACAGCAGGGCGCCTGCAATGCCTTCGTTATATTGTAGCGTCCTGCTGATGTGTATCGAACGTCGTAACAATGCTATGGCTGTGTCAGGATCAGTGCTTCTTGCTATGGCCGCCTCGTGCATTAACTGTTTGACCAGTAATGTGTCTTCTCCAGTGCTGATACTCCCCTTTCTGTCCTGTGCCTGTACGCAGGGCGTTGTGCATAGAAACAATAATGCCAAAAGGACACGTAGGTTGGTAAAAAATGGGTGATGCAGCATTGCCGGGTTTTCGTTATCGTCGGATCAAAAGTACTTTTTTTATCAAAACTGCTCTTTTTTTAAATGAGTGTTTTTACTCTTTTCTGCCCCCATGCCGGCTGCTAATTTTGACCAGGCCAATTTGAATACGGCGCAAGGATGATCGCAATATCCCGGAAAATAAATACTGTTTCTTTTACTGTGTTCCAGTTTTAACAATGCATTTCTTACCATGATCCAATATGCCCAGTTGCGCAGGTTTTGTGTCCTGTGCTCCTTCCTTTTTGTACTGCTGTGGAGCGCTTTTCCACTGCAGGCTCAATACAATGCGGTGGAAAATAAGATATGGACATTCGGAAGTAAAGCAGGCTTGAATTTTGTTCCCGGTGGCCCGCTTGCTTTCCAGTCGGCTATAGACGCCCTTATACCCGGTGGTACGCTCGAAGCCAGCGCCACTGTATGTAACAGTAGTGGAATGCTTCAGTTTTACACAGATGGATCGCAGGTATGGAACAGGCTGGGATTGCTGATGCCCAACGGAGTCGATCTTACCGGGCTGGGGCAGGGCAGCACCAATAGCACCAGTCAGGGTGCCCTAATTATTCCCATGCCCGACAGTGCCCACAAATACTATGTCTTTTCCCTTACGGCAGTAGACCAGGTACCGGCGGTCAGAGGCAGGCTTTTTTATAGTGTGGTCAATATGAACCTAAACAGTGGGCTGGGTGATGTCGAACCTTCAGCAAAGGGTATAGTGGTTGATTCGGGCCTTACCGAAAAAATGATCGGCATCGTAGGTGACCGGTGTAATATTTGGGTGCTGACCTGTGTACGCGGACAGGCACTGTACAAAGCTTTTGAAATAACTGCCTCCGGCCTGAATACGGCTCCCGTAGTTTCGCCGGCTGCTACTTCCAAGAATCTGTCGTTCGGATATCTGGCCGTATCCCCCGACCGTAAACGTATCGCTGCTTCAGAACAATCTTTGTTTGGAGGTAACAATGGTCTGGAGATTGCACGATTCAACGCTGCAACGGGCCTGGTGTACGATCCGGTGCAGCTGGAGCCTCAGGCGGGCTATTATGGTATTGCTTTTTCGCCCGACAATACCAAACTCTATGGCAGTTCTTTTCAGCAGGTTTACCAGTTTGATCTGAACGCGCCGGTTCCGGCCAATACCAAAGTTGCTGTTACGGCCAATGGGCGCAATACCGGCATGCAACTGGGACGGGACGGCAAAATCTACTTCCAGCATAATCCGGCCATGGGCAATAGCCTTTCGTACATCCGGTATCCCAATCTTTCAGGGACGCTCTGTGAGCCGGTAACAGATGCCATCAGCCTGTTGCCAGGTACCTCCGTGAATTTCGGCCTGCATAATACCGTTCCTGTTTTTTCCCGTGATACTCAAAATACTTTTACTATAGAGGCTGCTGGCTGCTTTGCCGCTGACTACAGGCTCCTGGCCTCCGATACTTCGGGATGGGGATATGAATGGAATACCGGCGCCACCGGCCCCTCGCTTATTGTTACCGCACCCGGACAATACCTGTTGCGCTATCATACTGCTCCCTGTATATACCATACCGACACTTTCCTGGTTACTTTTCCCAATGGAGTATTGCCTCAGATAGGTACCGGCAGCAGTTGTAAGGGAACCCATAATGGAATGGCATGGGCACATACCTTCACCGGCGACACGGTAAGTTATCAATACACCTGGTGCAACGCAGCCGGAGATACCCTGTCTGTTGCTGATTCCATGCAGCATGCAGCTCCCGGCCACTATACCCTACGGGTACAAACCATTCTTTGCGACACTGTTCTATCCTTCACAATCGCTGAAGAGGAATACCATGTCGGCTTTGTGGCAGACACCCTTATCTGCCTGGGAACCAGTATCAGTTTTATTAATAACGCTGACAACTATTTCACTTCTTTTATCTGGGACTTTGGAGATAATATCACATCAACGCAAACCAGCCCACAGCATCTTTTTGCGCAGCCCGGCAGTTATACCGTAATGCTCGCCGGAGCTGGAGCAGTATGCCGGGATACAGTTTACCGGCATATTCTAGTTGATGCACCCCTGGCCATGGAATTTACCAGGGATCGCTCCGGAATATGCATGGGTGAATCCATTTTACTGACACCACAATACGATAGCAGCCTGCAGAGCCTGCAAACTCTGCACTGGCAGCTGGGACCCGACTACCAGCTTATTACGGGTGCAGAAGCTGTTCAGCATGCTTTTGATAAAGCAGGCAGGATGCCATTGCAGATGACAGCCACATTTCGCGTATGCCCGCCGGTCGACTATTATGATACTGTGGAAGTGTATGCACTTCCGCATGTTGACCTGGGGCCTGACAGTGTGCTTTGTCTGCAGGGTACAGCCCTGCCTCTGGCTAATCTTGCGGCCACTTCGCCCGGACGAAGTTATGTATGGAGTACAGGTGATACCACGGCCAATATCAGCGCCCGGCACCCGGGAATCTACAGCCTTCGCGCGACTGATTCGAACGGCTGCTCCAACTCGGTCACGATCCGGATCAGCAAAAGTTGTTTTATTGATATACCCAATGCCTTCACACCCAACGGAGACGGACATAACGATAATTTCTTTCCCCGGCAGGTACTGTCGGGCAGATTAACCGGGTTTCAAATGCAGATATGGAACCGGTGGGGACAGCTGGTGTTTGAATCGGAGCGAACAGATGGAAGAGGCTGGGACGGACGATTTAACGGAAAAGAACAGCCCGAAGGCGTATATATATATCAGATCACGGCCATTATCGATAACAGGCTCGCTGAAACGTATCGCGGAAATGTAACACTCTTAAGGTAATGCACCCGGGACAAAGGTTTAGTATAATTTTTAAAACCTACATAAATGCAAATGATGAAAAGAATGCTATGCGCAGCATTGCTGCTCTGCCCTTTGGCGGAGAGCCTTGCACAACCGGCCTGGACACTGCCGGAAAATAATAATTGGAAATTCTACCAATATGGGGGGCTGAGTTTCGTGAATGGCAGCCCGGTTGCGGATACATCGTCCATGCGTTGGCAGTATTTCGATGGGGTGCAGAATTTACTTACCCAAAATGCCGCGTCTGTCTCAGATGCCGATGGCAATCTGCGTTTCTACACCGATGCGTACAATGTATGGGACAGTACGCATAACCTGATGCCGGGAGGTACCGGTTTATTGGGTGGCAATGCCATAGACGGCACAGTCATTCTTCCTGTGATCTCCAATCCCGATCAATACTATATATTTTATATGTGTGGATTTGTGGAGTTTCTGAGCGCTTCGCCCAATGCATATGAATTGCGGTATTCCCTTGTTGATATGACACTGAATAATGGCTTGGGCGATATCGTACCAGGACAAAAGAACGTCTTATTGGAAGATAATCTTTCAGGATCGCTCAAGGCTATACCGGGCACCTCCTGTAATATATGGCTCGTAACCCATGATGTATACGAAACGCAGTTCAAAGTTTTTGAGATTACGAATGCCGGTATCAGCGCTAATCCGGTAATTTCCAATATTGGTAACGGAACCTTCGGCTTTATGGACGCCCTCAGCTTTGGCGGCAATATGGCGGTATCGCATGATGGTAGTAAAATTGCTTTGGCTCAGAATGGTGGTGAACTGGTTCCTATCGTAGAACTGTTCGATTTTAATACCACAACCGCGGCCGTAACCAATGCAGCCGTGATTGATACGCTAGGGTTTGCTTTTGGTTTCAGCATGTGCTTTTCGCCCGACAACAGTAAGCTGTACCTCTCGATGCTGAATCCGGGCGAACTGAGTCCTGCCAATCCTTTCAATCTTCATGTGGAATCGTCGCTCTTTCAGTACAATCTGGGACTCAGTACGCCAGGGGCAATTAACAATTCGAGAATCCTGCTGTCCGATTCTATTTCTTCGTACAACAATGTGATGCGCCTCGGGCCTGATGGTAAAATTTATCTTCCTGCCTCCTACGGGGGTGATACATCTACCACCGCCGGCTATTTTTACCCTCCCAACGAGGACCCCGGTAATTATGCAGGGCCTCCCTTTCAGGCCTGGCTGGGCTGCATTCAAAATCCCAATGTTGCGGGTGCAGGCTGTAACCTCGATCGTCATGCTGTGGCGCTCCCTGCCTATACCAGCGGTGCTGAGACGCTCGGCGGCGTATTTGTAAAACCCATACAGGCCGACTCCACCTATGTACGCCATGATACAAGCATTTGTAACCCTGCTGGCGGAAGTGTTGTGCTGCAGGCCCCTGCCGGTTCTTTTAACTACTATTGGGACGACGGCAGTACAGGCAGCAGTCGTACAATCAGCGCCTCCGGAACCTACTATGTACGTCATGGAAATTACTGCCGTTATCGCGTAGATACCTTTGTAGCAGAGGTTCTGGAAGTGAATGCTGTGATTCAGCAAAATGGTAATACCCTGAGTACAACCGGGGTCTATGATACTTACCAGTGGTATCGCAACAGTAATGAAATTCCGGGTGCCACGGGCAGCACTTATACCATTACAGAAAATGGCGCCTATCAGGTGGCAGTGACCGAGGGCAGTTGCCAGGATACATCAGCGGTTTTCAATGCTGATCCGAATGGAATACACGAGTTGACTTCCTGGGCACAGCAGATTCGTATTTATCCCAACCCGGCGGAGAAGTTTGTGTATATACAGTCGCCGGTACAGCTCCATGTTTCCATGGTTGCCATAACAGGAAAGGTAGTCGGCGTCTGGGAAAAAGCAGAGATTATCCCCGTGGATAACCTGGCTGCGGGTGTTTATTTCCTGCAGTTATGCGACCGGGAGGGGCGTCTGCTGAAAGTAGAGAAACTGGTGATATCCAAAGAATAATCTTCAACAGGATTTATGTAGAAGCCTGGTCCGGGAATGGACCGGGCTTTTGCTTTTTAGAAATTTTACAGAAAGAGAACCGGATTTTTTATCCAAAACATTTATTGCTCACTAAATACCATATCTCCTGATTATTCCATGGTGATTTTTTCATTTGGTTATAAATTCTTTTTCAAAGCAGCATAAATTATATTTGTGAATGTTTTTATTTTTATATTACCGGGCACAGGATTACTGAGGTTCAAATGTTGGTAGATAGATGGAGGGCCTGGCAATATCTGGCAGTGGCTGTACGAATTCTAATAGCGAAGCCTGTATGTAATTGTGTGATTGAAAAATTACTTCCCATGAAAAAAGTAATACTGGTTTTCTTTTTCTCTTTTTTCTTGCCCGACGCATATAAAGCCGCGGGACAATCGAATCTTTCCATAATTTGCGAATATACTTACCTGCCATCCCCAACCTGGGGAGGACCGTTTTTCCCTGATACACTTTTTAACCGTTTAGCGCCTACAAATGGAGAGGTGCAATTATTTGACCAAAAGTACTTTGCTTTTGGCTGGCAAATTCCTAATCCTTCGCTTTCATCGAGTAATGTTACCTATGGACTTTTTCATTTTAATGGTCCCAGCGACATCGGCATAGATAGTGGGATTATAATGGCAACCGCAAGAGTGATCCATACTGCACCTAACTATTGGAATGGCTTTAATCCATCTCTAACTATTCCTGCCACTTATACTAGTTCGGGATTTAACCCTGGAACCAATGTAGTGAATCCCAACTGGCCTTATCCTTATGGTCAGAACCGCTATAGCCAATGGGTACCAGAATTAAACGCGCTCAACAATGGCGACAGCGTGATCGATGCTAATGTGATGCAATTTGATTTCGTTGCGAAAGGTCCATTCGTTTCCTTGCAATATGTATTTGCTTCGGAAGAGTATCCGGCTAATGCCTGTAAATCGCCCAATGATGTGATGGGTATATTCCTGAGTAAACCGGGTCAGTCATGGAATCAGAACCTGGCGCTGGTGCCGGGGACGAATATCCCGGTGGGCGTTAATACCATCAATAATGGCTCGGGGAGTTGCGAAGGGCCAAATCATGAAGAGTTCTACGTCGACTATTTAGGCAACAATGGTCAGAACCTGATCTTTAATGGCTTTACCACTCCGCTTATTGCCTCTGGCAATGTTACGCCTTGCGATACCTACCGACTTAAGATTGCGGTAGCCGATGGCGCCCGGCACGATGACTTTGTATATCAGCCCACAGATATCCAGTCCATGAATCCACGACTGGGACTATATGATTCGGGATTGTTTATTAAAGCCGGCAGTCTGCGTTCGACCGACAGCTTATGGGTAGAAGCTATTGGTGGGGCTGCCAGTACTTCAGTCACGCCTTACGCAGTTCGGGATTGCATGCCTGCCAGGTTTCGCATACATAGGGCAACTGCTATGAATGCCACATTAACCATACAATATGTGCTGGGAGGCACAGCACAGGCGGGTGCCGATTATCAGCCTATGACTGGAACAGCTACCATTGCTGCCTGGCAAAGCTATGTGGATGTACCTGTACAAGCTATGGGTACGGGTGATGACAGGACATTGAGTTTGTACCTGCTTTCTCCATTTAATAACTGTGGCACTTTAACACCCGACACACTCGGCGGTGCTTCTCTAAACATATTACCACAATTACCCGTGCATATACTTACCCATGATACTACTATCTGCTATGGTTGCAGTATACAGATAGCTGTAACTGCAGCGGATCCGGGATTACAATATTCCTGGTCGCCAGCCACAGAATTAGACGATGCCAATGCGCAAAGCCCCTGGGCCAGTCCGACCTTTAGTACGCATTATAGACTGACAGCAACAGCTCCGGGAAGTACCTGTATGGCCAAAGACTCGGTTTGGATTTATGTAGATAATTCATCGATCCATGAAATGGCAAAAAGCGCAGGCGTACAACTATGGCCCAACCCTTTCAACAACATGCTGCAAGTGGAAACAAACCTGGATCCGGCAACTAAATTTGAAGTGGGCATTTACGATTTACTGGGAAGGAAACTTATTTCCTGTGCAGGAAATAAAGCAATAATCAATCAAGGCCTCACTCAGCAGGCCGCAACACTGGGGAGCGGTACTTACCTGGCCATCCTACAATTTGCGAATAGTCGTACAGTGTACAAAATTGTAAAAACCGGTAATTGATGTAATAATCTTTATTTGATTTATCCCATGAAGAAAATATTTACCATATTAACCCTTTCTCTTGTCCTAACAGGTGTATTTAAAGCCTGGGGACAATCGAATCTTTCTATAATTTGCGAATATAGTTTTCAACCTTCTCCTAGTTGGGGGGGACCTATAATCCCGGACACTCTCTTCAATCGAATTTTACGGACAACTGATGAAATTAGTTTGTTCGATAGAAAGTTCTTTGCTTTTGGTCATTTGATTCCTATGCCCAGCTTGATAGCAGGCAACGTAACATACGGGCTTTTTCATTCCAACGGGCCAAGTGATATTGGAATTGATTCAGGAATATTCATAGCTACAACAAGGGTAATTAATTTGCCATCTAATTATTGGTCTGGCTTTAATCCTTCTGTCTCAATTCCCGCAACGTATAACAGCTCGGGTTATAACCCAGGACCAAATCTAGTCGCTCCATATTGGCCGGAACCTTATGGTCAGAATCGTTTTCTTCAGTTTCTCCCCGAGCTCAATGCGCTCAATAACGGCGACAGCGTAATCGATGCTAACGTGATGCAGTTTGATTTCGTTGCGAAAAGTCCATTTATTTTCTTACAATATGTGTTTGCTTCAGAGGAATACCCCGCTAGTGCTTGCAAAACACCCAATGATGTGATGGGTATATTCCTGAGTAAACCGGGTCAGTCATGGATTCAGAATTTGGCACTAGTGCCTGGCACAAATATTCCGGTGGGAGTTAATACGATTAATAATGGCTCTGGGAGTTGTGAAGGTCCAAATCACGAGGAGTTCTATGTCGACTATTTAGGCAACAATGGTCAGAACCTGATCTTTAATGGCTTTACCACTCCGCTTATTGCCTCCGGCAATGTTACGCCTTGCGATACCTACCGACTTAAGATTGCGGTAGCCGATGGCGCCCGGCACGATGACTTTGTATATCAGCCTACAGATAACCAGTCCATGAATCCACGATTGGGGTTGTATGATTCGGGATTGTTTATCAAGGCCGGCAGTTTGCGTTCGACCGACAGCTTATGGGTAGAGGCTATAGGTGGAGCTAACGGCTCTTCACTCACGCCATACGCGGTACGGGGCTGCATGCCTGCCAGGTTTCGCATACATAGGGCAACAGCTATGAATGCCACACTCAACGTACAATATGTGCTTGGAGGCACTGCACAATCTGGTTTAGATTATCAGCCGATGACTGGAACTGCGACCATTGCTGCCTGGCAAAGCTATGTAGATGTTCCCGTACAAGCCATCGGTACGGGTGATGAAAGGACCCTTAGTCTCTATCTGCTTTCTCCTTTTAATAATTGTGGCACTTTAACGCCCGACACAATCGGTAGCGCTACTCTAAACATATTGCAACAACTACCCGTTCATATACTTACCAATGATACCACTATCTGCTATGGTTGCAGTATTCAAATAGCTGTAACCTCCGCGGATCCAGGATTGCAATACTCCTGGTCGCCAGCCACAGAGTTAGACAATGCCAATGCGCAAAGCCCCTGGGCCAGTCCGACCTTTAGTACACATTATAGACTGACAGCAACAGCTTCGGGCAGTAGCTGTATGGTCAAAGATTCGGTTTGGATTTATGTGGATAATTCATCCGTTCATGAAATGGCAAAAAGTGCAGACATACAACTATGGCCCAACCCTTTCAACAACATGCTGCAACTGGAAACAAACCTGGATCCGGCAACTAAATTTGAAGTGGGCATTCACGACTTACTGGGAAGGAAACTTATTTCCTGTACAGGAAATAAAGTGGATATAAATAATACGCTGGCACGACAAACTGCCCAATTGCCCAACGGAAGTTATTTTGCCTTTGTGCGATCTGCTAAAAATCATACGGCGATTAAAATAATAAAGGCAGCCAACTAATAGATAATTCATCGTTTTACTATCACTTCCATTATTAGTAACCGAAAAAAAGGAACCTATCGTTTATCATATCAATACTTACGATGACTTTATTTCGCCTTCCTGCCTGTGAAATTGAGGCCGATTGTTAGCTGATACTTGCTCTTATAAGAAGACTGATAATTGCCCAGGGGGTCAATATACAGATGGTAGCTCAAACGTTGCCGGCCTTCGCGGAGCTTAGTACGATACGTTTTGAACACCGGAATGGAACCGAATGCCAGTGCTGCACCGGCGACAATGCAGGATGCGGCAACGACGCGGCTACCGCTGTGTGTATAAGCCGAATTATTACTGCCGGGCGGAGGTGGAGGTTCGTTATGAGGCATGAGGCCGAGCATACCGCCCAATAGCAAGCCGCCCCCGGCGCTTGCCATTAATAATCCTATGGTTTTATACTTGTTGGCCTCGCGTTTGTAGTTATAAGTATGTGCGCGCTGGATGGCTGCCGCGTATTCAAAGCTTTTATAGTTTTCGCGGTTTTCCCGGACTGATTCGGACGCAGGGATACTTGTAAATGCAGCTATATAATCGCCCTTCTCAGCCTGTATGGGGTATTGCTGTGCCTTTACAGGAAGAAAATAAAGGATGGTGGCGATAGTGAACAGGAATTTATACATCGGCTGGGTTTATAGCAAAGACGACAATGGACCCTGGTCGATTGGCTTTAGGTTTTAGCATGCTGCTTTAATTTAAGTAGGGCAGCCCGCAAAGTACACTGACCCGGCTGCTCGTCCTGGAAGAAGTCCCAGGTTCGGAGGCTGGGCGAGCGCCATTTAGTTGCGCTTTTATACACCTGCAATTGACTGTGTGCGTTGCAGTGTATCAGGTGATCGCGGTTTATACTCGTATCAGAGAATCACAGGGGCTTAGACATTGGTAAGCAGGCCAGGACCATTGCGCCCCGGATAGTAGCGGATAGCCCACAGCCGCCCTGCCAGAACAAACCCGGATACATATGTAATGTGGGTAATTTTGATTTGATACAATAAGTTAAACCGGCGGCGAGGACTAGCAGCGGATAGCCGGTTAAGGCGCCCTCATTTATTTACTCAGTGGTAGCAAACTAAGCGATCCGTAGTATGCGAAATAAGTCGGGTTCGGCATTTAAGTGTTTGTATGCTGAATGAATACGCAGGCAATATTTGCCTGGCATACGAGGCTACACCCGTGGGCCGGACACAGAAAATGCTGCCTGTACAAGCAGCATTTTCGTATCTTGGCCTGCCTTCGTACGAAGCGTTGCGGCGTCCTGGAATTCAATTACTAGTAATAGACCCAATAGATATCTGAATGCTCTTTGCCTCTGTAAACCAGGAAGCCTCCGCCGGATGTAATGGCCAGTGAAGGTGCGCGACTACTACGGGCAGTAGATGAATGGTCTGTTTCGCGGGTAGCTTTAACGGTATTGCTTCCTACCCATTGCCCCGTGCTGTCTTTGTCTATATCGGTGAGTGCACATTGTGTAAGATTTTGCTCACTGTTGTCGGATACGTATACCAGCATCATGAGACTATTACCATATTCAAGCGTGAGCCCGGTGTTGGTATCGGGATTGGTGGTATTATTGCTTTTGCCCAAGCTTTGAACTTTGCCCAGGTTGTCCCAAACCGGTTCGGCATTTTTATCTTCCTTATCAGAAGGGGGAGTGGCTGTAGCCCAGCAGATATCTGAATTATCTTTAGCCTGGTACACCATATACAGCCGGTAAGGATCGGCACATATGGAGGGCACATTGCTGCAGGATATGTGGTTGTGATTTCGGTCTGTGATATTTCCATACTTTATCCATTCCCCTGTGGCAATGTTATAGCTGGCCCAGCTCAGCTTTTTGCTGTCGTTGGCCTTGCGGTAAACGATGTATAATCTGTTCCGGAAATAACATAAGGCAGCTGCTGCGTCGTCGGTATCGGTCAGCGTTCCGATCCGGGTCCAATGATCGAGATTTCCGGATGCCGGAGTACTGATACACTGAAGTTGTTTATTGTTGTCGCGATACAAGGCATACAGGTTGCCGCCGGCCGCCGCTATTGCAGCTGAGTTTTTGCTTTCAATGGATTTATTATCAACTTTTATTTTAAGCGGAGACATCCAGCTGAGCCTATCATTTAACCGCTCGGGTTGAAAACCGGCGGCATCGGCCGAAGAAATCATCAGCGAGGAATTTTCTTTTTTGCTGACATAAAGCATATACAACCTGTCGTTATAACTGGTAAGTGCCGGACTATGATCGGTGGTCACCGTATCCTTGGCAATGGGCTCGTCTCCGATCCAGGTAGGTTTTAAAGTTGTGAACTTAGTCGTAATGGTTTCGGATACTGCAGTTACTTCCTCGAGGTTGAGCACCGCAGGGGGAGCGTCGAGCTGCGACCATGCCGGGAACTGGTAATACTTTACGCTTAGCTCGCTGCCGGTCTGCGTCAGTATGGCGCCTGTATGGTTGTATAAACCATCTTTGTTCTTTTTTATCAGGTCATTGGTCATTTGACGGGCAAAGGGGATAGCCGGATAATTGTTCTCGTAGGGCGCATCATTCTGTTCGGTGGCTTCATAGCTGCTGCTACCCAGTAAACGGCCTTTGTTCAGGCCCATGAGGCCGTCCATATATACCGCAAATGAATGCTCATGGCCCCAATACCATGCTGCAATCCTACTGCCGAAGTAGTTGCGAAAATGCCTGTCGAGCCAGGTATTAATGTACACAGGGCTGCGGTGATTGATTTGTGCCCGGCGCGAGAACAATTGATGGTGGGAGAGCATGATGGTTTTACCCCCGAATTCTTCGATACGGTCTCTAAGCCATTTGACTTCGTCCGGTTGCAGTTCGGGCTGGAAGGGGCCGGTGAAATCTTCGTAGACGGTGATGAGGAGTTTTTCGGAGATATTCACCCAGTTCCAGTCCGAATTCATTGTAAGATAGCTTTTCATGATGTCACCCATCCCCTGAAGCGCTGACAGTGCTGCGTTGCCGTCGGCCTGGCCCGTATCCATTCCCAGGAATTGCCATTTTTGATTGGCTGTACGCAGGCAAAAGAAACTGCATTTCTGATGCAGGTCTTCGGCGGCAATGCCTGGTACGCCCTGGTTCAGTATATCCAGCATCTGGAAGTACCCATAGCCATAGGAGTAGTATTCATGGTTGCCCGGAATGGTAAAGATGGGTGGTCTTGGATTAAAGTTGCTGTTGTTGATTTCCTGCTGTAGTTCCTGACCGACCCGTATAAATACCTGGCGAAAATAATGCTCACATTCATAGGGTAAGCCGCAGTAATAGATATCGCCGAGGTGAATAAATACGATGGTTTTTCCGGGTGCGTTCAGGTAAGCCTTTCGCCAGAGGGCCTTTAAAAATTCGCGGGCATCATCCATGGAAGTACCCCAGTCGCCCAATAGTACAATTTGTGCATCTGCCGGAATCTGCCAGGGTATTGCTTTGTAATTGCCGGGTTTCCGATAGGCAGACTGGTAGCTTTTTACCGGTGTCTCATTCCAGAACTCCTGCAAATAGTTTTCGATCTTTTCCCGTATTACAGGAGACAGCCCCAGACTGGCCAGCAGGTAATCCAACAATAGTCTGGTCACCTTATCCATGCCTGTGGCGCCTACAAGGCCGATCCAGACAATCAGGCATAACCCGAATCCGGCCAGATCATCGGTGCTGAAGTCATCGATTTGATGGTCCCTGTTATAATTATTCAACAGGTCGATATACCTCAGGTAGAGCGTTTCTAACAGGTCACCGGAATCCTGGGCGGTATAGGAAACGGCCGCTGTAGCCATCGCGAGGTCGAAGAATGACTGGGAAAGATAGGCCATTCGGGCTACTTCAGCTGCTTCGTGCTGATCGGGCGATCCGGCCTGGGCCGGCGGAAGAGTAAGCCGCTTTTTCTGTCTTAGCTGACTGATGTGTTCGTAAACTCCCTGCATAAAGGGAAGCCCGCGGATGTCGCTGATCGACAGGTCGGGGTGTTGCTTCCGTAAATGAGCTTCGGCGGCGGAGGCCCACATGGCCACCAGCGGATTGCCGGGATTTTGAAAATGTGATGGCATAATATATTGGATGGTTTGGTAAACATGTGTTGGAAATTTAAAGCGAATAAGCTGGTGCGCAGCGGCGCATTAACTCATGGCTCCCGGTTCAGGGTTGACAAATCTATGCAATCGCGTTCATTTAAATTACATTTTTTGCCTATTTTATGCATAATGCCAAGAAGCAGTAACATCGCAGACAGATGTGCCATTTTCAGACGGCATTGAATGCGTGGTGCTACTAATTAGCAGCAAAGAGGGCAGGGGGCAGGAGGATGCAAAAGCGCTAGATTCAACATGTCCGGCCCTTCTGCAGCTCATAATTTTAAAGAGGCAATTAATGCAGCCGCAGGGTGGAGTGCCTGGTAGGCGGGTTTCGCCTTGCGAAAGCGTACATATCAGGGGCGGCGCGCTGTTGCTATGGCGTTAGGGACGCAAAGGCAATTCCCTGAAAAAGAGTTCCGTTGTGGTGGCAACGGTCTCGTACTTTGTCTGCGCTTGTTCGCGCATGCGCTGTGGAAAGAGGATGCCTTTCAAATGGTCGATTTCATGCTGGAAAATAACCGCGGTAAATCCTTCGATGATTTCTTCATGCGACCTACCCAGGCTGTCCTGATATTGTATTGCAATAGCGTAATGCCGTAATACATCGCCTCTTGCATCGGGTATGGAAAGGCAGCCTTCGGAGCCTTTACGCATCAGGTTAGAGGACCAGTTTATAAGGGGATTGATATAATATTCAAAAGGCGCATCGGCTTTGTCGTAGCGCTTCACCCATATGACCTTGCGGTTGATACCTACCTGCGGCGCGGCTATACCAATGCCCGGATTGGTGGTGTCTGTCATGGCTATGTACATCCGTTTCAGGAGTAAAGGCAATAAGGGCTCCCTGGTATTGATATTGGATGATGGCCGGGTAAGTATTTCATTTTCGGCGGCTACGGTACTCTGTATAATACGCATGCCCTGCGTGGTATCTCCCCGGAGTATCAGCGCGCGCTCTTCAGGAAGGAAGTTTTGCGCAAAAAGAAACTGTGGTAAACCAATGATGAAGATGGCCAATGTACTCAGTGTACTGATTTTCATAAGTGTTGATTTCGATCAGGGTTAAAGGAAACAGGTTTGTGGTCAATATTTTTGTGTAAACCTACTTAAAACTTTTGGTTTGGAGCGGCATACTATTGACCTGCGCGGTGGTATGTTGGCCGGACCGGTAGTGCGGTTTGGCGCAGCAAATATGCAGGAACAAAAAGTTATCGTTCCATTCACAATTGCGCTTGTTTTAAAGAAATGAAATTTGTGCGGTGATAGCGCTAACCCGTGGCCATCGCAATCGCTTTCTTCTTTGTCCAACATAGTTCCCATATTGAATTTAATATCGGCTCTCGGATGGGATTACCCGATTATGGCAGTCAGGGATGGCGATTTGTTGACTACATAATCCGGAAGTCTGATACGCTGGATTTTCAACATGCCTGCTCACTGCTCATTGCTCACCGCTCACTGCCCGTTGTGCGCAGTCTGCCCGGGAGGTCAAATAACGAAATGCCCGGCTGCAGGAGCCGGGCAAGGGGGTAGGATGTTTCCGTTTTTGTAGCCATGGTAGCGGGCTGTCAGTTTTATTGTCGTACAAACCGGAGGTTATGACTGCGAGTACCGGAGGTGATGCGCAAATAGTATATACCCGGCGTCAGCCTGTTTATATCCAGCGACATCAATGCTTCGTGGTTCTTTGCTGTATGCTGGAGTACCAGGCGGGCACGGGTGTCCAGTACCTCCATTTGCACTTCATGATGAGGCATTTCCGACAGCTGTATATTTAAAACGGTAGCCGCCGGATTAGGATAAATCCATAGGGCGGCAGCATGTTCATTTTTGTGCAGCAATACCACAGAGCTATAGCTTGTAGTGCCGTCTGCATCAACCATGCGCAGGCGGTAAAAGTTATTGCCGGGAAGTGGCTTATTGTCCAGGTACTTGTAATGCTGTGGTTCAGTACTGTTTCCTGCTGCGGGCAGGGTGCCCAGGCTCACATAGCCGGCTCCGTTGGCCGAGCGTTGCACATCAAAATAAGCAGTATTGATTTCCAGGGCCGTTGTCCATTCGAGGTAATGTTGCTGCTCATCGGCGTATCCTTTAAACGACAGCAGGTTGAGGGGCAAAGGTGATAGCGGCAGGTATTGGCTGGCCCAGCCATCACCTTCGCCGCCGAAGAAAATTTTATCCACTTCAGGATCGGTGGACGAGCTGTAATTACTTCCGTCGGCCATACCTCCGTAGAAAAATTGATCTATATCCGGAATCTGGCCAGCAGCAAACATGTGACCATCGCCGGCGCCTCCTTTGCTGATGAGCACTGCCGGTTGTGCGTACATGCCGGACGCATGACCATCACCGCCGGCACCCCGGAACATGATTGTGTCCGTACCTGCACCTACATAGCCTGATTGGGTCCAGCCGTCGCCACTGCCACCATAAAATATGGGATTGTTTTGTGCCCATGTCGGGCAGCCAAGCAATAGTAAGATTGTTACCGCTATAGTTGATTTCATATCCTTGGATTTTGGGAGGTCAGGTGACTATTCGGCAGTTCTTGCGAGCCGTATGGCAAATTGTCCCACGGTGGTGGCTACATTGGTGGCCCCACCGAATGTACGATTGCTTACCCGAAGTAATTCAGGAGTGGAGCTCATCAAAATGGAGCCGCCTCGTTGCACATACCCGCTACTTACCGGCCAGCTGTTAACGTTGGCAGCACCGGCACTATTCAGCATGCCGTCGCCGTGCGAACCATTGAAAGCTCTTCCATCTGCATTACCGGCGCTTACCACATATTCCCATAGGTTGCCGCTCAGTTCCATATTGCCATAGTAGCCGGCTCCAGCTGCGCTGCGATTGGAGGTAGCGGTGGCAAAAATGCCGCAGCGAACAGGCATAGAATATGAATTCATGTAGTGGCAATTGGCATTAGCCGGTTGGTCAACTGCTTCATTGGGGGTTCCCGTATTGGTTACTGCTGTAAGTCCTGCCAATGTGGTGTTTCCCCAGGCGTATTCATGGGCGACCGGGGCTATATTGGCGCCGCGGCAGGCTTTTTCAAATTCCAGTTCGGTATAGGGGCGCATGCCCGACCAGTCGGCATAGGCGGCCAGAATTTTCCAGGAAACCGGGCAGGCACGCTCTGGTTGCGGGGCTGCCAGGGCGGGGTGGCTGCCGGTAAAGTTGCCAGGGTTATTGGCTGTGGCTTTGGCAGCATCCAGGTGATTAAGGAAGTCGACCACTTGTTGCTGGCTGGCCTCGTACTTCATAAGCCAGAAGCCTTGGTATCCATTCGGATAGCTGGCAGGTATAGGTCCTGTCTGATCGCCTGCGCTGAAATTCTGGTTTTCGTAATAGAGGTTGGCTGCTGTATTGGCAACGGTGATAGCTGCTGCGCTGCTTACCAGGTAAGGGGTAGAGGTTCCGGGGCCGCCGGTACGAAATTCGCCTATGCTTGCTCCGCCGCTACCCAGGTAATAAGCGCCCGTGGGTATATAGGTCATTTCAATAGCGAATACCCTGATTTCTACGCTATCGTTATCGTTGACGCCGTCTTGTCCGTAGTTCCATTGTACTTTGGCGGTGTTCCAGGCCACAGTACCTTGTCCGTTGGCGGCGCGGTACATCCAGGCACCTTTACCGTCGCTGCTCACCTGAATTACGGAGCCGGCGGGTTGTGTATGCCCGGTCAGGCTCAGGGTTGCGTGCCGCCAGTCGGAGGTATTAGTTTTACGGTATTTCACAAATATCCAGGCACCGTCATGATTGCTTTCATTGGTGGAGGTACGCCAACTGTTTTCCCAGCTGATGTCGAAATTGACCAGCGAAAAATGGCTTGTAGTGTTTTGTCCGTTCAGGCTGATATTGGCAACCTGAATATTGTTTGCCAGCAGGCCCGGGCTGATGCCGAGCAAGGATACCAATCCCAGTAGAAGTCGTTTCATGATCCTTTGTTTTTTTGTTTTGGAAGGCTTAGACCCGTTGCATACAAAAATGAAATGGTCCGGGTCGATGTTGTGCTATTTTGTACAGTGCAAAAGTCCGTCAGCGCTGCAGGCCCGGCAATAGGGATTTGTAAGCAAATTGCTAGGGATATATACCTATTCTTGTTCTGCCGGAATTTGTCAGCAGTGTTAGGGTATAGTTCCGGAATACCTTCGATAGGTGGAAGGATCGCATGGTAGTCCGGGACGAAATTTTAGTTTCCCGCAGATAGCGCTGATTTTCGCTGATTTTTTCAATCCGAAATTTCATTTGCATGCGCGCCCGGACTTAAAATATACCGACCACCTTGCACGGAACGCCGCCAGCCTTACCAGCGAAAGGAAAAATGAAGCGGAACTGTGATTTTTTGCTTTAGGTAAAGTGCTTGCACAGTCTGAAATAGGGGGTATCGGCGCGAGTTCCCCTAAAATCGTCAACGCGCAAAAAATTGTGCATGCAGCGCCACATTTTTCCGGTGCTTCAGCATTCGCCTTAAGGCTGGCTTGAATTTTTGGTCCTTTTTTTTCAAGAAAAAAGGACGAATAAAAAGCGATGGCCATAGCGGCCATTACGACTCGAAAGTTGGATGGATCGGATGAAAGGTCTGGCCGAAGTCCATAATCAAAAAAGAATTTCACCAAATGCGAACTCCAATATTTAAGCCTGGTAATAAGTTTGCGCGGACCGCTGCCAGCCTTACCAGCGAAAGGAAAAATGAAGCGGAACTGTGATTTTTTGCTTTAGGTAAAGTGCTTGCACAATCTTAAATGGTTTGTATCGGCACGCCGTTGCCTATATCGTAAACGCGCAAAAAATTGTGCATGCAGCGCAACATTTTTCCGGTGCTTTAGCATTCGCCTTAAGGCTGGCTTGAATTTTTGGTCCTTTTTTTTCAAGAAAAAAGGACGAATAAAAAGCGATGGTAATAGCGCTCAATACGGTCTGGATGTTAGAAGGATCGCATGTAGTCCGGGACGAAATTTTAGTTTCCCGCAGATAGCGCCGATCTTCGCTGATTTTTTCAATCCGAAATTTCATTTGCATGCGCGCCCGGACTTAAAATATACCGACCACTTTGCACGGAACTCCGCCAGCCTTACCAGCGAAAGGAAAAATGAAGCGGAACTGTGATTTTTTGCTTCAGGTAAAGTGCTTGCACAATCTTAAATAGTTTGTATCGGCACGCCGTTCCCTGAACCGCCAGCGCGCAAAAAATTGTGCATGCAGCGCAACATTTTTCCGGTGCTTTAGCATTCGCCTTAAGGCTGGCTTGAAATTTTGGTCCTTTTTTTTCAAGAAAAAAGGACGAATAAAAAGTGATGGTAATAAGGTTCTATACGATTCGCAAGCTGGAAGGATTGGATGAAAGTCCGAGCCGAAACTTTCATCAATTAGCGTTGCAACCAATGCGAATTCCGGCATTTAGTACTGGTAATAAGTCTGCCCGGAGCCCCGCCAGCCTTACCAGTATTCACCATCAACCCCATCAACCCCCTCCATCCAACCCATGCCGGATGGCATATTTCACTAACCCTATGGTGCTGTTACAACCTGTCTTCTCCAGCAGGTTTGCGCGATGATTATCCACCGTCTTCTTGCTTATAAAAAGAATCTTCCCAATCTCCTCGCTGGTATGTTCGCGCACAATCAGCGACAATACTTCCTGCTCGCGTTTAGAAAGCTGCTGCAGCGCTTCGGCGGCCGACTGCTCTTTCTGATATTGATTGTATATGATGGGAAGTATATCTTCGGTGAAGTAGGTGCCCCCATCTGCTATTCGATGCAGGGCTTTCAGCAGCTCATCTCTGCCCGCATTTTTCAATATGTAACCATCGGCCTCTGCCAGCAATACCTGCTTCACGACCGCTACGCTATGGTACATTGACAGTATAAGCACTTTCAGGTCGGGGTGCAGTGTTTTAACCTCTTTGCATAGTTCTATACCGTTGAGTTGTGGCATACTGATGTCCGTTATCAGTATATGTATGGGTACAGCGGTTCGCTGTAGTTGTTCCAGCGCCATGCTACCGTCGGTAGCAGTAGCACTGATGATAAAATGACGGTTGCCGGCCAGCATGCTGCTAATACCATCAATTACTATCTGGTGGTCGTCGGCAATCAGTAAAGAGATTTGTTCTGGTAGTTCGTTCATACGGGCAATGTAATAGCAATATGTGTTCCGTTTTGCCGGTCAGAATAAAGTTGCAATTTACCATTCAGCAAATTGATGCGTGCCACTATATTTTTCCATCCCAGTCCTTTGGTACTGTTGATTACATTGGTATCGAAGCCTCGGCCATCATCCCTGATCTCGAGCAATAGTTTCTCTTCTTTGAGCCAGAGGCTTATATAAATATTCTTTGCATTGGCATGTTTCAGCATATTGCCGGTTACTTCCTGCACCATCCGGTACATGGATAGTTCAAAGGCCCGGCTGAGGTGTACCGAAGTCAGGTTTTCGTCGAGCTGCAGGTGTACCTGGGTGGTATGGGTCTGGTTTATTTTTTCGCTCAGGTCTTCGAGGGCGCTTATGATACCGAAGTTGAGTTCTTCGGGCAGCAGGTTATGCGATATATTGCGTACTTCCTTTATGGTTTCATCTACCAGTTCTGCGGCGCCTTTGTAGGGGTCGGCAGGGGTAATGGCGCTGAGCTGCTGCAGGCTGCTGAGGTTCATTTTCACGACCGATAGTTTTTGCCCGATGCTGTCGTGCAGGTCGCGTGCAATGCGTATGCGTTCGCGTTGTTCTGCCTCTACAATGCTTCTGAACTGTGTTTTCTCGGTTTTGCTTTTATGTCGTTGCAGGAGCAGTACGGCTGCGGCGCTCAGCAGCAGCAGCAGTCCGGTCAGGGATAATATAATCAGTTTTTGTTCGTCTGCCGCTTGTTGCAGCAATAGTTTTTGTTGTACTATTTGCTGTTCTTTGCGTTCGGCCTCGTAGCGTACTTCCATTTCGGCCATCTCCGAGGCATGTGCATGGCGGTACAGCGAGTCTTTCAGAGCCATGCGTTGTTGTTGCAGGCTGGCTACCTGTCTGTAGTCGCCCTGGCGCTGGTATATATGTTCCCAGGTTTCCAGCAGCAGCGGTTTACGGGCGAAGATGCCGTATTGGTGCATCAAAGCTTCGGCCTCCTTTACCTGTTCTATGGCGGCCTTGCTCCTGCCAGCATTGGAGTAGATGTCGGCCAGTACGCATCTGTCGGAGATCATGTAATAAGGATCGTTGAGTATGGTACGCAGGTGTATGCCTTGTTGCAGATAGGAAATAGCTGCGGCTGTATTGCCTTCGTGCAGTGCAATTTCGGCCCGTATCAGCAGGGAGTTGGCATGGGTAAAATAATCTTCGGTTCTGCTGGCTATGTCAATCGACAGGTCGGTGTGGCGACGGGCTTCGTCCAGTTGGCCCAGTGCTCCGTAGCAGGAGGCCATATTGTTATGTACCGGTCCCAGAAAGGTTTCGAACGAGGCTGGTGCTGGCAGATCGACGGCTTTCTGAAACCATTTGAGTGCCGTTGCGTATTGGCCCATTTCCATGTACACCCAGCCTGCGCCGTTCAGGCTTCTGATATAGTATTGCCAGTTGGGGTCGAGGGTAGCGAGGCGCAGCGCTTTGAAGTAGTAGTCGAGGGCAGCTTTATGGTTGTTTTTGCGGAGTAGTATTCCGGCGTACAGCAATTGGTATTGCTGCAGTAAATCCTGATCGATGATGAGGCCACCTTCCAGTGCGGGCAGGTGGAGCCGCACCAGTGCTATAGACGAGTCGGGCATACCCAGTCTGGTGTAGCGAAATACGCGGGCAATATCGAGTCGCAGCTGTTCCGTCTGTGTTTTATGGGGTAGCCTGTAGGCCAGGTTGATATAATGGCTGAGGGTATCGAGGTTCATGGATCGCTGCAGACTGAGTGCATACAGCAGCAGCTGGCGTTGCACTGGCGGACGGGCGCTGTACATGCGCTCCGAAATGCTGTCTATAAGCCTGGTTTGCGGGTACACCCGGGCTGGGACCAATAGCAGTATTATCCATAACCATATGCGCATGCCCGTGTATCCAAGTAGTTTACAGTGATCAAAAAAATGTGGTGATAAAAGTAGAGTAAAGCAGCGAGAATAATGCGTTTGCGACAGCAGGAACAATTTTCTTTTATGGGCGTGCCCCTTCGGGTCGGGTCATTCGCTGCAAGTCCTCGCTTCGCTGCGGGCTTTACGCTGCTGCCCCTCACGCAGCCGCAGCCGGGTGGCGGGGTAAGGGCTAGTGTGGGGGTTACGGTGCGCCTTTTTGTGAGGTTGGCAAGGGTAGGGGTGGCCGGGCGCTGCCACTCAGCCCGCGAGGCTGCTGCCGCGGCCCGGATAGCAGCGGTTAGCCCGCAGCCGCTACGGGCCTGCCCCCTATTGCTAGGGTGCATGATCCGGGCTGTATGCCTCTGCAATAAGGTTGATGGTAAGCGGCGAGGACTAATAGCGGATAGCCGGAATTGCCGCCCTGAAAAAGAAAAATAAGATGAACAAACGAGGGCGCATACGCCTGGGTATATGGTAAAAAAAACAGGCCTGAATACATGTGAACCCATGCTTCAGGCCTGTAATGTATGGCTGTGAGATGTTACATCCCGCAGCTATGCAGTTTCGATGAGAACTATTTTACATCCTGCATCAGTTTCTTAACAATGGGAGAAATAGCAATAAGCACTACGCCGGCAATAAGTGCGTAGATGGCCAGTTGCTGATAACCCTCGGTATAGGAAATGAGTTTTTCGGTTTGCGTAGCACCTTCTTTGGCGGTCGTCATACCGGCTCCCAAAATACCGGCCACATACTGTCCGTACGCGCTGGCCAGGAACCACATACCCATCATGACGCCCTGCAGGCGGGCCGGCGAGAGTTTGGTCATAATAGACAAGCCTATGGGCGACAGGCAGAGCTCACCAAAAGTAATGACGAGGTACGCGATGGTAAACACGTCGAGAGAAGTTTTGCCGGCTATGTCGGCAAAGAAGCGGGTATAATAGAAAATATAGAATGCTAGTGCCAGGAACAGGAAGCCTAATCCGAATTTCACTACGGTATTGGGTTCTATCTTCTTTTTGGCCAGGCCAATCCAGATCAATCCGACTATGGGAGCAAAAATGATAACGAACAGTGAGTTGGCCGAGTTGTTGAGTGAGTTGGGGTCGGTTTTGATAAATCCTAACAGCTCGTCGTTCAGGTTATTGGCTGCAAACAGGCTGAGGGAGCCACCACTTTGTTCGAAGAAAGCCCAGAAGATAATAGAGAACAGGATGAAGATCAAAGCTGCTATCAATTTTTTAACTTCAGCGGCCGAATGCTTGGTCATTTCGTAAAGGAGGTACAGGAGGGTAGCAGGACCGATGATGTACATAAACATATCGGTGTATTCGGTTTTGGCCACCATGGTCATGATTACGGGTATCACGGCCAATGCGCCGATGTAGACCAGGTATTCGTACCATTTCTTGTTGTTCTTTACAGGAGGCTCCTGTATGCGGCTTACTTCGGGCGGATTGGTGCCACCTACTGCTTCGGCTGCCATAATAGGTTCGTTGCGGTTGCTCTCCAGCGGCGAGAGGCCGATAGGGCCCAGGCTGCGCTTGGTAAATACGAAGGTGATGAGGCTGATGGTCATTACAACGGCAGCCAGACCAAAAGCTACATTCCAACGGTAATCTTCCGGTACTATACTTCCCAAAAAAGTACCTTTACCAATACCGATACAGGCAAAACCGCCCATGAGCGCGCCGATATTGATGCCGGAATAAAAGAGTGAGAAGCCTGCATCGCGCCGTACGTCACCGCTTTTGTACAGCGATCCTACCATGGTGGAGATATTGGGTTTGAAAAAGCCGGTGCCTACAATGGTAAAACTGATTCCCAGGAAGAAGAACGTGCGTGGATCGATTGCCAGAATCAAACTACCGGTAATCATCAACAGGCCGCCCCAGAAGAGGGATTTACGGAAGCCCAGAATTTTATCGGCAAACAAACCACCTATAAAGGTGAAAGCGTATACGAAAGCCTGTGTAGCACCGTACTGTAACTGCGCCGCTTTTTCGTCCAGAAAAAGCTGATTAACCATGAAGAAGGTAAGCATACCCCGCATACCATAGAAACAGAACCGTTCCCACATTTCGCTGAAGAAAAGGTACCATAACTGCTTGGGATACTTACCGCTGAAATTCTGGATATCGTTAAGCGTAAGTTGACGTTGATTCATATACGTAATTGAATAATGATGGAATATTTTTAAAGCAGCGAAAAATCGCTAATTGTCTCCAAATATATTTATTTCCGGAAGGTAATACTCAGCCGGGCCAAAAACTTTATTTGACGCCGTGCATGAGTCGCTTAATCATAGGGTTGATACAAATAATGATAAGACCTGCTGCTGCCGGTACGATGGTGAAAATGAGGAAGAAGGTAGGCATATTGTATTCGGCCGTTATTTTTTCGATCTCACCACCCAGGGTGCCTGCCAGCTTATTACCGATGGCGATGGCCAGGTACCACATGCCAAACATAAAGGCAATCATACGGCCCGGTACCAGCTTACTTACATAACTGAGGCCCACAGGTTGTATACACAGCTCGCCAATGGTGTGGAAGAAGTAAGCCAGTATAAGCCATATCATACTTACGCGTATACTGCCCGGCAGCGCACCTTGGGGAATAGCCCTGGAACCGTAGGCCAGGAGGCCAAAACCAATAGCGGTAATAATAAGGCCTAAACCAAATTTAACGGCTGCGCCCGGGTTGTACTTGCTTTCCCACCATTTGGAAACCAGGGAGGCGAAAGCAATAATAAAGAAGGAGTTGAGGATACTGAACCAGGAAACGGTGATTTCGGTCTCGGCCTGGCTAAAGTCGCGGAACAACATCCACAGTGCCAGTCCCCATACGCCCAGGAAGCTGATAGCGAGTATAATATTGGAAACGGGAATCTTACGGAAGGTTTCCTTGAAAAGCTTAATTAACACCCAGCTAATTAAAATCAGAGGAACTACGGTAAGTAAGGTGTTTATAATATTGAACGTAGTGGCGGCACCGCCTACCAGGGTACGGTCGGTAAAGTCGCGGGCAAACAACACCAACGAAGTTGCACCCTGTTCAAATGATAAAACAAAGAATACGGTAAAGAATACAAATATGATGACCACGAACATGCGGTCGCGTATAATACGGTCGTAGCGCAGAATACGGGAAATAGTGAGGATCAGGAACAAGGCCAGGCCCAGTATGATAATAACGGCTGGTCCCGACAGCAGGTCTTTACTCAATATAAACTCCTGGGGAAGCAGGTGTATATTGCCGATTTTTGACATGGGGTCGTTGAGCAGGTACAGCAGGCCAATGACTGCAGTCACCACAATCAGTACCTTATCCATCATGGTAAAGCGGTTGGGCTTATAGTCCAGTACCTGTTCTGCTTTTTCGGTCTTACTTAGTTTAAGGGGTACATCGCCAATAGTGCCAAACAGGGGTTTGGCAAGCCAAAACTGCAAGCTACCGAGCAGCATGAAAATACCTGCCAGACCGAAGCCCCAGCTCCAGCCAATTTTTTCGGCCAGGTAGCCGCACAACATCATACCAAAAAAAGCACCGGCATTCACACCCATATAGAATATGGTATAGGCGCCATCTTTTTTCTCGGGCAGATCTTTGTACATCTGCGAAATAATAGAAGTGATATTGGGCTTGAAAAATCCGGTTCCTATTACGAGGAGTACCAGGCCGGCATATAACGAAAATTCGGTTTCCAGGGCCATAGCCGCATGACCCAGTGTCATAATAAAGGCGCCGATGACGACTGCCCATCGATAGCCGGTATACTTGTCGGCAATAATACCACCCAGTATAGGGGTGATGTACAGTAAACCGGCGTAGGTACCAAACAGGGCTCCTGCATTTTCCGACGACCAGCCCCAACCCGGATTGGCTCCGGTAATGGCCATAGTCAGAAAATTGATGAGCAATACGCGCATCCCGTAGAAAGAGAAGCGCTCCCACATTTCGGTGAAAAACAATACAAATAGTCCGGATGGATGACCAAGAACCTTACTTTTAAAAAAATCCTGAGTAGTAGTCTGCGACATTGGATGTCTTTTTTTTAGAAAATTCGACCGCGTAAGTTAGAAATTAATGTGCAATCTGCGTCGGCGCAGGAAATTTTACCCCTTTTTTTCACCCTGCGCGATGTCAGGCTATTTTACTTCAATCCTTTCTCCTTCATGATCGCATTCAGCCATTTAAGAATGGCTAATGCCAGGAGGAAGGAACCCAGGAGGAAGGCACAATTGACCAGGAAGAAGGTGGCTTTATGTTCATAACCATACCACATACTGGCCATTACACCTGATAGTTTATTGCCTATGGCGGTCGACAGGAAAAAGCCACCCATCATCAATGCGGTCAGGCGTGGCGGACTCAGTTTGGACACCAGCGATAATCCCATGGGGCTAAGGAACAGTTCGCCGATAGTAATTACCCCATAGCAGGCTATGAGCCATAGCGGCGACACTTTTACCTCGCCATTGCTGCCAATATATACGGCCGCAACCATAACCAGGGTCGACAAGGCTGAAATCAGCAGACCCAGTACTATTTTGGATGGTGTGCTTGGCTCGCGGTTGCGCCGGCGTAAAAACGCAAAGAAGCCTACAACCAATGGCGTAAGTATCACCACCCAGCCAGGATTTACGGATTGGAATAATTCTGTATTCAACAAGAATATACTGGAGCCGTCTTTGGGTATTTTTTCGGCAGGCATATTGCGGAAGTAGGGATCCAGGCCCTCTACCTTCACCGGACTGCCGTTTTCGTCTTTTTTGGCCCTGAACTGTTCGTCGTATTCAGTAACCAGGCTTGGCCGGGAACTGAGTTCTTCGGCGAGATACAAACCGCTGATGGGTTTTTCCAGGCTGGCAGGCACCTGGCGGTCGGTATAGAACTTTGCCCAATTGGTAAGCGCTGTGCCATTCTGTTTGAATACGGCCCAAAACATAACGCTCACTGCAAATATGGCCAGCAAGGCTCCTATGGGTCTTTTGTCGTCGCTGCTGGCTTTTACATACAGCGAAATAAAGAATCCTACTACCGGAATACAGGCGAATATAAATGCGTCGGTACTATCGCTGCCCAGTAAATTGCCCGGAATGATCCAACCGATGACGCCGGCAATAATGGCGGGTAGAAATACTATGGAGACTACGCGCAGGATACTCATATCCCCCTCGGCTGCAGGCTTCAATACATTGACGTGGCGGTAGTGCTTCAGGCCGATAGTGAATATAATAAGCCCTATAAACATACCTACACCGGCAGTAAAGAAGGCTGCGCCCCAATCGAAGCGATTGCGCATGTACGCTGCAATAATATTACACACAAAAGCCCCGATATTAATACCCATATAGAATATGTTGTATCCGGCGTCTTTTTTGTCTTTATAAGGTTCTTCAGAATATAAATTACCCAGCAGGGTGGAAATACTGGGTTTGAAAAATCCGTTTCCGATGATGACCAGCGCCACACCGGAGTAAAAGAAACCAAGTCCGGGTACGCCCAGCGCAATATAACCCAGCCCCATGAGTGAACCTCCGAGGTAGATCGAATTCACATAACCCAGTTTACGGTCGGCCAGAAAGCCGCCCAGGAAGGGCGTGAGGTAGGTAAAAGCAATAAAGGTGCCGAAAATGTCATAGGCGGTCACGTCCGGAAAAGCCAGTCCGCCTTTGTCCACATCGATCATGTACAACACAAAAATGCCCAGCATCAGGTAGTAGCCAAAGCGCTCCCACATTTCGGTGAGGAATAAAAACGGTAATCCTTTGGGATGGTTTCTGCCAGACTTGGAAGCTGGCGCAATTGTGGAGTCCAGTTGCGACATGAAGGAAAATTATAGTTAAACGGCGGCAAAATAAGGATTTAAAAATACCTTTCCAAAAGCACAGGGCTGTGCAAACTGTTTTTACCTTTGCCTTCTTTAAATGAACAGGTAAATGAAATTTTTAATAGTAGGGCTGGGCAATATAGGTGCTGAATACGATGCCACCCGTCACAATATAGGATTTGATGTGGCCGATGCTTTTGTTATCAAACATGGCGGCAGCTTCAGAACCGATCGCCTGGCTTATGTGGCAGACGTAAAGTGGAAAGGGAAGACTTTTATAGTGATAAAACCGACCACATATATGAACCTGAGCGGCAAAGCCGTGAAGTACTGGATGGATAAAGAAAAGATTCCGGTAGAACAGGTATTGGTCATTGTTGACGATATAGCCCTGCCCATTGAAACTTTACGACTACGTGGCGCCGGTTCACATGCGGGGCATAACGGATTGAAGGATATACAGGCTGTATTGAACTCGAATGCCTATCCCCGTTTGCGTTTTGGTATCGGCAACGATTATCCTAAAGGCAGGCAGGTTGATTTTGTACTGGGCCGTTGGCGCCCCGAAGAATTGCCCTATGTCAAGGACAAAATTCTGAAGTCGGTCGAGATGATTGAGAGTTTTGCTGCCCAGGGCCTGGAGCGCACTATGAATACTTATAATAAATAGGCACATGCGCATTGCTCGTTCCATATTACTGGTATTGCTGCTTTGCGCCGGTTTGCAGGCCCGGGCAAACCCAGCAGTTTGCAGCAATACAGCGGCCCGCTCCTGGTGGAAGGCGCATTTTTACGACTTAAGCGTTCGCTTTGATACGGGTTCGGCCTATATCGAAGGTGATGTGCGGTTGCATGCCCGCGTTGCCGACCACCCGGTGGACTCGCTGCAGATCGACCTGGCTGAAGGGCTGCAGATTACCGGGCTCCAACTGCTGGTTGACGGACAAAGAATGAATATAGCTCCCGGTCGTATACACAGAACCGGTGCGCAGTATTATGTCAGGGGCGATTTTTCAGGCTGGCAGTCGGGTCAGTCATTTGTGTTGGTTATATCATACAAAGGTGCCCTGAAGGAGTCGGTTAACCCGCCCTGGACCGAAGGGCTTATAAGGCAGCGCGACCCAGCCGGAAATGCATGGATGGCAATGACCTGCCAGAGCGCCGGAGCGGCCACCTGGTTTCCCTGTAAAAATTACCAGGCCGAAGAACCGGATTCGGTACAGCTGCAATTCTGGGTGCCCCCGGGTTTTACTGCCATAGGCAATGGCCGGCTCCAATACAAAGATCAGGTAGCCGGTATGCAGCTGTGGGAATGGAAGGTAAGTTCGCCTGTCAACCTGTATAATCTTACGTATTATATCGGCGACTATATACACTGGTCCGATACCCTGCAGGGACTGAATGGATTGTTACCGCTCGACTACTACGTATTGCGTCCCGATGAAGCCCGGGCCAAAAAGCATTTTGCCTCGGTAAAGCCGGTTTTACATTGTTTTGAATCAAGGCTGGGCCCGTATCCATTTTACCCTGATGGTTACAAACTGGTGGCGGCGCCTTACCTGGGTATGGAACACCAGAGTGCCGTAGCCTATGGCAACCAGTATCAAAACGGTTATCTGGGAAAAGACCGCAGTGGTACAGGCATTGGGCACCAGTTCGATTTCATAATTGTACATGAAACAGGCCATGAATGGTTTGGAAACAACATTACAGCTGCCGATAAGGCCGATACCTGGCTGCACGAAGGTTTTACTACCTATACCGAAACCCTGTATGCAGAATGCCTTTTGGGAAAAGAGGCGGCCTTTAAGTATCAGGCCGGTAAGCGTCACAGGGTATTAAACGACCGTCCGGTGCAGGGAGCTCCGGAAGCCTGCGATGAGGGTAGTCCCGACCATTACGATAAGGCCGGCTTTGTAGTACATATGATACGCCTGCTGATAGACGATGATGCTGTCTTCTTCGACCTATTAAGAAATCTTAATTCCCGTTATTTTCATCGTATCGTCAGCAGTGATGAGGTAGAACAGTATATAAGTGGGTTTAGCGGAAAAGATTTTAAGCCGCTGTTTGACCAGTACCTGCGCCAGCCAGGTTTGCCGGTGCTGGAATGGAAACCTTCTGCTACGCAGGGTATAGCCTATAGATGGAGTGAATGTGTGCCCGGCTTCAATATGCCGGTCCGCTTGGCCGACGGTGCCTGGTTGTATCCTGATACGGACTGGAAATACAGGCCGGAGCCTCTGCCAGTGGTTGATGAAGGATTTTTAATCAATATATCGCAATAGTAACGATGAGCTCACCGGCTCATCCTGCTCAAAACCCTATCTTTGCGCCTCAAAATAAGCCCTGGTTTTGCGTTTTCTTCTGCTGTTTTGTCTTTGCTGTATTACTTTGTTGCCTGCTGGTGCAGCGGCACAGGCATCGACCGATACCTGCAGTATAGTAGCCGAAATCATAATCAGTGGAAAGCGTAAAACCCGTGACGACGTCATACTTAGGGAAATCAATATCCAACAATTTGATTGTATAGCAGCTAAAGCACTCGGTTCCGAACTCGAAATTGCCCGCTTACGCTTGTTGAACCTGCGTTTGTTTAACGAAGTACTGGTGTCGTGGGAGGCAGCCGGCAACGACAGCCTCCGGTTGCTGATTCAGGTTACCGACCGTTTTCCTGTCATTCCGGAGGCGGAGTTCGAATTTGCTGACCGCAATTTCAATGTGTGGTGGACCGAGCAAAACCGCGATTTACGTCGCCTCAACCTGGGGCTGACGCTGAATCATACCAATTTTCGCGGTAACCGCGAGCAGGTGGGCCTTACGGCAGAGGCAGGTTACACCCAGAAAGCAGGACTAAGTTATAGCCGTCCTTTTATTGACAAAAACAAGAAGCACGGTATAGGTGCTTCTGTATTTGGATTGCAGAACAAGGAAATATGGTACAAAACAGATAGCAACAAACTCAGGTTTTACCGCAGCGACCATATTTTTATGCAGCGCCGCTTCGAGCTTTCGGCCTGGTACACTTACCGGCCGGCATATGCCAGCACACATCGCCTGCAACTTACCTTTCAGCATTTCTGGATAAGTGATACTATTGCACAGCTCAATGCAGACTACCTGGGGGAGGGGCGGTTGCAGCAGGATGTGGTACACCTGAGTTACCGGTTCGAGTATAATGGTGTCGACAACTGGAATTATCCCTTAAAAGGAAAGCGGTTTATAGGTGTTTTTGATCAGCGTTTTGCCCTTAGTGGCCAATACTGGCAAAGCAGTTTGCACCTGCACTACGACCATTACATCAGTCCCTGGAACAAGTGGTACGCCAGTATGACGCTGCGGGGCAGGGGTTCGGTACCGCAGCAACAGCCCTACATTTTCAGGCAAAATCTGGGTTATGAATATGATTATGTACGCGGGTATGAATATTATGTGGTTGATGGTTCCTGTTTTGGTATTGCCCGGTTCAATTTGAAACGTGAACTATTGAATGTGCAGATTCGTTTACCGATTCGTTATTTCGAGCTTATACCCATTCGCATTTATTCAAAAGTATATGCCGATGCCGGTACCGGATATAATAAGTATCCTATAAATGACCGGCTGTACAACAGAGCCTTGTATTCGGCCGGCTTCGGAATCGACATCATTACATTGTATGATCTGAAGCTGAGGGTGGAGTACACCATCAATCACCTCGGTGAAAAAGGCCTATATTTACACAGAAATGGTGAATAGCGGTTGTTGATAAACAACATTCATATGCAAACCGCTTAATATTTAATAGAAATGCTGATTGCACTATACAACCGGGTTTTTGAAGAAACAGATATCCCTTTACTCCAACATACCTTTCATATATTAAAGGAGAACAACGTACGCGTTACCATATACCGTGATTTTTACGAGCGTATGTTGCCTTATGTCGACTTTGAGCAGGATCCTATATTGTTTGAAGGCTACAGAGATCTGAGCCGGAGTACCAAGTTTATGATAAGCCTGGGTGGCGACGGCACTATGCTCGATGCGGTTTGTTTTATTGGCGACAGCAATATACCTGTGATCGGCATTAACCTGGGCCGGTTGGGTTTTTTGGCTGCTATTCCGGAAAACGAAATCGATATTGCGCTGCAGGCGCTGATCCGGGGTTCGTATACCATCGATAAACGCAGTCTGGTACACCTCGACTCCAGTGTTCCCTTGTTTGGCGAAAGTCCCTTTGCACTCAACGAATTTACCTTGCACCGCAAAGACTCTTCGTCGATGATTAAAATTCATACCTATCTGAATGGCGAGTTTTTGAATACCTACTGGGCCGACGGACTTATTGTTTCGACGCCCACAGGTAGTACCGGTTACTCGCTGAGCTGTAATGGTCCGCTGGTATTTCCCCAGACCTCCAGCTTTGTGATTACGCCGGTGGCGCCACACAATCTTAATATCCGCCCCATTGTGGTGCCTGATAACAATGTAATTTCTTTCGAGATCGAAGGTCGTACCGATAATTTTTTATGTACCCTCGATTCAAGAATGGAAACCATTACCAAGGATGTTCAGTTAGCCATTAGAAAAGAGAATTTTACCATCTCGCTTGTACGGCTCGATGAACACAATTTTCTGAAAACCATCCGCCAAAAGCTGTATTGGGGCATCGACAGTCGCAATTAGCCTTGAATAGCCCGCAATTCACCGAATAAAACCGCCGGAAATCTGTGGTTTCCATTATTTTTGAGGAAATTATTAAAACAAAAAGCAGAATATGAAAAAAGGACTCATTGTAGCACTTGTATTGGGAGCAATTATCTTAATTGGCGGATGCCAGGCCTGCAATCTTCAAAAAGGCCTTGTGCAACTGGATGAGGAAGTGAACAGCAAATGGGGTACGGTTCAAACCCAGTATCAACGTCGTGCCGACCTGATTCCCAATCTGGTAGAAACCGTTAAAGGCGCTGCAGATTTTGAAAAATCAACTTTTACCGGAATAGCAGAAGCAAGAAGTGGAGCATTGAGTGCCGCATCTGCTCTTAAAAATGCAACCAATGTAAGTGCCGATCAGCTGACTGCTGAAAAAATGGCCGAAATACAGCGTGCCAGTGCTCAGGCGCAGGGTGCTGCCCGTATGATGATTAATGTGGTTATGGAAAACTATCCGAACCTGAAAGCCAACCAGAACTTCCTCGATTTGCAGGCGCAGCTGGAAGGAACGGAAAACCGTATTAATACTGCCCGTATAGGCTATAACGACGCGGTTAAAGTATATAACGTCAAGGTACGTACCTTTCCGAACAATATTTTCGCCGGCATGTTGGGCTTCCATAAAAAGGAAATGTTCCAGGCCGAGGCCGGAGCCGATAAGTCGCCAAAAGTTAAATTCTAATTGTAGAAATATAAAATGGCGGTTTTTTACCGCTATTTTATTTTAATCTTATGTCATGTTCGGATTGTTTAAAAAAGCCTTGTTATCAGATGCTGATCAGCAACGTGTAGTTGCAGCTATTCAGACGGCCGAAAAAAATACTTCGGGTGAAGTGCGCGTATTTGTAGAATCTAAATGTCCGCAGTCAGACCCTGTAGAAAGAGCCAGGCAGATATTTTTTTCGCTGAAAATGGAACATACCCAACAGCACAATGCCGTACTTGTGTATGTGGCGCTGAAAGATCATAAAATGGCCTTATACGGTGATGAAGGTATTTATGTGAAGACGGGCGGCGATCCTTATTGGGTACAGGAAATAGATGTGATGCGGCAATATTTTAAAAAGGGTGCCATTGGTGAAGGTATTGCTGCCTGTGTGCTGGATATCGGTACCGCATTGTCGACCCATTTCCCTTATGACGCAGCAGTTGATAAAAACGAACTGCCCGACGAAATCGTGTTCGGAGATTGATCCAGCTTTCTCCCGAGGCGGAATACTCTATTTAGATTTATATAGATGATTGTATCGAACATAAAAAAGCAGCTGAAATGTTTGCTGTTATTACTACTGATATTTGGCTTCGGGCCAGGTTATGCAGTAGATACCAAAGATTTGCCGCCCAAACCGGTTCCGGAAAAACTGGTAAACGATTTGGCCGGAATGATGACTGCCGCAGAACAGCAGCAACTCGAACGCCTGTTGGTCAGTTTTGACGACAGTACCAGTTCCCAGATATCCATTGTCACCCTTCGCAGCATTGGCGGGCACGATATTGCTGAATATGCCACTTCCTTGTTCAATTATTGGGGAATAGGACAGAAAGGCAAAAACAACGGTGTGCTTATTCTTGCCGCTGCTGAGGACCGTAAAATGTGGATTACCTCGGGCCAGGGTATGGAGGGTGCTTTGACCGATGCATTAACCAGCCGCATTGTGCGCAACGAAATGGTGCCAGCGTTTAAAGCGGGCAATTATTACCAGGGCTTTTATAAGGCTTCCGTATCTATTATCGCAGCTACCAAAGGAGAATACACAAGGGAAGCCCGCGCTAAGAACAATGAAAAAGGTACGCCCATTGGTATATTAGGTATTGTCATCTTTATTGTTATCATGATTATAATTGCCGCAATGAAAGGGGGCGGTGGTAAAGGTGGCGGTGGCTATATGAGCAGCCGTGGCAGCGATTTTCTGACCGGTGCCTTGCTGGGTAGTTTGCTGGGCGGAGGCCGCGGCGGTGGTTTCGGTGGTGGCTTTGGCGGCGGAGGCGGTGGCTTCGGTGGAGGCGGCGGAGGTTTTGGTGGCTTTGGAGGCGGTTATTCGGGCGGCGGTGGTGCCGGCGGCAGCTGGTAATGATGAGGTTTGTGGTCGCTATGTTTTTTTTCTAAAAATAAAAAAAGGGGTACTTCTGTTGAAAAGAAATACCCCTTTTTCATGCCTGTGTGCCGTATGGCTACTCGTTTTTACTTGAAATAAGCCTGCATGCGTCCGGCAATATGATCAACATAATAAAAATCAAAGAAAGGCGCTTCGATCTGGTATAGGTTACGCTCTTCCACCGCCTTCCATACTGCTGCCGTAAAGGCCTGCCAGTCATTGTCCTGCACCAGGCGTAGTTTGTTATTACATACCGCCGGTTCTATGCCTTCGGCGCCCGTCATGGTCGACACTACCATTTTGTTCCAGGCCAGGCTTTCCACCACCTTGGTTTTAATACCACCGCCTGCCAGCACCGGGTTTAACAACACATCGCAGGCTTCAATCATCTCATTGATATCGGGTACGAAACCCAGATACTTAATTACAGCATCGGCCTCTTGTTGTATAGCAGTTTGTAATGCTTCCGGCAGGTTTCTGCCGCATATCAATATTTGAAATGGCTTGTTATCCTTACGCAGTAAGGGAAGTATTTCTTTGATGATGAGTTCTACAGCTTCGGTGTTGGGATAATAATCGAGCTGTCCCATAAAAAATAACCAGGGAATGTCGGGATTCAGGTTCAGATCCAAGGCTACTTTGGCCCGTGTGCCTGCGGGCATGGTCGGTTTTGCGGGAATTTCGATGGCAAAAGGCATTACTACTGCCTGCTCCTCCCGCAGGCCATAATGTTGAATGGCTGCTTCGCGGTCGTTTTCTGTAATAAAGAAAACAGCGTCGGCATTTCGGTAGCACCATTTTTCGAATGCTCTCATCAATGGCCACCACCAGCGACCTATACTTCTAAAGCGCTCGGCTTCTATATTCTGACTGCGTATATATGCCGGTACACCCAGTTTCTTAGCCACTTTGCGCACCATGGGAAACATATAATGGTGGTGACAGAAAATATAATCGGGTGCTACTGCCTGTGCTACAGCAAGCACTTTTTTATATTGGCTGTAGGGGAGGTAACGGTGTTTACCGGTATCCAGCACCGGGTATGGACGGTATATGGGATAACTATCGTACTTATTGTCTGGCAAACCTACAGCATGAATATCATTATGAACCGCCAGTATTTTATCGGCCAGAAAAATAGCCCAGTTGCCGCCATTGGCCGGAGGTAGAAATTTATACGGTGCGAGACTCAGAATAGTAGACATAGATTATCAGAACCGAAAGAATTTATGGAACAAAAGCGCAAGGATACGTTATTTCTGTCTTTTGGCCTATACATATCCCCACTACGAACAGCCATATCGTCAGGCACTGAAACGGGAAGGTTGCAGGAAACCGATGGGAATATCCGTTTTTCCTTTTGTAACCAAATCGCACATGATGCGCCCAACAGCTGGTACGAACTTGAAACCATGTCCGCTGAAGCCCGCTGCCAGCAATATATCGGCGCCATAACCCGGAAGCTTACCCAGCAGAAAATGCTGGTCGGGTGTATTGGTATACATACAGGTTTTCATTTGAAGCGTACCTGCATATTGATGGGGAAAATACCGCTCGAACACCTGGCGCAAGACTGCATCTTCGCCTGGTTCCACCATGCGTCGTACTGTGTCGGCTGTGGTACCTGTACCCGGATGGTGATGCGCCATTTTAAAACCTCCGGGGTCTGCAGCATCCAGGGAGCCCAATTGCGGGAAGCCGTAAAATACGCCGGCATGATCTGTATCAGCTATCATCCAGCAGGGCATCTTACCCAGTCGAAAGCGATCGGGGTTTTTGGCCTTCAGCCAGGCCATTGTCTGGCGCGTTACCGCCAGTATATGGGAAAGAGCGGGCAGCAGGCCGGCTGTCCAGGCCCCCGTGGTTATAATTATTTTTGCGGCCGTATACGTCCCCTTATTTGTAGTTACCTGTACGGTTTTCGAACCCATGCTCCAGTTGAGTACCCGCTCCTTGCTATGCAGCTGCGCACCATTTTGCAAGGCGCCCTGCGCAAACAGCTGTACGGCCAACTCGGGTAATACAAATCCGGCTTCCGGCTCTACGAAAGCAACATAGTTGGCTGGCAGTTGAATATGAGGTAACTGATTATGTAGCTGGCCGGGGGCTAAATGGCTAAGTGCGATGTTATACTGCGCAGCCGCCCGGGCAACGCCCTTTAATAATACGCTTTCGGGTTGTCCGGCGTATAATAAACCTGTTTCATAATATACCTGTTTACCCGTAGCTTCTTCCAGTTCCTTCCAGCCTTTATACGCCAGCTGCAACAAGGGTACATAGTCGGGGTGTTCGAAATATGCTTTGCGCACGATGCGACTTTGCCCGGCGTGCGAACTCAGATGGTTGGGAATGCTGTATTGCTCAATACCCAGCACCCGCAGGCCTTCCCGGGCCAGATAATAACAGGCAGCCGACCCCATGCTGCCCACACCCAACACTATTACATCGTAATCAACCGGCGCCTGCTGGTATATTTCTTTCTGATTCATGATACAATATACAAAGATTGATATTGCTGCTGCTTTTGTATAACTATGCGAAGCGTATCAGCGACCTTGTGTAACTTGCATGGGATTAGCCCAAACTTGTACTGAAAATGGATTTTATGATATACGCCGGATTATTGCTGCTGGGATGTGCACTGGGATTTATTATTTGCCGGATATTGATAAAGAACCGATATATACCTGCCACTGTGCATAGCGAGCTTACAGACCATATGAAGGAGGCCGGGCTGCGCTTGCAATTATCCGAAAAAGATCGCCATGCCCTGATACAGGAGAAGCAGCTACTGTCAGAAAAACTGGGGTACAAAGAACAGTTATTGGCGGAAGCACAGTCGCAGCAGGCTGTATTGCGTACAACACTTAGTCACTGGGAAAGCAAATTGAAGGAGCAGGAACAGGCGCTGCAGCAGAAAGAAACAAACCTGCAGCAATGCGCCCGGCAAATCAGTGAGTTACAACAGCAGCAGTCGGAACGTATCAGCCAGATCGCTTTGAAAGAAAACCTGCTGCAGCAACAGCAACAGAGGCTGCAGGAACTGAATGCATCGCAGGCCCGGCTGCAACAGCAGCTCGAAACTGTACAGGTTCAACACAGTCGGCTACATGCCGAATACAAAGTACTGCAACAACAACTGGCAACACAAAAACAGGAAATCCAGGAACAGCAGCGGGTAGCACATTTGCAATTTGAACAATTGGCTAATCGTATATTGGAAGAAAAGTCGGGCCGCTTCACCGAACTCAATAAAAATAACCTGGAAGCCCTGCTGAAACCCCTGGATGAGCAACTTCAGGTGTTCAGAAAAAAGGTAGAAGATACCTACGACCGCGAATCCAAAGAGCGCTTTTCGCTGGAGCAGAAAGTAAAGGAACTGGTAGAACAAACCAACCGGGTAAGTACCGAAGCCAATAACCTGGCTACCGCCCTGAAGGGGCAGGTAAAGCAACAGGGCAATTGGGGCGAGGTGATACTCGAAAGCATTTTACAACATTCGGGTTTGGTTAAAGATCGTGAGTATACGATACAAGCCACTCTGTACGATCCGGATGGTAAAGTGCTGCGACCCGATGTATTGGTTCAGCTTCCCGACAACCGCGTTATTATTATTGATTCCAAAGTATCGCTAACTGCATACGACCGCTATGTAGCAGCTACTACGCCCGAAGCACAGGCACAACACCTGTCTGAACATATGAAATCGGTATATAAACATATTGACCAGCTGGCCCAAAAGCAGTACGATCATCTGGAAGCTTCGCTGGATTTTACCATGATGTTTATGCCCATCGAACCTGCTTATTTATTGTCGGTACAAAGTGATGCAGGCTTATGGTCCTATGCGTATTCCAAACGAATTTTACTCATCAGTCCTACTAATCTGATTGCATGCCTTAAACTGATGGCCGATTTGTGGAAGCGGGAGCTGCAAAGTAAAAATGCGCAGGAAATAGTGCGCCGTGCCGAGCGCATGTATGAGAAATTTGCCGGACTGTTACATAGTTTTGATGAGCTGGGCAAGCATATTGATCGTAGCCAACAGGCCTATAACAATGCCATGAACCAGCTAAACCGTGGTAATGGCAACCTGGTAAGTCAGGCTATGAAACTGCGCGAACTGGGATTGAAGTCGGCAAAAAATCTGCCCGCTTCATTATTGCCGACCGAACAGCAGGAGGCTGCCGAAGCAGCTACAGATGAGTAGGGCCCATGCCTGGCAATTTGTGTCAGTGCAGGTTTTTTTCGAAACAAACACTGCTTTCGACCTGCTCGTAGGGGCCGTAATTGGGTATATAATGGTACTGGTGCTTTAAATACAAAGCAATAGCTTCGGGTTGCTTCTTTCCTGTTTCAAGAATGCAGTGTGTAAAGCCTGATTCGCCGGCCCATTTTTCCAGTTCCTTCAATATAGTACCACCAATTCCCAGGCCTCTTTGCTCAGCTTGTACATACATACGTTTAATTTCCATGCTGGCATCGTTGTAGGCGCGCATGGCTCCGCATCCGACTGGCCGGTCTTGTAAGTAAGCTACTACTGCATGCTTGATTCGATCTGTTTTATTGAAGGCGGCGAAAAATCCATGTTCCGCCCCGTCCCTGATCCGTAAATCCTGATCGAGCTCGGCCACGAGTTTTTGAAAATCAGGATTGTCGGCGCTGCAGCGAATCAGACTGATGTGACCGACCCTGTCTGTTGCTTTTGCGGATGTATGGCTCATTGTATATATATAAATCTGGTTTTTGTTTCGGATGCGTACCTGCTTTCAATAGAGCGCTGATACCTTTTCAGACAAAGATATCCTATGGTTTGAAGGGGTAGAGAAAATATTTGGGAAGGGGCTGCATTTCCTACTTCAATGCAAAGTCCGGGGTAATAGATATTCGATTGCGTCTGGGTCGAATTCCGGGGCTCTGTCGGAGTACTACCCCGGACTGTGCTGCATTGAATAGGGCCGGCTCTCATCTGTTATTCGTTAGCTTGTTCTTTAAATCCCGCCTACACCCTGTTATGCCCATTAAGACGGATAATCATGTAAAAACCTTGGATGGGATCGAAATTTTGTTGTGAAGAAATGTTCATTCATTTTATTTTTTGTGCAAACAACTTAATCTGCTTGCGCCTGTTCTCTGTTCGTATATTCGTGTTTTAATCTTGTAAACACATTTTCATTACTGAACGTATGGATGCGGAAATCATCATTTCTCTTTTGAGTCTTATTGCACTGGAAGCCGTATTGGGCATAGATAATGTTATTTTTATTTCTATTCTGGCAGGCCGTTTACCTGTCGATCAGCAAAAGAAAGCCCGGAAATACGGCTTGATACTGGCTGGCTTACTGCGCCTGGGATTATTGTTAGTTATTTCCTTTATATTAAAATTGGATAAGGATCTTTTTCAATTGCTGGGCTACGGGTTCTCAGGTAAAGATCTGGTACTGCTGGCTGGTGGTCTCTTCCTGTTGTATAAAAGTGTTAAGGAAATATACCATAAAATGGAAGGCGATGCCGGCGATCTGCAACCTTCTGTGCGCAAAAATTCTTTCGGTCAGGTGATATTTCAAATTTTGTTGATGGATATGGTGTTTTCCGTCGACTCAATCATAACTGCCGTAGGAATGGTAAAGGAAGTATGGGTTATGTATGTAGCTGTAATTGCCACGGTGTTATTGATGTTGGTTGCAGCGGAAAAAATTGCGGCATTTGTCAACAAACATCCTTCTTTCAAAATGCTGGCCTTGTCCTTTTTGTTGCTCATTGGCTTTTCGCTGGTGAGCGAGGGTTTAGGACTCGAAATACCCAAAGGCTATATCTATTTTGCCATGGCCTTCTCTTTTCTGGTTGATATTTTTCAAATGCGCATGCACAAAAGCAGTTCCAAGCCAGTGCAACCACGTGAACATTACCTGCCCGAAGAGGTTCCCAGGGATTTAAGGCCCGGCGACACGGAGCCTGATGTGAAACAGGAATGACAACCCGGCTATCTGATCTGTGTATCCTGGCTGCTCCGTCAACTTTAAGGTTTTTGAAAAAACAATTGCCTGCATGATTTGTACTTCAGGTATAAAAACAGCCAGCAATGAACCAGGAACAAAACGCACAGAACAACGAAAATCCGGAAAGTAAATATCCGCAACCGCCTTTTCCAAAGCAACGCCAGGAGTTTCCGGGTAAGGAAAGTGATATGGTGCCCAAAGCTGACCATGGCGTACAAACGTATAAGGGATCGGGAAGGCTGCAGGGTAAATGCGCGATTATTACCGGCGGCGACTCGGGTATTGGTAAGGCTGTGGCCATCGCCTTTGCCCGCGAAGGGGCCAATGTCTTAATTAGTTACCTGAGCGATATGGAAGATGAAGATGCCTCGGACACGCAGCGCCAGGTTGAGGCCGCCGGTGGCAAATGTGTTCTCGTAAAAGGTGATATTACAGAAGAAGCATTGTGCAAAAAAATAGTTGCTACTGCCATGTCGGAACTGGGGCAGATCGATATTCTGGTGAACAATGCAGCCTTTCAGATGGCCCGCAAGTCGTTGCAGGATATACCCTCGGACGAATGGGTGCACACTTTTGCGGTTAATATTCACGCCATGTTTTATCTCTGTAAGGCAGCGCAACCTCATATGAAGCCCGGAAGTTCTATTATAAATACAACTTCGGTCAACGCCTATCACCCTTCCGATGACTTATTGCCCTACGCAGCTACCAAGGCCGCCATTCAGAATTTTACCGCCAACCTGAGCCAAATTCTGTTGAATGCGGGTAAAGGCATCCGTGTGAATGCAGTAGCGCCCGGTCCGGTTTGGACACCGCTGATACCCTCTACCAAATGGGAAGATGCTTCTATTTTCGGGGAAAACACGCCCGTAGGCCGGCCGGGACAACCGGCAGAGATCGCACCGGCCTATGTATTCCTGGCTTCTGACGAAAGCAGCTATATTTCAGGAGCAACCATACCGGCTACCGGCGGTAGAATTACTATTTAGAACTTATAAAGACAGAACAGCAAGAACCATTTTGTTAATGACTTAAAACCATTTTTATGCCACAGAAACATGATCGCGAAAAGGAAGAAAAGCAGGTAGAAGGCGATAAACGCTATCCGGAAAACGGCGACAATTTCAAACCTGGTAAGGAGGCAGAAGGTAGTCGGCCTAATAATCCGGCTGAGAATGCCGAACGTACTTCGCCGGAAGAAGATCAGCAAGAAATTAGAAAACAAGGTGGTGGCTCAAGTGAATAAAACAGGACCGGCATGTAAAGACGCTCAGGTTCATTTTCGTTCTAAGCAAATAAAGCCGGAGCCATAAGCTGAATGTATCCGCACATTCAAAAATTTACATTTCCGTTTAAGTTTAATGCGTTACTTTTGCACCATACTTTTCAAATATTCATTTCTTTTCGGGTTTCGGATTACATCCTTTGCTTGTCTTCAATACCGCTGCAAATTGCTTCCGATATTTTCAGATAACCGAACCCGGGAATTTAGGAAATACAGCTTCTGATTTATATGACTGAAGGAGGAGTTTTTCCGCCTTTGTAATTGATATAAACCTGAAGACATAGAAACTGTAGGCTGCTATCAAGCGGCGAGAAGCACTGCATATGGGTACCCGGGTTGCAAATATGCTTATCGAAACACAAAAACAATAGATATATAATATGAGCGAATCTTTTTCGAAGAAAGAAAAAGCAAAACAAAAGGCGAAACAAAAACAGGAGAAAGCCGAAAAGATGAAAGAGCGTAAAGCTAATCATGTTAAAGGTAAGAGCCTGGATGAAATGATGGCTTATGTAGATGAAGATGGAAACATTACATCTACTCCGCCCACCAGAGAACGCAGAGAAATTCCACTGGAAGAAATTCAGCTGGGTGCTGCCCGGCATGAACCGGAAGATACCACGCGTCAGGGTAAACTGAGCTTCTATAATCCCTCAAAAGGGTATGGGTTCATAACGGACGAAAAATCGAATGAAAGCGTATTCGTACACAGCAGTCAGCTGCCTCCAATGGCCAAAGAAGGCGATCGCTACAGTTTCGAGCGCGAACGTACGCCTAAAGGTTATGCAGCGGTAAACGTTTCCAAAATCTAGCATACATCCTTAGTTTGTAAGCGGCAAACTATATAGAGTTGATGCACATGACTTGTACGCCGGTCTTCCGGCTGATAGGTCGTGTGCATTTTTAATATGAAAAAATGCCGGCTTGCATAAAAGATTCGCTGATTGCCCGGGTCCATGTCACGGCTCTTCTTTTTTCATTTTTCAGAAAAAAATTGCGGCCCCTTAGACAAAGGGCCGCTTTAAACCAAACACCAAAACTATGGCACCATCTTTAACGCCGATGCGGCAGAAATATTATCATCCAGGGAGCACTTTACTGGTATTCCCATGTTTGTATACTTGAATTCGCTGCAAAAGTCCGTTAATTAAATAGAACCTGTTGCATTGTGTACTTTATACTTAACCCATGTTTTTAATAATTTAGCAGAAGTAATGATGTGATAGGTTCTGAGCGGCTGGCATTTCTACCCTTCGCTCCTCACCTGATAATTTGATAGACGCAATTTTGAGCCGGGCTGTGTGCTTAATGGCTGCAAGCTGTTGTTAAACGTTTACTATAAAAAAGCCGGATTCAGGTGAATCCGGCTCGAGTTATAAGGTAATTAGCGTTACTTTTTGGAAATAGGAACTTTTACTTTTGTAAGGTCCCATTTAATAACCAGATCTTGTCCTTCAAAATCGATCTTGAGTTTTTCTTCAACCGTCGTGATTTGTTCGGGACGAACCTTAACTTCTGCCACGTTTTTGTCTTTATTGTCTTTGTACTGCGAAGCACCGCGCTGAGCCGGAACGCCATTCAGAATTACAGTCCATTCTTTTTGGCCGGGAATCGTAAACAATGAATAAGTGCCTTGTTTTACCTCGCGGCCGCCAAACATTACGTCTGTTTTGAAGGTAATATCGGTCGACATATTAGCGCCGGTACGCCATACTTCTCCGTAAGGCACCAATTCACCGAAGATAACACGGCCTTTTTTGGAAGGCTGGCTGTAGGATACATCAGCAAGTTCACTTTTTGCAGAAGCAGGTGGACTTTTGGGAGCTTCTTTTTTCTCCTGAGCGGTAGCCATCATAGCAGTGGCAAGGAACATAGTGCAGAATGCAGCGATTTTTCTCATCATATTTTTTATTTCGTTGGTTTAAAAGGATGTAAAGATAAGGCTGGCTGCCTGTGGAACCTGTTAACAAAAGCCTATTTTGAAATGCACCATAACTGGCCTGCACCGAATGCCTGGGTTCAAATGCTTCTTCGTGTTAAACTCAATTTGCCCGATCGGTATTGGAAGGAATGGCCATATCCAAATCGAAAAATTACAGTAGCAGAATATCAATTACCTTCGCTCCCATAACCGATGCGCATGAGTTTTCAACATTTCAATCTTACAGCACCATTAATTAAAGCACTGGACGAACTGGGCTTTGCACAGCCCACCACCATACAGGAAAAAGCATTTAATGTGATCATGTCCGGAAAAGATGTATGTGGTATAGCGCAAACAGGAACAGGTAAAACGCTGGCTTATCTGCTGCCCTGTATGCGCATGATCAATTATGCAAAAGACCGTTTTCCGCAAATGCTGGTACTGGTACCTACCCGCGAACTGGTGCAACAAGTGGTAGATATGGCCAAAAGCCTGAACCGCTATCGCAACCTGGAAATAATCGGCGTGTATGGTGGCGTAAATATGAAGCCTCAGGCCGCAGCCGTATTGAACGGTGCCGATATTATTGTGGCAACACCCGGCCGCCTGTACGATCTGATTCTGAGTGGTGCCATGCGTACCAAAAACATTAAAAAGCTGGTGATCGATGAAATGGATGAATTGCTCAACCTGGGATTCCGTCCGCAGTTGCGCAATATCCTGGATCTGTTGCCGGGCAAAAGGCAAAACTTACTGTTTTCGGCCACCATAACGGAGGAAGTAGAGCAGTTGATAGATGTTTATTTTACAGCGCCCGAGCGTATAGAGGCCGCCCCGGCAGGTACCCCGCTCGACAAAATAAAACAACTGGCCTATGAAGTACCCAACTTCTATACTAAAATAAACCTGCTGCGCCTGCTGTTACAGCAAAATGCCGATATGACAAAAGTTCTGGTGTTCGTTTCGGTGAAGCGTATGGCCGACGAGGTTTTTGAAAACATATCAGCCGCATTTCCCGAACAATTCGGCGTAATACATTCCAATAAGGAGCAAAATCACCGATCCCAAACGGTTCGCTCCTTCCACGCAGGCGAGTACCGGGGCATTATAGCCACCGATATCGTTGCCCGCGGTATCGACGTATCGGATGTCAGCCATGTTATTAACTTCGACCTGCCCGATACGCCCGAACATTATATACACCGTATAGGCCGTACCGGCCGGGCCGACAGGGAAGGTAACGCTATCAGCTTTATCACACCATCGGCCCAGCCTCAGAGGGAGGCTATAGAAGCATTGATGAAACTGGAAATACCGCTTATGCCGCTTCCGGAGGATCTGCTGATTTCAGAACAACTTACAGAGGATGAGCGTCCTAAGGAAAACCTGAAGGAAATAAAACTGAAGTTGCCCAAACGCGAAAACGTAGGCCCTGCATTTCACCCTAAATCGGCCAAAAACAGTAAGGTCAATGTGCGCGTCAGCCACAAGGACAAAATGATGGCTAAGTATGGCAAGAAGAAAACCCGCGGCGCAAAGAAGAGGTAGCTAAGTCTGATAGTCCGGGTCAGGGATATGCAATAGCTTAAAAAAACTGGCCTGATCCATCTCCAGAACTTCGCCGGCTTTTAGATTGCCCAGTTGCATATCTTCAATGGATACCCTGATTAGCCGTTTGCAGCGGTGCCCCACTGCAGCTACCATTTTGCGTACCTGGTGAAATTTGCCTTCCGTGAGCGTTATCCTGAGCCATGTATGTGGTATGTCAGGGCGATAATGTTCCTGAATAGGAGGCAGGTCAGGAGGCATTTCCGACAGTTCTACTGCTACAGGTACCGATCGGTACCAGGTATCCACGCCCACGCGTATGTTTACGCCCTGCCGCAACTGCCCGAGTGTGGCAGCAGTCATTACATTTTTAACCTGTAACAGGTACGTACGTTTGTGGGGTACAGGACCTTCGAAAAGCAGTCTGGTTACGCGCTTGTCGGTTGTGAGCAGTAACAGTCCTTCGGAATGTCCATCGAGCCGGCCTATGGCATGGGTGCCTTCCGGAAAGGGATAGTGAAGGTCGGACAGTAGCCGCACCTTGTCTGGGCTCTTAAATTGCGATACCATGTTATAGGGTTTGTGCAAGATAAAATAGCGGTGCGGCATGTGTAGCGAGATAATGAAGGCGCAAATATCCTTTTTTTGGATGGATTTGGGGTGTTCGGTGCTAAGGCTGGCGGAGTTCCGTGCGATGTTTGTCAGCATATTAAAACTCGGGGATCGCATTGAACGAAATTCTTTTTGATTACGTATTTCGGCTTGACCTTTCACCCGATCTATCCAACTTTCGAATGGTACTTGGCGCAATTACCATCGCTTTTTATTCGTCCTTTTTTCTTGAAAAAAAAGGACCAAAAATTCAAGCCAGCCTTAAGGCGAATGCTAAAGCACCGGAAAAATGTTGCGCTGCATGCACAATTTTTTGCGCGTTGGCGAGATAGGGGACCTCGTGCCGATACAAACTGTTTAAGATTATGCACCTCTTTACCTGAAGCAAAAAATCACAGTTCCGCTTCATTTTTCCTTTCGCTGGTAAGGCTGGCAGCGTTCCGTGCAAGGTGGTCGGCATATTTTAACTCAGGGCGCGCATTCAAAAGAAATTTCGGATTGAAAAAAATCAGCGAAAATTTGCGCTATCTGCGGGAAACTAAAATTTCGTCTCGGACTACAATCCGATCCTTTTTAACATCCAGAGCGTATTGGCGCAATTACTATCGCTTTCTATTCGTCCTTTTCTCTTGAAAAAAAAGGACCAAAAATTCAAGCCAGCCTTAAGGCGAATGCTGAAGCACCGGAAAAATGCTGCGCTGCATGCACAATTTTTTGCGCGTTTACGATATATGGAACGGCCTTCCGATACAAA